>Ga0265301_10005956_pt1 | contig 11816 bp, 10 predicted proteins | sample AusTroGonzalo_MG_2_FD_193488 | JGI IMG/M metagenome (GOLD analysis project Ga0265301, IMG submission 193488) | Bovine rumen microbial communities from tropical cattle in Woodstock, Queensland, Australia - Gonzalo_04 | ecosystem: Host-associated > Mammals > Digestive system > Stomach > Rumen ...
CACCCGGACAGGGCGTGGAGGAAAAGCACGTGAAAAAGGACAGGCTTGAGGATTATGTCATCACCATTCCGGATTTCCCGAAGCCCGGGATCATGTTCCGGGACATCACTTCCGTGATTCTTGATCCGGACGGACTGAAGATGGCGATTGACGGAATGGCGGATGCGGTCAAGGACCTGGATTTTGACCTGATCGTCGGGCCTGAATCCCGCGGCTTCATTTTCGGCGTCCCCCTGGCTTACAGAATGGGGAAGGGATTTGTTGCCGTGCGCAAGAAGGGAAAGCTCCCCCGCGCAGTCGTCAGCCAGAAATATGAACTGGAATACGGCGAGGCGGAGATTGAAGTCCATGCGGACGCGATCCGGCCCGGACAGAAGATCCTCATTGTGGATGACCTGATGGCCACCGGAGGAAGCGCCGCTGCCGCCGCGAAACTGGTTGAAAAGCTGGGCGGTGTGGTGGTCGGGATGGTGTTCGTGCTGGAACTCGCCGGCCTGGAAGGACGGAAGAGGCTTTCCGGATATGACATCCGGTCCCTGATCACTTATCCCGGCAAGTAAAATGCATTTGCAAAAACATGCAGCGCTGAATGCGCTGCATGTTTCTTTATGCACGGGAGGTTATTTCCGGACCTTGGGAACATGGTATTCCACACCGGGATCGAAGCGCACCTCTTCAGGCGGAGTTTCCAGCTCTTCCGGATGATCCATGTAATGCATGATATCAAAGAAGAAGGCGGCGTAGTGCGCGCCGGAGCAGACGCGCTCATCTGCGGTGATCCCGATGGGCAGGTAACGGCGCATCCTGGTATTGCCGGCTTCCACCACAGCTTCCTTCTGGATGCTGCCCATGCCGAAGAACAGGCTGACATTGCCGAAGTTATAGATATGGTGCAGGGGATTGTGCAGACCGATGGAACCGTTGTTGGTAACATAGAGTCCGCTGTACAGCGGCAGCTCCCGCATCAGTATGCCCGGGGCGAGGCCATACCGGTCCAGCAGCCGTACCAGTCCGACCACCAGCGTGGCCAGGCCGGGCACGGCCAGCAGGCCGCTGGCCAGCTTGATGGCAAAGCCGCCTTCTTCCGAAGCCCTGCATTTTTCCACCGCATCGTTCATCCGGTCCCGGACGTCGAAAATGGTATCCGTCAGGTCAAAGAGGATGCGCACGGTATCCTCGTTGCTGTCGGTATCCTGCGGATTTTTCAGCACCGTATAGGATACGGAACAGTTGTTCCGGGAGAAATACTGCTTGTTGAAAATGAAGCGGTTGACTTCCGGATTCCGGCTGACGGCCCGGACATAGGCGGCCACCAGGATCTGCATGAAGGTGATCTTCTCTCCCTCCTGGCTCTTGCGCACGATATAGCGGCTCATCTTTTCATAATCTGCTTTATGCTCCAGGAACACCTGGGCGTCACAGCGCATGGGCATCAGATAGGGTGTAATCTGTACAATGGGGTCCAGTTTCTTTACTCTTCTTCCGTCAGGTCTGCGTCCGAACATGTTTGCTCCTCCCTCTTTCTCTCTCTATCATTTCATTTGTTTTTTACTCTATTGAAACCGCGTGCCGGCATGGCCCGCGGGAGTTTTCAGTGCACGGCACCCCGTTCGCAGCGGTTGCCCCAGAAGTCGATCAGGCTGCCGTCCCGGTATACGCAGATGACTTCGCAGTTATTGGAACAGCCGCCGCAGTTCCGCTCCCGGGTGACAAAGTCCATCTTTTCGACGGAAAAATCGAACACCGTTCTTTTCAGGCCGCGCTTCGCTAGAATGGCCGCGCCCATGGCGCCCATCAGGTGTCCGTTTTCATCCACAATGACCGGACACTGGAGCAGGTCCTCAAAGGCGCGGACAACGCCCACGTTCTTGCTGACGCCGCCCTGGAACACGACAGGGGAACAGATCTTCTTTCCCTTGCCCACATTGTTGATATAGTTGGATGCCACGGCCCGGCAGACGCCGGCGATGATATCCTCCCGCGGGTGTCCCATCTGGATTTTGTGCACCAGGTCCGATTCGGCGAAGACAGTGCAGCGCGCGGCGATCATGGTGGGATGGGCGGACTGGAGCGCATACTGTCCCATTTCCTCCACGTCGATGCCCAGCCGCCTGGCCTGGCTGGAGAGGAAGGCTCCCGTTCCGGCAGCGCACAAGGTGTTCATGGCGTAATCCACGGCGATGCCGTTTTCCACCAGGATAATCTTTGAATCCTGCCCGCCGATTTCCAGGATGGTCCGCACGTCCGGATGGAAGGTGGTGGTTCCCACGGCATGGGCGGTAATCTCATTCTTGACCACGGTGGCCCCGACAATGGATCCCACCAGCCGCCGGGCGCTGCCGGTGGCACCCACGCCGACGATCTGCCACGTGTCCCGGTCCAGCTGCTTTTCCAGCAGGCCCAGCAGCTTCTTGACGGCGCCGATGGGATTGCCTTCAGTCCATATATATTCCTGGGCCAGGATCGTATTGTGTTCATCGATGATGACGGCCTTGGTGGAAATGGACCCCACATCGATGCCGAGGAATGCGTTCTGTGTGCTCAAGGGGCCACCTTCTTTCTCATTTCAAGCATATCGAAAAAGGCTTCCAGCCGCGTCATCAGGCCGACGTCGCTGGTCTGGGAATCATAGGTCAGGTACAGCACGGGGATACTGTATTCCCGGGACAGGTTTGCCAGCACCGGCATGATATCCGTCTCCGGCATACAGAAGGCGGACTTGACCTGGATCAGGCCGTCGAACCCGCGCTCGGCGAAGTTCTGCGCCTGCCAGATATCGGTGGTGGAGCTGGCGCCCATGGAATACTCGCTGAAGCGGCGGATGATAATCTGCTTGTTTTTTTCACTGTTGCGCAGCATATCATTGGTGATGTTCATCAGGCGGTGAACTTCCACGCCCATATCCGCCAGCTTCTGCTCAATCTCCAGGTTGGAGAAGGGATCCATGACCGTATAGTAATCGCCGATGATCCCGATGCGGATCGGATCCGGGTTTTTCTCCAGCACCACGTCCGCAAAGGCGTGGTTCGCGTTCCGGTATCCTTCCTGGATATCCGCGAGGCTCCGGGCGGCGTACATGTCCGAGATGAATTTGCGGTAAATCTTCGGGTAGGTGCCCGTGGGATCGAAACCGCAGTTCTGGTAGTACATGGAGGTGGTATCGTCCAGGTGTTCCACCATCTTCACGGCGTCATACACGGCCCGGCCTGCTTTTACCATGTTGCAGCGGGGATTGATGACCTTCAGGGCCCGGAGGATATCCTTTATTTTCCCCGTGTTATAAAGGGACAGGTTGATGAATTCAAAGGAATATCCCAGGTCCCGGAGGATCTGCTCCTGCAGCTCGCCGAAGTAATTCAGCCGGCAGGCGCCGTGGACCATGATGATCGTATCCGCGCCGGCCTCCAGGGCTTCGATCATGCTCCCGAGGGTGGTCTTGAACGGGGTGCAGACCAGGTCCGGGCTGTTGCGCGCGCCCAGCTCCTCTGTCCGCCTCGACAGCGGGGGCGGGAGGATGCACTGCGCCTCGAATCCCTGTTCCACTATATATTTCAGGACACAGTTGTATTCGCCGTAGCGGGGAAGGGCAACTTTGCGCTGCTGCTTCATACCATCTCCCCCTTCTGAAAGCGGATAATGTCCAGGAAGCTTTCAATCCGCGTCTCAATGCCTGCCATACCGCTCTGGATATCCAGGATCAGGGGCAGGACGGGAACGCCTTTGATCCGCCGGATCAGCAGTTCGTTGGTCATGGAATCCGGGCCGCAGGGGAAAGCACTGACCAGGATGATGCCGTCCACCTTTTCCTTCCACAGCATGACCCCGCCCACCACTTCCTCGCTGACGAGCCAGCGGCAGGTAGGGGAGAAACGGGCTGAGGCCTTCCGGGAGGTTATCGGATCCAGAGCATCGGTACGCAGGATGACCGCGCCCGCGGCCTCGAGGTAATCCCGGATGGGCTTTCCCAGGTAGGGGTCGGACAGCACATAGCTGTGGCCGGCCAGCAGGACCTTCATACCCGGCTTTCCGGCCAGCTCCTTCTGCAGGCGGTCGTTTGCCCGCTGTTCCTGCTCCAGGGCGCCGGCGGCTTCCTTCCAGGCCCGGCGGCTTTCCCGCTCGGAAAAACCCAGCTCAACGCCCAGCTGTTCGAAAGCCTTCGGTTCCGGGGAACCGTTCATCACATCGATGTTGCAGGTGATGAACCGCTGGCCTGAAGTGTGAAAAATGTTTCGCGCCTGGTCATAGATCCCCTCATAACGGGTGCAGAAAAGATCGGTATAGCCGTAATTGCTGTACCGGGGAATGAAGATCCGCTCACACTTGCCGATCAGTGCTTCCACATGGCCGATGAACATTTTCAGGGAAATGCAGCCTTCGTCCGGAGCCAGCCGGGCCCCGATGTCCAGGATGCCGCGGCTGCTCTGCGGGCTCAGGATTACCGGGACATCCAGGACCCGGAAGAAATGTTCCCACAGCGTTCCGTACCGGTAATACAGCAGCGCCCGGGGAATCCCGATCGCCGGGATCCTGTTTCCGCCTGTTTCTTCCATGCGCCTGCTCCTTCCGGATATACTTTATTCTCCAATTATATCCAAAACAGCCGCGCTGACAAGCATAACGCCCCAAGTGCGGCGTATGCAGCATTCTTCATCCATCTGTCCCCAAAAAAGAAAATGCAGTCCCCGGAGGGACTGCAGTCATTGCAAAAAGGGAAATCAGCGAAACTCGATGGAGTCCATGATCTGCAGGATGGTTTCCAGGGCGGCCTTGGGCTGCCCGTAGATCAGGAAATACAGCTGCACCTGGTTGCGCTGGTCCAGCCAGGTATAGATCCGGTAATCGCCCTCCTCGGCGGTACCGGCGACATAGTCCATCTTTTTCCCGCTCCGCATGTCCGTGCCGGAGTCGGTTTCGTTGCCCAGCCAGACCTCAAAGCTGTCCGGCAGGACGCCGCCCACATCCGTCACATAGACCGCCAGGGTCAGGTCGTTTCCTTCCAGCAGGAGGCGGAGATCCGGGTCGTCCGCCGGGGACAGGGGAACCACGGTCCAGGGATCCGGAACGGAAAGCACCAGGTGCGCCTCGGGACAGGATACACTCTGGGCCAGGGCACCGGAAACCAGGCAGACAGCCAGGAAACAGCACAGCAGAAACAGCCGGAATTTGCGCATGCGAAAAACCCCTTTCTCATCCTTCCGATCATTAAACGAAACAGGGAAAACATTTCTTCCCGGAAAACGTAAAAAAGAGGAAAGTACATGGAATTTTTTTTGATTGTCTGCTATAATTGCAACTGGATAACTATGCCCGGGCTGTAAGGGAGGATGCGACGGAAAATGGAGAAATTCACCCTGAAGAAAAGCCAGCTTGGCTGGTTCTGTGTGCTGATTGCACTGTGTATCCTGGGGAACTATGCCGGAAGCCTTTTTGCCATGACGCAGAAGCTTCCGATGTGGCTGGATTCCGCGGGCACAGCGCTGGCTGCTTTCCTGGGTGGACCCATCTGCGGCGCGCTGGTTGGCGCGACGACAAACTTTGTGAATTATCTTGCCTTTGGCGATAACTGGATTTACTGTATCGTCAGCATTGCCATCGGCCTCGTGATCGGCATGGCTGCCCGGCGGCAGGGATTCACCAGCCTGCTGGGGATCCTGACGACGGCGGTGATGACGGCTGTGGCTGCCACCATTGTGGCGACCCCCCTGAACGTTATCTTCAGCAGCAACAGCACGGGGAACATCTGGGGTGACGCAGTGGCGGGCTTCCTGATGGAGAAGGGCGTTCCTTCCTTCCTGAGCCTGCCGGTGGGGCAGCTGTATGTGGAGCTGCTGGATAAGCTGGTCATCCTGATCGTATTGTATATTGTGATCCGGCTGAACAACCTGTGCGCCAGCATGAAGGCAAAGCGCCGGGAGGAGAAGCAGCGGGAAGCGGACAGGGAAAACGGGGAAGACGAATCGGAAGAGGAAAAAGTGGCGGAGGCCACCGAGACGGATAAAAAAGCCGCGGCGGGTATGCTGGCCATCCTGCTGGCGGTGTCGCTGACGATTCCGGGCACCCTTGGCAAGGCCCGGGCGGACGAAGTGCAGACCTCAGATGCGATCAATTACAACGACTATGTGCAGACGATCTATTCCAGCACCAACGGCTTGCCCTGCGGCGAGGCCAACGATATTGCCCAAACGAACGACGGCATCCTGTGGATCGGCACCTACGCCGGCCTGTACCGGTACAACGGACGGGAGTTCACCTGGATGGATTCCTATGAGTCCGTCCGCAACGTCAACTGCCTGTATGTGGACGAGGAAGGCCGCCTGTGGATCGGAACCAACGACAACGGCCTGAGTATCGTGATCAACGGGCAGATCGCCAATGTAGTGGACCAGAGTGCAGGCCTGCCCTCCAACGCGGTCCGTTCCATCGTCCGGAGCTCGGACGGATACTACTATATCGGCACCACCTCCACCATGCAGGTGCTGTCGCTGAACTACGGCCTGCAGCGGGTCAACACCCTTTCGGAAGTGATCTACGCGGACGACAGCGCCGCGGACGAGCATGGATATGTGGCCGCGGTGACCGACAGCGGAATGCTGTACCTGCTCCGGGAGGGACAGATCAGGAGTTCCCGGCGGCTGATTGAAGACGGAAACGACGCATACAAGAGCTGCGCCTTCGCGCCGGACGGGAAGCTGCTGGCAGCGACCACGGGAAATAAGATCCATGTCTATGACATTTCCAAAGGCTGGTTTGAAGAGACGGACGTCTGGACCTGCGGCGACCTGAAAAGCATCAAGGACCTGAGCTACCTGCCCACGGGAGAACTGTTCATCTCCGCGGACAACGGTGTCGGATACCGGACGCCCACGGGCCATTTCGAGCGCATCAATACGAATGACTTCAACAATTCCATCGACAACATGCTGATGGACTACCAGGGCAATATCTGGTTCACGTCCTCCCGGCTCGGCCTGCTGCGCATGGCTCCTTCCGATTTCCGGGACATCTATTCCACGGTGGGCCTGGACAACCGGGTTGTGAACACGATCGTGGAATGGAACGGCGCCTTCTACTTCGGAACGGACAAGGGCCTGGATGCGGTGGACCTCACCGGCAAGAAGCGGGTTACCAACGAGCTGACGGAACAGTTTTCCGGTGTCCGCATCCGCTGCATGACGGTGGACAGGAGCGGAAGCCTGTGGATCTGCACCTACTCCAGCGGACTGGTGGAGATCGAGGCGAACGGGGAACAGCACCTGTATGATGCGGAGAACGGCGGCTTTGACAACCGGACCCGCGTTGTCCGGCAGCTGGCCGACGGGACGATTGCCGCCGGCGGCGACACGCGCCTGTGCTTCATCCGGGATCACAAGATCGAAACAAGCGTCCGCATGACTTCCAAGGTGCTGACGATCTGCGAACTGGCGGACGGGACCATCCTGGCCGGCACGGACGGTAACGGCGTTGCGGTGCTGGTCAACCGGGAAACCACAAAGATGCTGACCCGGAAGGACGGCCTCAGCTCCGAAGTCATCCTGCGGGCGATCCCGGACGAGAAGACCGGCGGCGTCTTCCTGGTTACCAGCAACGGCCTGTGCTACATGAATCCGGACCAGACGGTCCGCATGCTGGACAATTTCCCGTACTACAACAATTACGATATCTGGATCCAGGGAACAGATAACCTGTTCGTACTCTCCAGCGCCGGCATCTATGTGGTGGACCGGGCGGAGCTGCTGAGCGGCAAGCAGGATCTCCGCTACGACCTGCTGGACGGCCGGCGGGGCCTGAACAGTTCCCTGACGGCGAACTCCTGGACCTGGTTCAATGAGAAGACCGGGGAGCTGTACCTGGCCTGCGATACAGGCGCGTTTGTGCTGAACGTCAACAAACTCAGCGGCGGCGCGAAGGTGTTCCGCATGAGCGTACCGAGCGCGAAGATGGATGGCGTTTCCCGACGGGTGGACCGGAACACGCCGATCACCGTGAGCCGGGGCGTCAGCAAGCTGGAACTGAATCCTGAAATCATCAACTACACGATCCAGGAGCCCTACGTGGGATACATGCTGGAAGGGTTTGAAAACGACTGGACCATCATGCCGCAGAACAGCCTGAATTCCATCGTTTATACCAATCTTCCCTCCGGGAACTACACCTTCCACCTGGCGGTGTTTGACAACAACCAGGAGAACATCCTGGCGGAGCGGACATACTCCGTGGTCAAGGAGAAGGAACTGTACGACAGCCCCTGGTTCATCCTGTATGTGCTGATGCTGCCCATGTTCACGGTGGCGTGGGTCACCTGGCTGATGGTGAAGCGCCGTGAGATCCGGATGGAGAAGGAACTGGCGGAAGCCAACCGACTGGTCGAGATGGGCAAACAGACGGTTATCGCCATTGCCCGTACGGTGGACGCGAAGGATCCGCGTACCGGCGGCCACAGCCGCCGCGTGGCGCTGTATTCCAAGCAGATCGCCAAGGAATACGGCCTGAGCGAAAAGGACTGCCAGGATATTGAATGGGCTGCGAACATGCACGACATCGGCAAGATCGCCATTCCCGACGCGATCCTGAACAAGGATTCCCGTCTGACGGATGAGGAATACGCCATCATGAAATCCCACACGATCCAGGGCGCAAAGATCCTGAGCGACTTCACCCTGCTGGATCACGTGATCGAAGGCGCCGAATTCCACCACGAACGGTATGACGGCCGCGGATATCCGAAGGGACTGCAGGGGGAGGAGATTCCGCTGTACGCCCGGATCATCGGCGTGGCGGACGCCTTCGACGCCATGACCGCGAACCGCGTCTACCGGAAACAGATGGACTTCGGCTATGTGCTGGGCGAACTTGAAAAAGGACGCGGCTCCCAGTTTGATCCCGCGTTTGTGGATATCCTGCTGAAACTGATCCGTGACGGCGTCATCGACCTGAACAAGCTGTACGGCGTCCATACGGATGAGGCGGAAGAGCAGAAGGAAGAAGCAAAGCCGGAAACGCAGGGGAATTCCGAAAAACCGTCGGGCCAGTAACCGGACGGGAACCCGGGAATTCTGAAGCGGAAAGGAAGATCGGTCATGAACGCAAAGCATAAAATCATCGCCACATTGATTGTCTGCGTGCTGATCCTGGGGGCGGTCAGCCTGTTTTCCGGTTTCTGGAACCGGCAGCAGAGCGAGACGGCGGGGCTGAAGGTCGGCTTTATCTGCTCCGAGGACGAGAGTACTCCCTATACCTACAATTTCCTGCAGGCCCAGTACAAGCTGGAGGAACAGTACGGAGACAAGATCCAGGTACTGATCCGCAGCAACGTTCACCAGAACGCTGTGGAGGAATCCATGCGGGAACTGGTGCGGAAGGGCTGCAGCATCCTCTTCATCAATGAGGATACGGATATCCCGCCGAAACTGGCCGCGGAGTTCCCGAATGTCCAGTTCTGCCAGATTTCCATGCCCACCATTTCGATCGAAGGACAGCCGGAAAACTACCACACCTTCAACGGGGAAATCTATCAGGCCCGCTACACCGCAGGGATCGTGGCCGGCATGAAGCTGCGGGAGCTGATTGACGGAGGCGCCATCCTGCCGGAGAACGCCATCGTAGGATATGTGGCGGCAAACAAGAGCGCTGAGGTGGTTTCCGGATATACCGCCTTCCTGCTGGGCGTACGCAACGTGGCGCCGGAAGCGGTGATGAAGGTCTGGTATACGAACAGCTGGAGCAACTACCCGAAGGAAAAAGAAGCCGCCCAGGCGCTGATTGATGCGGGCTGCGTGATCCTTTCCCAGCATACGAACACCATGGCGCCGGCCATTGCCTGCGAAGACGCCTTCTCCAAGGGAAACCGCGTATACTTTGTCGGTTACCACCAGAGCATGATGGATGTGGCGCCGTCCTGCGCACTGGTCAGCATCCGCACCAACTGGGTGCCCTATATCCAGCAGGCGGTGGACGCGGTATGGCAGAAGCAGGACATCGAAAAGGTGGTAAAGGGCAACCTGCACGGCAACGATATCAGCGCCGGCTTCGAGGAAGACTGGGTGCAGATGCTGGAGCTGAACAAGCACGCGGCGGCGGCCGGAACCGAGGAACGGATGAACCGTACCATTGCCTCCTTCCAGAAGGGGAAGGTGGCTGTGTTCCAGGGGAAATACACCGGCGTCAATCCGAACAATCCGGCGGACAGGGTGGATCTGAGTAAGGGCTGGGAAGAGAATAAAAAGTCTTCCTCACCGTCCTTCTGCTACATCCTGGACGATGTTGTGATCGAATTGAACTGACCGGCGGGAAAGCCGGAACGGGGAGGCCGCAGACGGGCCTCCCCGGTTTTTGAAATCAAAATGTTGCAAATTGAAACAAATTTATTAAAAATAGTTGACAATTGAAACATAAGGTGCTATACTCTGCATCGAAAGGGGGCGGAAGCGTGGAGTACGGAGCCATGATCCGTGAGCGGAGAATCGCGCTGGGGATGAACCAGGCGGAGCTTGCGGAGCGCGTCGGCGTCAGCCGGAATACGGTCGCCGGGTGGGAGACGAATCATTCCCGTCCGGATCTGGGTACGCTGCCGGCCCTGTGCAGTGCACTGAAGATCTCCCTGAACCGGTTCTTCGGCCAGGAGAAAAAGCGCACCGCCGAAGCGGAAAAACTGCTGGAGATATTCTTCAGCCTGGAGGCAGGGGACCGGGAAAGCATCCTGTGGCAGATGGAAGCCTTGCGGGACCGCCGGGCGGAGCAGCGGGAGAGGGAAAAGGAAAAGATCCTTCCGCTGCCGAAGACCGTCACTCTGTTCCGCAACGAGCTTGGTGCAGCCGCCGGTTTCGGTGCCGCGCTGGGGGAGGCACAGGGCGAAAAGGTAACCCTCCTGGCAGACCGGGATACCGAGCGGGCGGACGAGATTATCACCGTCTGCGGCCGGAGCATGGAGCCCACTTTCTTCGACGGGGACCAGGTGCTCGTGCAGCACACGAAGGAACTGCGGGAAGGCGAGATCGGAATCTTCCTGGTGGACAACGAAGGCTACATCAAGGAATACCGGAAAGACGGCCTGCATTCCCACAATCCCGAATTCAGGACCATGACCTTCCACGAAGATCAGACGGTCCGCTGCCTGGGCCGCGTGATCGGCAAACTGAAAGAAGAACAGATTCCCACCCGGGAACAGATCAATCGTATAGAGGCCGAAAAGGCCGGAAAGGAACCGCAATGAGTCAGTTTATGAATATGAATACCATCCGTTCCATCAACAGTGCCCTGCTTTTCACCTCCGGGGAGAAATATGAGAAGCCGGATCTGCGCCCCTGGCAGGTGGTGCAGATGGAATATGAACGGGTCGGCCTGGTTCCTCCGGCGGGAACGCCCCGGTTTGAATCCGTGGAGGATGCGGAAATCTGGATGTGCCTGGACAGCCGGTACAACACCCGCCTGCGGGAAGTGTACCGTCCTGTTGCGGTGTAAGGCTGCAGGAAAGCATAAAGAAACCGGACGGCGATGGCCGTCCGGTTTCTTTTGATTATCCATCAGTATTTATTGCTTTCTCTGGATTCCCGGCGCAGGGAAATGATCAGGGAAATCAGGAATGTAGGGATTCCGATGATTCCCGCCGGGAGCCACCAGTTCCTGCAGAAAGCACAGAACTGCTCCAGCGCGAAATCATAATGATATTTCCGCTGGAAGGCGCCCGGATTCTTCTCGCACACGAGACCAACCGCAAATACGGCGATCAGCAGCAGGCCGACGAAAATCGTGACCGCGCAGCCTTTTTTCCCTTTCATACAGATCCTCCGGATCCTGCCGCGCGATTGAAACGCGGGTAG
>Ga0265301_10005958_pt1 | contig 11814 bp, 6 predicted proteins | sample AusTroGonzalo_MG_2_FD_193488 | JGI IMG/M metagenome (GOLD analysis project Ga0265301, IMG submission 193488) | Bovine rumen microbial communities from tropical cattle in Woodstock, Queensland, Australia - Gonzalo_04 | ecosystem: Host-associated > Mammals > Digestive system > Stomach > Rumen ...
GAGTACAGAATAGGACAAGGATATGATGTGCACGCGCTCGCGGAGGGCCTTCCGATGTTCCTCGGCGGCGTGCAGATTCCGTCGGAGACGGGCTTTGTGGCCCATTCCGACGGCGACGTGGCCATCCACGCGCTCTGCGACGCGCTGCTCGGCGCGCTCGCCCTCGGCGACATCGGCCACCTCTTCCCCGACACGGACGACCGCTGGAAGGGCGTGGACAGCACCGAGCTGCTGACCGCTGTGCTGAATCTCCCGGAGTATCGCAGCTGGTCGGTCGTCAACGTGGACATCACCATCGCCCTGCAGGCTCCGAAGGTCGCGCCCTACATCAACGCGATGCGCGAATGCCTCTCCGAGGTGATGGGCATCAGCCCCGCCCGGGTGAGCGTCAAGGCCACCACGACCGAGCGATTGGGCTTCGTCGGACGCAAAGAAGGGTGCGAAGTCTGGGCAATCGTACTGATTGAGAGAAAATAATTTTGCAAATTAGCAAAAGTGTTGTACATTTGCAGTCCCAAAACCGCAAGGTGTGGGAATATTGAGATATGGTGTAATGGTAGCACTACAGATTCTGGCTCTGTCAGTGAGGGTTCGAATCCTTCTATCTCAACGAATTTTTCTGATGGCGGGGTAGCTCAGCTGGTTAGAGCGTCGGATTCATAATCCGGAGGTCGTGGGATCGTGACCCACTCCCGCTACCAACCCGACACAATACAAAAACCTCACTATATTCAAGACTGCCCTCCGCGGCGGTTTTTCTTTTTTATGGGGTTTCCGGGAGCTGATATTTTGATCCTGCGTAAATAATTACGCTGATTTCTTGACTCTGCGTCAATTTCTGTTTATACCCATTGTCAAAGTGTGAATAATACCATAACTTGGCCCTTGACAAGGCACGTCACCCCATCATAGATTTATATATATAGTGCTTTTTCATTTCAACAGCGGCCCATATCCGGGCCGCTGTTTTTATTTGACGTTATTTGACGAGCTTGTCGAGTTTGGCCATCAGTTCGATGCATTTTGTCTTTTTCTTCCCCATAGTCGTTGTACAACATGGTGGTTTTTTTTATCTTTGTACTTGCCTGGAAAGGGTTATATCCCCTTTTTTGTGCGGTTTTGTAGGATTTTGACAAACAATTGTAGCCTTTTTACGCGGGTTTCGTCGGGGCGGGTTACATTTGCAACAGAAAATTCAACAAAACAATTAAAATCATACTGTCATGAAAAGTAAAAAAGGTATCATCATCCTGTCCACGGTCGTTCTTGCTTGCGCCGTCGGTTTCATCGTTTCTCCGCTTGTAGACTGGCCGGTCGACAAAGACAACGCCAGCGGCAACATCGCCAAGTCCTCCCGCTTCTCCCGCAAGACTGCGGCCGAGAGCCTTACCAATATGGAGGAGCTCCTCGCGAACGATGAAGCATTCAAGAACAACATTTCCGCAGTTTACGTGGTGATGCAGACCCGCGCCCTTCAGTTCGCTTCCCTGGTCGACATGTCCAACGAGGTGGCCGGCGACATCCCCGCGTACGCAAGCGTTCTTAAAGATATGAACGCCGCGCGCGAGGTGGTGAACAATGTCAACGCGCAGGTCGCCGCGGCCGGCGCCGATCTGAACGCCGCCCTGGCCGGCGAGTCCCGTCCCGACCTGACCCAGAACACCATCAACGCTTCGCTGGCTTATTCCACCCTGCAGAAGCAGAACAAGCTTGCCACCCGTTTCATCGATACGACCGACAAGTATCTGGAGACGTCCGAAGCCAGCGACCAGCTGAAGCTCGTCCGCGACCAGTGGGTGAACTACCAGCAGGTGACCGCCGCCCTGGAGGGCGACGAGAAGGCGGCTGAGGAGCTGGCCAAAAAGGGCAATCTGCTCACTGGCGAGCAGACGATGGTTGCCTTTGGTGAATTCGGACTTAACGAGCAGGCTATTATGGGTACCGGCGCAGAACTCTCCCACGAGCTGCATATTGAGAATGGGGTGGCCGAATACCTCACCGTCAACAGTGTCTTTACGGTCGCCCAGCAGGAGCTTGGCTTGAACCTGCAGGAGGTTGGCCTGAATCAGCAGGAGTTTGGTCTGAACCAGCAGGAGGTTGGCTTGAATCAGCAGGAGGTTGGCCTGAACCAGCAGGAGATTGGCCTGAATCAGCAGGAGGTTGGTCTGAACCTCCAGGAGGTTGGTCTGAACCTCCAGGAGATTGGCCTGAACCAACTCTTCCAGCTGGGCCACGTCGTTGACGGGTTGTCCTTCGGCGAATTCACGGTTCAGAATCAAGAAGTAGGCCTGAACGCCGTATATCTGCTTGGCGAGAGCATTAATCAAATCGGTCTTGGTCAAAGACCCAGACTCGGAGTTCATTAGTATAATCCTAATAGATACATGCGTCTCCGTATAGCATTACTATCTCTGCTACTGCTCCCGGGCCTTGCCTGGGGGCAGTCGCGGGTTTATTACCAATACAAAACGGATGAAGCCACCCTGGTGTTCTTCGACAAGAACCTCTCGCGCTACATCCCCCATATGGTACGCATGTACCAGAACGGCAAGGCGCTGCATGAGCAGATCTGGACCAGCGATTCCGTCTACCAGCCCGAGGCGCCCCTGCTGATGCTCACAGACTGGGAGGACGACGGCAACGGCGGTGCGACGCCGCTGCCGCGTTCCCTGATTCAGATCGGCATGGCTCCGCTGAACATGTCGTACTATGTCAATCCGTCGGCCGAGCGGTACCGGCAGCTCTTCTGCCACGAGTACACGCACATTGTGATGACGGACAAGTACAACAAGCGCGACCTGGGCTGGCGCAAGTTCTTCGGCACCAAGGTGACCGTAGACAACACACAGCCCATTTCGGCCCTTTGGAGCTACGTCACCGTGCCCCGTTGGTATGCCCCCCGCTGGTATCAGGAGGGCATTGCCTGTTTCATGGAGACCTGGCTGGGCGGCGGCGTGGGCCGCGCCCTGGGCGGCTACGACGAGATGTATTTCCGGAGCATCATCAACGGTGGGGAGCCGCTCTTCTCCGTGGTCGGTCTGGAAACGGAAGGCTCCACGATGGATTTCCAGGTGGGCGCGAACGCCTACCTCTATGGTACCCGCTTCGTCAATTACCTGACCAAGGAATACGGCTATGACAAGCTGATCCGCTTCTACAACCGCACGGCTGACAGCCGGACTTTCTTCGGCAACCAGTTCAAGCAGGTGTACGGGAAGCCGCTCCGCAAAGTCTGGAACGACTGGAAGGTGGACGAGAAGGAGCACCAGGCGGAGAACCTGGCCGCCGTGCGCGAGTTCCCGCTCACGGAAACCACCCCGCTCACTCCGGAGCCGATGGGTTCCGTGTCGCCCTTCGTCTATAACCCGGCCACGGGCAAGGCCTACGCCGCGACCAACGCGCCGGGCGACTTTGCCCACCTAACGGAAATCGATCTCAACACCGGCCGTCAGCGCCGGCTCAGCGACATCTACGGCATCCAGCTCTACAACCCGGCCTTCGTGGCCCTGGACTGCCAGGGCGAGCGTCTCATCTTCACGTACAACAACGGCAAGATGCGCGGCCTGGGGATCTACGATATCCAGAAAAAGAAAGTCGTCAAGAAGAAGAACTTCCAGCGCATCAACAACGTCGTGTATGACAATGCGCACGACTGCCTCTACGGCCTCTTCTCCAATGGTGGCACCCAGAGCATCGTGCGCATGGACCGTGACCTGGAGAACCCTGAGGTCATCTACGCCTTCCCGTTCGGCGTGAGCGTCTTCGACGTGGACGTGAGCCACGACGGCAAATACCTTTCCATGACCCGCCAGGGCGACAACGGCGAGCACACGCTGATGCTCTTCAACACCGAGGAGCTGGCCCAGGCCATTTTCAAACCCGTGGACCTGGTCACGTGGGAGGATTCCAACCTCGGCCAGTTCCGCTTCTCGCTGGACGACCGCTACCTCATCGGCAGCTCCTACTACACCGGCGTGTCCAACCTCTGGCAGATCGAGCTCGCCACGCGCGAGATGGAGATGCTCTCCAATACCGACATCGGCCTCTTCGCCCCGCTGGAGATCGCTCCGAACAAGCTCCTCGCCCTCGAATTCGAGCGCGACGGCCTGCGCCCGGTGACGCTCGACCGGAAGGTGGTGGAGGATGCCAACGCCATCACGCTCTACGGCCACCGTGCCTACGAGAATAACGTGGAGGCCTTCGAGCAGGTGGGCCTGCTGAAGGAGCCCCTGCCGGAAATCCAGTTCGGCGACGTCTACAACAGCATCGAGCCCTACAACGTGTTCAAGGAGATGCGCTTCGCGGGCGCCTATCCCACCATCACGGGCTTTACCGACGCCCAGGCGTGGAACCACGTGACGCCGGTGCTGGGCTACCGCCTGTTCTTCAAGGACCCGGTGGGACTGAGCAGCATCAAGCTGGACCTGGGTCTCTCGCCCTGGAGCAACAACGACTGGAAGAACAAGTTCCACCTGGACTTCGAGTGGAAATACTATTTCTGGACGCTCAAGGCGGCCTGGAACCATACCGACTTCTACGACCTGGCGGGCCCGATGCGCGCCAGCCGCAAGGGTTACATGGTCTCCCTGGCCTACGATTACACCAATTCGCTCATTGCGCCGTATACCCGCACCTGGGGCTTCTCCGTGGCTACCTACGGCGACATGGATGCGCTGCCGCTCTACCAGGAGATTGAGGTGGGAGACATCCACTCCATGCAGACGGCCTCCCTCTATGGCAAGATTTCCAAGGTGCGCACCTCGCTGGGCGGCGTGACGCCCGAGCAGGGCTTCACGCTGGGCGCCTCGGCCTACGGCTACCTGGCGGGCGGCCACGTTTACCCTTCGATCGACGCGACTGCCGACTTCGGCTTCCTGCTGCCGATCGACCGCAACAACTCCTTCTGGCTGCGCACGGCGGGCGGACACAACTTTGGCGATCCTCTGGCGGTGTTCGGCAACACCTACCTGGGCGGCTTCCGCAACAACCGCGTGGACTACCGCAACGCCATGCAGTACCGCAACGCCCTGGCTATGCCGGGCGCTCCGATCGATGCCATCAAGGCGCATTCCTACGCCAAGGCGATGGCCGAACTGAACTTCCGGCCCATCCGCCTAAACAACTTCGGCGCCATGTTCTGCTATCCGACCTGGATCCAGTGCTCCCTCTTCGGGACCGGTCTGTCGACCTGGAATCCCGGCGAGCCGCAGCGGATGTTCTACAGCGCCGGCGTGCAGCTGACCACCGAAGTGGTGATCCTGAATTACCTGAAGACCACGCTGTCCCTGGGCTACGGCCACCTGTTCGCTCCCGCGGACTTCCCCGGCGGCCGCCACGGCAACGAATTCATGATATCCCTTAAGCTCCTGTAATGTCCTTCGTCGCCGCCCTCCTTCCCGTCGTCGTCTACATCATCGTGGTGTACGTGCTGGACAGTTTCGCGCTCATCAGCGTGAAACGCCTGCTCCTGCTGGTGCTCTGCGGCATGGCCGCCGCGCTGGTCTGCTTCGGGCTGTTCCAACTCACGTGGATGATCCTTCCGGAGACGGTGTCCGACTTCGTCGATCCGGTGGTGGAAGAGGCGGTGAAGGCCATCCCGCTGCTGATCCTGGCCCGTCGGAAGAAGATTGCCTTTTTCATCGACAGCGTCATCTGCGGCGCGGCCGTGGGTGGCGGATTCTCCATCCTGGAGAACATCTTCTACCTGGTGCTGGGCGACGAGTTGGGGATGGGTACCATCCTCTTCCGCGGCCTGGAAGTGGCGCTGATCCACATGGGCTGCAGCGCCATCGTCGCGGCCGCGCTGATGTTCGCCGTCCGCCTGGACGGCCGGCGCCGTGCGCACCTGGAGATCAAGCGCCGGGACGTATGGATGGCGGCGTTCCTGCTGCTGGCCGCCCCGGCCCTGCACGTGGCGCACAACACCTTCCACTTCAATCCGCTGATGCAGTTCATCGCCGTGTTCGGCTCGATGGCCGGCCTGCTGGTCTGGACTTATCAGTATGACGGCGACATGATTCACCGCTGGCTGGACAAGGGCCTGGACAAGCAGGTGGACCTGTTCCGCTCCATCCAGGAAGGCAACCTGAGCCAGACCAAGACGGGCGAGTTCCTGCTCTCGGTCAAGGACAGTTTCTCGCCGGAGATGTTCTTCGACGTGATCTGTTATGTGAAGCTGAACGTCGAGCTGTCCATCGCCGCCAAGAGCCGCTTCATGCTGCGCGAGGCGAAGCTGGACCTGCCGCTCGAAGAAGAGCAGGCCAGGAACATCCTGGCCCAATACGAAGAATACCACCTGCTGGAAAAGCGGCTGGGGCAGAGCGCCCGCATCACCATCGCGCCGGTGGTCAAGTTCTACCCGGCCGACCGGAAGGCGCTGGACGATTTGCTGGCCGAGTGCGCGGTCTGGCGCAAACAACAGTAATATGATGTATTCCTCCCAGGATCTGATGCTCAGCATGTCGCTGGTGGTGTATCTGACCACCTGCGCGGTGGTGGCCGCGGTCCGATGGGAGCACAAATGCTTACCTTACGCCGAACACGTCGATTACTATTTCCCGGGCTGGCGGGCATTGGTCTTCGGCGCCCTGTCCAACCTGGCGTTGCTTCCGGTCGTTTTCATGCCCGAGGACACCGACGCCCTCCTGCAGTTGCGCCTGATCCTGCTGATGGCCTCGCCCAGCTTCTGCTCTGTGCTCATCTACGGCTACTTCGGCCACGTGCTGAAGCTCACCTGGTGGCGGAAACCAGCCGTTGCGATTTCCTGGAGCTACATGGCGATGCTCCTCTTCGCCTTGGTGATCACCCTCATTCCCGGCACACAGATGCTGGGGATGTTCCGAAGCATCTACTTCATCATCGCCGGCGTGCTGACCACTGCCTATCTGGTCGCGCTGGTGTTAGCCATTATTATGATCATCCAGCCGCTCGCCCAGTTCTCCGAGGAGAGCTTCTCCAACCCGGACGATTTCCCGGAGCAGTATGCGCGGACCCTGATTTTCATCCCGTTGCTGCACCTGATCATGAGCTGGAGCGCCACGTTCAACGGCACGCCTGAGGTCCTGACTTTCTCCCTGCTGATGCTGTCCGTCCTGATGGTCATCATCCTGTTGGGCGCGCTCTCCCCGCACCGGACTCTGGAGGTGGAGCAGCTGAAGAAAGAAGTGGTCGCCGAGCAGACGGAGAGCATCGCGGAGCCGGAGCAGTTGGATCAGGAGCGCAAGGAAGAGATCCTGCGTGCCATCCGCCTGAAAGTGGAAGACGAGGAGGCCTGCCTGGACAGCCACCTCACCCTGAGCAAGCTGTCCCAGCTGTGCGGCTTCAACCGCACCTACGTGTCGGGCGTGCTGAACGAGTCCCTCGGTGGCTTCTTCGGCTACGTGAACCGCTGCCGCCTGGAGCATGCCGAAGTCTATAAAAAGGAGCATCCCGAGGCGGACATGGACGAAGTGGCGCTGCTGTCCGGTTTCAACAACCGGCAGTCGTACTATAACGCCCGCAAGAAACTAATCAATTAATATAATACACGCAACTATGGATATCCGCAAACCCTTCGTGATTACCGTGAGCCGGGAACTCGGTTCCGGTGGCCGTACCGTCGGCCGCAAACTGGCTGAAGCATTGAGCGTACGCTATAGCGACAAAGAGCTGATCGAAACGCTCGGGAATCAGTTCAATCTGGACACTTCTTCGATCGAGAAACTCAAGAGCAAGAAGAAGAACTGGTTCGACGACTATGTGCAGCTGGTGGCCCCGATGCCGAAGGCCAGCCTCTTCGTGGAGGCGAAAAGCGCCTATCAACCGACGCCGGCGTCCGAAGAGCTGTACAAGGCGGAGACCGAGATCCTCAAGGCCATCGCTGACGAGGGTTCCTGCGTGATTGCCGGCCGCCTGGCTTTCTTTGCCCTGAAGGACATTCCCAACAAGGTGGATATCTTTGTTTCGGCTTCGATGCAGCACCGCGTGGAGCGGGTGATGCGCAAGCAGAACCTGACCGAAGCGGAGGCGCGGGAGGCCATCGACCGCGTGGACCGCGGCCGCGAGAATTACGTCAAGCGCTTCTCCGGCCTGAGCCGCTACGACGTGCGCAACTACGACCTCGTCCTCAACATGGACAATCTCCAGGATGAGGACGAGGCGGTAGCAGTTATCTTGAAGTATATCGGCGCCTAGCTATTTGTTCAGCGCTTTGGCGACCTCGTTGGCAGCGAGGCTGAGCAGCACGTACTGCGGTGCGGTGTTGATGCAGGACTCGTTCTCGCCCCAGTGGAACGGGTAGTCGTCCTTGTTCTCAAAGAAATCTTCCTTGACCAGCAGGCCCGGCACGATGCCGCCCGGGATGACCGAGTAGTCTGCGCGGTTGTTGTTGTAGGCCACTTTCTTGGTATTCACGCCCACGCCGGTCACGAACGAGACGTTGGTGTACGGGTGGCAGCCGAAGACGAAGTTGAGGCCGGCCAGCACGTACTCCGGATCGATCATGTCCGGGAAGTATTTCCAGACCTGGTAGCAACTATACGCGTTGTTGATGATGGAGGCGTTGCCGGCCCAGGTGGCGCCGCCGATGGAGACGCCGTACGGGTTGTCCTGGCCGCCGCGCGTGATCACGTCCACGTAGGCCGGGATGGCGGCCTTCACCTTGTCCTGGAAACTCTTGTCCATGTAGGGATAGATCTTCAGTGCGGCCGCGAGGTTCGGGCCGCCGCTGAACTGGGTGGAGAACATGCCGTTCGACACCGTGCCGTTGGCCTGGACGATGGTCGGCCGCGCCTCGACCTGCTGCTCGACGAGCGGGAGGAAGAAGTCCTTGTATTTGGCGTCGCCCGTGGCGATCCAGAGCTCGATGGCCGCGTTGATTCGCGGATCGCCGAAGCCGCCGCGACGGTTGTTGTTGTTGGCCTGGGACGCCGCGTTTGCATTCGGAGCGGCTGCTTCGAAGTACTTGTCCCAAAGCATGATGGCATTCTTCAGGGAGCGCTCCGCCTCTTCCGGATAGTAATCCTTCAGGGCCGGGTAGGCGGCGGCCAGGGAGACGATGTCCTGCATCGTGCCGGCCGGGCTGAAGCGGCTCGTGAAGACGTAGCGGTCGTCAGGGGTGCCGGAGCGGTTGCCCTTGACCTCGTAGCGCGCGAGCGTGGGATCATAGATGAGCCCGTCGGTGAGCGTCATAGCGTCGCCGAGGTGGTGGTAGTGGTGCATGTCCGGCTGGCCGATGACCTGCGCCACGAAGCCGATGTTCTCGACCTGCGCGTTGATGTTGAGGGTGCCGTGCATGATCAGTTGGACGTTGTCAGGCACGCCGTCCGGGACGTGGATGTCGGCGTACTGCGTCTTCTCGTCGATCAGCGTCTGGTCGCGCAGGGGCTTGAATTCCCGCCAGATGTAAGCGAGGTCCTGCGTCGTGTTGAGCACGGAGTTGGCCTGGATGTCGAAGTCTCCGGCGTCATACCATCCGCCGACCGCGAGGCCGGGGATATGCTCGAGCGGTTGGTACTTCGTGTTGGTCACGTCGCCCTGGAAGTAGCCGTCGTGCAGGCGTACGTTGGCGGGCGCCTGCAGGGCGTCGTCCATGTTGGCGCGGCCGTGCCAGATGCGGTAGGCCTCATTCACTTCCATGTGGTCCATGTTGACCACGAGGGAGATGTCCATCGAGGGGTGCCAGGTGTCGCTGTACACATCCTTGTCGATGGGGAAGGCGTTGGTCTCAGTGCCTTGGTAATCAATGCAGTACAGACCCGGTTCGCGGACATCTGAAAAGTCGAGCTGCACATAGTTGTAGCGGTGGTGGTATTCGCCCCAGAACTTGGCGGGGATGAGCTTGGCCACGGTCTTGCTGCCATCCGGGTTCACCTTCAGCAGGCGTCCGGTCGTGGCGGCAGCGTCGTTCTTGTCCAGCTCGGCCACGGCCACCTTCTTCTGGGCCGGGGTGTAGCCGACCTGGGAGAAGCCGATGTTTGGCTTGCGGACCCAGCCTTGCGAGATGCTGGGCTCGAGATACCATTCCAGCACCTTGCCGGTCTGGTCGCCCGGCAGCAGGGAGCGGAGGACGAACATGCCGTTCTGGGCGAGGTGACGTCCGTCGTAGATGCTGATCTCGCGGTCGGAGGTCACGCCCACGCGCAGCGCCTCGTCCTCGGGCGCCATCACGATGCGGTGGCCCGTGGACATGGCCAGCGGCACGAGGAAGTCGCCGCGGCCGCGGTCATCGAAGGTCGATTCGCCGAAATACTGCGGGATCTTCTCGCTCACCGGGTGCACTTCGGTGTCGTGCATCGGATACTTGGGCAGGATGCGTGCGCTGTTGTCAACCAGGTAGTTGCGGCCGAAGTAGGAGGCCGGGAAGAATTCCAGGTTCATACCCGCCTTGCCGACGAGCTCCGCCGGGACGGGCTTGTCGAGGAAGACCTGTACGAGGCAGCCCTTGTCTTTGGGCGTGACCCGGATCCAGGACACGAAGTCGTAGTCGGTGTAGGTGAGTTCCACTTCGACGCTGTTGTCGCTGCGGTTGACCTTGCGGGAGGTCATCGTGCCGAAGATGTCCCACTGCTCCGGCGTGTTCATCAGGCGGATGCCGCCGCCCGTGGCGATGCGCTCGCCGCGCTGGATGATCTCCAGGCCGGCGAATTTCTCGTCATAAAAACTGCCGTTGTAGATGTTGTTGTAGACGAGCACATTCGTGCCTCGCGCCTCGAAATAGCCGAGGTCGCCCAGTTTCATGGCCTGGGCTCCTGCCCGCTGGGGGAGGAAAGCTGACAGGGCCAGCAACGTGATTAAAGAGAGTTTTCTCATGACTAACGGAATAATAAATGATTGGTTATCGTGCAATTGTTCTGCAAGATAACAAAAAATACCTATATTTGTTTCTGCCGAAAAACGAAATAACCAGTATTACCATACGATGAAAGCGAAATCTTTGCTTTGCGCAGCAGCCATCGCGCTGCTCGCCGTCGGGTGCAAGCACTACGACTATCCCTTCCAGAATCCGAATCTCTCCGTGCAGAAGCGCGCGGACAACCTCCTCTCCCTGCTCACGCCGGAGGAGAAGATCGGCCTGATGATGAACGGTTCCGTGTCCGTGGACCGGCTGGACATTCCCGCCTACAACTGGTGGAATGAGGCCTGCCACGGCATCTGCTATGACGACGTGACCGTGTTCCCGCAGGTGATCGCGCTGGGCGCCACCTTCGACGCGCCCCAGCAGCTGGAGATCTACACGGCCGTCTCCGATGAGGCCCGCGCCGTCTGGAACACCACCGACCACCACCAGCTGGGCGTGACCGAGCCGAACGGCAACATCTGGCACAACGGCCTGTCGTTCTGGTGCCCGAACGTCAACATCTTCCGCGATCCCCGCTGGGGCCGCGGCCAGGAGACGCCGGGCGAGGACCCGTACCTGAACGCCGTGATGGGCGTCCAGACCGTCAAGGGCATGCAGGGCGACAACAGCAAATATTTCAAGCTGCACGCCTGTGCGAAGCACTACGCCGTGCACAGCGGCCCGGAGGCGGACCGCCACCGCTTCAACGCTTCCGTGTCGATGCGCGACCTCTGGGAGACCTACCTCCCGGCCTTCCGCTCCATCGTGAAGGAGGCCAATGTGCAGGAGGTGATGTGCGCCTACCAGCGCTATGAGGGCGAGCCTTGCTGCGCTAGCGACCGGCTCCTGCAGGAGATCCTGCGTGACAAGTGGGGCTTCAGCGGCATCGTGGTGTCCGACTGCGGCGCCATCGGCGACTTCTACAACAAGCGCCAGCATGGCACGCACGCCAACGCCGCCAGCGCTTCCGCCGACGCGGTCCTGTCCGGCACCGACGT
>Ga0265301_10005966_pt1 | contig 11794 bp, 10 predicted proteins | sample AusTroGonzalo_MG_2_FD_193488 | JGI IMG/M metagenome (GOLD analysis project Ga0265301, IMG submission 193488) | Bovine rumen microbial communities from tropical cattle in Woodstock, Queensland, Australia - Gonzalo_04 | ecosystem: Host-associated > Mammals > Digestive system > Stomach > Rumen ...
GAAGCCATTAATATAATTGCAAAACCGATGTATTGATGTAAACTTAATATATCATCCAAAACGAAATAAGATAAAACCGGCACAATAACTTCACCCAGTGCAAAAAGCGCTGAAACGATAGACGTATCAATAACTTTCATCGCGGAATAAAATGGATATAAATAGGCCACATCAATAACTGCCAACATAAAATAAAACCAAAGAGATTCTTTAACGGGTATTGTCGGCATCCCCAAAAACAACACAAGAGGCAAAAACACAAAATTCATCAATGAAATATAAAAAATCATCGTTGTTTGGTGCTTGAATGTTTTGTTCGAGAGCAAACTTTCGATTAAATCTGATAAAGCTTCAAAAAACGGGGCCAAAAAAGCAATAAAATACAGCATAAAAAACCTTTTCTTACTTTATATCTCTTTGAGAGATTAAACATCATTCAATTAATAAATCATTTATTTTGCCATTTTTTATAAAAAAAAGAAGCCTTAAAGACTTCTTTTTTTTATTTTCGGATTTTTTAGGCATTTCCGAACGGATTGGCATTTTCTTGCCGTTCACGGTTTTCCTGTGTTTTCCTTAAGTCAAACACATTTAAGAACACGCAAGAAATGTAAATTGACGAATACGTTCCGATGATCACGCCGAACAAAATCACAAATGAAAAGCTTCGGAGTGCATCTCCGCCGAACGCGAACAATGCAATTGCTGCGCACAACGTTGTTAAACCCGTCAAAATCGTACGAGAGAAAATATCGTTAATACTTTTGTTAATCAAATCATACTGACTCATCTTCTTGTATTTACGCAAGTTTTCTCTAATTCTGTCATAGTTCACCACCGTATCGTTAATTGAATAGCCGGCTAAAGTTAAAATAGCGGCAACGGTTGTTAAACTGATGTCAAAATCAAAAAACGACAAACAGCCGACCGTAATGATGATGTCGTGGAAAAGTCCGAGCAAAGCGCCGATTGCAAATTGCCATTCAAACCTAAACCAAACATAGGCACAAATAGCTAAAATGGCAATCACGGAAGAAATAATACCGGCACGCTTTAATTCATCACCAACTTGCGGACCAACCGATTCAACCCGGCGATATTCATAACCATTACCTAAAATTTCTTTGATTTTGATAATGGCTAAACGCTGGCTCTCCTCATTAGCGTTGTCTGCCTGAGCACGAATGGAAAGCTCGTTTCCTTCTTCACCAACACTCTGCAGTGTCAGTTCATCCAAATCAACAGCAGACAATTTTTGCCTGATTTCTTCTACATTAATCCTGTTTTCGCTTTTGATTTCCATCAAAACGCCGCCTGAAAAGTCAATACCGTAATTAAATCCGTGGAAGAACATCAAATAGAATGATGCTAAAACAAGCAAAATTGATGCCACATAGGTATATTTTCTCGGTTTTAAAAAGTCGATATTTGTATCTTTTGTAACCCAACTGAATATTCTCATTTTTAATTTTCCTTTTCTTTTTTTATTAAATCGGTAATTTTGTTGGCTTAAAGCGATTGAGCCAATATGTAATAATCAACCTTGTGACCGTCACAGATGTAAACATGGATGTTGCAATACCGATAGAAAGCGTTACTGCAAATCCTCTCACAGGTCCGGATCCGAACCAGAACAACACCGCTGCTGCCACAAGTGTTGTTAAGTTAGAGTCAACAATCGTTGCCCAAGCTTCCGTAAAACCTGAATCGGCAGCATCACGTGGTGAGCGCCCTGCTTTTACTTCTTCACGCATACGCTCAAAAATCAACACATTCGCATCAACGGCCATACCGATGGTTAAGATAATACCCGCAATACCCGGCAATGTTAGTGTCGTTCCGATAAAGCTCATGGCTCCGAGCATTAAGATAAGGTTTGTAAACACGGTGATGGTTGTAAACACGCCAAACAACCCGTAAGCTGCAATCATAAAGATCACAACGGCAATCAAACCGATGATGGAAGCAAAAACACCTTCTTTAATTGAATCAGCACCAAGACCGGCACCAACAGTACGTTCTTCCAAAACTTCCAACGGTGCAGGCAAAGCACCTGAACGCAGAAGCATCGCCAAATTATTTGCTTCTTCGGAAGAAAAACTGCCTGTGATAATGCCGCTACCGCCTAAAATTGCCGTTTGAATGTTCGGTGCGGAAATCACTTCATTATCCAAAACAATGGCTAACCTTTCACCAACGTTATTTTTGGTTACTTCGCCAAACTTACGTCCGCCCATGGTGTTAAACTTGAAAGTCACCACAGGTCTGCCGTCTTGAAAAGACACACCGGCATCCGTTAAGTTCTCACCGCCGACAACGGCTTTTCTTTGAATCACGAGCTGACCGCCTTCTGCGCTGTTAATCACACGTGATGTGTTGCTGAGTTTTCCTCTTCTTGCATCTTGCGGTGTTGTGCGGCTGTCAACCAAATGGAATGACATCTTTGCTGTTTTACGTGAAAGTGAGTTCACTTCTTCCGGATTTTGAATGCCCGGCAATTGAACAACAATCCTATCTGTTCCTTGACTTTGAATAACAGGCTCTTTTGTCCCGAGCTCATCAATACGGCGGCGAACAATCTCTATAGACTGATCAACAACTTTTTTGGTAAGTATATTTAAGGCTGTATCCGAATATTTAATCTCGATTGTACCGTTTTCATTAACACTCACATCGAGCCCGTCTTCCAATTTCTTGAAATATCCCATCGCTTGTGTGCGTGAAGTTGCATTTTCAATTTTTACTCTCACGCTGTCTGCGCCGGCAGATAAATTCTGGTAACGAATATGATGTTCACGAAGCGTTTGTCTGGCGGCATCTTCCAAAAGCCCCATGCGCTCACGAATTACCTCTTTCATATTCACTTCCAAAAGCAAATTTGAACCACCTTGCAGATCAAGACCTAAACTGACCGGCTGCCACCATGACGGCAACTTTACCGATTTCGGCATTATGTTCGGAACGGCCAAAAACAGACCGAACAAACAAATTCCAAGAATAATCAATACCCTTTCTTTTGACAACTTATACATTATTTCTTTCCTTTATTTTTTGATTTTTTATCGTCAGATTTTGTTTCTTTGATTACTTCGCGAATGGTGTAACGATGTGCAGTCACTTCCACCCCTTTGGCAATCTCAAGCGTTAAATCATCATCTTTAACACCATTAACAACGGCATATATCCCGCCGGCAGTTAAAACTTTGTCTCCGACTTTTAATGCTTTAATCTCCATTTCATGTTGTTTCATCTTCTTTTGTTGCGGACGAATAAGAAGCCAGTAAAACACCAAAAAGATCAGCAGAATTTGAATCAAATTTGCTGCCACAGAAGCCCCAGCGGAGGCCGTTGCAACATCTTGCGCAAACGCATCACTGATTAACATTTATCTCTCCGTTTTGTTATAACTTCGCGTAATATACAACAAAAACTTAGCTTGACAACATATAAAATGCAAGTATTGAACAACTTTTTACTTAAAAAAACTTTATCCTTCAGATGCGTCAAAATATTCATTTTTTTTTAAATCTCGGAGAACAGATCAGATAAACTGATTTTCAAAGCAAGCAAAATTTTAGCGTACATAGAGATACGTGAATTTTGCGAGATGAAAGAAAATTGCTTTAGATGGTCTGTTATACGAGATTTTTAAGGAAGATAATTTCTCGGATTAACAGCCTTTTTACCGGCACGCACTTCAAAATGCAATTGTGGCGAGCCGACCCCGCCTGTTTTACCTACGGTCGCTATTTTTTCGCCTCTTGAAACGCTTTGCCCTTTTTGAACCAATATCTGATCATTATGGGCATAAGCCGTAATATATCCGTCAGAGTGCTTAATCAAAATCAAATTACCGAACCCTTTTAATCCGTTTCCGGCATAAGCGACAACACCTTTATCTCCGGCTTTAACGGCAGTGCCGATAGGCGCAGAAATATTAATTCCGTCATTTTTCAAGCCTTTCCCGACGGTCCCGAAGTTTGAAATAACTTTGCCTGATACCGGCCACACAAACTTTGCGGCACGTTTGGTTGAAACAGGCGCTGATGATTCGGCCTTTGCATTTTGCGTTTTTGTTTGCGTTGTTTTATTTGCTATCGTTGTTTGTCCGCCTACAGCCGCACCCGTAATGGCAATTTTTTGCCCGACATTTAAGGCATATGGTGGTTTAATATTGTTTTTTTGTGCCAACCCCTGCCAGGTTGTGCCATATTTTCGCGCGATGGAAGCTAAAGTATCGCCCTTTCTTACTGTATAATATTTATTTGAATTTGTTTTCAAAACCTGCCCGACATAAAGCTGATTTGGGCTATCAAGCTTGTTGAGCTCAATTAATTCAGAAATGGACATATCATAACGTTTGGCAATACTGTAAAGCGTATCACCTTTTTTAACCTGAACGGTATCCGGCGTTCCGAAAATTTTGTGATAATAGGAACCGACAAGCTGAATACCGTTATTTACGGAAGAACAGCCCGATAAAAACATACAAAACATTAATGTCAAAACACTTCTTTTGAACATTTTTAAACTTTCACTTTTGTGAGTGTATGTCTAAAATCGCTAAATATTCGTTAAACCCTCTTGATTTTCGCATTTAAATTGCTTATGGTATGCCTTACGTTAAAAAGGTAAAAAAATGGCTCAAAAACCTCAAATTGAAGATTTAAGCGGCGATAAATATAAATACGGTTTCACAACCGATATTGAAACTGAAAGTGTACCCAAAGGCTTAAATGAAGACATTATTCGCCTCATTTCAAAAAAGAAAAATGAGCCTGACTGGCTTTTGGAACGTCGCTTAAAAGCTTATAAACATTGGCAAACCATGACAGAACCGACATGGGCAAAACTTGCCTATGACAAAGTCAATTATCAAGATCTTTTTTATTATGCTGCACCGAAGCAAAAGGTTAAACCAAAGAGCCTTGAAGATGTTGATCCCGAGCTTTTGAAAACCTATGACAAGCTCGGCATTCCCTTAAAAGAACAAGAAGTTTTGTCCGGTGTTGTGGCCGTTGATGCCGTGTTTGACAGTGTTTCCGTTGCCACAACCTACCGTGCAAAACTCGCCGAGCAGGGCATTATTTTTTGTTCCATATCCGAGGCCGTTCAAAAGCATCCTGAATTGGTTAAAAAATATCTAGGCTCGGTTGTGCCCTACACCGATAATTTCTTTGCTTGTTTAAATTCTGCCGTATTTACGGACGGTTCGTTTGTTTACATCCCGAAAGGTGTAAAATGCCCGATGGAACTTTCAACATACTTTCGAATTAATGCACAAAATACAGGCCAATTTGAACGCACGCTTATTATCGCTGATGAAGAAAGTTATGTATCTTATTTGGAAGGGTGCACGGCTCCGCAACGTGATGAAAATCAGCTTCACGCCGCTATTGTCGAATTGTGGTTTTAAAAGATGCCGAAGTCAAATATTCAACCGTTCAAAACTGGTATCCCGGCGATAAGGAAGGTAAAGGCGGCGTTTACAATTTTGTGACTAAACGCGCCGCTTGTAAGGGTGACAACGCAAAAGTGTCATGGACACAGGTTGAAACGGGATCTGCCGTCACCTGGAAATACCCGTCTTGCGTTTTGTTAGGCAATAATTCGTCGGGTGAATTTTATTCCATTGCCATCACAAACAATCATCAGCAAGCCGATACCGGCACAAAAATGATTCATATCGGTGAAAATACCACTTCAAAAATTATCTCAAAAGGTATTTCTGCGGGACATTCCAATCAGACCTATCGCGGACTTGTTAAAGTGGCTAAAACGGCTCAAAATTCCCGTAATTATTCGCAGTGTGACAGTTTATTGATCGGTCAAACTTGTGGCTCACACACTGTACCATATGTTGAAAATGAAAACAGAACGGCCGTTTTGGAACATGAAGCAACAACTTCAAAAATCAGTGAAGAACAGCTTTTCTATTGTCTGCAACGCGGTTTGTCAGAGGAACAGGCCGTCGGCTTAATTGTTAACGGATTTTGCAAAGAAGTGATGCAAAAATTACCGATGGAATTTGCAATTGAAGCGGCAAAACTTATCAACATCAGTTTGGAAGGAAGTGTCGGATGACAAAAGAAACAATATATGAGCGCGCTTTACGCGTATGGCACAAAGAGCCGCAAATGCTTCAGGTGATTGAAGAAATGAGCGAGCTTATCAAAGAGATTTTAAAAAATGTTAATCGTAAAAAAGAGAATATAGCCGAAATTGTGGAAGAAACGGCTGATGTTGAAATTATGCTTGAACAGCTCAAATGTTGTTATAACATCAAAGATGAAGTTGAATCATATAAAAAAGAAAAGCTCAAAAAAATCGAGGAAAGACTTGATCAATGGGAACAGACGCATGACAAATAAACCGATACTTGAAATTAAAAATCTTTATGCCAAGGCCGGCGATAAAGAAATTATCAAAAACTTTAACCTCACCATCAACGAGGGTGAAGTTCATGCCATTATGGGACCGAACGGTGCCGGAAAATCAACTCTTTCACATGTTTTAACCGGCAAAAGCGGCTATGAAGTCACCTCAGGAACCGTGCTTTTTAACGGCAAAGATTTGCTCTCAATGTCTGTTGATGAGCGCGCTAACGAAGGGCTGTTTTTAATTATGCAATATCCGGTTGAAATTGGTGGTGTTGCTTTTATGACATTTTTAAAACATGCCTTAAATGCCAAGCGCAAATATAACAAAGAGCCTGAGCTTGACACAATGGCTTTTATGAAATTGATTCGTGGGGAAGCTCAAAAACTTGATATTTCTCAAGAAATGCTCAAACGCGCGGTTAATGTCGGTTTTTCAGGCGGTGAGAAAAAGCGTATGGAAACGCTTCAAATGGCTGTTTTAAAGCCTCTTCTTTCCATTTTGGATGAAGCTGATTCCGGCCTTGACATTGATGCTCTAAAAGTTGTGTCACAAGGCATTAATGATTTGCGTGACGGCAAACGTGCCCTTTTGATTATCACACACCATCAAGATCTTCTGGAACATATCGTTCCTGATTTTGTTCATGTGTTTTCAGACGGGCACATCATCAAAACAGGCGATAAAAATTTGGCACTTGAGCTTGAAGCCAAAGGTTACAACGATTTCATCAAAGAGGCGCAATGCTAGATTTTTTAGAAAACATTTCCCTTGATTATGATGACATCCCTGCCCTTGTTGCGATAAGGCAAAAAGGAAAACTTTCATTTCGTGGTCTACCTTCAAAAAAAACGGAGGCTTTTAAATATACCCCCGTTGCAAGTGTTTTAACCGAAGATATGTTTTTGCAATCTGAGGAAAAATGTGATGAAGAACATTGCCATTGCCATGAATCGTATTTTGATTTTGCGTCTTATGAATTTCATTTTTGCAACGGCCGTTTGCACGAGCACTTCCATTTAGAAGACGGGCTTGAAGCCTCATCAATGCTTGACGCTGTTACAGCTCATGAAACCTCAAAATATTTAAATCAAACAGACTGGGCAAACTTTCCTTTTGCGGCTTTGAACACGGCTTATTTGGAGCAAGGTCTGTTTTTGCGTGTTTCAAAAAAATTGGATAAACCGATTGCTTTCATTTATCACAACAAATCCAAAGGGTTTAAAAACATCAGGAACGTCATTGTCGTTGAAAAAGGCGCAAAGGCCGAATTGATTGAGGTGTTTGAGGGGCAAAATGAGCCGTATTTTTTAAACATCGTCAATGAAATTTTCATTTCGAAAAATGCCGAGCTCACACACTGTAAACTTCAAAAAGAATCAAACAGTGCAGTGCATATTGCCTTACAATCCGTTCATGTTAAATCACAAGGCAAGTTTGAAAGCTATACGCTTCAAACGGGAAGCAAACTTGCCCGAAACGAAACACACGTTTTCTTAAAAGAAGAAGGTGCAACGGCTCTTGTTAATGCGGCATATCATATTAAAGGTTTGAGTCTTATTGACACAACAACCGATATTGAGCATATTTCAAAAGAAACAACATCAAATCAGCTTATCAAAGGTGTTGTTGACGAGGCGGCGCACGGCGTTTTCCAAGGCAAGATTCATATTGCACCTAATGCCGTTCAAACAGAAGGCTACCAACTTCACAAAGCCCTTTTGCTCTCAGATGATGCGGCCGTTGATGTTAAACCGGAACTTGAAATTTTTGCGGATGATGTTAAATGCTCGCACGGTGCCACATCCGGCGATTTGAATCAAGATGAGCTTTTTTATCTTTGTTCGCGTGGCATATCAGAAAAAGAAGCGCGTCAAATTCTCACTTCAGCTTTCTTAAATGAAGCTTTTGAGGGCATAAAAAACGAATCTCTTAAAACACTGTTTAGAATTTCATAAAAAAAAACACGCAAGTTAAAACCTGCGCGTTTTTTTAGCATTTTACCTTTTGCCTTACTGCAATTTTTTCAAAACGGCTCCTGTCACATCAACAACATAAGGTGTTGTCACAATTACTGATTTTGAATCAAACACATAAGGCAAACCGTTTTCATTGGCCACATCTACCAGTGCCTGATTAATTTTAGCATCAATCGCACGAATTTGTTGTTGATATTGTTCAGCAAGCTGATCTCTTTGAAGCGTCAGTGAGCTCAAATAAACAGTGGCAAATTCTTCTTTTGCTTTTTTGTCTTTCATATCGTCAAGCTTTTTACGTGCATCATTAACTTTTGCGTTTAACTGACTGATTTTAGATTCATAATCTTGTTTGACTTCAGCAATCACCGCCAAATTCTGCACAAGTTGATTAACGTTATATACGTAAATATAATCAACTTTCTTTTGATTATTTAGTCTTCTGGCTGAATTGACCTGACAGAGCAAAACCACATCTAAAACGAGGAGCAATCCTAAAACTGCACTGATTGTATAAAACGGATATTTTTTAATGCGTGGTAAAATATTCTTAAAACAATTTTTCACCGCACAATTTTTCTTTTGCTTTTCTTCCATAACGAAACATTCCTTTCAAGAAAACATTGGGCGACTCAACGCCGCCCAATGCTATAGCGTTTTAGCTATTACCAAGAGTATGTTACACCGGCACGATAAATCACATCTGAAGTATCACCGTCGCCATAAGCAACACCGACATTCATCAAGATGTTATCCGTAAACCAGTGGAAACCACCCAAGGCAAATCCGGCATGACCGCTGTACATACCTGTACCGACAGAAAGTTGCGTATTGCCGTTTGCTCTCGCGTTCGGAACCATGGCGGACATAGCTGCCATAGAAGCCAAACCGCGGTTCAAGTCTTTACGCAAATCTTTAACTTCGTTATCCAGTCTGTATAAGTTGCTGTCTAACGAACGTGTTGCGGTTGCCAAATCATCATGCGGTTTCACATAATGTGTATCAGCAAATGATCTGTCACCGATTGAATCGTCCAAAGCAACCAAGTGATCTTCAACTGTTGTGCCGTCAGCCAAGTTAGACTTGTCTTTCAGGTTAGAGTTGTTGGCTTTCAAACCGTGAATTGTGCCGAGTGTGGCATCAATATTGTTCAAAGCTGCCACAACTGTTGTCGGAACATTATCACCACCGTTTGTCAAAGCGTTTCCTGTATGACCTGTCGGGGTATATGCAGTGTGCAAATCATTTGCCACATCACCGATCACGTTGTTCAAAGCATTCAAGTTCTTATTAACGCTGTTTGCTTTGGCAACACCGTTTGTACCATCTGCAATGGAGTTCAGAGCCAAATCATCATCTGTTCCGATGGCTGCATCTAAAGCTTCGAAGTTTGCTTTAACAGTATTTGCAGCAAGTAATTTACCGGTTGTACGAGATGATTCTGTTACATCGCCGCCAAGGTAAGTATCAATTGCTTTGATGTTTGCATTCACCGTAGCTGTACCAGCAACTGCACCTGTTGTACGTGATGCAGGATCTGCGATAGCAGCACCGATATTCTTATCAACCTGGCCGATTGCCTGAGCCAAAGAAGTTGTCTCAGCACCATCTGCTGCCAATGTATTATAAGAAATGGCTGTTGCTGCGGCGTAATTGTTGTTAACAGTTCCGTCAGCGGCAATGCTGCCACCGGTAATATCTTTCAAATTATTTGCCAAATTGTTTAAAGATCCGGACAAATTATCAGCCGGTGTCAATGTGCTGCTTACGACTGATTTGAACATATTGTCAGACAAAACTGCCTTATCATAGCTGCCATCAGCTTTGTAAATACCACCCAAAACTGTTTCCATGTTGGTATCTAACTTGCTGACTGCGCCAACCAATGTTCCTGTTGAAGCATCATAGCCGTTAACGGCAACACCGGCAACATTACCGAGTTTTGTATTGATGGCATCAATATTAGCCTTAACCGAGTTTGTTCCGGCTACACCATTATTTGATGATGTATAAGCAGAATCAGCGCCAATCTCAACATCCAAATTCTGAACTGCGAGGTTTAGCGTACCGCCTGTAATATTGCTACCCGAACTGACACCGTTGGTATAAACGGCATTTTCAGCACTTTTTAACACAGTCGCCGTAGATGCGAAAACTGTTGCACTACCGCTTGTGATAGCTGAAGCACCGGCATCAACTCCGGTCATAACACCTGAAGAGCCAACCTTCAATGTGCCAACTGTGGCACCATTGGTCACAGCTAAGCTTGCACTTGATAAAGCGTCACTAAATGTTGCAGATGAGCCTGACAATGCTCCCGTAACATCTAATGTTCCGCCAATGGTTGTATTTCCTGTGACAGCTAATGTGCTCTTCAATGTTGCAGCATTATTAACAGTCAACGTATCGCTGGTTAAAGCACCTGAAAAGCTACCTGTTTTACCGGAAATTGTGCCATTTGTTGTGCTGATATTACCTGTAGAAGAAATATCTCCTTGTGAGGTAATTCCTGCTACATTTGTAATAGCACCGGCATTGCTGACCGTAAATGCATTAGAAGCACCGGCTTGAATACCGTTTGTTGCAACCAACGAATCGACTGTGACCTGTCCTGTTACGCCCAATGTTCCGCCAATGGTTGTATTTCCTGTTACGCCCAATGTTCCGCCAACAGTTGTATTTCCTGTTGCACCATCAACCGTAAACTTCCCTGCCGCAGCAGATACACTACCGTCATTGCCTAAGCTAATTTTAGTATTACCACCGTTTGTAATGGTTAAATTACCTTTCATTTCAGAAGCACCTGTCACCTCTAAACTACCGGCTTTAACGGCGGAAGTTGTTTCAATGTTTCCTGTTGTCTGAATTTTACCATCACCGGCATTTAAGCCAACAGAAGATAATGCACCTGTAAATGTACCTGTTGTACCTGAAACAGCACCTGTTGCACTAATACCTTTGCCGGTTGTTCCGATTTCTAATGAACCGACATTGGCCGCACCACCGACATTGGCTGTTGCAACATTTATTGCGCCTGTTGAAGTATTTGTAGTTAATTTAGCAATTTCATCGGCATTTGCTTTAATTTGTGTATCCAATGCAACATCAGCACCTGTTAATGTTGTCTGAGAATCCAAATAATTCGTTCCCGAATAAGTTACTGCAGCATTTTGTTTAGCATCTAAGGCTGTCTTAAGATCACCACTTGTAAGAGATGCTGAAATACCACTGTCAACTGCGTCTGAAATAACAGTTTGACCTGCAGTAGACAAGTTGTCCAAATCTACACTTGCTGCAGTATAACCCAATGCTGTTTGGAACTCGGAAGCATCGTGTGTTACGATATCACCATATGTACCCAACGTTGTGTTGATTGTACTGATAGCTGTTGTGTTTGTTGCAATATTGCCCTTGTTTGTTTCAATCTGTGCAACACCTGC
>Ga0265301_10005967_pt1 | contig 11793 bp, 20 predicted proteins | sample AusTroGonzalo_MG_2_FD_193488 | JGI IMG/M metagenome (GOLD analysis project Ga0265301, IMG submission 193488) | Bovine rumen microbial communities from tropical cattle in Woodstock, Queensland, Australia - Gonzalo_04 | ecosystem: Host-associated > Mammals > Digestive system > Stomach > Rumen ...
ATAAGTTACCTTCAGCCTTTGGAGGATGCCCCCCGCCGTTAGCGCCTGAGCGTAAAAACGACGTCGTTCTCCCCCGTTGTGCTGCCCGTCGAACGCCGCCAGCGATTACCCCGGCGATATACGCGCTCATAGGCTCCATGCCGTCCGTATCTATCAAAAGACTATCGTCATAGCTATCTGCAAAATCTTTGGCGTATCTGAATAGCGCCTTGAAGACCTTCCCGGCCTCCGCGTCCGCCAGCAGCTTAACGCCGTCCTCATGCTCGAAGTAAATAGCCATGAACTCCATAGGCGTCTTTGGTCTGTAGTCGTTCGGCATGACAGGCTTGTCATTCTTTGCCATCTCCGCCGACCCCCTGACCCGTCAACGCATCAACCGCCGCCGCTATCCTCCGCCGCATCTCAGGCTTTAAGGGTTTACCCATGACCCGACTCAGATATTCAGGCGTGACGCCCATCTGAGCGGCGATTTGCTTATAACTGACGCCGCCAGCCGCTACAATGACCCGAATGTCCAAATTATCGCCTCTCACGATCTCACCTCTCTTATATTGGATTAGCCGGGAGACCGCCGACCCTTGCAGCTCGATCTCCCGGTCTGTCAGTCTTTACTTACATACCCGTTTGAACCTCGCCGGTAATACAACCGTCCTATCACATTCGTGACAACACACCTTCCAATCTTCGGCGTCCGGATTATTCTCCACTATCGGCCACGGATTACAGCCCGAATAGTCCTCGAATGTCTTACCGCAAATACAACATGTAAAAGTCTTCATAGTAGCCATTGTTATAAATCCTCCGTCGCTGTGTATGTAGTTTTCAAGGGTCGATTGTTGACCGTCGCCAGTCTCTCCGCCGGACTTCCATAGCAAATAGCGGTTTAAGTACTTGACTTTTGGTCGTATTCAGTATACAATTATAGAGGCAATACGTCAAACAACTACTTAACTTTTTAGTTGTTAATCTAACAGCATGGAGGCGTTTAATATGAGTAGACCGAAGACAGATATTAACCCTATCAGAGCCAACAGGGTTAAGACCATCATAGACCGGGAGGATATGAGTCAATCCGACTTTGCCGCCCGCGTCCCCCTGACCCAACAGGCGATTAGTAGAATCGTGAACATGAAGACAGCACTAACCGAAGAAACCGCAGCCGCCATCATCAGAGCATACCCGCGCTATAGGCTCGAATGGTTATTAGGTTACGACGACTATATGTCTGAGTCTGACCAATTTGACGACTTTGTATCTCGAATCAATGAAGAGCACGATAACAACGTCTTTGCCGTCCGCCATCTCGCAAAGCTCCGCCATATCGACCTCGATCTATACGCCTCAGGTCACTTACACGCTAACGGCGTCGTCGAAGACGACTATATAGCCCGCATTGGAGACAGACAGGTCTCACTCACTTACTCGGACCTGACCGACCTCATAGACGACTTAGCCGCCCTCACCGAATCCCGGTTAAAGCGCATAGCAGCCAAAGCCAACCAATGACGCCAGTATCAAAAGTGACCTATACGCGCATAGTACTAAACCCGCGCCGTTATAGGTCACTTTTTTATAGTGTTGCAATACCGTTTTTAACGGTCGTCAGTTTTGACAGAGGCGTCAGCTCCGCCCACGATCTCCGCCAGCTCGACGACGCCCCCGGTCACGATCTCGACGACGCCCGCCAGCTCCCCGGCCTCGATCTCCGCCCCCTCCCCTCTATACACGCCCCGTAGAGGCGATATTGGAGGACTCAATGGACAAATACCCGGCCCCGCCCGTCAGAATCGCGTCAGAGAGGCGATAAATAAAGGCGACGACCGCCCACGCAGCCGCCGCCCGCATCAATGCCAGGTCAAACCCAATCCGGGAGAGTTATAGGCGCTGGATTGTCTCTGAGCTGAGCCACGATCTCCGCCGCGTCACGTCCAGCAGCCTTAGCCTCCGCCGCCGCATCAAACGCCGCCTTTATGTCCGCCAGCGCCCATTTATAGCCGTCATGCCATGCCCGCCTATAGCGTCCCTCCCGCGCCTCAGCGCCGCCCTCAGCTCCAGCACAAAACGCCTCATAGAAGTACAGCACCCGCCGCGTATCGTTTGCCATGCTCTCCCACTTCGGATACTTGCGCAGCTTGTCCTCCGTCTCAGCCGCCGCCTTTAGCAGCCATTCAAGGGTCACGCCCTCCACGCGCTCATTGATTTCTTGCTTATCCATTTGTTACGCCTCCTTTAATTCTCTTAACCTCAGTAATGACTTGCCCGTCGATCTATGCTATACTATCTGTGTGCCTTGACTTCCATAGCTTCAAAGTCAATCCATTACCGCCTCCCCACTGTGTACAAAGTCCCGTTGATGTCCCCACGACGTTGACGGGACGATTTTTTATCCCGTCTTCCTAATCTTAGCATAGTGACGTCAGTATGTCAATATTTAATCTTAATCCTGTCAAGATTTGCGCATAATTCGCCGCTATGGTATAATCATCATGGAGGCGATTAACCCATGTCGAAGACTTCCCCCACGGTCAAAGACCGATATAACCGTAAAGCCTATGACCGTCTCAATATATTCATCCCTAAGGGTCAGAGAGACGTCATACAAGCCCACGCAGCCGATAAAGGGACGTCGGTTAATGGGCTTGTCAATGACCTGTTACGCGCCGATTTAGGCGTCTCAGAGGATGAATGGAGACACCCCGCCGCCGATCTCGAAGACGCGACCGACGACGCCGATTAGACGTCTACTGTATACTGTATACTGTATACTGTATACTGTCTACAGTATACAAGCGCCAGCAGCCAAAGACAAAGCCCCGCAGCAGCCGCCACGGGACTATTTTTTATATCCGTTACCACGTCCCCCAATGCTTATAGACAGTCGGTTTACTTAGCCCGGTCTCCCTGATACATTCGGCCTTAGTCCCGTCTGGATGAATGAGACGCCAGGTCTCCACGATCTGAGCCGCCGACCGTCGCCCGCCTCGCTGCCGCCACTCCCCCTCAGGGTCTACAATCTCTTGTGTCGCCCGCGCTATCATCAAATGGGTTAGTTGATCTCGACCGTTGCGCTTATTCGCCGGGATTGCTATACCTGACTTATACTCCACGCTTGCCCTCGGATATGTCGTCCACCTATCCTCAAACGCTTCTAAGGCGTCTTGTATGTCGTCGTCCCCAAAGTGATTATCTTCCTTCTCCGTCAGCCCGTCTAAGAAGTCTCTCAGCCCGTAGGCGTCCCGCTCCAATTCCTCATAGGTAACAGGGTTAGGGTTATGTTTGGCGTCGAAGTAACTGCATTTTTGAGCGAATACCGACAACATCATCACGCAATAATACCTATGTCCGACCGTCGCCCCTCTCATGATCTGACCGCGCCACCAATCATAGAGCCGCCGACTAATACACCAATGACCCTTAGGCTCCCCGTCGATCACGCGCCGCTTATACCAATCGGGATAACGCTCCGCCGCCTGAGCCTTTGTTAGATTGCTCTTTACCGTGTACCTCTTGACCTTCTTATCCTTCTCCCATACAAAGCCATTCAAATACTCCATATCGACCTTGTAACCCGTTCTAAAGGCGACCGCCCGCGCCCCGGCCTTAGTCACCGTCCCCGGCATACGGAACCCCTGATAGATGCCCTCATACTGAATATCCTTGACGCTCTTAATATCGACTATCCCATACCCCCAAATGATCTCAGTCAGACGCCGCTTAAAGGCTTGCAGCTCTTTAGCCGTATCCTCGAATAGTGGTATAGGCTCCCTCAGCACATAGTAAAGATGCACACCGCTACCGCTACTGACTATGTATGTCGGTTTGGGAATCCGCTTCACGGCCTCGACGTGACGCTCCCATAGAGCCTTTAACCCTATAGGCGTCCTGTCCTTAAAGATAATCTTGTCAAGGTCAACGGCAATAGCGTATAGGTTACGCGCATTAGCAGCCGTCCGCGCCTTGCCCGCGTAACTGATAGGCGAACAGATGCAAAAGTCGTCAGACTTGACCGCCACGTCCACGGCGTCCAGCTCATCCGTCAGCGAATACCTATAGACCTTTGCCCTCCCGTCAGCCTTGCGCTCTTTGGAGACGGCGACAATAACGCCAGTATACGCGCCCTTAGTAAACGCGCCAGCATGATCTAACTCACCCTCAGGGAATATAGCCCGATAAAATCCCTTTGGCGTGACTTCCTCCGCCCAATCCTGACGCCTGAGCCATTCGGTTATCTCGTTCATTTGTACCCCTCGCCTCTATCGCTATGTTAGTACCATACGCCCCTCTTGAGACCTGACGGTCTCAGTCGGGAATCAACTCCCCTTGTGTCCGTTATATTATCAATACAGTTTTTTTACCTATCACCGCCATTATAGCAGGTCAACGCCGCCCACGTCAACCCGCTATAATTGTCTACTGTCTACAGTATACCGTCTACTGTCTACAAATCATCTGAGACGCCCTCAGGCGATTGTAGACTGTATACTGTCTACAGCTCTTTGAGCATATCCGCCTTTTTGATCTCCAAATCATAGATAGCCGCCTCAGCGTCCGCCAGCTTATGACGCTTAATGTATTCCTCCATAGCCGCCGCGCCGATCTCCGCCAGCGTCGCCCCATGACGCGCCTTTGCGTATGACTTCCACCGCGTCACGTCGTCGGGATTTGCCCTGAATGAGAAGACGACCGACCCCGCGCCCGACTGAGGCGCTTTGACGGTCTCCACGGCCTTAGCCTTAGCCCGCGTCGTCTTAGCCCTCGCCACGGTCTTAGCGCCGTCCTGAGCCGCCTCAGAGCCGCCCTCAGGCGTCCCGTCGTCCGCCCCGCTAAAGAATATCTTTGTAGCCTCCGCCGCTGCCGCCTCTAATCTGCTCTTTTTGCTTGCCATGATTACAATACCTCCATCACTTCATCAATGAACGCCGTATAGTCCAACGTCGCGTTAGCCTTTGGCGCTTCTGTGAATATGTCAGCCCTCAGCAGCGCCGCCTCCCTGACGGCGACCGACTCTCTGACCGTTGTCTTAAAGACCTGAGTCCCGATCTCAGCCGCCTTAGCTTCGATCTGAGACCGAATAGCCTTTGACACATTCTGACGGTCACTATACCGCGTCAGCAGCAGCCCCGCCACGGTCAGCCCCCGGTTACAATACTTGCGTACATTCTGAATCAACCCGTTAAGCTGTGTCAGACCTTGCAGCGCGTAGGCGTCAGCCGTCAGAGGGATTATAACCGCCTGAGACGCCGCCAGCGCGTTTGTCGTCAGTATACCCAACGTCGGAGGCGTATCTATCACGCAATAGTCAAACGCCTCAGAGACCCGCTCTAACGCCTCTGACAGCATGAACTCCCGCCCGGTATGAGTAAACTCCATGTCAGCGCCCGCCAGCGCCAGCCCGCCCGGTAACACGCTATAGCCGATCTCAGATTTATAGATAGCCGCCTCGACGTCCGTCTCCCCCTTGAAGACGCTATAGAGCGTCCCGCTGACGTTCAGCACGTCCACCCCCGCGCCAACGCTGAGATTACACTGAGGGTCTAAGTCTACCGCCAGCACTCTAAACCCCCTATGACTCAGACCTGACGCCAGCGCTGCCGCCGTCGTCGTCTTACTTACTCCGCCCTTTTGATTGCTTAGTGTTATGACCTTCACGCTATCGCCCTCCCGTCCATGTCTACAGTCTACAGTAAACAGTCTACCGTATACAGTATACCGTCTACTGTTCACTATGTCAAGTTATTAACCAATGACAAAATAAAGGCTCTCAGACGGCGTATAACGCCATTCTAAGAGCCTCAGGCCAGCCCCGACCTCTCCTCAGGCTAATAGCTCCCTTGTCGGGATATAGCCTCTAAAATGCTTTGCAGCCCATTCGTCAGCCCGCCGCTTGCATCGTCCGCGTCTTCATCTCGATTAGCTCATAGCCACGCCTCGCAGCATAGGCCAGCAGCTCCGCCAACGTCTCCATAACCGCCTCCATGCTCTGACCCCCTATCTCACGATCAACGCGACCAACGCGCCAGCAGCCACCGCCAGCGCCGCCAGCAGCGCCCACGTCAGCCTCTTGTTAATACGCTCCATCCTGAACAGCTCGCCCTCATGGACGATATACGGGACGGTCTTATATCCGCTCTGCTCCATTGACTTACTCACCCCTTTTAATCTTGAACGTCTTAGTCTCACCCGGTGTAACCTTAGGCTCTACAATAAACGTCTTAGTCTCACCCGGTGTAACCTTAGGCTCTACCTTGATTATCCGACCGCCCGCACGCTCCGCCCTCAGCTCCGCCTTATACTTGTAATAGGTGTTACGGGAGATGCCCGTCACCTTGATAACGTCCGCGTCGTCCAGCGTCCCGCCGAAGTCCTTAGACAGCTCACGGATTTTAGCCTTAGCCGCTACTGACTTCTTTGTCGTCAGCTTGACGCCCTTCACGTTACCGATCTGCTTACCGTTAAGACGCGCCGTCTCGATACCCTCCCGCGTCCGCTGGTGAAGGTCTTCCACTTCCTTCTCCGCCTGTTCAAACGCCAGCTTGATCTGACGCTCCGCCAGCCGCATCATATAACGGTTAAGCGCCGCCATGATTGCCTCCGTCAGCTCGTCCGTCGCCTCGTCCCCGGTCTTCACGGCGTCGATCTGCTTCTCTATCGCCGCTTTATAGGTCTCTGTGTTGATCTGAGGCTCTTTGATAAAGACCAACGTCACGCCCCGGTCAAACAATGCCTTATAGACCTCGAAGCCCTCAGCCGCGTCTCTGCTCATACGGGAGACCGAATCAAAGACGATCACGTCCCCGGCCTTTGCAGCCTTATAGACCTTAGTCCAGCCGGGACGGTCTAACTTAGTCCCCGTGTATTCATCCGTCACGATCACGGCGTTAGGATATAGCGCCTTGATATTACGGATTTGCCTCTCAATGCTCTGCTTCATTGTGCTTACCCTCGCATAGCCGTAAATCTTACCCATGATCTCCCGTCCCTTCTTTGGTCGTAACTGTGTATAATGTGACGTTCATCACATTTGATACTAAGATTATAACCCTCAGGGACGGGATTGTCAATAGTTTTGGTACAGTTTACAGATAGGTCATTTTTGGTACTGTGTTATTCGTCGGTCTCCCACGGTAACGGCCCCTCATGCACTTCCTCAAACTCGACGCATTGCGCCGCTTTTCTATACGCATCATACGCCTTGTCTCTCGCAGCATCAGCCTCAGCATATACCAGCAGCAGCCGCGTCTTTGTCTCCGCGCTACTCGTTGCCTTATCCTCATCCCCGCCGTTTTGACTCAGCTTGCCAGCCACATACTCCAACGCCCCCAACACGGTCTCCAACTCCGCCCGCGTCAAGTCCAGCCCATACAGCTTATCCATGTTTACCTCCGATCTCATTCAAACGGGAGGACGGGAATACCGTCAGCATCCCGCGCCACCCCGTCCGCGTCAATGTGTACACCCTTGACGGCGTTATGATAGGCGTTCCACGCCGCCTGACGCGCTATCTTGGCATTGTGCATCTGATTGTTGCACTTATCCGCCGTCTTACGCGCCGCCTCTACCGCCTCGACGACGTGCAGCAGCAGCCCCGTCTTATCCTTGACCGCGCCCATGACGATCTCCGCCTCAGTCCCGGCCTTAGCCTTGTCCAGCGCCTTGGACGCCAGCTCATACACCGCCTCCAACTCCTGAGGCGTCAGCTTCAAATCATATACCTTCTCCATAGTCTCACCCTCCGTTATATTAGTCGTTATTGACAAAGCTCTTAAAGCTCTCAATATCATGGACGCCGCCGAAGTAGTTGACGGCCTCGTTCTCATTGTCAAAGTCACGATCTGCCAAAAACGCCCTCATAGACTTAGCCGTCGTCCCGTCGTCCCTTAGCTCCCTCATAGCCGCCGTCGTCATTGCTATACGACTGTTAGGACGCCTCAGCGCCAGCATACGAGACGCGCTCTCTTTGAGCCTCTTAATGCTCGCTGAGACGGTCGTCGTCGTCTCTCCGCCGTATGCCCGCCTATAGCCCGCATCAATGCCAGGAACGCCCGCCGCCCGGTATTTGTCCGCGATTTCATCCAACGCAGCCAGCGCCAAAGGATTATCACGCAGCGCCCGCGCCGCCTGATTCAGCTCCCCGGCCTCGACCTTATCCCTCATTTTGAGGGTTTGGAGAATCGCCAGCATATCAGGCGTAGGCGCTTTGAGCTGTACCATATCCACCGACCGAATCATGCCGTTGATGATCTCCGTAAACTTGACGCTATACTCATCCGTCAGAGCCTTAATAGCGTCGTCCCGCGTCTTCTCCAAAGCCTTTTTGTCTTTGGTATAACCCGCGCTCCCCTTGTACTTCTCCAACGCCGCCATAGCCTTATCATAGCTGTCACAAATCGCCGCCAGCGCCGCCCTATGAGACTTATACGCCTCAAAATATGCCTTAGTCCTATCCTTGTACACGATTAAACCCTCCGTTAATAACGTCGTTCATGGTACTTACGCGCCAGCTCTTGCGCCCGCGTCTCCCACGTCTGAGTCGGTCTATTCTGCTCTGTCTTCTTTGCTTCTTGCTTTGGCGCTCCAAACATGAATACGCCCCAATCCTCTTTGATCTTATCCGCCAGCCGCCCAACGTCCTTAAAAGTCCGCCCGTCGTCCGTCAGCTCCATGACGCTAAAGTCAGTGACGCCCATTATATCCTCGGTATACTTTGGATTGACGCCCATATCCAACAGCAGCCGCCTATAACGCGCCTCTTTGGTATGTTCAGCCATGACGCCCTCGACCTGTTCAGGCGTCAGACCCAATCCCTCTAAAAACGCTGTCTTCACGATCTCGACCTCCCCCGGCAATTCTCATAGACTGAATCGTCGATGAAGTCCACCGTAAACCGCGTTTTAGCCGTCCTGTCAGCATACAGCGCCATAGCCGCCTCTTTATAGGCGTCGAACGCCTCAGCGACCTTAGCCCACGTCTCACCCGTCGCCCGTTCCTGACAATGTGGACACGTTCGCGCCCTATGGCTCCGCACGTCGTCACGCCCGTATATCTCGAACGTCCCGCCGCATCTCTGACACCAAACCCGAATATACATGATCTCACCCCTTTATCTTTAGGCTGTATAGCCTTTTTTGTAAATCAGATTATTCAAAGCATAGGCGCAGGCGTCTATAGTGTGATTGTCTTTATCCGGGAGGCGACTCAATACCTCGCCCGTCTTCCTGTCTACCTCATACGTGTAGTTTTGGAACTCCCGCGCCGCGTTCGGCGTTCTCTTAATGTCTATGACGATCTTCCTATGTTGCAGCCACTTGACCCTATACTCAACACACCCCGGCGACTTAAAGCAAGGTCTGACCTTGACGCCCATGCTATTCATGTCGTTAATGCTCTTTGGCTCCGCGCTATCCGCCACAATCAGCAGCCGCGACTCACCGCCTCCGCCACGATCTCCAAAGAATGGAGATATATAGCCCCCGCAGCCGCCCCAATGATCTAACCCCCGCTCCCGTATCTCCGCCGCCAGCGCCGCATTACTGAGACCACGCCTGTAAATCTCATCCATAAGGGTTATCGTGTCCGTCCGCCGATCATAGGCAAGTCGCAGGAACACGCAAGGGTCACGAGCAAAACCCCAATCGATGCCGCAGCTCACATAGGCCAGCCCGTTATATTCATCGTCGGTTATCTCCCGAATCTCCAAATTCTCGAAGACCTCAGAGCCGTTACCGACCGCCTGACCCATATACTCATGCTCATACGCCCTTGGATTGATCTCTCTCAGGCGCTCCGCCTCAGCTATGAAGGATTGACCCAACCACTCAGCCGGGACGTCCTTATAGGTCGTCAGCAGCGTTATAGCCCTATCGTCGGGACGCTGGATATACTGATTAGCCCAATGCGCCGCCGATATTTGAGGATTGTACGATCTAAACACCGTGAAGACGTCGCCCCCGCGCAATACCGATTGTTGAAGGTTACGCAGCTCGACCTCTCCGCCGATCTCGCTAAATTCCTCCATCCAAAGGAACTTGTAATAGCCCTTGGACGGTTTGAGGCTCTTTAGCTTCTGAGGGTCGTCCAGCCCGGTAAACGTGATTACCTGACCCGTCTCATAGACGTATTGCATAGGCGTCAGACTATGCCGCCATAGCCGGGAGACGCCCAACGTATCAATAGCCCATCCGATTTGACTAAAGACCGACCCCCTCAGGGTCACGGCGTATTTACGCACAATCAGCGCATTACTCAGCCCGGTCTTATCCTTCATGATTTGCAGCACGATCTCCAACGCGCAGAAGGAACTTTTGCCCGAACCTCGGCCACCTGGCAAATTGACGAACTCATGACGGCCCGCCTCGATGTCAGCATGGAGACCGTGATAGACCTCCGCTATATGAGGCTTGATGTCCAGCGCCGCCAGCTCCGCCGCCAGTCGTCGCCCACGGTTTGAGACGGCCTCCACGGCCTCCAAACGCCGCCAGTCAGACGCCCGCATTATGTACCGCCCCCCGGCTTAAATCGCTCAGAATCGCCCAAATTCGCCAATTCCAACGCCCTGAGACGGTCGTCGAAGTCCAGCAGCGCCCGCCACTCTCTTAGGTGACTCCATTTGGTGTTAATCGCCGTCACCCTGACCGCTGGATTAACCTCAGGGTTATTGATGATCTCTTGCAGCACGTCCACGTCACGCAGGATTGACTCATTCATCCTATCGACCGCCGCGCCCACAATCGCCGCCCGCCGTTCATTCAATACGGCGTTAAACGCGGGATCTCTTTTGTATTTGCGTATCGTCTCAGGCGATAGGCCAGCCGCCCGCGCTATGTCCACGACCTTATAACAGGTCATAAACGCGCCGATCAAAGTCTCTGAGTATGCCTTGATGACTGTATACCTCCAATCCTGTCATAGTAGTTATGTATTTTTTCGTGACAGTCCCGGCATAGAGTACAGACGTCCTTTATAACGTCTTCATGCCCCAAATTCCGATAATGCAAATGGTGTGTATTCCATTCGACGCCAGCGCCCACGGGACGCCCGCACATTACACACTTGCCGCCGTCGATCTGTAGCCGCTGCCGACGTACAGCCTCCCATGCTGGAGACTTGATATAAGCCTCATACTCCCGACTGTGTACCGTCAGCATCAAATCACCGCCTCAAAGCTCTTAAAATGCCTGACGTCGCCGCTCGTGAAGTGGACTATGCTATAGTCGCATCCCTCATTGAACCGCGTCGTAAAATAGCACTCGAACAGGTCAGAGTCTAAGTAGTCCTGAGGCGAATACCTGACGCCGTTCACGTCTTCCACCAACAGCTCCATCACCCGCGCTATAGTCGTCGTCTTCAATGCTGGATGCCACCGCGCCCGCCTTGTGCAATACAAGCCATAGAACCGCTCGAAGACCCGTATAAAGTCAGCGCATGACCACGGCAAATAATAGCCGTTATAGTATGCTGTCTGTATCTGTTTACGAACAATGTTAAAATCCATATCGCCCTCCATAGTGCATGGAGCCATTGCCCCCGGCAATGCTCCCTTGAATGATGCTCCCTTTATAAAGAATCAGTATCAGAATGAGAATAGGAATCGAATGAGAATCGAATCGTATTGTTGACTTACAGAACTTATGATAACTTATGTTCTCGATGTTATCATAAGTTACCGTCAGCCTTTGGAGGATGACCCCCGCCGTTAGCGCCTGAGCGTAAAAACGACGTCGTTCTCCCCCGTTGTGCTGCCCGTCGAACGCCGCCAGCGATTACCCCGGCGATATACGCGCTCATAGGCTCCAT
>Ga0265301_10005970_pt1 | contig 11792 bp, 9 predicted proteins | sample AusTroGonzalo_MG_2_FD_193488 | JGI IMG/M metagenome (GOLD analysis project Ga0265301, IMG submission 193488) | Bovine rumen microbial communities from tropical cattle in Woodstock, Queensland, Australia - Gonzalo_04 | ecosystem: Host-associated > Mammals > Digestive system > Stomach > Rumen ...
AAGGATCTTCTTCCTTACGATGATTTGTTTCTGGACTATCTGGATTATGTTATTCCTCTTGTAAAAGCATTAAAGGAAATGAGTATATTCACAAATAAGAAGATTTTCTTTCTTATTGATGATGCGCATTTTTTAACGAAGCGACAAACATATATCCTAAACTACTGGGTTTCAACAAGAACTTCTGGAGATATCAGTTTAAAGATATCCTCACAATACAACTATAAAAGTTATTATACAGTCAATGGGGCTACAATAGATCCTCCGCATGACTATTCAGAAATAGACATGTTAAAAGTATATACAAGCAAGACTCGTTCTACATATGTTAGAAGGATATATGAGATTGTTGGAAAACGATTAAAAATATCTGGGATTGACACTGATCCCAAGGATTTTTTTCCACCGGACATAAAGCAGGAAGAAGAAATTAAGAAAATAAGCCAGATGTACTTGGAAAGATATGATCAAGGAAAGGGAAGAGGAAATAAAAAGAATGATGACTCCATAAGGTATTCTCGTCCGGACTTCATCAAAAGACTTCTTGGAGGATCAAAAAGCGGCTCTACATATAGCTATGCTGGGTTTTCGCAATTAGTACATCTTTCTTCAGGAATAACAAGGAGCTTTATTGAAACGGCACACAAAATGTATGCTGAAGAAGAGGCAAAGAATAATAATGGTAGAGTTATAGATCACATTAGTGCGTCAATTCAGAATTCAATTGTAAGAGACGATGCAAATCATTTTCTGTTTTATGAATTGCCGAGATACGCAGGAAACAATGAAGAGGATTTTGAGGATGAGATTATCACATATCCTGAAGAAGATATAGATAAGTTGTTTAACTTGATAATTGGACTTGGAGGTATATTTCGTGAGATATTGATATCAGACAGATCTGAAAGAAGAGTTTTTTCAGTAGCTATATCGGACAAACCTAGCAAGGAGACATCAAAGGTTTTAAATCTAGGAGTACAGTTGGGTTATTTTCATAGATCAACAATAGGTAAAAAAGACAGCATGTCTGGCGGAAGGACAGATCTCTATATTTTGAATAGACGCTTATCTCCAATATGGACTTTGGATCCAACTTCTTTTGCGGGATATTTATTTGTACAAAATAAATTGCTTGAGGAAGCTATGGATAATCCGAGTTCTATGCTCAGAAGGGTAGGAAAGGAAATACTCCAACCAGAGGATAAAGAAAAAGAATTTGTTCAATTGTCTTTGTTTCAAGAGGATAATGAGGCGTTGTTTCAGATCGAAATGGGGGGAATTGATCAATGGATTTGATAGAATTGGAGAGTCTGAAAAAAAGGATTTCAAATGTTGATCTATTCATATCATTTTGTAGTTTCGATGACAGAACATTTCAAATTGCAAAATCTTTACCATATAATGAAGTAAAAAAAGCTTTGATTTTTATAAACAAGAAAGCACCTGAAGAGGCAAAGCAAAACTTGGAAGTATTCAAAACTGCCTTTATTGAAAAATGCATAATTGAAGGTGTTGAATTGTTTGACCCGATTGCTTTGGCGGACAATATGTTTTCTTCAATTAGAAAGGTGTTAGGGGAGAATTCTCATCATAATATTTTAGTTGATGTTACGTCATTTAATCATGAATCGCTTTGTATCTTTGTTGCATTATCAAGTATTTTTCTTAACAATAATCATATTGATTTTGTTTATTGCAATGCGCTTTCATATGCATCTGAGACGGAAGTGGAGTCTCAAAAATGGCTTAGCAGAGGTATTCGTGATGTAAGAACTGTACTCGGGTTCTCGGGAGATTTTGATTCAAACCGAGAAACGACATTGATCATGATGGTTGGGTATGAAAGTGAAAGAGCATGGCGCATTATAGACACACTCTCACCAGACCAACTGATAATAACTTACAATGATTCAACTGGTTCAACGACTGAGGTAAATTGCGACGCGGATGAAAGATATGCAAATTTACTCGAAGATTTGGCTGTGTATTATGAGAAACCCGATAAATATATAATACCTAGTAATGATCCTATCAAGACAATGAATGAATTAGAAAAAATAATAAAATGTATTGGAAAAGACAACAATATAATTCTTGTGCCTATGAATAATAAGCTTTCTACAATCGGTGCAGCGATGTTAGCCCTTAAATATCCTGAAATTCAATTATGTTATGCTCCTGCAACTATTTATAATACAAAGTATTATTCAACACCAGGAAACAGATGCTATCTATTCAACTTTATGAAGGGGGAATAAAAATGCGCATTATTAGCCCATACTTTCGATTCAATGACGATGTTGATGGTTCGGAGATTCTAAAAAAAATAGAGCGTGCTGCGCGCGTTTGCTATAAAAGTGAAGGGAAAATACAAGAAGGATCAGCTGAGAAGTTTTTGAAAGCAATTTTGAACCGCGGGCATGAATCGGTATTAGAGCATGAGAAGATCACAGTAACAGTTGTCTGTGATCGTGGGGTATCTCATGAAATTGTTAGACATCGCATAGCAAGCTATAGTCAGGAAAGCACGAGATATTGCAATTATAGCGATAATAAATTCGGGAACGAGTTGACTGTTATTAAACCGTGTTTCTGGAATGAAAATGATGAGAAATATGCAATTTGGAAGAAACAAATTGAAGAGATTGAAAAAGCTTATATACGGCTCATCCAGCTTGGTACAACTCCACAAGAAGCACGAAGTATTCTTCCAAACAGTCTAAAGACAGAAATTGTTATCACAATGAACATTAGAGAATGGCGGCATTTCTTTAAGCTTAGAACAGCAGAGGTTGCACACCCGCAGATGAAAGAGATAGCTCGTGTGATGTTGGAAGAGTTTAAAAAGAAAGTTCCAGTACTATTTGATGATATTTCATATTGAGGTAATGTATGGAGATTGAATATAAATGGCTATGCGGTGGAATTGGGCCAGGTAGTTATGAGTATGATAAGTTAATCCAAAAATGCTCGGAACTATATTCGTCTCATTATGGAACTTGGAGTCAGGCTGCTCCGGCTCCGCTCAAGAAAGGAAATTCAATTAAATTATCAACGAAACGCATTTTTGAATTGTTGGAAGACGAGAATTCTTCTATTTACTATGCTATATGCGACAATGAACTTCTTGGTTATGCAATAGCCATAAAGATAAATGTTCAGAAAAAAGGTACGATATCCTGGGTTATACAATTGGTGGTGCGTAGAGAATATCGAAATAGGGATATCGCAAAGAACCTCTTGAGCTCAATTTGGGGCTTTACGAACGATTATGCTTGGGGAATAATAACTGCTAATCCGTATGCTATAAGAGCTCTTGAAAAAACAACAAGAAGAAGAGCTGATCCTGGTAGGATAGAGCGAAACATTAAGAAATTAATGTCAATTGCAGAAAAACACATTCCATATGTCGATAGAGGGATGGAAGTAGTTGTTACAAGCAGCCATTCGAAAGTGAATACTTCTTTCTTTGTGGATCATTCTTCAGTACAGACTATGATCAGCGATGTTGTTACAGATGAAAAGCCTTGGACTTTAGGATCAATTGATGAAGGTTGGGAATGGATCGCTTTTACCTTCAACGATCAGATTCCATTTAGAATTTCAAGCAAAGAGCTTCATAGCTTTCTACAAGCATCGGATAGTATTGTTAAAGATGCTTATTCTCGGATGGACATGGATAACAAAGAGCAGAAATGGGCACAAAATGCTCCAACGGAAGTAGATTATATTATACATGAAAGCGGGATTAAACCTGGTGCGAGGATTATAGATTTTGGTTGTGGTCATGGGAGACATTGTATTGAATTTGCAAAAAAAGGATATGATTGTTACGGTATAGATTACATTAAGAAAAAAATAGAGACATCTATTGCAAAAGCTCAAAAAGAAGGGATTCAGAATGTGCACTTTAAATGTGGTGATTGTAGATCCATTTCTCTTGGCTTTGAAGCAGATGTAGTTATTTGCTTATATGATGTGATTGGAACATATGTTGATAATGCAGAGAATGGTAGAATCCTAAAGAACATATATAAGCACGTAAAACCCGAAGGTTTAGTGTTTTTAACGGTGATGAACTACGAATCCACACTGGCCCATGCTAAATACGTTTTTGATTTGGAAAAAGAGCCTGGAAAACTACTTGAAATTGCACCAAGCAATACGATGGAAAAAAGTGGTAACATTTTTAATTCGGACTATTACCTTGTAGACGAGAATGCTCACACTATTTATAGGAGAGAACAATTCACAACAGGTACTTCTATGCCTGTAGAGTTTATAGTTCGTGACAGACGTTTCACACTGGATGAAATCAAGACCCTGTGCAAGAAGGAGGGCTTAGTTGTTGAAGATTGTCATTGCGTCAATTCGTTTGATTGGGTAACGAGACGAAAGCCGGATGATAAAAGTGCCAAAGAAATACTTATAAAATGCAGGAAATCATCTAGTAAGGAATTATTGTATGATGATTTACCACTGCTGGATGAAGGGGAATACCATTCATGAACCAGATGAGTGGTATTGATTTATTCGCTGGAGCTGGTGGTATGTCTTTGGGTGCTGAATTATCAGGGATAAAAGTGAAATATGCTGTGGAAATTGATACCTATGCAGCAGAAACATATAGAACCAATCATCCGAATACCCAAATAATAAATAGAGACATAAAAAGGATAAATTATAAAGATTTGTCAGATATTGAGGGTGACGTTGTTTTATTTGGTGGCCCTCCCTGTCAAGGTTTTTCGACATCAAATCAGAGAACACGTAATAGGAATAATAAAAAGAATTGGCTGTTTCAAGAATTTGTTCGCTTGGCAGGAGAGTTGAATCCGAAATGGATTGTCTTTGAAAATGTTAAAGGAATAATGGATACAGAGCATGGATTTTTTGAGAGCAGGATTCGAGAAGAGTTTGAAAAAATAGGGTATACTTGTACTGTAATAAAACCATGCGCTGCTGAATATGGTGTTCCACAGAAGCGGACACGCTTTTTTTTATTTGGTTCGAAAGACGGAAGAATTCCTAAAATGCATAGCAATGAGTCGAAAACAGTGACGGTCAAGGATGCATTGGAGGATCTGCCGAGCTTATTAAATGGATCATCCGAGGATGTTCTCCCTTATCCCAAAGAAGCTAAGTCAGAATATGCGAGAATGCTTAGGGCGGGACGATTCGAGTGTTCGGGACATTTAGTGTCAACAAATGCTCCTTTTGTGATTGAACGCTACAAACATATCCCGCAGGGGGGGAATTGGACGGATATTCCAGATGAACTGATGAAGAATTATACCGATAAATCACGTTGCCATACGGGTATATATAAGCGGTTAAAAGAGGACGAACCGGCGATGACTGTAGGTAATTACCGCAAGAGTATGATCATTCATCCTTGGGAAGACAGGGGGTTGTCCGTACGAGAAGCAGCAAGGCTTCAATCTTTTCCTGACTCGTATAAATTTTGTGGTAGCATAGGATTCCAGCAGCAGCAGGTTGGGAATGCTGTGCCTCCCTTATTAGCAAAAGCAGCGTTTGATGCAATTCTAAAAGCAGAGAGTATTGGAAGCTCCGATGAACCCACTCTATGATCAGACTCTCAATCAACAGTATATAAATCCAGAATATCTTAATAGCTTCAAATGCAGCATCACAAACGAACAACAGACTGAGATCTTGAAAGCCATCAAAGCCCTCCATGATTACTATGATGCTGCTAGAAAAATTGAACCAGCATATTAGCAACAAGCCTTCTGGGCCTACGCTACGGTGGTATTAAAAGAGATGAAAAACGATATGACTATGTAAATGACAAGATCGAATAAAGTTGTATAATAAATGGAGCGTTTGTTTTAAATTGGGATGTATAAAACAAAAATGGTATGATGATTTTTGAGCTCTTAGTGATGGGGAAAGATTGAGGAAAGATTGTCCACCACCAAAGGCTACTTTTCGTATTATTTTTGCTTCCTTAGTAAGCTCAAGAATGCAACATCAAAATTGTATCAGAAATATTCTTATGGTTGTTTATTTAGCTTCCCGGGTTTTTTATCTATTCTCAATGCGTTATTTTTATATCTTAATTGAGTAATCAGATATACTAAGATTTTATTATATATAATTTCATCTGACAGTAAAAAGTCGTTATCGAGTCATGGGAAATAATTATTACGAGACTAACTATTAAAAGTCAAATTCCTGAGAGGAGGTGCGGACAAGAAAAAACACTCCGGAGAGCGGCAAAAATGTCAAATTATGGGATTTATTCAGAAAATCTCTGGAAAATGAGTATATAGGAAATGATGTTGCGGGATGCGAAAAAAGAGAATTTTGTGTCCCGCTGGGGATGCGGTATACAATATCCAAAATGCAGCATAGAAACAAAATCTGTGCAGCGTAGAATCGTTGATATTTCTACGTTATTTTCAAATATCATACAGAAACGCAATTCACAAAGAATAATATTCGGGACATAGTTTTCGTAATTTGCTTGTACCAAAGGAAAAATGGTAGGATCTATTTTTTCATAATTGGTTCAGCGCGTTTCTTCTGACAGGACGATGCATTACAATCAATTGGCTTAATGCTTTGATTTAAAAGGCATAGCGAGCAATTAAAAAACAGGACACAGATTTCTCAGAGAAAAATATGGGACACGGTTTTCGCAGTTCGGGTGTCCCGCAACAATTAAAAAACGGGACACAGTTTTCTCAGAGAAAGATATGGGACACGATTTTCGCAGTTCGGGTGTCCCACTACACTAAATGCCGGGTTTGCATGAAAAGGATGACCACGGTGTGAGCGGCAGTGTTGCGGGACGCGAAAAGTGAGAATTTCGTGTCCCACTGGGGGATACGGTATACAATGTCCAAAATGCAGCATAGAAACAAAATCTGCGCAGCGTAGAATCGTTGATATTTCTGAGTTATTTTCAAATATCATACAGAAACGCAATTCACAAAGAATAATATTCGGGACACAGTTTTCGTAATTTGCTTGTACCAAAGGAAAAATGGTAGGATCAATTTTATATAATTGGTTCAGCGCGTTTCTTCTGACAAGACGATGCATTACAATCAATTAGCTTAATGCTTTGATTTAAAAGGCATAGCGAGGAATAAAAAACGGGACACAGTTGTTACGGGACGCGAAAAATGCGAATCTCGTGTCCCGCTGGGGATGTGGTATACAATATCCAAATGCAGCATAAACACAACGATGGCGTAGCTTAGAAGCCTTGAAATTCCACGTTTGTCTTTTCCAAATATCATATGTGAATACAATTCACGAGAAATAATACCTGTTTATTTGTACAAAAGGTAATTTTGATGGGATCGTTTCTTGTGAATGGTCCTGGATTATTTTTTACAGAGCGCAGTAATGCAGTCAATTCATTTCTTTCTTTGATTTACAAGGCGCAGAGGACTATCAAAATTTGGGACACTGTTTTCTCAGAAAAAAAGGACACGATTTTCGCAGTTCGGGTGTCCCGCTACATCAGCACTATGAACTGAATAATTATTCAAATTTCGTGTCCAGTTTTTGTTGACTACTGCAAAACGTATTGGTATATGATACCCCAAGCTGCCGGGGGATATGTTTACCCGTGTTCATGCAGTTCCATTGGAACAAAGTCCATTGATGATGAGCAATTCCTGGATGGATCTCCATTCGGCAGAATACCGGATACCTGTTTCGGAACCGAGAAGGGAGACGATTTCATATGATGATTTACGGCTTGCTTGCTGCAGATTCCAAGTGGATGATGGAAAATGGATGGAAGGCGGAAATAAAACTGAATTTGTTACTCGAAGGCCTGACAAACTGGCAGTTTGAACAGGCTGAAGCAAAGACGAATCGGTTTACCAGACAGCATAAGTTGAAAACGAAACGGTGTGTTACATTCTGCTGGCGAATTTGAAAGGGAAATCAATCTCGGATTATGCAGAGTGAAAATTATGGGCAACTGATGTGAGAACGAAGAACAGAATTATTGGGTTTTAATGTGTTTCTTTATTGAATTTTAATGTATCTGGACATTTGCTTTTCAGCGAGATGAAGTAATGCAGCCAATTTAATTTGTTTATGCTTTGTACATGTCCAGCTGAATTGTATACTGCAATCAACAGGGAGTAAGAAAGTGAAAGAGGATGCAATAAATTTACTCGGAGACAAATACGTCAAACTCCGATTTGGTCATTGGCTATTCATTTTATGTGCTTTAATCTTCGGTTTTCAGATTCTTTCATGCATTCCCGTCGTGTGGAACCGTTTAAAACCCATTCTGATAGCAATCTTCTTTGGAGGAAAAGCAGAGGACATATCAATAAGCTTCAGTGAAAACAAGGATTTCCTCGGGACGGCAGTTTGGACACTGACTACCGTATTATCTGCGTTCCTGGTTTCCTACTATAACCAACAGCACCAGATGCATTATGGCGTAGCGCAGAGACGAATCATCGCGTATGATGTAGGGACAATGATGATACCACTGTGCGTACTGGAGAACATCATCATTGTCATTTTGATGACTTACGATTACTATAGCGAGTATGTAGCAATATTCTACTTTCGAGCATTATCCTCAATACTTGTTCAATTTCTACTTATCACCTATTGTATAAGAATAACCTCACAGAAGCATTGCCTGGAAATCATTTGTTCGCTTGAAAAGGAATGGCTGAGTAAAGCAGAGAATCAATCAGGAACAGAGGGGTCGAGTGGCACGAATCGCTATTTCCATCTGATACCGCTGATGCTTGATGGAGAGGAGTCAATCAATGAAAAGTTTGCTGCAATTTATGAAGTAATAGAAACATGCATAAGTAGTACACAATCGGATTGCCTTGTGAATTATTGTGTTGATAGTCTTGATGTGATCTCGAGCTGGATGAAGAGGACTCAAACAGATCAGGCTTTCTTGTATGACATGGTAGCAAGATTACAGGGGAAAATAGGATCAAGAAGCCTATTTTCCGGAGAACATGCATTTGTTGTGATGAACGATGTGCTTAGTGTAGCGCTTATGGTAGCATGTGCGGATATGCCTGCGGAGTTTGATTGCTTGTGGGATAAATTGAAAGAGAGTGCTAATGATGAAACCATTGCTCTATTGCGAGTAACCCTTGAATTAATGGTATCAAAACTTGGATATGGAAGAAAAGGTGTTACTTCTGAAGTAAACAAGAAAGTCTATGAGTTGTTCAGAAGTGCAGGTGAACAGAAGATAGGATCTTTGATAACGAAGAAATCTTCTGATTACATACATTTGATGAAGCGAATATTGAGCGATGAGGATAGTCAGTTGTTCGAAACAATCATAAAGAACTCTCGAGATAATCCACTGCTAAGATTAAGTAACCTAGCTCTATCTGATGATATAGCTTTGATACTGTACGGTGATAGTCAATGATTAGATTATTTGAATTTGTAAATGTTGATAGAGGGGAACAAAAGGAACCTGAAAATGCATATATTGCCCTGGGTTATTTCGATTATCTGAAGTCAATTAAAGAAAATTGGAACGATGAAGATAAAGTAAAGATAGTTTCAGATCCTTATGGTTATATTATTAGAGAGAACAGCGATAAGATAAAAGGTGAAAGGGCATACATCGTTGGTTTTTTTAATGATTCCGAAGATGAGCTCGAGGGTAAGTTTTGGGACGACGAATCCTTTCCATATTTATTCATTACGAGTATTTCTACAAGGAAAACGCTAAATACAACAAGTTTTTCCAGTGTCTTATCCGACTCTCTTACTGATGGATCTGTTTCGATCATGTACAATACCTTAGATGGTGGAGATGTTCTGGTTTGTCTGAAAACGAAATTCTATCACTTTGGATTCAAACACATTAAAGAGTTTGATGCTCTTCTTCGATTGTCAAATCCTAACAATCAGATTTTACACAGCTCAACGACAGTTCTATTTGATTCAAGAGCTGCTAATGTGGATAACGAAGAAACCGTTAATATACTAATGAGATGTCAGGTTTCAGATTATAAGGAATATGAAAAGTTTGTAAGAAAGCTTAAAACTGATTATGGCGAGGAAAAGGTTTCGGACTATGGTGTACTAGGCATTGATGACAGGATTATACATGTAGATGGTTTATCGACAAAGGATTGGAGAAGTATATATGTCGGGGAAAACGCAGTCCTTACTGCAGCGAAAATCAAAAAACATGGGCTCTATAGTATCAGAACAGAAATACTCGAGGAGAAGAAATGAGTCCAGCGAACGAAGCTATGATAGAATTATTCATAAAATCGAGCAACAACTAAAGATTGCAGAAAAAGATAAATTTGTGGCAATCATAGACTATATATATCGAATAAAAAAAATAGAAACTATTCTTTTGAATTCAAATTATATACTGTCTTTTCAGTACAGAAGCGTGTATAAGGAATCTTACATCTTACTTCTTGAGCATTTTTCAGACAGAATAGATGACTATCTAAATTATACAGATCAAAGTATAGCAAAAATACGGACTTACAGGACGGAAGTCTGCTATGAAATAGATCAGGCAATTGGTTTTTTTTGGAGAATGATTGAGCAGGATTCACAATCAGTATGGAACGCAAATAGAATTACAAATCCATCGAATCCGGGAATAACCGCAATCTCATATGTATCTCCCAAACTTTATGGATATTACTCAAACCTGCTCAATGATTTATCAAAGATATATACAGTGGATGGCGAAAGAAAAACGTATTCTTTTTGTGTTAATCCAACTCCGGAGGGGAATTGTGAAGCAATTGTCTTATTCGAGGGGAGAAGGAAGCATGGGAAAGTTTGTCTGATAAAGCTCCCAGAGATCAATATAGCAAAGGTAAACGATAATCAATTTAATTTGCTTCATGAATTCTTCCATGTGCTTCCACGAGAAATTAGATTGCGGAAAGAAAGATACGAAATATTGTGGGATGCGATTTCCTTTTCATTAAGTTATTTTATTTCGGTTGCGGATGAAAGCGGAATTGGAATATATCAGTTATTCACATGCATGCTTAACATCAAGAAAGATAACGCTTTTTTTGAAATTCATCCCGAGGATGATTATCAATACTATAGTGCAAATGCAAAACGCAATTTGTTTTCTGAGTTTACGAGAATACTTAGGGAACTGATTTCGTCTGACACAAACGTTCTAGAATGGACAAAAGAAATCAAGAAGAATGAGAGTATAATTAGTAAAGATGATTGGGAGATGGTTACAAAGTGCTTGACGAACTCAGTTTTTCTTGATTCGGTTTCTAGAATAGAAAATACAATTAGATCTTACTGCGATGATAATCCTGGTGAAATCAGAAAACTAATAGACACTGCTATATATATAACAAAGGAATGTTTTTCCGATGTCCTATCGATATTGTCATTATCAATTAAACCACAACAGTATATTTCAATTCTTGAAAAGAATATCAGCGTAACAATGACGGATAAAATTGAAGATGGGTATAAAGTTAAACTAAGATGTTATTTCGTCAGCGAAACAATGAGACAGGTTTTAGAGAGGTTTCCTTCAAGGATAAAATGGAATAAATGGGTTAAGGTTGACAGGGACTTTTTAAAAAGCTGGGAGAAGGGTCTGAACATTGATCGGGACTCTTCTGCACTTTACAAATCATTTAACTCCTTTATTACGCAAATTCAAAACTATAATCTAAAGGGATATTTCCCTCTCTGGATTCTGCTAATTAAAAACAATGATGTGAAGGATAAGCTTTGTTCTTATTTAATAAAATGCTCAAATCAGTGGGCTGATTTACAGATAAGAAATG
>Ga0265301_10005972_pt1 | contig 11791 bp, 13 predicted proteins | sample AusTroGonzalo_MG_2_FD_193488 | JGI IMG/M metagenome (GOLD analysis project Ga0265301, IMG submission 193488) | Bovine rumen microbial communities from tropical cattle in Woodstock, Queensland, Australia - Gonzalo_04 | ecosystem: Host-associated > Mammals > Digestive system > Stomach > Rumen ...
AATTTGAGCGGGTTCGTTTTGCCCTGTAAAAGGAAGATCCTCCGCCCGGGATCGTCCTGCCATCAGGCTTTTATCAGGCCGGGGGTTCCTGCCTGAAAGCCCAGGACGCGAGCAGCGGCAAGCCTTCCCGCCTCGCTGCCCCTGTCGCTGTATCAGGGATTATCAGGCGTTTATCAGGCCGGTTCTTTCCTTTACAGGGTTGAAAGATGGGCTTCCCTTGTGCCGTCTGTTTCCGGCTGTTTTTCCTGTCAGTTGTCACGGCGGGAGAGGCCCCTTTCATCTCTGCCTTTTATCCCATGATTAGACGGCAGGATGAACAGCCGCCTTTGCATTGATGGATATACTATTGCCGCTGTATATACGTTTTTTATCATCAATCATCATTGACAATACAACCCAGCTCCTGTATAATGGTTACGGTGGGCCAGAACCAAGGCCCCAGAAAGGATTTTGATGGATGTTTTACGGATATATTCGAGTCAGCACAGAGACTCAGGCGGAAAAGGGCTACGGCCTCGATGCACAGGAGAAGGGCATCCGGGATTATGCCGCTAAGAATGGAATCCAGCTCGAGAAGGTTTTCCGGGATGCTGGCATCTCCGGGAACATGAAAGACACAGACGAGGACGAAGCTATCAGCAAACGCGCCGGATTGATGGAGCTGCTTTCCGTCATTGACGAGGGGGATACAGTAATCGTCCTGAACACGTCCCGCCTCTGGCGTTCTGACATGACCAAGGCGATTGTCCGCCGGGAGCTGATGAAAAGATCCGCGAAGCTGGTCAGCATCGAACAGCCCAAGTATGATCTTTACAGTAAAGATCCGAATGATTACCTGATTAACGCCATCATGGAGGCCCTTGACGTTTACGAGCGCATGAGCATTTCCCTCAAGCTCGCCCGGGGGCGTACCACAAAAGCCATCGGCGGAGACAAGCCCTCCGGGGTTTGCCCCTACGGCTACCGATACACAGCGGACAAAAAGCACATTGAGCCTAACCCGGACGAAGTGCCGATCCTCCGCCAGATCTTCACGGAAGCACAGCGGGGATTGAGCCTTGACAAGATTTGTAAGATCCTGAACGATCAAGGCAGCCGGACCCGGCGCGGAAACCTCTGGGTGAAGGGAAGCATTCATATCATCCTGAAGAATGATTTCTACACAGGAGTTGTCACCCATCAGGGGAAATCCATTCCCGGAAACCATGAGCCGCTGATCTCTAAGATTCAATTCGGGAAAGTTCAGGCGAACCTCCGCCGGAAGCACCGTTGACCCTGTAAAGGAAAGGAGTTATCACAGCATGAACGAAGAGCGATATACACAGGCCCATATTCTTGCCGGGGAAGCGTTCGCCAACTTAGCAACTATTTTAGGGAAGAGTCTGCAAGTCACTGCCCATCTGCTCAATAATCCCGATTATAAACCAGATGAGTTTTCTTTTGCTTCGGCTGCTGGATCGGCTGCCAGTAATCCGGCTCCCGCAGAAGTTGAGCCAGCCAGGTCAGCAAGCACCGACCCGGTTAAGCCGGAACCGGGCCAGATTCATTCCAATGAGCTGGACGAGGATTCGCTGATCGAACAAGTCTCTTGCCTATACAATCCGAAGGTAATGTATCAGCTTGAGAACATTGCCCTTTACGATATGTTCCGTTTCGCCTCCGCTCAGTTCAATTACGAGATGAAAACAGACGACCCTGCGCAGGAACTTTCCTTATCCGATAAAAAGAAGATTGCCCTCGCTTGGATCGTTACCAAGCGAGCCTTTGTCATCAACCATTATGAAGAGGTTATATACGTTCTCAATCTGCCAGATATGATTTCTGGAAATATTTATTACAAAGCCCCGATCCAAGTAATGGGCCTGTCAGAATTAGACAAGCAGGACATTGCCGCTTCCTGTTCCTTGCTGGCTGAATTCATAGATGATGGAACCCCGCTTGATGTTCTTATCGCGGAGGCTCTAAGCTGGATCGACAAGGAAGATAAAGCGGCAAAGCTCGCTACCCTTCCTCCGCTGTCTGGTCTTCCGAATAGTGCCCCACTCAATTGGATGATTAAGGCGATTGTAAATACTTCTGTTGCCTATTCCCCTGTGCTTTCTCCGAGCGGCAACCCCGCTGCCCTTGAATATTATGAGAAGGATTCTAAATGCAAGAAAGGTTCGGAAGCCAAATACTTTCTTTCAAAAGATACCGTTGTTGTTAGCGGAAAAACGTATTACCGCCGCACAGATAGATATGTGGAAAGCAGCAGGACAAACCGCCATCGTCAAGCGGCTGCGTACAGAAGCAAGGACAAAAAGGTTTTGATTTCTGAAGAAATAGGCGAGGACGGGAACAGATATATTTTTAAGCTCACGAATCCGGACAGATTCGCAAAAGACAAAACTTTTGTTAAGCTGCTCTTTTTCGTTCTTCAGAAATGGAACGAGCAGCAATATGCCGATAAGGTGGGATTCTCTTTGCAGGAGCTTGTTGACATTAAAATGTATTCCAAGCCCGCCAACGCCCTGCGGGCTGTCAGATCTTTCTTTGAGCAGCAAGCCAATTCTATCTTGTCCGGCTCTCTGAAAGTTGGAAACAAAACCATTAGGGCAAAGGACGGTTTTCTGTTCTACAACCTTGATCTCAATAATGGTTTTGTCGAGCTTTCCGTGAATCGGGAATTCAATTTCGATTTCATCGCCTCCCAATTCACCTCCTTTCCTCGTGCAGCTTATTCCCTTGACAATATCAATGCTTTTCTGCTCGTCCATTACATCTTTGCCCTTGCCCGACAGAATACCGACAAGATCAGGGCTAATGGATCATTTAATATCAGCCTTCGGGCAGTACAGGAAAATATCGGCCTCCCTTCTCCTGAAACCGTTAAGGAAAGTATGAACCGCCGCTATAAACAGTTGATAATTGATCCGATTGAAAAGGCAATTGAGGATATAGAGACCTGGGCGGCAACCGTGCCGGAGGCCAAGGATTTCGGTCTTACAATAACCCCGGTTGTAAAAGATTGTTCCGGTGTTTTTGAGTGGATCTCCGGTCATCTTGTAATCGGATTAAATGGAGAGTTTGCCCAGAAGTTTATCGATATTGCTGTTCGCAATGAAAAAGCCAGAGAGAGCCGTGCTCGCCTCATTGCGAGACGACAGGCAGCCAAGGAGAAAAGGGAAGAGTGAAAACCAAAACTCATTTTGGTGTGCAAACCGGGAAACCGCAACCCCTTGTGTTGCCTATAAAGATGGAATCAATATCTTGCCCCCGGGGAATCCCCCAAAACTCATTTTGGTGTGCACCAGACTCATTTTGGTGTGCACCAGACTCATTTTGGTGTGCAAAAGTTTTTTTTCGCGTCCGCTACAACCGTTGACCTATAAGGGATAGAAGCCTGTGCGCTTGATCGACCAAATGTGCTAATAGATTATCAATAGATAATCAACGGTACGGCCCGCTCGCTTTGAGCGGCGGGCCGTTTGATATAATAGCGGCTGGGGAAAGGCGGCCCCCCTTTTACTGGATCGAGAAACAAAAATCCCGCCCCGATGGGAGGCCGGGACGGGATGCCCCCAAAGGGAGCTATCACAGCTCCATCATTATAGCCGAAAGGATGGAAGAATGCAATGAATGAAGATCTTTCCCGATTCAAGCCCTATCTGCGTGACTACTGCGACTCTGTTTTGACTCCTGCGAAGCATCAGAGAGGATTCTATCTGTGCCCGCTCCCCGGCTGCGGCTCTGGTTCTGGCCCCAACGGAACCGCCGCCTTTTCCATTAATCCTGATGGGATACACTGGAAGTGTTTTTCCTGTGATCGAGGCGGGGATATTTTCGACCTCGAAGCAGCCAGGACGGGAAAGTCGCTGGGAGAGGCGACCCGGGACGTTGTCGCCCGCTATGATTTCTTCGCGGCTACGGAGCCGATCAAGAAACCGGCTGCCCCGGTTGCGGCTCCTGTCGCTCCCGTTTCCCATGCTGATTTTTACCGGGAAGCCCACGAGGCCCTGTTGGCCTGTCCTGAAGCTCTCGACTATCTGCATGGTCGGGGGATCATCGACAAGAGCATCGAGCGGTTTAATCTGGGATACTCTCCCGCATGGAAGCACAGCAAAGCTCCGGAGATTGTTTCGCCAACGAAGCGGATTATCATTCCCCGGACGGATCGCACATACACAGCCCGTCTGGTTGGCAAGCCAGCCAATGATTATGAAGGCCAGTATATAAAACTGGTCGAAGGTGCGCAGCGGGATTTGTTCAACGTTTCAGCCCTTGAGAATGCCGGAATCGTCTGGATCTGCGAGGGAGAGTTGGACGCTATCAGCCTCTATCAGGCCGGAGCCTCCGCCGTTGTCGGAATCGGGACGATTTCCAATGTTGGGCGTATTCTGGAAGAAGCAAAAAAGCATCCGGGAACCTGTTACCTTCTGGCCCTCGACAATGACCCTGTAAAGGAAGGAATCAGCCGGGGACGTGCTGCGCAGGAGAGGCTGTCGCAGGGCATGAAAGCCGCCGGCCTTTTCTGCCTGTCGCTTGACTCTGCTGATGTTTACGGTGGAGCAAAGGACGCTAACGAGGCTTATACCAAGGACCTGCACAGGCTTGTGCTTCAAGTCGCTATGGCTGAAGGGAAAGCCGCAGAGGAACGGCAAGAGGCTGTAGATCAGCAGGAAGCGGAGAGGGAAAAGCGCACAGGCCCCGGAATGATCGATTCTTTCTTAGAGGATGTTCAAACCCGGATGTATGAGCCGCTGCCAACCGGAATCCGGGATATTGACAAGGCTCTTGAAGGTGGGTTCATGCGGCAGCAGCTCGTCACGCTGGGGGCTGCGCCAGGCGCTGGCAAGACGGCCCTTGCCCAATGGATTTTTGAAGGCATGGCAGAGCGGGGAATCTCCTGCATTTTCTTGAATCTTGAGATGAGCCGGAACCAGATTCTTTCCCGCAGCTTATCCCGAGTTGCGGCCCGTCAGGGGCATCGGATCAGTAATATAAAAGCCTTGCGTGGGTATGAATGGACAGATGAGGATCGTGCAGCAGTTATGGAGGCTGCCGAAGTGTATAAACGTACTGTGGCTCCGCATATGATCTATAACCCTGATGACGTGACATCCAATATTGACAGTATCCTTCAGTATATCGAAGCTGAGGCGCAGCGAGCAGAAGCCCAAGGGAACCCGGCCCCATGTGTTGTGCTGGATTATCTCCAGATCGTTCAAGGAAAGCCCGGAGAAGATGGAGTCGAGCTTATAAAGCGAACGATCTACGGATTGAAACAGTTTGCTATAGATCACAACACCGTTGTTTTTCTGATAATGGCCCATAATAGGAAGAGCAACGAGAGCGGCTCTGTTACGATGGAGAGCGGACGTGATACTTCCGCCATCGAATACTCCGGTGATACACAGATCGGTTTGACCTTTACCCGCTGCCTTAAGAATTGGGAGGACGAGCACGGGGTTGTCCAGAGTCGGGGAAAGAATCCTGATGATCTGACCAAGGAAGAAAAGAAAGAGATCACCCTGAAGATTGTAAAGGCTCGCTTTGGTGGAGCTGGGAATACCGTTAATCTGCGCTTTGACGGAGAGACAATGACATATTCCCAGATCTACAAGGAGTTTACTGCCGTTGATGTTCGTACGCCTTTTGATTCGTCTGATTATGAGGCTGCCGGTTTTGAAAAGGTAAGCAAATGATCTGTACCCGATAAAGAAAAGCCCCCTTGCCGGGGGCTGTCTTTATGCGCTATCATTCTTGTGTGGTGCTTGCCGGATTAAATCGATGCCAGAGGCGGTTTCCGTCCCAGTATCGTCCCCCCGGAGCACCCACGGTTTGCCCGCTCACTACCGGATTGGACGGTGGCAGCGGGCAGCCTTTTTTTTTATTTTGTTCTGCCTGTGAACCGCTCCCGCCAGGTCAACCGCCGGGGTTTTGATCCTCCGCCCTGCTTGCTTTCTTCCTGTGGGGCTGGCAATGCTTTCATCAGCGAATTATTGATATCGAGTTGTTTTAAACACGCTTGAGCCCAGCTCTCCTTGTCTTTTTCCAGCTCCTCGGCTCTTTTAGTCAAGTACTCAAGCTGTGCTTCTAATTTTGCCTTTAGTTCTTTATAGTCTGCTATCTGTGCTTCTAACGCCTCAATCTTCTCATCTTTTAAAGGTTTAGTTGCCCTGTTTTCCGGGTCGAACAGTTTATCAAGGACAACCATTCCCTCCCCGGTGATCTCCCCGCTACCATTTTCTGTCAGCGTCTCAACCCGGATTTTGTTCTTCTTTAGCCGTTGATAAACCGCTTGAGGACTAACCTTGTGCTGCGCTGCGTATTCTTTGATTGTCATAGAGCCTCCCCCTTTCGCAAAAAACATAGCACACAACATTTTCTTATTCAAGAAGTTTTTTTCTAATCTGGGCAATTAGAAAATGTTTAGTCGCCCTGAATCCGTTACTTTTCCGGGATTCATATGGTATAATAAGTTGTAGGAAAATCAACGCTTAGAGCGGTTTTCCGAGTATATTAAAGGGGTGTTTATATGGCGGTTAAAACTAAAGTGGCGAAAGATTCCGGGTATGATCCTTACGCTTCGGAGATCGTTATCCATTCGCCTGTGTATCATCTGCAATCTGAAGCACAGCGGAAGAAAGCGGATAACCAATTGAAGAAAGCACAGGCCGAAGCAACCAGAGGAATCATACGCCGCAAAAATCGCGGATCATCTGGTGGACACGGATTCTAAACTCACTAAAGGGGGAGATTGATTGTGGTGCGGGATCAGTTCATGAGTTTCTACGATTATATGATGAACTATCCCCACCGGCTCCCCGACAGGCTCGCCCTGGCTGCTGAATTACGCAACCTCGCGAAGTATCATCACGAAGTAAAGGAGATCGACAGTATGATGGATTTGTTCATGGTTTCCCGGCTTCTAAAGGGTGATGCGGCTATCGAGGCGGCTTCCGGCGGTCTGTGGTGCGAGTATTGCACCGCCTGCAATCGCCCGACAAGTTAGGAGTTTTGCCCCCGATGAGTAAACTATCACAGCAGGACAAGGATTGTTTTCTGGATGCGTTGAAGCTCAAAGAGATGTACGCTGATAAGGATCTGGCACACGATGGACACGGCCTCTGGCTGCTCGCCGGAGACGCTATGCGGAAACTGACGCTACATTATCAGACCCCGCTGGCCCTCCGCCTCGCTCAATCTGTCGTGCGCTACTATTCCTCGCAGATGGAAGCGGAACAGGCCCGCTCCGGCTCTGCCATTGCGTAAACCCTGTAAGAAGAGATTCCCGGTCGGGGGCATTTTATTCTGCTGGTGTCCTCTGCCATACCTCCTTTGTTCCCCGGCTCCGACCTTCCGCTTTCGCTTTCCCGGAAGGACAGGCGAGCCGGGTTTTTTCTCCTGAGAGAAGGGAAAGCCAGGACTCTCCCGGAGCCGTGTTAGATCTTCTTTTACAGGATAGATGACCCCCGGGGGGTGTTCTCATGCGCTCACGCTGATGTATCCCCCCGGGGGAGCCTATTTCACCCGGTTTTTGTTGCACAACTATCAGACGATCTCAATAATGCATTTCGGCGGTTCCCGCCGCTTTTTCTGCTCTTTTTGCTGTGCGAAGGACGGTGACCAGCCGAACGCCCGCAGGGCATCTCCATACGCCTCATTAAATGCCGTTGTATGGGCTTTTAAGGCGGCTCTGATGGCGTTTATATCCTCTGCCTCTTCAGCGGCTCGAAGCCGTTTTTCTGCCCTTCTAAGCCGTCTGAGGGCGTTTCGTCTTTTTCGTGCTCGCTCTGCCTGTTCTGCCCGCAGTTCCTGAAGGATCTTCTTTTTATAGGCTTTCTGCCATTCTGCGGAGATCCTGTTTATTTCCCGCTGGAAGTCAGGACGCTTATACCAACGCCAGAGGGTGGCCCTGTGTACGCCCACAGCGGCAGCAGTATCCCCCATTCTCCCGCCCTCGAAAAGCAAAAGGGCGGCCCTTTTTTGTTGCTCTGTGAGCGGTTTTTTCGGCTGTTTCGGTCTGCGTTTACGCATACCCCCCGCCCCCTCCTCTCTCGATTGAGTCAATGTATTCTCCTGTAGCGCGGAGAACCTGAAGGAGTCCCAACCACGATTCGGCCCCCCAGTTCAAGAGTCAGATACCCCCTCCCCGGGGTCACGTTTCAGCACGGTCACCCTGACGGGCTGCGGGGGAGCCAGGGCTGCCTGATCCTGTAGGAGGAGAGGCAGCGGGGGCTGGGTGGCTCCGGTCGCTCCGCTCCCTCCGCCCCGCCCGTTCCACTTGAGCCGTCAGGCCGTCTGGCTGCGGGTGAGGCTCTCGCTCCGCTGCTGGCTGTCCCTTCCGATCCTGTGCGCTGTGCTGGGCTGTGGCCTGTGCTGCTTGCTCTGCTGTCCGCTGCGGTTAGCGTGCTGAGACGTGAGCTGTTGCCCGCTCGCCGCACGAACGTAAGGCCGCTGTGGTGGATGCTCTTTACCCTGTAAGGAAGAGGCGGCCTTGCGTCCCTGTGGCTCGCTGCGAGTCTCCCTGTTGCGCTGGGTGGGCTGCTGTGCTTCCCGTCCTGCTGCTGTGCGCCGGGATTGCCCGCTCCGCTCCGCCACCGGACCGACCGTCCGCTACCGCTCCCGGACGGACCGGAGGCTACGCTCCGCTGCGTGTTGGTGCTGTTGCTGTGATCGTTCTGCCGCAGGAAGGAGAGCCGCTCCGGGCCTGTCTCCGCTGACGGTCTGACCGTTCGCTTCGCTGCCGGACAGACCGACAGCTACGACAGACCCTCCGCTACCGTGCGCTGGTTGCTGTTGTTCCTGTGATCCCTCCGGCCTTCCGGGAGACGCTGACGCGACCCCCGGACACTCTCCCCGGACGCTTCGCTTCGCTCTTCGACCGGAGAGAGTGACGGCCTCCGGGAGAACCGCTCCGCTCCGGCTCTGTCTCCGCGACCCGGACGGATCGTCCGCTCTGCTCCCGAACCGACCGGGACGCTTCGACAGATCCTCCGCTCCGCTGTGCGTTCCCGGCTGGTCCGCCGGTCTCCCGCTGCCGCTCCGCCCGGTCGCTGGCTGCTCTGATCCTGTAGAAAGGAACGTCTGAGTTTCTGCCCCTGTTGCTCTGCTTCCCGGCCTTGATCGGCTCCGGGGCTGCGGGCCGATAAGGGCCGCTGTGGCTGGTCCTCTGTTGTGGGCTTTGTTCGGCCCCTGTCGCCCCGTAGCCCCTCCGCCGGGCCGGTTGCGGCTGGTCTGCCCCGCCCGCCCTCCTGCCTCCGCTGCTGTCGTTCTTTGCCCTGTCTGGTTGGCTGTGTTGCTGCTCTTCGCCCGCCCCTCCCCCCGGCTGTGGTCGCATGGGCCGCCGCGCTGAGTCTCGGCCCGGGCTGGTGCTGTGTTCTGTGCTTGGCTGTTATCGGCCCGGTCCGGCCCCGCGCTGGCGGCCTGTGCGCCCATAGCCGCCAAGGTTTCCGGGGCTGCGGCCCCGGTTCCGCCCCCTCCGCCGGATCGTTTGCCTCGTTCCTCGGCAAGCCGCTCCGGTCTCCGGGTGCGTTCTGTAATAATACATATTAATATTTGCTAAGGTTCAGGAAAGACAATTGTTATATATTGTTCAATCTCTCAGGGCCTACAAGCCTTGATTTTCAAAGGCTTTTCTCCGGGGGCGGGTGATCGTCTGCCAGGGCAACTTTCCCCGGCCCCGCTGCCGAAGCTGCTGCCAGAGAAGAAAAGCCCAGGCATCCGGGACGGGTGGCCCGCTGATGATCTGGGCAGGAGACTCTTTCCTTTAAAGGATGGATCAATTCTCCGGCTTCTCTGCCTCGTGACGGATCAGATCCCCGGGCTGGCATCCCAGAATATTACAGACGGTGTCCAGCTCATGCCAAGAGAGCATTTTCCCTTCCCGGATCTTCTGCAATGCGCTCTCGCTGATTAGCTTTTCTTTTCTCATTCTATAACTTGTGTATCCCTTTTCTTTGAGCAGCTCCAGTATATCACATGAATAAATGAACCCCACAAAAGCCGCCTCCTTTCTTGCTGTTCAGTATACCAGAACTGTGCACCGAAAACAAGTGTTTTATACACCAAAAAAAAGTGTTGACATACACCTGTTTCTGGTGTATACTGATATCGTCAGGAGGGGGACAGCGGCAAGGCCTCGGTAGTACGGAAGCAGTCGACCCCGGAACCCCATAGCACCTACCGCCGCCCCAGATCCTATAAAGAGAAGGAGGAAACGAAAATGTTCAATCTGCGGGAGATCATGCTGCGGGCGTGGCGGCTGTACCGCGCCAACGAGGAAATCAGTTTTGCCGAAGCCCTGCATCGTTCCTGGCTGTCGGCGAAGGCCGAGCCGGTGAACGCCGGACGGATCGCGGAAGCCAAGGCGGCTGCCGGGATCGAGGAAGAGGCCCGGACATGGTCGGGCTGGCGGGAGATCGGGCGCGAAGTCATCCACGGAAGCAAGGCCCTTTTCGGAGCTTGCCTGATCTACGGAAGCAAGGGAGACGGAGCCGTCTATAATGCCCGGTTCTTCGGCCTCTCCCAGACGTGCGAGATCGGCGCACAGTAAAGGGCCGGAAGCTGTAGCGAGCCTCCGACCCGATGAACCCCGAGCGAATGGGGACGGGGAGATTATAACCCCGCCCCCGATCCTGTGACAATATGGAAAGGAGAATTTACCATGGATTCCAAGCCTTCTGTTTGTATCGCTAACCGCTTGCTGTTTGATGCGTGTTTTGAGTTTGCAAGGCTGCTCTCCCCCGGCGAACCTTCGCCCGACCTCGTGGAGTTGACCTTCAAATCCGCCCATTTAGGTCTGCTGGTTGTGATGGCACAAGAACTCAACGTCGATCCTGTTGAGCTGGGGAAAACACTCCTCGCTCGCTCTGAAATGGAATTGAAAGGAGATATCTAACCATGACCACGAAGAACACCACCCGCCCGGCGATGGATGCCGGAATCACTGTCGCTGATGCGCTCGCGTCCCATATCGAGGAATTGGTTCTTTCCCTCGAACGCGCTCAAGCCGTCCTGACGAGCTTTGCCCGGGAGTATGTAGACATCTCGGACCCGTCCATCTTTTCCGCCCTCGCTATGGATAGCGAGCATTACCACGGGCTTTTCGAGGCCTTCGCTTATATGCTTGCCGATATCCGGCGCGATACGGACGTAATCGCCCGGGAAGCTGTCGCGGTTCTCGCTGATCGCCTCGAGGCCTGACCTCCGCCCCTTCTCTTGGCGGCTGGGAGATCTTCTCCCGGTCGCCTTTCCTTTTACAGGCCGGTCCCGCGGCAACCGCTCACGGGGGAAAGCCTTCCCCCTGCCGCGGCGGCTCCCCCTTCCGGCTGCCATGATCCTATAAAAGAAAAAGCCCCGCAGGATCTCAACAGCTTGTACGGGTAAATCCCGGCCACTGCATTCCTGCGGGAACTCTTTCCGCTCCGGGGGCCTCCGGCTCCAATTGCCATCGACGCCGCAGCGGGATCTGAAACGGAGCTGGCACAACAACCCAGTTCCGAAGAAGTGGATCACACAGCCCCGTTTTAATCATTGTAGCCGCCGCCGCGCTGGCTGTCAACCCGTACATTTTTGTACGGGTTCAACCCGCGCAAATTTGAGCGGGTTCGTTTTGCCCTGTAAAAGGAAGATCCTCCGCCCGGGATCGTCCTGCCATCAGGCTTTTATCAGGCCGGGGGTTCCTGCCTGAAAGCCCAGGACGCGAGCAGCGGCAAGCCTTTCCGCCTCGCTGCCCCTGTCGCTGTATCAGGGATTATCAGGCGTTTATCAGGCCGGTTCTTTCCTTTACAGGGTTGAAAGATGGGCT
>Ga0265301_10005974_pt1 | contig 11786 bp, 9 predicted proteins | sample AusTroGonzalo_MG_2_FD_193488 | JGI IMG/M metagenome (GOLD analysis project Ga0265301, IMG submission 193488) | Bovine rumen microbial communities from tropical cattle in Woodstock, Queensland, Australia - Gonzalo_04 | ecosystem: Host-associated > Mammals > Digestive system > Stomach > Rumen ...
AATTTCTTCTTGCCATCATAACTTGCGGGAAGATATACATTGGCCTTACGGGTTGTGCCAACTGACTCTGACTGATACTCAATAAGCTTTACAGTACCTTTCTTGATACCTGGACGCTCCTGGTCAAAGCCTTCGGGGGCAGCTACATACTCGTCAAACTTAACATCGGTCTGCTGGCCGCCACCAAAACCGCCAAAACCACCGAAACCGCCAAAACCGCCACCCATCATCGGGAAGTTTGGCTCCTGTGCGCTGGCTACTACTGCTACGAGAGCCAGAGCTGCTGTAAACAATACTTTTTTCATTTTTGAATTATTTGAATAAATAGTTAGTCATACTTATATAATAGTCAGGAAAAGGCTTGAAGATAAATCCGCAATCATCCAATTCACTCTTTTTTCCTGTTTTTCCTAAGGTTTTCCGGTTTAATCCTGTCAGGAACCGGAATCTTAGAAAATAGCCATCCCATCAACAAAGGAACCGTAACACCGATAATCGTATACAACAACCACCATCCGTTTCTTGAATATTCAGCAATTATGGGAAACTCTCCTAAGCGGGGCAAAGGTAAGCAATAAATGGAAACTATTATAAGGGAAACCAGTTTGAAACTCAGAAAATGCCATGTTAATATACCAAGCGTACGGTCACCGATATATGTCAGTGAATGCTCACAAATCCTAAGCCCTGACAAACCATAGCATAATGAAAGGACCATAAGTGAACCGGCTACTGCTGTAATACAATACGGAACAACCTTTAAATAATGTACCGACGTCATATCACCCGGCCATAAAGCAACTCCCACCGCAATCAAAATTACACAGACGGGAATAACAACAACCGGATACTTTTCCAGATGCCATTCACTCCGTTTATACAAGTAACCGGCAATCATAAAAACGACCGCCATAAACTCTTTTATGTTTACATACAACGGCACATGTATGCCTGTCTTTGCCACTAATGTACATACAACGAGCATTATCACCAGAGCCCAAATAAGCCACCCATTCCTGTTACGGCATATCCAGACCGTCAGGAACAGCATAAAAGAGGCAATAAAATAGGAATGAAGGAACCAATATCCACCAAGAAGGCGCTCCGCATGTGTCATGGATCCGATTACATAGATTGCATTCGTCAGAAAATCACGGGTAACGTATTGATATTCACCGTATTCAACACTATACAGATTAAGATGAAAGAAAACATTATGTAAAGCAAGAAACACAATCCCCCATTTTACATAAGTCCAATAAGCCCCCTTGACTCTCTTTACAGCAAAGGACCTGAAATCTGTCAAATACGAATCCTTGAAACAATATCCGCTCAAGAAAAAGAAAAGCGGCATGTGAAACAAATAAATAAACTTTTCACCGTATTCAGAGAAATCAGTATGAGCCAGCACCATCAGAATGATGGCAATGCCTTTAGACATACTGACAGTCTTGTCTCTCATATAATCATTTATCTATCAGGAACTCTTTGAAACTGTCCATCTGCTTCCAGAAGTTGAAAATGCCGTTTGAACATTTCAAGCAATTGTCGGACATGGATTTAAAAGAGTTTGCATCCATCTTGACAAATAATTCTATGTTTTTTTCAAGAGCATTGAAATCAGACGGAGCAGAAACAAGACCTATGCCATTCTCCTTAACAATAACAGCGCCTTCGCCATCACCGCTAAAGAGTATCGGCATTCCAAAAGGCATGTTATCAAATATTTTTGAAGGTACAGCGCCAGTAATTGATTTAACCAACGAGATCAAAGAGACATCATACTTACCCAGTTCAAGCATCATTTCTTCTTTAGGTAGGATGCCATGATAAAACACATTCTTACAACCCTTTTCTATCTCCCGTTGAATCAACTCCGCCTGATTGCCTCCACCATATAAATGTAATTCACATCCCAGTTTGTCAAAACTGACATTCTTTATAATGGAAAGAATATCTTGGGGTACTCCCAAAAGACCTGCATATACTATTTTCAGCGTTCTAGGTGCTTCATCAATTGACCTTTCAACAGGCTTTTCAAACTTGACCCTTGAAAGATTCCTATATAAGAATGACTCCTTTTCCGGTTGCATCTGTCTGACACGCTCCAATATCTCTTTGGATTGTCCCATGACATAATCAGCATTCCTATAGATGAAGCGTTCCAGATATGAAACAAATGAAAAAGACAACCCGCGAGGTCTCATAAAGCCCAACTCAACGGCTGAACCAGGCCACAAATCTGAGACATTAAGAATTACCTTGCGCTTATACAGTTTACGGAACAACAATATGGCCGATGATGCCACCATAATTGGAGGAGACTGTACTATTACCTTGTCATAACTCCTGATCAGTTTACGTTTAAAAGCAAACGCGAGCATACATATTGCAGAGGTAGTCATTGACCAGGCCCTTTTTACGGCATTCTTAGACACCGTAGCGTACACCCAATACCTGTAAACATTAATTCCGTCTCTCTGTTCCTTTACAGAAAACTTATGACGATAGCCCTCAAATATTCTCCCCTTAGGATAGTTTGGCAGGCAAGTCAGAACGTCAACATCCATGCCGGAATCTTTCAATCCCTTTGCCAGATTCGTTATTCTGCTTGGTGCAGCCCCTATCTCGGGTTCGTAATAAAAAGAAACTATCAGAATTCTCATTACTGCATATTACTTGGAAAGCGTCCAGGATTACATATATGTAGAAACGGATACAGAAGAAAAAATGTTGTATGAAAATCAGATTTATTGAAAATAATTTCGGATGCAATCAACTATCCTGCCACAAGCACATCCGTCACCGTAAGGATTAACAGCCTCACTCATTGCTTTGTAGTATGCTGAATCTTCAAGTAACTTACTTATTTCATGTACGATACGTTCATAATCAGTACCTACAAGCTTGACCGTACCAGCCTCAACGGCCTCAGGACGTTCAGTGGTATCACGCATAACGATTACAGGTTTGCCAAGACCGGGAGCTTCCTCCTGAATTCCACCACTGTCAGTAAGTACTATGCTACACCTTTTCATGAGCAGCACAAAATAAAAATAGTCCAATGGTTCTATAAAGAACAGATTCTCGGGAAGTCTGCCGTCAAACATTTCATGGATTGGCTTGCGTACATTTGGATTAAGATGCATGGGGTAAACAAAATCCACATCAGCATATTTGTTTGAAAGTGTATCCAATGCTCTGCAGATATTATGAAAACCATCTCCAAAGTTCTCCCTACGGTGGCCTGTGATAAGTACCATTTTACGGTTTTTATCGTTGAGTCTGTCAATATCATAGCCTAACTCGCTGATTCCTTTCTCAAGTGATTCCCGCAAACCGGAATCTGAATCAATACGGCCTACAACATAGTACAACGCATCTATTACAGTATTCCCTGTAACCGTAATATATCTGTCAGGAACATTCTCCTTTAACAGATTGTTGCGCCCAAATTGAGTAGGAGCAAAATCAAGAACTGAGATACGGCCTGTAATGAGACGATTCATCTCCTCCGGCCACGGACTGTATATATTGCCTGTTCTGAGTCCAGCCTCAACATGTCCCACTGGAATCTGTTCATAGAACGATGCCAATGCTGCAGACATGGATGTTGTGGTATCTCCATGAACAAGAACCAGATCAGGACGCTCTTTTTGAAGAACTTTGCCGAACTCACAAAGCACACGAGAAGTTATATCAAACAAAGTCTGACCTTGTTTCATGATATTAAGGTCATACTCAGGTTTTATTTCAAAGAGATGCAAAACCTGATCCAACATTTCACGGTGCTGTCCGGTTACACAGACAATGGTTTGGAACTCATCAGGATATTTCTCCAGTTCTTTTACCAAAGGAGCCATCTTGATAGCTTCTGGACGGGTTCCAAATACCAATATTATCTTTTTCATCAACAAATGCTGTTGTATGACAGTTTGAATACACCGCAAAAATCAATAACCTTGACATCATTGCGGTAATTAAGATCGGCAAACTGACTGTGATTAACCAAATAGACCACTATATCTGCACTTTCATACGCATTCTTGAAATCTGTCAAAGAGAAACGCGGATGTGACTTTATATTGGGTTCAACAACCAGCAACTTATCAGAATCAAAGGACTCTGACACCTTAACCGCAATCTCCAAGGCTGGACTCTCTCTCAGGTCATCAATGTTAGGTTTGAAAGCCAGTCCCATAAGTGCAACCACTGGTTTGCGGCCATTATCTTTTTCAAACTTAAGAATCTGAGACATAACCTGACCGGCACACCACTCTGCTTTGAAATTATTGGTTTCGCGAGCCTGAGCAATAACCTTTGACTCATCTGGATAATCTGCTGTAATGAAATATGGATCAACTGCAATGCAGTGGCCTCCAACGCCGCATCCCGGCTGTAGTATTTTTACACGAGGATGTTTATTTGCCAATTCTATCAGATCCCACACGTTGATTCCGGCTTTTGCACAAATCAGTGACAATTCATTGGCAAACGCAATCTGTACATCACGTGAAGCATTCTCAGTCAGTTTGCACAACTCAGCAGTTCTGCTATCCGTTGAATGCAACATACCCTTAACGAAAATGGAATAGACTTCCTTGGCTTTTTTTGTTGATTCAGGGTTGATACCTCCTATCACACGATCATTGTGGATCAATTCGTATGCCACATTTCCTGGAAGTACGCGTTCAGGGCAGTATGCAATATAAACCTTATCCTTTAATTCAGGACGCTCAGACCATATCAAATCCCGCATCTTCTCAGTTGTACCTACAGGCGATGTTGACTCTATTATAAACAGGTCGCCCTCCTTGAGCAATGGGATTACACTTAATGTAGCAGCCTGTACATAAGAGATATCCGGTTGGTGATTATGCTTAAATGGTGTTGGAACGACAATGAAATATACGTCAGCCTCCTGAGGTGCAACATATGCATGTAGTTTTCCGCTGGCAACCACTTTCTTCAACATATCCGCCATTCCAGGCTCTACAATATGCAGATGACCTTCATTGGTAGCCTTTACTATGTCAGGATTAATGTCGGTTCCTAAAACATCTATTCCATTGCTTGCTGCAATAATAGCCGTCGGAAGACCTATATATCCAAGTCCTATGAAACTAATTTTCATATTCTGTCTTTGCGAAGTCATTTCTTTTAACCTGCAAAGATAATCATTAAAAGAATCTAAAAAAAGAAACTTTTAAAAAAGCCTTTCCATACCGCGGCAATTCTATGAAGAAATATCAACGGATTATAGTGCAATATATCCTTGAAGTAAGTTTTTAAATACAATCCCGTCAACCGCAATCTGTTTTTAAACCAAACAGACAAGGAACGTTTAGCATGAAGCACAGAAGAATCATGAACCCTACGGTAATATATAGAGTCTTCCGGGGATAATACGATTCCTTTTATTCCATTGGTTATTGAAGTGATAAACAGTGCATCCTCACCAACATCAATATGCAAGAATCTTTGATTGCCAATTATGCTCCTTGGAATCAGTTTGGTGGCGACATTTGACAGAAAATGGACACCCTTCATCCTGGATAATCGTGTACCGGGCTGGTATTTCTCAAAAAAATGACCTATATAGTCAGGTATTTGTTTTTCAGACATGTCATCAAATGAAATCAAATTCGATTGTACAATGCTATCTGATGATATACAGGAATATAACCGTTCCAAATAACAATCTGAAACATAATCGTCATAATCCAGGAAGCACACGTATTCTGAATCGCTCATCTCCAGACCAATGTTACGCGCATTTGACTGTCCCGGTGTATCAGTCTGAACTATTCGCACCGTAATACTGTCATCATAACTGTTGACAATCTTTTTTACCATCTCATAATACGGTTCGTTACAACCGTTCAGAATAATGATGATCTCAAACTCAGAATGATTGAATGTCTGTCTGAACAATGATGACAAACACGCGTCAAGATATCTGTCAACAGGTTTATATGTCGGAATAATAACCGAAATCAACATAACGACCGTTTTTCTTTATTTGATTCGGTCCAAAAGGATTTTTTTGAACTGCAACAACATATCCATAGTCTCTCCGGACCGTCCCAAAGTGATTCTAATACGTTCACGTAACATTTTGACATTTGTAATTCTCAAATAATTACGGAGTATCCTGCGTTCGCTTACCCCGTTCTTTACACTTACGGCTATCAGTGAATCAAGTGTTGCAACAGAGTATTTCAGCGTTTCATTACGATTGTATGTCAGATGGACGTAATGACGTTTAGGATTATATACATGATGCGGTCCGAAACTCTTTGTAAGACGGAAATGAATATCCTCCTCTTCAGCGTACATAAACACGGATTCATCAAATAACCCTACACTTTCAAACATCTCCTTACGGACAAAGAAGAATGAGCCGGAAAAATACATGAATCTTGGAAAGTAAAGGTCAAGCCTATTGAGTACAGGCATCAAAAGTGAGCGTAAATATCCGTTAACCCTGAAAGAGACGAGTATCGAATTATTGCTTTTGTTAGTAAATGAATTGTACTGCTTGATACCGTACATGCAAGTATCCGGTTTTTCAAAGACCTTCAATGCCTCACCAAAAACAGGTTCTGCAAGCCTGACATCAGGATTCATGACAAGAATTATCGGAGCATGAGCCATTCTTATACCGACATTGTTCCCCTGGCCATATCCTCCGTTACGGTCATTACGCACAGTAATGACTTTATCACCATACTTATTGGCGATTCCGGATATCATTTCATCACCTTGAGGACTGTTGTTCTCAACGACAATAACCTCCAGTTCATCTTGCGGTATATCCATAAACCTGAATACAGAATCCAGGCATTCAAATATATCTCCCAGAGAATTGTATGTAACTATTATGACAGACAGTCTTTTCATGACGCCATGATTTTCCTTATTCTTTTGGGTTTCAATACCTTGAACCGCATATCATTGGTTATGAGCCACAATGAAGTGGCTATCTGACGTGCCTTGCGCTCAGAAAGACAGACAGACAGAAAGAACATGGTCTTTATTGTAAAACCAAACCTGAATGAATGCCAGCGATTATGATTCTTGAGAACCTTGTGAAGATCATTGATAAACTGTCTGTTCCATGAATCACGGCAGACCATGGTGAAAACAGACAACGCTCCAAAATACAATGCACGGTCATATTTATGTCCAAAACGTTCAGTAACAGATGCATAGAACTTATCTACAGCATGCAGGTTACTGTCATTATGGGTTGACATATCACGTGAAAGAGCCTGAGTGTTATGCGCTATCCTGTATCCGTAATCAGGCAATGAATGACCATATCGGTATTTCATGCCAGCCAGAAGAGTCTGCATATTATAATCGGCATCCTCTAGAGACCTGAGTTGCGTATCCCATCTGATTCCATAACGTTTCAATGAATCCAAACGATAAATGTTATTCCAAACGACAAAAGGCAGGATACGTCTGCAGAACGCCTTAATATCATCCTTATTTATCTGATATCCGTATGAATAAACAAGTGACTCACATTCTATACGGCCATCAATGTATTCACCGGCGGGAAACACCATAAAATCCAGATCGGGATTCTGATCCATACACCCTACTCTGTTACCCAGGCAGTCTGGTGTAATATAATCATCAGAATCAAAGAATACTATATACTGCCCCTTAGCTTTTTCAAAGCCCATGTTCCTGCACGTCAATGGTCCTTTGGGTAATTCCATCCTTCTGAACACCCTGATTCTTGAATCGTCTGCAGCACATCCGTCCAGAAAATCCAATGTCTCATGGTCAGACCCGTCATCGACCGCTATCAGTTCCCAGTCCTGAAATGAATTAGCCTTAATGCTTTCTATCATTTCACGAACCAGCCCAACACGGTTGAATACCGGCATGACAATAGATAATTTAGGTGTTTCAGTCATCTTTCTTAATATCTTTCTTTACTGCTACCGGTGACATATAAGCCATGGCATACAACGGCAGGAAATCATAATAACCCAATAACGATGACCTGGCCCAGAATGTTGCAGCACCAATGGCAAACATTGCTATTACAGCCCTCTTGTTGGTGCTGTAATATGAGCACATGACATAGAATACCACAAGGAACAAAACATACAGAATACCGAAATCATAAATTGAGACCCGGTATCCGGAGTTTCCCCAACCGTATTTGAACAGGTCATACTCTCGTCCGAACAATATATCCGGTGAATTGATGAAATCCTCAAACTCATCATCAAACTCCTCTGTAACCCTGTTATTGGCTACAAGTTCACCTGAATCATCGACTTCAAAACGCTCCAGTATCAAAGTGTTGACCATATTGTCACCATTCCGGTAATAATATGAAAAGACACCAACTGCAACCAATACCGCAGTTAACGATACGATATGAATCAATATCCTCTTACCTCTGACCCATTGATTGAAAAATACAGATAGAATAAAAAGGATGTATGCAGTAAGAGAGAATGTCATTGTTATGGCTACGATAAGCACCAGATTATACCATTTCTTCCACTTTCCGAATTGGGTCAGCAACAGGAACACGCAAGCCGAGCCCAGGTGGGCAGGTTCCAGGAATACGGAATGAAAACGTGGTATAAAGTCTGTAATAAAACGGTTATCCAATAAAAAGAAATAGTAATTGTAGTAGGAATACATCAGGTCCTCATTCTCAATTGATGAAAACGGAAGAGGAAAACCCAACAAATACAGAATAAAGCATGGAATTGAAAAAAGCATCAAAACCGCCATGCTGACAGTAAGATACTTCATCAGTTTTTCAAGCAATCTCAGTTCAAGCGCAAAGATGGACATAAAGATAAAGACATTGAAACCAATGCTTAAAAATCCGTTCAGATTATTGGCATTGACTATTGCCATGTAACCTGCAATAACAATATAAGCCAATGTGGGATATAGAAACTCCTTACGCGTAAAGATATGCTTGTCTGATAAGGATGACATTAACCACGCCATTGCAATGGGCATTGAAGCAACTATTGAGAATGTTCCGGAAATAGGCCACAGGAACCACGGCGTAAGAGAACCGTAAAACGCTATAAGAATGCCTATGAAAAACATAAAGAAACTCACGTCTGCCCTATCATACACAAATAGAGACTGCAGTTTCTTACGGTCTATCTTAAGAAAGTCCGACAAACGCCCAACTCTGATTTTAAGCAAATCACCTTTCATTCCCTGTTCTTTCCTAACATCCTCAGCAATCCTTTCCTTTCATCCTTGTCCAACACACAGAACCATGAATAGACAACTCCTATAATAACAGCCAAAGGTATTGTAACCAGGAATCGCAGATTCATATCAATACAGCTTTTAAGCAGGCTTGAAACCACCAGCAACAACAGTATCAACGGAATAATGCGTAAAAACACATAGCTGATAAAATGTCCGGTATCAATACCAACGGTTTTATGCATATATGGCAGTCTCACAATTGCCATAACCAATTCAAGCCCTATATAAGAATACATCACCATGTGTACTGAGCCGTTGTATTTGAGTATAGCCCAGGCAACGACAAGGAACAACAGTTTGGGAGTGTACATAATGATGGTATAGTCCCTTATTTCTCCTGTTGCCTGATTTGCAGTGTGGAGTCCGAATGTAGACTGATCAAAGATAAATCCCCACAAAAGACATTTGCAAAACAGCACCGTATACTCCGGTACATCACCTCTGAGCCAAACATTGAGCACACTGTCCATCTCAACAATCAGCGGGACAAAGCACAATGACATCAGCCCAACGACCAACTTACTTTCCTTTTCAGAAAGTTCTATCATCTTTTTTCGGTCAGACTGTCCTTCGGCCTGCATTATCTGAGGATTCATAGCATTCAAGACCGATGAAGATATAAAGGAAACAGCGGCATACAGATGTGTGGCAATTCCGTAAGCGGCATTGATAACTGTTCCAAACAACCTGTTGAACAGGATGGAAAGACCTTGGTTCCTGCCTACAATGACTCCCATCCCAAGAGTCGTCCAACCGGCAAAATCACCTAAAGTCTTAAGGCTTTCCTTGTCAAAATCACTGAATATCTTTAGGATACGGCACTCCTCATATTTAAGGATTGAGTACAACGTGTATACCAGGAACTCAAATGTAAATACGCCTATCATCATATATGAATAGATAAGCAGTCTGTCAACATCCATATCCAGAAGTATCAGTGTAAGTACCAGTTTAAGCACTCCGTCAAACACTTCAATAACAGAGATGAACACTATGTTCTCATGAGCTATAAGCAACGCCTTAAAAGGAGCGGTAATAAAAGAGACAAACAGCATAAGCAATGACATAACGTAAACTGTCATTGCAACATCCATTCTGGATTCTTCAATAACAAGAAGTGACATTACCGGCACCTTGACTGCAATGATGACAATTGACAACAAGGCGCCCACAGCAAGATGAAGCAATACGCTGTTTGAGAACATTCTGCGTGTTCTCTCCTTATCTCCTACTCCAAGACAGAATGAAATGTTTCTCTGAGTTGTTATTACGAGTGCGTTTGTAACAAACGCCAGCAATGCCACTACGCCGGCTATAAGACTGTATATTCCGTAATCAGAATCTCCAAGTGCTTTCAGTATCAGAGGAACAGTATATAAAGACAGACATACGTTAATGAATGACTTTGTATACTGAGCAATAGTATTGATAAAAATCCTTTTTGAGGGATCCATCATTTACGGACAAATTCATCATAAACAACCATGAACAATCTCACACAGAAGGCAAGAAACATCATGGCAATGACAAAGCGCTGTCTTTTGGGCGTTGCCGCCTTAATTGGAACAGTAGCATGATTGAGTATGGTAAAAGCCGGAGTCCTCTCCTGGATCTTGGCTTTGATGGTCTGAACTTGGGTTGCCAAGGCATTATAAGTGTTGAACTTGAGTTCCATGTCATTCTCAAGGATCTGCCTTTTGGCGATTGACGACTGGGTCAGTTGGCCTTTATGGGTGTCACAGAATTTGCTGTAGGCATTCACTGACACCATGTATTCAGCTTCGGCATCGGCAAGCAGACCATTATAATATTCAAAATCCTCCCTAGCCTTATTTGTCCTGTAATCAGTAATGAAGACCTGCAGTCTTTCACGAATGGAATCGGCCAATGAAGCAGCAATCAACGGATCTTGAGCAGAAACTGAGATGGTAATCACGCTGGTTTTTCTGTCAACATTGCACTTTATATTCTTTTTGGCCTTAGCAACCAAGGCTTGCTGCTTGCGCGTAAGCATATACGGATTAACGACATCGCCATTAGCCATATTGGGATAGACAACATCTTTCTTAAGGAATTCCATTTTAACCGTCCTCATCAAGAAATAGACGACAGGCATCCAAGGGGCTGATTTTTGATAACTTTTTAGATAGTTGTAATAGTCCGTCTTTATAGTCCCATCCAGGCTCTCAACACCAATTGAAAAGAGTCCAGCCATAAAATAATCAGATTTGAACAGATCCGGATACAACAACGGATAAATTGCATCGCTTGACGTCATCATCAGGTTTCCAAAACCCATAGCCGACGCAATGGAACCCAAAGAACTGTTATTCAATGATGAACTTTCGTCCTCTGGAGCCAGCGACACTTCACAATGGTAAGCACGGGGCACCATGAGAATAATAACCGATGCAATCACTGCAGTTATAAGCATAGTAATGCAAACGGACTTTCTCTTTTTCCACAGATTAATGCCTATGACCTTGAGATCAATGACATCGTTTTTGTTG
>Ga0265301_10005976_pt1 | contig 11785 bp, 9 predicted proteins | sample AusTroGonzalo_MG_2_FD_193488 | JGI IMG/M metagenome (GOLD analysis project Ga0265301, IMG submission 193488) | Bovine rumen microbial communities from tropical cattle in Woodstock, Queensland, Australia - Gonzalo_04 | ecosystem: Host-associated > Mammals > Digestive system > Stomach > Rumen ...
ATTCGGAATTCCCTGACGCGGTGAGCGGCGCCCGCCAAATCTCTATGCTCGGACTTGCGGGCGTCTATTCCCAGATTCTGCTGGAGAATGTTCCCTTCATCCGCCTTTTGGCACATCAGTTCGGCTTGGGCTTCGTGCCCGGCTCGTGGATGGAATCCATCAGCCTGTCGAAAGGAACTTCTTCCGTGGTGAACGGCTTTGAAGCCATCACTGGGCAGATCAATGTTGATTACAAGAAACCGGAGACCAACCTGGAACGTTTCTTCATGAACTTTTACGCCAACTCCATGGGTAAAGGCGAACTGGCTATGAATACGCGCATTCCTGTCGGTAAAAAGGATAAGGCGAGTACCAATTTTCTGGTTTTCCTGGCCGACCAGTTCGCGAAAATGGATATGAACAAAGATGGCTTCATGGATGTGCCACGTAGCCGACAGGTCAATGTGATGAACCGATGGGACTATAAATCTCCCAAGGTGGAAGGTCGCTCGATGGTCAGTTTTGTGTGGGACAACCGATTCGGCGGACAGATGGCCTTCAAACCGAATGGCCCATATCTTATGGACAATGCGCCTTATGGGTTTACGGCAGACAACAAACGGGTGGATGTCATCACCAAAAACGGATTCTTGCTGAACGGCGAACATGAGAGCATCGGAACGATTGTTTCCTACACGGGACATTGGCTCAACTCACAATATGGAGGGAACAAGGATTATAGGGGAAACCAGCAAAGTGTCTATGCAAATGTGCTGTATTCCAATAAATTCGGTGCAAACGAGCGCCATAAGTTGACAGCGGGAGGAAGCTTGCAGTTCGACTGTTTGAATGAGTTTTTCCACAATGACAGCCAAAACAATGTATATGATTACAACAGGCCTCATCATCATGATCTGATTCCCGGTGTCTTTGCAGAATATGCCTACATCATTGATCCGAAATTGGTGGTGATGGCCGGTATGCGTCTGGACTACAATATGGTTCGTGATAAAACCCAATCCAGCAATTGGGAAAGTATCAACCAACTTTTCTGGACCCCGCGCGTGCACCTCAAATGGCAGGCCACCAAAGACTTGTCCGTGCGTGCTTCGGCGGGTAAGGGTTACCGCAATGCCCACTTTTTCACGGAAAACCAGTCGTTGCTGTTTTCTTCCCGCAACATCTGTTTCGATGGCCACCCGAAGCCGGAGGAGGCTTGGAATGCAGGGGCAAGTGTGGTGTATCAGTTTGATATGCCGGGCGGAAAAGCTTCTGTGGCGGTCGATTATTTCTACACGCATTTTCTGCAGCAGATGATTGTGGATTTGGATCAGAACGTTCACGAAATCCATTATTATGCCCTGAATGGTGATTACAATGGCTACGGAAACCGCTCTCGCTCACATTCCGCACAGTTTGAGCTGACTCTTTGGCCATTGAAACGCTTTGAGATATTGTTGGCTTACCGTTACAATGACGTGCGCTATATGCGTCAAGGTGTGATGCGGCAGAAGGATTTGATGAGCCCGCACAAAGCGCTCGTCAATCTCAATTACAGCACAAAATACGACAAGTGGAAATTCAATGTTACGTTGCAGGTGAATGGCCCGCAGCCGCTGCCCGACATGTCCGCAAATCCAGCCAGTTCTCTTCCGGAATATGCACCTGCCTATTGCATGCTCAATGCACAGATAACCAAGAAATTCCGTAGATGGGAACTCTATGTGGGGGCCGAGAATCTGCTTAACTATAAGCAGTCTGACCCCATTATCGATGCGCAGAACCCCTTCAGCGAAAATTTCGATGCAACGGTGGTGTATGCCCCGATTACAGGCATCATGGGCTATCTCGGAGTCCGTTGTGTCTTGAAATAGCAGGATTTTCGGGTTTGTCGAAAAAAATGTATCTTTGCCAGCTTTAACTTTCAAACAGATTGACAGTCTGTTGCAATGTTTTTTTTTGAATCAAAAAATCAATAATTAATAAAACAGTAAAAATGAAAAAACTTATTCTGATGGCCCTGATGGCCGTAGTAACTTTGAGTGCTTATGCACAAATGCAAAGCGTAACCATCCAAACCAACGCTTCCCTGAAATGCCAGAAATGCATTGACCGTTTCAAAGATAACGTTCCGTTCTTCAAAGGGGTGAAAGATTATACCTATGATGCCAATACGGCAAAGATCACGATCAATTACGATTCCAAGAAAACAAATCCTGACCAGTTGCGCAAGGAAATCAGCAAAATCGGTTATGATGCTGATGCCGTAAAGGCCGATCCTGCTGCACGTGAGAAACTGCCCGCTTGTTGCAAGAATTCTGGAACTTGTGGTCATGCTGCCAAGGAAGGTGAGCACAAATGCCAAGGCCATGCTGACGGTCAACACAAGTGCCAAGGTCAAGCTACCGGCGAACATAAATGCCAAGGTCATGCCGAAGGCCAACACAAATGTCAAGGCGCCAATGGCGAGCATAAGTGCCAACACGCAGAAGGCGAACACAAGTGCCAAGGTCACGCTGAAGGTCAACCCAAATGCCAAGGCGCAAACGGCGAGCACAAGTGCCAACATGCTGAGGGCGAACATAAATGCCAAGGTCATGCAGAAGGCCAACACAAGTGCCCGAATCATGGTAATGTAGAAAAAGATTGCAAAAAGCAACAGACAACAGGCAATACTCAGAAATAAGAAGCAATAAATGAGAAACCTTATCCTGATACTGTTCAGCCTTTTCTCTATTTCGCTCTTCGCTCAAAATGGTGAAGTGATTAATCGTACAGATGCCAAAGGTAATAAACAAGGCTTCTGGAAGAAGATGGAGAATGGCAAATTGGTCTATGAAGGCCAGTTCAAGGACAATGTCCCTTATGGCACTTTCAAGTACTACCACGAAAATGGCAAACTGAAAAGTACGACCGATTTCATCCAAGGAGTGCACAAGGTGAAGACTGTGATGTTCCACGAAAACGAACACAAGGCTTCCGAAGGTATCTTCATTGACCAGCTGAAGGACGGTGAGTGGCGTTACTATTCCAACACGGACAAGCTGATAGCTATTGAGCATTATGCCATGGGCAAGCGCACTGGCGAATGGAAAGTGTTTTCCGCCGAGTCGGGCGTGCTTTTGGAAGAACGTAACTATTTGAACGACAAACTGAACGGTCCCTACAAAACCTATTACATTGACGGGGCCGTCAGTTTGGAACAGAATTACTTGGAGGGCAAGTTGAACGGACTGTGCACATCCTACAATCCCAAAGGCACTGTTGCTGCTACGGGCAATTATTTGAAAGGCTCTCGCATTGGCAGCTGGGATTTCTATGATTCAAAAGGGAAAATCCGTTCTACGGTGGAGTATAAGGACCAGCGGGTGTTGAAAACGTACGTCTATCTGTACATGAAAGGAGAAGGTCAGAAACTCAATCAGGATCTTATAGCGTATTTCTTGAAAAAAGGCGATAAAACAGCCGCTGTCTTGCGCAACGGGAAGCAAATTCTCTTTGATGAGACACTGGATGAAGTGGCTTCGTGGGCTGATTTCACCGTGTTTACTAAGATCGCTCCCAGTGTGATCGCCGCTTCCGATGCCATTGTGGACTACACCCCAGTGGAAGATGCAGGCAACGATGCAATCATCATCAAACTCAAACCTTCAACCGATGAAGAGATTTACTCCGAAGGTGTTGAAGCGAAGATGGTCAAAGCGCTGTTTAACAAAGAAATGCCAAAAGAATAATTAATCTTTTCTTTGATATGACTACTCCGGATACAAACTATTTTCCTTTTCTCGCTGGAGAAGAAACAATGGATAAGTTGGCTCGACGCATTAGGGCGACGATGGCCGATTATTTGGAATCCAGCAAGCTGCAATCACTGGTGCTCGGTATCTCCGGCGGCATTGACAGTGCCCTTTGCGCGGCATTGCTGCAACCCGTTTGTGAAGAGTTTCATATACCCTTGATTGGTCGCTCCATTACCATTGAGACCAACAAAGAAGAAGAAATTGCCCGCTCTATTGCCGTGGGCGAAGCCTTTTGTCACGACTTCCAGCATCTGGACTTGACGGAGACTTTCTATGCCAACAAGAAACTGCTGGTTGATTATGATGACAGCCAGCTCTCCAAATTGCGCCAGGGCAACATGAAGGCCCGTATGCGCATGATGGTGTTGTACGACTTGGCTCAACTCCACCGCGGTATGGTGATTTCCACCGATAACTACACGGAATTCTTGACTGGCTTTTGGACCCTGCATGGCGATGTGGGCGACTATGCGCCGGTGCAGCACCTCTGGAAAACAGAGATATATGCCTTGGCCACCTTCCTGTTGAAAGAAGAGAATGCTGTGCAGCGCGCTGCCTTACAATCCTGTATTGATGCCACACCGGTGGATGGATTGGGTATCAGCCAGTGCGATTGCGAGCAGCTTGGTGTGCCCAACTATTTTGAGGCGGACAAGATTTTTGCAGCCTTTTTCCAAGGCGATACCTCGTTGCGCGACCATACCCTGATCAAGCGGTATTGTGCTTCGGAGTACAAACGTCACAATCCGGGCTGCATTTCCCGTGAACGTCTTGTCAATTTGTAATCAATTTATGTCCGCAGCGCTTATTATTGATGCAGGTGCTACCAAAACCGCCTTCGTGCTATTGCGTGATGGCGTGGTGTTGGCTGAGCACGTAGGGGAGGGCATAAACCCCAACTTCTGCACCGATGAGCACATCTCGCAGGTGGTCGAGGGCTTCGTGCGTGCTCACGGCGCACACGCTTCCGTGCGGCACGTGCGCTACTACGGCGCAGGCTGCGCCAGCTTGGAAAATGCTGGACGGGTGGGCTGCGTGCTGCAGGGCTTCTTCCCGGATGCCACGATCAACGTTTATACCGACCTCATGGCCGTGTGCCACGCGCTTAGCCGCGACCGCCGATCCATTGTGGGCATTCTGGGCACCGGAGCCGCCACGTGCCTCTTTGACGGCCATGCCATCGAAAACCGTGCTCCGTCGCTCGGCTACCTGCTCGGCGATGAAGGCAGCGGCACCAATCTCGGCAAACGCCTGCTTACGGCGTATATGCGTGGACAGTTGCCGCGAGCCGTGGCCGATGATCTGCAGCGGGCGCATAAACTCTCTTTTGAAACTGCCATCCACCGCGTCTATCGCGAGCCCGAACCCAACAAGTTCTGGGCCTCGCTGGCACCTTTCGTACTGGAGCATTTGGGTGATAGTTTCGTGCATCAGCTTGCGGTAGAGGCTTTTGCGGAGTTTTTCTCCCGCCAGAAAGCCTATTATGAAAATGCTGAAACGCTGGAGTGGAATCTGTCGGGTTCGGTGGCTTTTCACTTTGAGGAAACGGTCAGGGAGGCCGCCGCGCGCGAACATTGCCGTATCGGAAAAATTATCCAGGCTCCGATGCCCTTGCTGATTACGCAATAAAATGTATATTTGCACTCCTCAAAACGTACAATATGCAGCAGATAACCGCCAATGAACAACAACTCTCCGAAGTGGCGAAAGCCATCCTGAAAGCCTATCCCCGCGAGCGTGTATTTGGTTTTTATGGGGAGATGGGCACGGGCAAAACGACCCTGATTAAGGAAATCTGCCGCGAACTCGGTGTGCAAGACATTACCTCTTCGCCGACCTTCGCTATTGTTAATGAATACTGGACCGAAGACGGTTCTCCACTCTATCATTTTGATTTCTATCGCATTGACGAGCCCGCCGACGCTTCCCGCATCGGCTTTGAAGAATATCTCTACAGCGGCAATTATTGCTTCATCGAGTGGACCGAAAAGGTGGAGGAAATCCTGCAAGGTGATTTTATACCCATCCACATTCAGCGGGTGGACGACCAGACGCGCCTTTTTTCTTTTTAACCATAACAAAAAACAAACAACTATGAGCACAACAGGATTAATAAAGGAAGATGCGAACCCCGTTACGCAGGAACAGACCATGTTGCTGGATAACCCTGTGATGGAGAACGTTTTGGCTATTGTAAAAGACGAACAGCCGATAGGCAGTTTTGTGATGTTGACACCAGATGCCGTCCACACATTGGTGGAACACAATGTCCATGTTATCATGCAGCGTGGTTTTGCTTCCCATTCGCAGTTTACGGATATGGACTATGCCGATGTCGGTGCAGACTTTGAGGATGATTTCTTTGCGCTTTCACGTATGGCCAAAGTGTTGGCGAAATTCACCCCGTTTACCGATGAACAGATAGGCTTGATGAAGGATGAGCAGATTATTTTCTCTACCCAGTTTCCTTCTCAATTGAATATTACGCAGATTGAAAAGCTGAATTCCAAGAAGATTACGGCTTTGGCCATGAATTTGGTCAAAGATGCAGAGGGAATGTATGTGACGGACAAGATTTTGTCGGAAACGTGGTCCACAGTAGCTGTGAATATAGCCCTTTCCGGATTCCTGTTGCCTTTGGTTGAAGCTTTGGCTGTGGAGCCGAAAATCAAATTCCTGTTACAGAAAAATCCATCCTTGATGCAAAGCACCTATTGCTTTAATGGCTATTTGTGCAATAAAGAAATTGCAGAACTGTTGGGACAGTCCTGCAATGACATTACTTCTCTTTGTTGGGATATGAACTGATACTTTACTCTTCCAACTGCAACTTCACGTCGTTCAGCACGTTCATGTAGTTGATGAAGGCCTGGTAGGGAGAAGAATAGACTTCAAAATTACGTTTTACAAATCTATGTCCGAACCATTTGGAGCTCATGAAGTTGAAGTGGTCGGCGGCCTGCAATTGCAGCCAGCAGAGCTTGGCATCCGCATTTTTGGACTTCTTATAGAGATCTTGCAACTTGAATAGCTGTTGGAAAGCCTCGTGCTGCAATTCGTTGCCAATCCATTCGTTGGTATCCTTTTCTTCACCAGAGCAGGAGATGGGCCACGGAGCATGCATGGTGGAGGTCGCAAGATCCAGCTTCAGCACCTCTTGCGGCGTGATGAAACTGTAGTCAGGATTCTGGGAAAGCTGGTCAACCAAAGCGCGGAAGAAGTTGAAAATGCCAGTATCTTCCGTGTAATGTTCGCCGATGGTCTCGTAATCCCAGAACAGGTTGATGAGCGGGGCCTCGCTGCCTGAGTTGCAATTATCGAGAAAACGGATATATTTCTCTGCCGTGAGAGGGTATTGATCCCAACTCTTATCTTGGAATCGCAAGGTGATATCGTCGCAAATCCGGTATGGACGGAGGAGCAGGCGCACATCCGTCTGATAAGGGTTGCAATACAGATAGAAGGGGCTCTTCCAGCCCAAAATGTGACGTGCACCTTCGGTAAGTACCACCCGATAACCTGCATCACCCAGCCATTCACCAATCTCATCAGAGTAGATGATCTCGGTGTTGCAGAAAGATACGGGCTTTACGCCGAAAGTCTCATCCAAAAGCATTTCCTGCAGCTTTACTTGCTCCATAAAAGGCTCTTTTCCGTACAGCGAGGCGATACTGTGCGTGTATGTGTTGCCCGTAATTTCCACGCAGCCCGTGGCGACGAGCTCCTTGAAGCTCTCGATAACCTCAGGACAGTAGTTCTTGAACAGCATGATGGAACTGCCGGCAATACTGAAACTGAGTTTGAACTTGCCAGGATGCTTTTTGATCAGCTCCAGCATCATCTTGTTGGCAGGCAGGTAGCAACGTTCTGCCAAACGGCGGGTCAGATACTGGTTCTGATAGTCGTCAAAGTAATCGTGATTCTGATTGATGTCAAAGAATCTGTACGTTCTTAACCGATAGGGTTGACTGATCTGGAAATGGAAGCATATCCTATTCATAGCGCAAGGTTTTTTCGTATATGACTTTCAGTTTTTTTGCAACATTTTCCCATTTGAGGTTATCGACCTCTTCTGCGCCTTTCACGCTGAATAGATTGGAAAGGGCGGGGTAATGGAGAAGCCCGTAAATAGCGTCTGCGGTGGCGTTGATATCCCAGAAATCCACCTTGATGGCGTGCTGGAGTACTTCGGCCACGCCCGATTGTTTGGAGATGACCACGGGCACTTTAGCGCGCATGGCCTCCAACGGCGAGATGCCGAACGGCTCAGAGATGGAGGGCATGACATACACGTCGCTCATGCCGAACATCTTGTCGATGTCGTCACCGCGCAAAAAGCCGGTGAAATGGAAGCGGTCGGAAATACCCAATTCCGCCACACGCGTGATGATGTGCTGCATCATGTCGCCGTCACCGGCCAACACGAAGCGCACGTTGGGATCTTTGTCGAGCACCAGCTTGGCGGTTTCCACAAAGTAGTCGGGACCTTTTTGGAACGTGACGCGGCCCAGGAAGGTGACTATTTTTTCTTTCACGAACTTGTCGCGCTGCACCTTCTTGTCGCTGGGCACCACGGCGTTGTGCAGGGTATAGACTTTGTTGGCGTCGATGCCGTATTTTTCGATGACGATGTTGCGGGTGAGGTCGCTGACGGCGCACACGGAGTCGGCGGCGGACATGCCCTCGCGCTCCATGTTATAAACGATGTCGTTGCGGTTGTTTTCGCCCGATCGATCGTATTCTGTGGCATGGATATGCACAACCAGAGGCTTGCCACTTACGCGTTTGGCCGCGATGCCGGCACGATAGGTAAGCCAGTCGTGGGCATGGATGATATCGAACTCTTCGTTGCGGGCAATCTCGGTGGCAATCTCGGCATAGCGGTTCACCTCTTCCATCAAGTTCTTGCCATAACCGCCACTGAAGATGTATTTGCGCTTGGTGGAGTCTCCGCTTTGAATCAAGCCGCTGTCTATCTGGTTCACCACGTTGTAATAGTCATCCAGCCCAACGTAGGGCACCAGTTGGGAGTTAACCTGTATGAAGGAGGTCTCTGTCTGGCGGGTGTAGAACTCGGCATGGCGCGGGTCAACCTCCACGTCGCTCGCGTTGACAATCTTGGTGTACGTCTGATCCTCGTCGCCCGATGCCTTGGGCATGACGAAGGTGACATCCACGCCGTTGAGCGACAGTCCTTTGGTGAGACCGTAGCAGGCTGTGCCCAAACCTCCTGATATATGCGGTGGAAATTCCCACCCGAACATGAGTACTCTCATTGTTTTGTACTTTAGATGTTTCTAATAATGTTCAATTCTCCATTTCATGTAGAGCAGTGCTGCCACGCTCCAGGCTTGCGAAATGCATCCGTTGGGCTTGTGTGGCGGGTCACCGTCCGTGATTTCGGCAATGGTGGAGATGCCATAGCTGGTCATGCAGTTGTCGAACTTATAGAGGATTCTCTGCAAAGCAGGGATGGCGGATTTCTGATAGACTGCCAACATGCCGTCGGTGAACGGGAACAGAAGCCATATCCAGCAGGTTCCCTGATGGTATGCGGCGTCGCGCTCGGCCTGATTGCCCATGTAGTGTCCCTTGTATTCGGGATCGTTGGGCGAGAGTGAGCGTATGCCCTTGTCGGTCAGCAACTCCTCGCAGGTGCGCTTCAGAATCAGCTGGCGGATCTTCTCGCTGATGGGAGAGTAGGGCAGTGACGTGACTATCATCATGTTGGGACGGATCTGGAAGTTCTTGTAGTCACCATTCACATAGTCGGCCAGATAGCCGATCTCTTTCGACCAGAAGGTCTCTTTGAAAACGGCCGGAAAATCTTGCACCATCGGTTCCCAGTCGTAGATGAAGTCGCTGTCTTTGGCCAGATGGGCCATTTCCAAGGCGAATTTCATGGCATTGTACCACAGCGCGTTGATTTCCACCTGGCAGCCGGTTCTCGGCGTGATAGGGTTGCCATTGACTACGGCGTCCATCCAGGTGAGCGCAAGGCCCGGACCGCCGGCGTAAATCAGACCGTTGTCCAGCATCCGGATGTTGTTGAGCGTGCCGTGACGATAAGCAGTCAGAATCTTCTTCATCGTCTCGCCGTACTCTTTCCATATCTTCTTCTCTGAATGCGTGGCTTCGGCGTACAGCTGCACCGCCCGGAAGAACCATAACGGGGCATCTACTGAATTGTAGGCGGCGTTCTGGCCGCTGCCGATGTTGGGGAACAAGCCCTCTTTCATGTCCTCGATCATGGAGTCCAGAATCTCCTTGCACAGTTCATTCTTGCCCAAAGCCAATGTCAAGCCCGGCAGAGCGATGAAGGTGTCGCGACCCCAGCGCCCGAACCAAGGATAACCGGCAATTACTTCCGTCTTGCCGTTGCGCTTGACGATGAACTGCTCTGCCGCATTCTGCAGGCAGTTGAAGAAAGAAGAACGCGACGTATGGTGGCTGACATCCTTTTTGTAGAGCTTTGCAATCTCTTCCGGATGAATCGGCTCTGTGCCGATGGTGATGTACAGTTCCTTGTCTTTGACCTCCGCCGTGAGCACGCCTGGTGTGTAGAGATCTTCAACACCTTCATAACCGCGGTTCAATTCCTCTTCATATTCGATGTTATAGAACCAATCCGGATGATGCTGATAGGAAACAGGGGATGAAAACTGCAGGTAAATCGGTGTGTAATTGTTGTACAGACAATATCCCACACCGTTATCCACAACCTCATACTGCGTGTTCACCTGATCGTTGGCATGCGTGAGCTGGTGTATGCTGCGGAATGCCAACAGAGGCTGGAATTGGAAAGAGGCAGACTCGTAATTGTCGAGCATCGTGTATTTGATGATGAGCCGGTCGGAATCCTTCAGGAACAGAATCTCTTTCGTGAAATTGAACTTGCCCACACGGTAGAGATAGGTCGGGATGTTGTCGGCTGTGAAATGTTGCAAATATTTGTTCCCTTTCGGATGGATGACGCCCCCCTTGAACTGGTTCATGCTGAGGTGGAAATCCATGTTGTTGACCACGATGCTCTCGTTGAGGTTGGATACCAGCACGTGACGCTCGTGGTCAATCTTGTCTTGTGGAACGATAAAGAGCCCGTGGTATTTGCGGGTGTTCAAGCCAACCAGCGTGGTATTGGCGAAAGCTCCCGTATTGCTGCATCGTAATATCTCTCTGGATTTTGAGAATCCGATATTGACGAGTTGCTCTTTGTCAAATTCTATGTAGCTCATTATAAATGTTTTTTACGTTATTCTTGAATAATATTCATCATGTTTACGGCAGCGGCGCGGGCATCCTGAATGGTGTCGTTGACACTTGACGGACGCTTGCAGGCACCGGCCACGAAAAGACCCTCTTGAGCGGTCATGTTGTCTTCCAGATGCTCCGACTTGCTTTGGGCAAAGCCGTATAGACCGTCAATGCCGGCAGATTGGGCGAGTTGTTTCGTGCCTTCGGAGGCGCACATGCCTACCATCAAAACCAGCAGGTCGGTGTTCAGATTCAGCGGCAGCCCCATCAAGGTGTCCTCGGCCTTGATTTGCACGCGGTTGTCGTAGGTGGAGGCAGCTTCGGAGATGCGGCCACGCACGAAATTCACCCCGTATTCTTCCTGGGCTGTGCGGTACATCTCTTCAAAGCCCTGGCCCCACATCCGCAAGTCCATGTAGAACACATAAACGTCAGTGTCCGGCAGCATCTTCTTGATTTCGATGGCCTGCTTCACGGCAGTAACGCAGCAAACCTTCGAACAATAGTGATTGCCTGATTTCTCGTCGCGCGAGCCCACGCACTGCAGGAAAGTGATCTGTTTGGGCTTGTCGCCGTTCACATTCACAATATGGTCCTCTTTGATCATCTTCTCCAATTCCAGTGAGGTGATGACGCCTTTGTAGATGCCATAACCGAGTTCCTCTTTCTGATGGGCGTCGAAAACGCGATAGCCAGTGGCTAACAGCACGTAGGGATAGGTATATTCCTGTTGCTTGTCATCTGTCAGTACC
>Ga0265301_10005980_pt1 | contig 11778 bp, 11 predicted proteins | sample AusTroGonzalo_MG_2_FD_193488 | JGI IMG/M metagenome (GOLD analysis project Ga0265301, IMG submission 193488) | Bovine rumen microbial communities from tropical cattle in Woodstock, Queensland, Australia - Gonzalo_04 | ecosystem: Host-associated > Mammals > Digestive system > Stomach > Rumen ...
TAGCGGTCAAATATCTGATGGTCAGTAAAGAAGCAGCACTTGAGCAGGCCGTCTGCGAATCCCTCATGAAGGGTTTTGCCGATAGTCGTGAACTGTATGTTCTCACCCCTCTCGGCAAAAATATCATGCAGGCGGTCTCCCTGCTTGGTGTTATCGGTCAGGATATAGAGTTTGTAGCCCTTGACTATGTAATCGGTCAGGGTCTGGGACACCAGCTCAAAGTTCTTATGGAACAGCGGCTGCGGAGTGGTATCAAATGTAATCGTGGCCGATGCCACACCGGTGGGTTTGTTGCCGAACTCCACCACACGGAAATCAGTCGTCTTACGCAGGAAATCCTGGGCCGAAAGCAGGCTGGGCAGATCCTCCTGAACCTGTTCACCGCCGGTATCCTTTGTAGCATCCAGCTGACGCATACGGGCAGCCAGGCTCTCGTGATCCGATACCTCACCTGCAATGGTGGTCATGCGGTCTGCAGTGAGCAGCAGGTCCTTTACCGCCATCACGGTATCATGAGGCAGGAAATCCATCAGCGACACCTGAGCGCCCTCAATCTTGTCCATATCGGGCACGATCACCACACTCTCCTTCTGCTCCGTGGAGAGTTGCGTATCGACCGAGAACTGACGTATGCTGTCTATGTCATCGCCAAAGAAATCAAGTCTGTAGGGGTATTCCGATGAGAACGAGAACACGTCCAGGATGCTGCCGCGCAGGGCAAACTGTCCGGGCTCATAGACGTAATCCACACGGTTGAATCCCAGTTCAAGCAGCAGGTTCTGCAGTTCCTCGCGGTCCAGGGTCTCGCCTGTCTGCACCTGTATGGACTTGTCCTCAAGGCTGGATTTGGATACCACCTTCTCGGCCAGTGCATCGGCCGATGTCACCACCACAAGAGTGGCATTGCCGGGCTCAATCGTGGTAAGGCGGCTCAGCACCTCGGTGCGCAGTATCTCGCTGGCATCATCCTTCTGGCCGTACTTGGCGGCGCGGCGGTAGGCCGACGGGAAATAGAGCACATCCTGATCACCCATGGTCTGCACCATGTCGTGATAGAAATAGGCAGCCTCCTCCTGGTCATTGAGAATCACCAGCAGGCAGGGTTTACCGCCCGTTTGGGCCACTGCAGAGAAGAGCAGCGGAGCCGATGACGCACGGAGTCCCTGCAGAAAAACGTTTCCACCGCGTTTTCCCGCAAGTTCCTTTATCAGCGCCTTGGTCTGCACCAAGCCCCCGTAAAGTCCACTAAGATCTGCCAATGTCATAGCGATTGCAAAGATACAACGAAAAAACACTATATTTGCATAACAAAAAGCTAGCCTGATGAAAAAGAGTGACAGCATAGTAATAATACCTACTTACAACGAGAAGGAGAATATTGAGAACATAATCCGCGCCGTGCTTGCGCTGGAGGACAATTTCAACATACTGGTAATTGATGACGGATCACCTGACGGCACTGCAGATATTGTAAAAGGACTGATGGAGACCGAGTTCAAGGACCGTCTGTTCATTGTGGAGCGCTCCGGCAAGTTGGGTCTGGGTACCGCATACATTACCGGATTCAAGTGGTGCATAGAGCGCGGATATGACTTCATCTTTGAGATGGATGCCGATTTCTCACACGCCCCGTCAGACCTGCCCCGCCTGCTCAGCGCATGCCGAGATGAGGGTTATGACGTTGCCATCGGCTCACGTTATGTCAGTGGTGTAAACGTTGTCAACTGGCCCATGGGACGCGTGCTCATGTCATACTTTGCATCCCGATACGTGCACATCGTGACCGGCCTGCCCATCCACGACACCACCGCCGGATTCAAATGCTACCGTCGTCAGGTGCTTGAGACAATTGAGCTGGACAAGATCCATTTCAAGGGCTATGCCTTCCAGATAGAGATGAAATTCACTGCCTTCAAGTGCGGATTCAAGATAAAAGAGGTTCCCGTGATATTCGTAAACCGCGAGCTCGGCACATCCAAGATGAGCGGCGGCATATTCAGCGAGGCATTCTTTGGCGTGATCCGCCTCAAGATATCCAGCTGGTTCCGTAAATTCCCGCAGAAACAGTCATGAGCACTACACTCATAAAAAACGCCACCGTAGTCAATGAGGGCAGGATGCAGCAGGCATCGGTCCTTATAGACGGTGATATCATATCAGACATATTCACTACCGCCGATACCCCCGATGCCGGCAACGTGATCGATGCCCAGGGCCGATGGCTCATCCCCGGTGCCATAGATGACCACGTGCATTTCCGCGATCCCGGCCTCACCCATAAGGCCGATCTTACGACCGAGAGCCGTGCCGCAGCCGCAGGAGGTGTGACATCGGTCTTTGATATGCCAAACTGCATTCCCCAGACCACTACCATCCAGGACCTGAACGACAAGTTTGAGAGAGCCGCCGAGTGCTGTCTGGTAAACCATTCATTCTATCTGGGTGCCACACATGACAACCTGGAGGAGATCCAGAAGATTGACCCCGCCCGCATATGCGGCATAAAGCTCTTTATGGGCTCCAGCACCGGCGGAATGCTTCTGGATGACAAGGATTCGCTTAAGGCTCTCTTCCGTGCCGCACCGGTTCCCGTGGCAGCACACTGTGAGGAGACATCAATCATAAACGCCAACATGGAGCGTTACATGCAGGAGTGCGGAGGCGAGCCTCCCATCCAGTACCACCCGCTCATTCGCAGCGAGGAGGCCTGTTACGTATCCACGGCAAAGGCGCTGGAGGTTGCATCGGGCACAAACGTAAAGCTGCACATACTGCATATAACCACAGCCCGTGAACTGGCCCTGTTCGGCAACGGCCCGCTCAATGAGAAACAGTTCACAGCCGAGGCCTGTCCCGCACATCTGTGGTTCACCGATGCCGATTACGCCACAAAAGGCACATTCATAAAATGCAACCCGGCCATCAAGACAGCCGCAGACCGCGATGCACTGCGTAAAGCTCTCACAAACGGACTGATTGACGTGGTAGGAACAGACCATGCGCCGCATCTGTATCTTGAGAAACAGGGAGGGTGCAAGACAGCGGCATCTGGCATACCGGTTCTGCCCTACTCCATACCAATCATGATGGAGTTGGCAGACCAGGGCGTATTGGACATGACCGATGTTGTCCGTCTCATGTGCCACAACCCGGCTCAATTGTTCAGCGTAAAGCAGCGCGGATTCATACGCAAGGGATACAAGGCGGACCTGACACTCCTTTCACACAGCGCCCAGGGATGGACTGCAGGCCCCGAGAACAACCCCACCAAATGCCGTTGGAGCCCGTTTGAAGGCATGCAGTTCCACTGGAAGGTTGACACCACCTGGGTAAACGGCCACGCCGTATACGACAACGGAGAATTTGACAATTCACAATACGGACAACAAGTATTATTTGACAGATGATTAGAGCACTCTACCTGATTTATCAGATATTCATTGCACTCCCCATAATGATAGCCGTAACTATTATAGTTGCGCTGTTTACCATGATAGGTTCCATATTCAATGACCGTTTCTGGGGCTACTGGCCCGGCATGGTTTGGGGACGTCTGTTCTATCGTCTGTTCTTCATTCCCATTCACGTTCACGGACTTGAGAACATAAAGAAAGGCCAGTCATACGTGATTGCAGCCAACCACCAGAGTTACTGGGACGCATTCCTCATGTACGGATTCCTGGGCGTAAAATTCAAATGGATCATGAAGAAGGAACTGGGCAAGATTCCGTTTGTAGGTTGGGCATGCTATATGGCCGGCCACATCCTGATAGAGCGCAGTTCAAGGGTAAAATCCATGGAGAGCATCCGTAAGGCCGAATCCAAGCTCAAGGACGGCATGTCAGTCGTGATATTCCCTGAGGGCACACGTACCCCCGACGGTAAGATGGGCCGATTCAAACGCGGTGCATTCATGATATCACAGGAGCTGAGCCTCCCCATCCTGCCCGTAACCATAGACGGAAACTACGACGTCATGTCACGTCACGCCAAGAGCGTAACCTGGCATCCTGTACATATGACAATCCATGCGCCCATAATGCCCAAGAGCGGCAAAGGACTCACAGAACAGGAGCAGACTCAACTGATGAATGAGACTGCACAGCAGGTAAGTGAAATAATTCAGGGAACCCTGGATAAAGGGTATTAATCAGCTTTCTCTACACGGGCGTAACCCATGCGGTTGATGTAGCCGTTTACATATGACTGGCTCAGGAAATACTCCGGAGCGGCATCAAGGATTCTGCGCAGCAGCGGAGAGACCTCAGTTGCCGGTGCGGCGCTGAGCATCATGAATACTCCCACAGCGGCTGGCTCGTAGTAGTTATCGGACATAAAGGAACAGATCATGTCCTCACACTCTGCAACAATCATGCGGAGCGAATCCTGGATAACCTCCATACGTTCGGCATCCATTCCTGAACGTGACAAGGCAAGACGTCTCTGAACCATATCCTCATAACGGTTGTCAAAAGCAACCTTATTACGCAGGAAACTATAGAAAAGGTCGTTCTGACGTGTACCCGATACGGTTATCTTGGTGGGCATGAGTTTGATCTCAATGTTTCCCTTCTCCATGTAGACCGGAGTAACGGGCATTCCGTCACGGCAAAGGAACACAAGACGTATGGAATCTGTTGAACCATGCATCTGGAACTGGCCGTGATTGACCATACATGAGTCAAACATTGTAGTGCGTGAAGGAAGGAATTCGGTGAGAGAGAGTGTCCTACCCTCGAATCCGGAGGTCTCGACAACGCCCGTAATCTTGTAACAACCTGTACATGACGCCAATGTAAGTATCAAACCTACACTGAAAAGTACTGTTTTGGCGCGTCGCATAAGCATGTCCTTTATCCTTTTTCTGTGACGCAAAATTACAATACCGGATACAAAGAATTCCCGATTTATTATTCTTTAATGCAACTAGCCCCGTATGCGGCTAAAAGTTGTTAAATACATTAGAAATTGTTTAGATTCCGTTAGGACAGGACTATCTGTCAGTGCTCTGTCTGCTTGGATATATGGTCCATCCTGAATGATGAATAGAGCTCAAAGACGGCACCTATGGAGAGTGTGATGATCCAGTTGTTACGGCGGGTCAGGGCCAGGATGAACGAGCGCAGGTTCTCATTCATGCCGGCATCGGTCAGGACACGGTCATGAATACCTTCAGAGAACATCAGAGCTGCAGTAAAGAGCAGGAAAACGGCACCCACCACCTGCTGGGCACGCAACCGTTTCATGATACGGTCATCGCCCGTATATCGGTCCGCAAACTGACCGCTCGCGAACAAGACCGATCCGGCCAGATAGAGGTACGGTGCATACTCCCATCCTGTAATGAAAACGGCGGCTCCAAACAGAAGCAGCAAACCTCCAACTGTGGTGAATGATTCTATCAATCGGTTTTCCTTATTCATATATCTACATCATCTGGGACTCTCCAGAAAGAGGTCCTCATCTTCACGGTGCATGTTATACCTTTCACGGGCTATACGGTCAATCACAAGGCTGTCATTGCTCAGGTCATTCAGGATAAGCTCGTTCTGGCGTTTCTGCTCGGCACTCTCGCGCAGACGCTCCTGCAACTCATGGATCTCACGTTTCTGGACCATACGCTTTATCATGCTGTTATCACTTGCCACAAATATGACTAACAGGAACAGCACCAGTACAATCCAGTACTTGTGCCTACCTATAAAGACCTTCAGTTGCGGCAGGAATCCGTTATCCATCGTTACAGTTTTATTCACCGCAAAAGTAGTTCAAAAATTCGGCTTTTCCGTTTAGGTAAAGCCCGAAAAAATTCAGTATCTTTGAATTCAATTGAGTTCAATTATGGAAGATTACATAGTATCAGCCAGAAAGTACCGTCCTGTGACATTTGACAGCGTGGTAGGCCAGAAAGCACTGACCACGACGCTCAAGAATGCCATCAGCAGCGGTAAGCTGGCCAACACCTATCTGTTCTGCGGTCCGCGCGGCGTGGGTAAGACCACATGCGCCCGTATCTTTGCCAAGACCATAAACTGCACCAACCGCGGTGCTGAAGGCGAGGCCTGCGGAGAGTGCGAGTCATGCAAGAGTTTCAATGAGGAGCTGCGTTCATACAACGTATTTGAACTTGACGCCGCCAGCAACAACTCGGTCGATGACATCCGCAACCTCACGGAGCAGGTGCGCATCCCGCCTATGAACGGCAAGTACAAGGTCTATATAATAGATGAGGTGCACATGCTGTCACAGGCCGCTTTCAACGCTTTCCTCAAGACTCTTGAGGAGCCGCCAAAGTATGCAATCTTCATTCTGGCTACGACAGAGAAACATAAGATCATACCCACCATCCTGTCACGATGCCAGATCTATGATTTCAGCCGAATAAGCAACAAGGACATCATAGAACACCTGCAGAGCGTAGCCAAGAAAGAGGGTGTCACCACGGAGCCCGAAGCCCTGGCCATCATAGCCGAGAAGTCCGACGGCGGTATGCGTGACGCGCTCTCCATATTTGATCAGGTGGTTAGCTTTACCGGAGGTCTGGTCACATATCAGAAGACCATTGAGAACCTGAATGTGATTGATTATGAATACTATTTCCGTCTTACCGACATGTTCCTGGAAAAACGTATCCCGGACACGATGGTGCTCCTGAACGATATCCTGGCCAAGGGATTTGATGCCAGTCATCTTATAAGCGGTTTGATGCTTCACTTGAGAAACCTGCTTGTAAGCCGTGACGCATGCACCCTACCCCTGCTTGAGGTAAGTGATGAGATGCGTGAGCGATACAAGAACCAGGCAGCCAAATGCTCGCCCAAGTTCCTGTATCGGGCGCTCAAGATATGTAATGACTGCGACCTGAACTACCGCATCAGCAAGAACAAGCGTCTGCTGGTGGAGCTCACGCTCATACAGGCAGCCCAGGCCGATGAAGACGATGACAGTAGTGGGCGCAAGCCCAAGAGATTACACCCCATATTCAAAACGATAGCTGCCACAGCTAAGGCAGCTCCGGCAGCGGCAGCGCCTCAGGCCACCGTGAAGCCGGTCACAGCACAGACTATACAGCAACCCGCTCCGCAGCCTGTGCGCAAGAATGCCATACCCACATTCAAGGGTGCAAGCATTTTCACATCCATCCACGGCAACAAACCGGCCGGCCGCCCCGACCAGCCCCACGGACGTCAGACCGTACAGGTGATAGACCAGGAGCAGCATCCGGCCAAACCGCTCACTGCCGATGCGCTGCAAAACAGCTGGAATGATTTTGCAGCCACGCTGCCCCGTCAGGACACGCCGCTCAAGAACCGCATGATAAACTGCCGCCCCACCCTGATATCGGACACGGTATTCTGTGTAGAAGCCGGCAACCCCATGATGGCCGATGAGATTCGCGGCGCTGAGGACCGCATCCTGCGTTTTATCCGTGACCGTTTCAGCAACCCCGCCATCAGCATGGAGATCAAGGTGGATCAGTCACGTAACGTGGAGCATCTGCTTACCCGTGAGGAGCAGTACGAGAAGATGAAGAAGGAGAATCCGGCTCTTAAGGAGCTGGAGGCGGTGTTTGGTTTGGAAATAAGGTGAGCCGTTGGGACACATCCAGCCAATAAATTGGCTGGCTACCCCTATCATGTGCCTAACGGCACTAATTAATGCCGTAGGCATTAGATTATGGTAGCCAGCCGTTTCAACGGCTGGGTTATTAGCGTATAACCTTTTTATTTTTCCAATGCCGTAGGTATTGGATACGGTTAGCCAGCCGTTTCAACGGCTGGTGGGGCTGGAAACCTTATCTGATGGTCTTGACGAATTCAATGCATTCGCGGACCTTGGTTTCAATGAAGCCAAAATCTCCGTTTGCGATAACGTCCTTAGGGGTGAGCTGAGAGCCCAGACCTACGCATGCTACGCCGGCTTTGAACCAAGCCTCAAGGCTTGCGGGATCAGGTGATACGCCGCCTGAGGGCATGATCTCTGTCCAGGGGCAAGGTCCCTTGATGGCCTTTACGAATGACGGACCACCAACCTCTGTACCCGGGAATATCTTTACTATCTCGCAGCCAAGCTCCTCAGCCAGATTGATCTCAGTCAGGGTTCCGCAACCGGGAATCCAAGCAATCTTGCGGCGGTTGCAGATCTTAGCCATATCAGGGTTAAGACTGGGTGATACTATGAATCCGGCACCAAGCTGGATGTAGAGTGCAGCGGTAGCGGGATCAGAAACTGAGCCCACACCCATTATCATCTCAGGGCACTCTTTTGCGCACCATTTGTTGACCTCGGCAAACACCTCATGAGCGTAGTCACCGCGGTTGGTGAATTCAAATACGCGGGCACCACCGTTATAGCAGGCCTTTACCACATTCTTTACAAGCTCTGCGTCCTTGTTGTAGAACAGCGGAACAATTCCGGTGCCTACAAATGTGTTCAGCACCTGTAATCTCTTGAATCTGCTCATATAGGTATATTTAGCGGGCTACGCGGCCAGAGGCATCGCCACCCATAAGTTTCTCTACTTCCGATACAGTCACGCGGTTATAATCACCGTATATGGTGTGCTTGAGGCACGATGCGGCAACTGCAAAATCCAGTGCCTTCTGGTCATCCTCATACACGCGCAGGCCATAGATGAGGCCACCCATGAATGAGTCGCCGCCGCCCACGCGGTCAACGATATGGGTAATGTCATACTGTCTTGACTTGAACAGTGTCTTGCCGTCATACAGCACGCCGGCCCACTTGTTATGATTGGCGTTGATTGATGTACGCAGTGTGGTTATCACCTTCTTGCAGCGGGGGAATCGGGCCATAATCTGCTGTGATACAGAGAGGTATGCATCGGCACTTACCTCACCCTTGGATACGTCCACACCCTCGGGCTTGATACCCAGGGCCATCTGTGCATCCTCCTCGTTTCCGAGTACGATATCAGTGCATGCAACCAGGTCAGGCATAACCTCACTGGCTTTCTTGCCCCACTTCCACAGGTTCTTGCGGTAGTTGAGGTCACATGAAACGGTGATACCCTTCTCATTGCACTTCTTTACGGCCTCAAGGCATACCTTGGCAGCACCCTCGGATATGGCGGGAGTGATACCGGTCCAGTGGAACCAGCCTGCGCCCTCAAGCACCTTGTCCCAGTCAATCATGCCCGGCTCAATCTTTGCGATCGATGAGCCCGCACGGTCGTAAATGACCTTACTGCCGCGGCTTACGGCACCGGTCTCCAGGAAATAGATGCCCAGACGGTCACCGCCCAGAACAACGTCGCTTACATCGACGCCGAATCCGCGCAGCTCCCTCAGACAGGCTGCAGCTATATCATTATCGGGAACTCTGGTTACAAAAGATACGGGTAATCCGTAATTGGCAAGCGATACTGCCACATTGGCCTCACCGCCACCGTAAGTTGCACTCAACATATTGCCCTGTCCAAAGCGCTCATAGCCCGGAGTGGCCAGACGAAGCATAACCTCGCCGAAAGTAACTGTCTTATTCATCTCAATAAGTTTTCTGCCCGCGAAGTTACACAAATAAATTGACGTAATGATTTCTTTAAAAGCAAAATCGGGGAGCCCTCACGGACTCCCCGATTCTTACAGATGAAGTCCTATGCCATCTGCTTTACCTCCGTTTGGGCGGAGTAATCATCAAACAAGTAATAAGTCTTTATATAGTTCCTTATGCTTCAACCATTTACTTATTACCTTGAGGATGGCATAGCACGTAGTATGACTGCACAGGGTACTCCACACCGGTCAAACGGAATCACAGATCCGTTCACCTTTTAAAATACAATTTCAGACATTCGTCGTACCCGCCCTATCCTCGGGGCAAAAGCAAAACTTTGAACTTGGGGCAGGTCTTCTGACTTATCTCCTTGATTCCGGAACCTTCCCGACCAGATGGTCAGTGGCGTTATATTGCAGCCATGGGAGCGGCCGCTCATCCGGAATCGTGTTCTGAGAAATACAGCAGCGGGACTGTCCGGGAATCTCACCCGTGTTCCCTATTAAATCTGACTTGACAGATACCTCAATTCCAGATGCAAATGTACAAAAAGTGATTATTAATTACATACACATACAAAAAAACTTTCTGTTTTTCACGGACAATCAGGATTTGTCCTCATCAGAATCAGAGTTTTCACCTCTGCCTTTCTTCTGTATGTATAAGATGACGGGTATTCCAAACAGCACCAGAAGCGCCGCAACGGTAATGCCGTAATAAAGCGTAGGGGCAACATTAAAGAACAGTGTCAGTACAAACTGGAGCACCTCAGACAAAGCCACACACAGAATAATACTGAGTATAGGCCTGTCAATTAATGTTTTAACAATCCTACGAAACATTGTTTGACGATTAAACAAGGATCGGTTCATCCTCTAACTTTAGACAAATATAAGTGTTTTAGATTTAGTATTGTATCACAATTTGCTCTATTTTTTTTACAAAAGTGCATATCCGGGCTTTGAATCCAAAAATCAGCAGACGATTATGACGTTTCATACTTTTTAGTACCTTTGCACGTTCATTAACCTAGGTGCGCAAAAAAGCACTTATCAATACGTCTTATTTTCATATGAAAAAAACATCCTTTTGGGTATTTGCTGCTACCCTTATCTGCAGCGCAAGTGTATTTACAGCATGTGATGAAGAAAAGGAACTCTCAGCCAATGAGCAGCTGACACAGAAGATCCTGGGCAAATGGATTCCCGTTCAAAGCAACAATGCCGTTGTGTATACAGACCAGAAAACCGTCACCACTTTTGAGCAGACCGCATCGGGAATAAAGGCCTATACCAGTGTATCCACATTCACTATGCCCACAATGCCCGGTGACACCATGTCCGCAGCCGAAAAGCCCGATGAGTGGAAGAACCGTCAGGAGGCCGATGTCAAGATTGAGGACGGCAAGATTATCCTTTCAAGAGCCATCAATGACAGCATAAACCTCATTTCAAAATACTACATCCTGGAGAACGACGGCTCAAAAATGAAACTGTATGCATCAACCAAGATGACAGTTGACGGCCGTGAGATTATAGACGGAGTACTGGAGCATTCCGAGGTCTGGGAGAAGATTGAAGTTGACTATTCAAAAGATGTAATAGGTCTGTGGGAAGGCCGCGTTACCAGCGACAAGTCAAAATATGATGACGGCGAGCCCCACCGCTGGGAGTATCTGGCCGACGGCACATCAAATTACTATAGCCTCAATGAGGATAGCGTCTGGTATGAGGTTGAGGATGTGTTCAACATGTATTTCGTTGACGGCAACCTGCTCTGCACCCGCTGGAAGAATGTAGGTGAGAACGAGTTTGAGAACCGTGAGTGGTGGGAAATAGAGTCCATCGATGCCGACTCAATGAAATGGACCGCCAAGCGAATTGAATACGTTCTGATGTACTCAGGAATACCCGGCTCAAATCCCATCTTAATGCCCAGAGAGTACACCGCAACCTTCAGCATGGGTCGCGTACATTAAAAAATCACACAGTAGGGACAGTCCCCTTTGTGTTCTTTTTCGCGAAAAAGCACACAAAGGGGACTGTCCCTACTGTGTGCTAGCCATTATTTCTTGCTGTTCTCGTATCGATTCACCTTGTCCATCACTTCTCGAGTAACAGTAGTATCTTTGATGCTAATATGAGCTATGGCAGGCTCTACTGGGGTATTGCTCTCATTAATCCTTCGGGAAATCTCTTCCAAAAGCCGTGCAGGATCAGTTATAGTATCTTCCTCGCTATATACTACCTTACCGTTTACAAC
>Ga0265301_10005981_pt1 | contig 11775 bp, 10 predicted proteins | sample AusTroGonzalo_MG_2_FD_193488 | JGI IMG/M metagenome (GOLD analysis project Ga0265301, IMG submission 193488) | Bovine rumen microbial communities from tropical cattle in Woodstock, Queensland, Australia - Gonzalo_04 | ecosystem: Host-associated > Mammals > Digestive system > Stomach > Rumen ...
GCGATAAAATGTAAATTTATTTATATTTTAGGGGCTAAATTCTTTGGATTCTTGATTTTTTTCTTGCACATATCAAATATTTTTCGTACCTTTGCAGTCGCAAAGGTTTGAAAACAGATGAGTGAGAAATATACATATACTCCTAATAGCAGTGAAAACCGTAATATTTTTGCGGCCTCATGCATAGAATCTGTGGCAACTGCATTACAGCAGCCGGCCACAGAAGTGTACCGGCGAATGAAACGCGTCAATTTGATAGACGAGTATATCATGCCCTGTTATGAAGTGCTGCATAGCGAAAGCCGTGAAAATGTTACAAAAGATATTATCAAAACGCTTGAATTATGGGAACAAACCGTATCATAGAGGTCTTTCATGGTGGAACGGAGGCTGTTGAACAACCTTTGGTTAGCGCAGGTCGTCCCGGTCTGGATTTCGGTCAGGGCTTCTATGTGACAATCATGCCTGAACAAGCCAAATTATGGGCAGATCGTATGGCGCGTCAGCGTCGCACGAAAGGTATTCTTTCCGTTTATTCGCTTGATATGAAGACGCTGCGCGAGAAATACAATTACTTGTTCTTCCCGAAATATGATAGTGATTGGCTTAATTTTATAGCTAACAGCCGTACAGGCAAGAAACCTTGGGCGGGCTATGATTGTATAGAAGGCGGTATTGCGAATGACCGTGTGATAGATATGGTGGAGGCGTACATTGCAGGAACTGTCTCAGCCGAATTTGCTTTAAATGAATTAAGCAAACATCAGCCGAATCATCAGATTTGTATTCTCAACCAGCAGGCCATTGATGAATGCCTGCATTTTAAACATAGCATACTATGCTAAGTAATGTATTAATGTGGAATAAGATAGGGCGCGTTGTAACGCGGCTGAGCGAGCAAAAAGGAATCAGCGCTTCAAGTGCGTTGGATTTGTTCTATACCTCGCAGCTATGCCGTGATTTGCACGATCCTGCAACAGGCTTATACCTAATGGGCGACGAGTATCTCGTCAATGCCATAAACTAACACCCCGCCGCGAGGTTTTCGCGACCGCTGGCTCCGACAGTGTAAAAAAGCGGTGACATATACCTTTGCACACGCAAAGGATTTTTTAAATTCAAAAATTTCTAAAATGAAAAAGTTTCTATTTTATGCTATAATGGTTTTGGCAGTTATGGCTTGTTCTGACCAAAATGCCCCTACAAATGCACGAAATGGTGCTTTACCTGGTAAATTCTCGGTTAGTGCGACTAAACAAGTTCAGTTTGCCCAAGGCAACTTGCAGTACCAACCGTCATCGAACACATGGAGGTTTGCAGAACATCAATATGATCTCATTTTAGATGACAATACCTATATCAGCAGGAGTTATACAGGCTGGATTGATCTTTTTGGTTGGGGGACAGGTGATAACCCACTCAATGTCAGCACCACTAAAGCGGATTATACCTATTTCGTAGATTGGGGAATGAATCCAATCAGCAATGGTGGTAATACTGCTCATACATGGTCAACACTCACCGATTTAGAATGGTTGTATCTCTTTCATGATAGAACAAATGCTGACAAATTATTCGGTTTTGGGACAGTCAAAGGCATCAAAGGAGTTATCCTACTGCCCGATGATTGGTCTGCTTCTGGAATAATGGGATTTACACCTACACCGCTTTCTTGGGATGTACATAATTATCAACCTTCCTCAGTTTTAACTTGGAATGGAACATCTTACGTGATTGTAGAAAAAGGAGATGATTTTACACTCAACACCTACACAACAGAAGAATGGACTCAAATGGAATCTATGGGTGCTGTTTTTTTGCCAATGAGCGGATACCGATTAGGACTGAATTTGTACGAGACAACCAATCAAGGAAGTTATTGGTCAGCCAAGCCAAAGGATTCTGGATATGGTTATTGTCTATATTTTACATACTCGAATCTCTATCCTTATACTGCACTCTCGCGTTCTGCCGGATGCTGTGTGAGACTGGTTAAATAAAGGTAGTTACAAGACAGCCTCGAAACCATACAAAATTTTATCTATAATATTTGCGTATAAATTATTGTATATTGAGATTTTATTTTGAGTTTGGAAGAATGGCAAAATAAACCATTCTTCCTTTAGCCGGCAAATTTATTGCTGTTTCCCTCCCCCCGCTTGGTTCTCTAAAGCCAAGCGGTTTTTCTTTCTTGGTAGTTACGTCGGATAATATCCGACCTTTTACGCTCCAAAATACGACCCAAACACGGTCCTTGAGTGGGTGATTAGTGGGTGATTAGTGGGTGATTAGTGAGTTATTAAGCTTCCATCCGGCCTCTTTCAAGCCACTAATTTCCCAAAAATCTGCAAATTTTATGCAAATATACTATATTATATATAAATATATATAATATACATTTTAAAGTCATTTTTTTATTTGCATATGTCGATTTTTTTTTGTAACTTTGCAGCCAAATTGGAAAAATAGGATCTATGAATATTTCGTACAACTGGTTAAAGCGCTATATTAATCTGCCGGATAATGCAGAGACTGTAGCCAAGATTCTTACCTCCATTGGTCTCGAGGTAGGAACAGTAGAGGAAGTAGAGACCATCCGTGGAGGCCTGAAAGGGCTGGTAGTGGGCGAAGTGCTGACTTGCGAGGCGCATCCTAATTCGGACCATTTACATGTCACCAAAGTGAATGTCGGCGAAGGCGAACCTTTGCCCATCGTCTGCGGTGCGCCGAACGTAGCGGCAGGGCAGAAAGTGATTGTAGCTACCATCGGTACCGTGCTTTATGACGGTGACCAATCGTTCACGATTAAGAAAGGTAAACTGCGCGGCGAGGAGAGTTGGGGTATGATCTGCGCAGAGGATGAGATAGGTGTAGGTACCGACCACGCCGGCATCATCGTTCTGCCGGCCGACACGCCGGTAGGTATGAAAGCGGCGGAGTATTACCACGTGGAGAACGACACGCTCATTGAGGTGGATATCACGCCTAACCGCTCAGACGCGTGCAGTCATTTCGGCGTAGCACGCGACCTGTATGCTTACTACAAGGCGCACGGACAGGAAGTAGCGCTGACCAAGCCGAGCGTTGAGCAATTCACCATTACCAATAACCAATTACCAATCAGCGTTCACGTAGACGCTCCGGAGGCTTGTCCGCGTTACACGGGCGTGAGCATCCAAGGCGTAACGGTGAAGGAATCGCCCGAATGGTTGCAGAAAGCGCTGACAACTATTGGTTTGCGACCAATTAATAACATCGTCGATGTAACGAACTTCGTGCTGCACGAAATGGGGCAAGCTTTGCACGCCTTCGATGCTGATAAGATTAAAGGTCACGAGATCCATGTGCGTTATGCCAAAGCCGATGAGAAATTCGTCACCCTCGACGGCGTTGAGCGGACAATGAACGAACGCGACCTGATGATTGCCAACGCCGAAGAAGCCATGTGTATCGCCGGTGTGTTCGGCGGACTGGAGAGCGGCGTGACGGACAAGACCCAAAACGTGTTCCTCGAGAGCGCGTACTTCGACCCTGTCACCATCCGCAAGACCAGCCGTCGTCATCAATTGCAAACGGATGCTTCCTTCCGCTACGAGCGTGGCTGCGATCCCAATAATACCATGTATATATTGAAACGTGCAGCCCTGCTGATTCAAGAAGTAGCCGGAGGTAGTGTCGCAATGGAAATAACCGACACTCAGTCCGCAGACTTTGCTCCATGGCCGGTGATGATAGATATCAACCGCGTCAATTCGCTGATCGGAAAGGTCATCGGAGAGAACACCATCGAGACGATTCTCAACGCTCTTGAAATCAAGATTGTTGAGAAAATGGAACATGGAAAATGGGAAATTGAAGTACCCCGTTACCGCGTGGATGTGCAGCGCGAGTGCGACGTAGTGGAGGATATCCTGCGTATTTACGGCTACGATAATGTCGAATTCCCTGAGAAACTGAACACCAGTCTGGCATATGGCGTCAAACCCGACCCGGTAGCGCTGCAACGCCGCATCGCGGAGCAACTGACCGCACAAGGCTTCAACGAGATACTCAATAACTCGCTGACGAAAATGAGTTATTACGATCCACTCAAAGAGCTGACGCTTGATACGTGCGTCAAGATCATGAACCCGCTGAGCCAAGACCTGGGCGTGATGCGTCAAACCCTACTCTTCGGTGGTCTCGAGTCCATCGCACGCAATGTGAACCGCCGTAATACCGACCTGCAGTTCTATGAGTTCGGTTCATGTTACCACCGGCGCGTAGCCGGAGACGGACAGCCATGCGGTGTGGAAGGGGATCCGCTGAAGGCGTATTATGAAGAACCGCATTTAGGCTTGTGGTTGACCGGTAACAAGACCGCACAGAGTTGGGTGCGCAAGGAGGAGAAAACTTCGTTCTACCTTTTACGCGCGTACGTAAACCATATACTAACTCGCCTCGGCGTGGATATCGCTAAACTGACCACCGAGCGCCTCGATTCGGAGCTCTTTGCGGACGGTTTAGTGCTCAAAGCCGTTAACGGCAAGACTTTAGGTTTGATCGGTATCGTCGCTCGTCCTATTCTGAAGATCTTCGATCTAGAACAAGAAGTGTTTTACGCAGACCTCGATTGGACAGCTCTGCTCAAGCAGAACAAGCAGTTCAAAGCGGTCATTAACGACCTGCCGAAATATCCGGAGGTAAAACGTGACTTTGCACTCTTGGTGGACGCAACTGTTCAGTTCGCAGACATCGCTCGCGCAGCGTTTGCAACCGAGAAGAAATTGCTGAAGAACGTGTTCCTCTTCGATGTCTATGAAGGAAAGAACCTGCCTGCCGGTAAGAAATCCTACGCGATCTCGTTCATCCTCCAAGACCCGGATAACACGCTCAAAGACACCCAGATAGAGAATATTATGTCCCGCCTCCAAAAGGCTTTTGAAGAAAAATTCGGAGCCACACTGCGTTAATTCGTAATTCGTAATTTATAATTCGTAATTTATTTGTGCTAACAAATACAGATCAACAGGAAATATTACGTCGTCGGACCTTCGCGATTATCTCACACCCGGATGCCGGTAAGACGACCTTGACGGAAAAACTGCTGCTCTACGGCGGTGCTATCCACGTGGCAGGGGCTGTCAAATCCAACAAGATTCGCAAAACAGCCACCTCCGACTGGATGGAGATTGAGAAACAACGTGGTATTTCGGTTGCTACCTCTGTCATGGGCTTCGACTACAGCGGCTATCATATCAACATCCTCGACACACCGGGTCACCAGGACTTTGCGGAAGACACTTTCCGTACCCTCACAGCCGTGGATAGTGCCATCGTGGTCATCGATTCGGCCAAAGGTGTAGAGACGCAAACCCGTCGCCTGATGGAGGTCTGCCGCATGCGTAAGACGCCGGTGATGGTGTTCATGAATAAGATGGACCGCGAAGGAAAGGACCCCTTCGACTTGATGGATGAGGTGGAGCGTGAGTTGCAAATTCATGTCACACCGGTAACATGGGCCAACGGTCAGGGACTCAAATTCGAATCCGTCTTTGCCATCAACAACCGTCCTAAAGACCTGAGTGGCAAATTAGCGGAAGACTTAGAGATGGTAGATGGCGTCTATCCTCAGTTCGATAAAGTAGCGTACTTGCGTGGTGAGTTAGCACCGGTGTTCTTCGGTTCGGCATACAAGACCGTCGGCGTGCAGGAGTTGCTAGACTTTTTGGTAGCCAACGCCCCTTCTCCTCTGCCCGTCACCGCCGAAGAGCGAACAGTCGAGCCGATGGAGGATAAGTTCACCGCCTTCTGCTTTAAGATCCACGCCAACATGGACCCGAACCATCGGTCCTGTATTGCTTTCTTTAAGATTTGCTCTGGTAAGTTCCTGCGTAATACCTATTATTATCACGTACGCAAAGACCAGCAAATGCGTTTTGCGGCGCCGACCTGTTTCATGGCGCAGAAAAAAGAGACGGTCGATGAAGCCTTCGCAGGCGATGTAGTCGGTTTACCCGACACTGGTAACTTCAAGATAGGCGACACGCTAACAGCAGGAGAGAAACTGCATTTCAAAGGGCTGCCGTCCTTCTCGCCGGAGATGTTCAAATACATCGAGAACGCCGACCCGATGAAGCAGAAACAACTGGACAAAGGTGTGGCGCAACTGATGGACGAAGGTGTAGCGCAACTCTTCGTCAGCCAACTAAACGGTCGCAAGATCATCGGTACAGTAGGACAACTGCAGTTCGAAGTGATTCAATATCGTCTGGAACATGAGTACCAAGCCAAATGTCGTTGGCAACCCCTCCAGATGTACAAGGCCTGCTGGATGCAAGTGACGGACCGTGAAGGAGAAGCCGAACTCGACATGTTCAAGAAACGCAAGGCGCAGTATATGGCGACCGACAAAGAGGGACGCGATGTGTTTATGGCAGATAGTGCGTACGTGCTCAACATGGCGCAACAAGATTACAAACATATAACCTTCCATTTTACCTCAGAGTTCTAGCATGCCTAGGACTCCTAGGATGCCTAGGACAACTACTAAAAATCAATACTATTATGAACAACAAAGCACTTCAATTTCGCCTCATTGTGATGAACTTTCTGGAGTTCGCCGTTTGGGGTTCGTATCTGATTTGTATGGGTCGTTACCTGGCCGAACACGGTATGGGTACGCACATCGGTATTTTCTACTCTATTCAGGGTATTGTATCTATCTTTATGCCGGCCCTGATGGGTATCGTAGCGGACCGATGGATTCCTGCTCAGAAATGTCTTAGCCTTTGCCACCTCTTGGCCGGTTTGTTCATGGGTGCTGCCGGTATCTACGGTTTGACTGCCGGCGGAGCGGTTGAATTCGGACCTCTCTTTACACTCTATGCCCTCTCTGTAGCATTCTACATGCCAACTATTGCCCTAACGAACTCCGTTGCCTTCAACGCCCTCGTCAAAGCAGGGATGGATACGGTCAAAGATTTTCCGCCTATCCGTGTATTTGGTACGGTTGGATTCATCGCTATGGAGTGGACGATTGACCTTCTTGGTTTCCAAAACACTGCCCATCAATTCGTGGTCAGCGGTGGTTTGAGCCTCTTGCTCGCCGCCTACTCACTGACCCTTCCGAACTGCGAGATCAAGAAAGTGGAAGGCAAGGTAGATTTGGTCGATGCGCTCGGCCTGCGTGCTTTCGCACTCTTCAAACAGAAGAAAATGGCGTTGTTCTTTATCTTCTGTACCTTCCTGGGTGTCAGCCTCCAAATCACCAACGGTTTTGCTACGCCGTTCTTGGGCAGCTTTGCGGCTGCGCCGGAGTTCATTGAGAGCTTTGCGGTACAGCATAGTACCATGTTGGTTTCAATCAGCCAGATCTGCGAAGCGGTTTGTATTCTGTTGATTCCTTTCTTCTTGAAGAAATTCGGTATCAAGAATGTCATGCTGCTCGCCATGTTCGCTTGGGTTCTTCGTTTCGCCTTCTTCGGTATGGGTAACCCTGCCATGCCGGGCGTACTGCTGTTCGTACTGAGTTGCGTTGTTTACGGCTTTGCCTTTGACTTCTTCAATATCTCCGGTGCCCTGTATGTGGACCAAGAGACTTCTCCGGAGATGCGTTCATCGGCACAAGGTCTGTTCATGGTAATGACGAACGGAATCGGTGCTACCATCGGTACATTGGCGGCGCAAGCGATTGTCAATAAGAACGTTTATTCGCTAGGCGAGGCAGCTGAGTTCGCGCAAGTTTGGGATGGTTGGAAGACCTCCTGGTACACCTTCGCTATCTATGCACTCGTGGTAGCAGTTGCCTTCTGGATCTTCTTCCCCAAGACTCCGGTTGACCCGAACGTAGAGGTAAAGCACTAGTGTACCGCAAGGAACTATCATACTATTTTTCCACGCCGATAGCCTATATCGTCATCGGATTATACTTGCTGGCGATTAGTCTCTTCTTATGGGTGATCCCGGGTCAATGGAACATCATTGACTCGGGGTACGCCCAAGTGGACGGACTGTTCCAACTCAGTCCATGGCTCTTTATGCTTCTTTGTCCCGCGCTGACGATGCGGCTCTTTTCCGAAGAGCGACAAAGCGGTATGTGGGACCTGCTGCGTACCAAACCCGTTTCACTTAGCCGAATCGTGTTAGGCAAGTACCTCGCCGCGTGGACATTAGTGCTGATTGGTCTTTTGCCGTGCCTGGTGCATTATTTTGTCGTAGCCTACATGGCTGAACCCATGGGTAATCTTGATAGCGGTGCATTTGCCGGTGCGTTCATCGGACTGATTCTGTTAAGCGGTACGTTTATGGCTTTAGGCCTACTATGCGCTACGTTCAGCAAGAGTCAAATCGTTTGCTTCATCGTAGGCGCACTGACTTGTTTTGTGCTCTATTGGTTGATTCTACAGGACCACTACTCCGCCCTTTCCCGCGGCGTATTAGACCTCCGCGACGTGCTCTTCTTCGCTACTATCATCATCCTCGCCCTCTTAGCGGCTATTCTCTCCATTGACTATCTAACACGCTAATGACAAAGATTGGCATTTTATCAGATACGCACGGCTATTTAGATCAACGCGTCTTTGAGCATTTCAAAGACGTCGATGAGATTTGGCACGCTGGTGATATCGGTTCGATGGAAGTGCTACAAGCGCTCCGTGAGTTCAAACCGACGCGTGCCGTCTATGGAAACATGGACAGCGGCGATGTGCGGTACTCATTGGAAGAGTTCTATCGTTTCCGCGTGGAAGAGGTCAATGTGCTGCTCGGTCACATCATCGGTCACCCCGGACGATATAATCCTATCCTACGAAATATGTTCGAAGGGACGCGACTATTTCCTGACGATCCGAAAATGCGCATCGACCTGGTTGTTTGCGGCCACAGTCACATCCTCAAAGTGCAATATGACCCCTACTATAAATTTCTGACGATGAACCCCGGCGCAGCCGGCAAACAAGGATGGCAACCATGTCAGACCTTACTACGGTTTACTATCGATGGTTCCAAAATAGACAATTTGGAAGTTATTGAACTCGAAAGACTGTAAAAAAAAGGCTGTTCTGCTTACAAAATGCAAAAAAATGAGTGCAAAACCAAAAATATGCTGAATAACATATAAAATAATTTTGCACAATCAAAAAAAAGCAGTATCTTTGCATCGGATTTGAAAAAGAAACAAATCGACATTAAAAAGCCAATCTTTTTTGTACCTTAAATAAACAGACTAATACCTAAGAAAAACAGTCGTCGAGATGACGGCTGCTTTCATTTTTAGAGGGTACGTATTTTCTCAGAAATTAAATTTCGTCATAAGTTGCACGCGGTGGTTGGTAATCCAATGCAATTTGTCCGAGGATAGACCGTGGGCGTTAAGCACACCGTCTCCGTATTGCACGGACGTGATCTCATATTCCAGACCCAGTTGGAACTTACCTACCGTATAAAGCAAAGTAGGTGACAGACGCCACATTTGGTTCATCGCTGCCGAACGGGGATAGAAGAACTCTGCGTTGGTGAATTTTCCATCACCGTTCACATCTATCAGCGCCTCTTTGGTTCCGAAATTATGTACATAACCGCCAAACAATATTCCCTGCAATTTCTGCGGGTGTTTGTCTTCTTGCGCACCTACCTTACCGCCGTAGACAATGCTGATCCAAGACGTACTATGACGAATCGGTGTGTACGCATATGAACCGTCAGCGTTGATGGCCTTAATACCATAACCGCCGTACATATTCATATGTTCTCCAGACTCTGCAAAGATGGTCTTTGCCTTGAAAGAGAACTCACCTTTCTTGTACTGCAAATACATGAATGGCGATGCCGTCGTGATACGATCCTTGACCTTGATATCCACACCAGCGGCATCTTTTCCTAAATGGCGTGGTTGGATGCTCAGCACGTCTGCACCGGCACGGAAGAGCCAGCCCTTATCATGGATAGAAAGACCCAAATACGCCTCCGGGGTCTTGCCATACAGCATATATTCTGCCGACTGCAGGTTGCCTGGACCGGTAGAAAGGTACTGCATTTGCCAAAGGCCTGCAGCCGTCAAGGTTACATATTTACCCAGACGCGCATCCATTTTTACTTGCGGCGAACGGTTGAACGGACCGAATGGTGCACCGCTGTTCAAGGCGATCACATCGCATAAATCCGCTGCCATCGGATGCCAGGTCTGACCGATAGTCAGGTCTACACGGGCAAAATCTTTGCCGCCTAACATAGGCAGACTATCCCAACCTAACGCCACGTACGCTTGACGCAAACGGAACTGCGCTACGCCACTCACGGCGTGCGTTTCCTTAATATCCTTATCAACGGTCGATGTCTTGGTACTCAAACCTGCATAGAAGTCCGCTTCTATCTTTCCGCTGAACTCGGTATTACGCCATTTATAGCCGACGATATTGAGTCCGAGACGTGTAGTAAGCGACAGAAAACGGAAAGTGCTTTCTGCATTTAAATCATCACCATAATCATTCAGTTTCTGATCCTTGGGTTGATAGTTGTATAAATCGGCTGTACCGGACCAACTCTCACGGCTGTCATACGTGAAATAATTACGAATAAACCCATAGGGTTTAAAATGCTGTTTGAGATGGCTCTTAACCGCCTCTTTCTTGACTTCTTTGGATATCTTGACCGAGTCTTGTGCGAAGGCAGGCACAAGAATCAAGGAGCAAAGAGCAAAGATAACAATGTTTCTTTTCATATATTATAAGAATAATAAAATCATTAATTGTCCTGTTAGCACACGCAGGAACATCGTCAATGGATAGACAGTGGAATACGCAACTGCTGCGCGATCGTTGAGAGAGGACTGACCGGTGGCGTAGGCCAATGCAGGAGGATCGGTGGTAGAACCGGCCATTAAGCCCATGAGCGTGAAATAATCCAGTTTGAGCCACTGGCGAGCGATACAACCAATCAGCAACAAAGGTAACAGCGTGATGAGAACGCCGTATCCTATCCACACATATCCGCCTCCTACGAGGGTCGGAATGAAACTCTGTCCTGCGCCAAAACCAACGGCGGCAAGGAAGAGCGCTATACCTATCTCACGGATCATGAGGTTGGCGGAAGAGGTAGTGTAAGTCACCAGATGGTATTTCGGTCCGAAAGCACCTATGAGAATAGCTACAATCAGCGAACCGCCGGCAAGACCCAATTTAAACGGTTGTCCGAGTCCCGGTAACATGATAGGCAGCGACCCCAACGCTACACCCAACACGATGCCGAAGAAGAGCGAAGCGAGGTTGGGGGCATCCAGTTTCTTGGAGGAGTTACCGAACGCGGTGGCGATACGCTCTACCGCTTCAGCTTCGCCAACGGCTGTCAGACGATCCCCTAACTGCAACCGCAGTTCAGGAGTGGCCAGCAGTTCAATACCAGCACGGCGAACACGCGAGATGGTGATATTGAACGCTTCGCGTATTTTCAGATCTGCGATGCGCTTACCGTTGTATTTGGGTTTGGTGATGATGATATGTCGGCTGACCAGATGTACGTTTTTATCTTCGGATTCCCAAGTCACATCGGTCTTGGGACCTAACAGCAGAATGGTCTTTTCGTTCTTTCGATCTCCTACAAAACGCACTTTGTCATCCACATGGAGGATTGTATCGGCGTCCGGCATGAATTCGTTTCCGTCCTTATCCATGATACGTGTAACGACCAGGTCTACGTGCGTGAGCAATTTCAGATCACGCACACGGATGCCGTCCACCTCGGGGTTCATCAGTGTGATATCCAGGTGCTCAATCTGCTGTTCCTCGCCTTTCTCGGCTT
>Ga0265301_10005983_pt1 | contig 11770 bp, 11 predicted proteins | sample AusTroGonzalo_MG_2_FD_193488 | JGI IMG/M metagenome (GOLD analysis project Ga0265301, IMG submission 193488) | Bovine rumen microbial communities from tropical cattle in Woodstock, Queensland, Australia - Gonzalo_04 | ecosystem: Host-associated > Mammals > Digestive system > Stomach > Rumen ...
CGCCATCTGGAATAGCAAGCTATCCCAATGCTGCCCCTCGACTTGCATGTGTTAAGCCTGTAGCTAGCGTTCATCCTGAGCCAGGATCAAACTCTTCATTGTATAAATATCGCTGCATTTACCATCTAACCATTTCCCGCTTACCTTTTGACAGTAACGGAAACCGGAAGGGTAAACGACATTGTCTGTATCAATGACGCCTGTCCCGGACTGCTATCTCTATCCTATAAAGGATATTGACGGTTCGCTTGTACTTGTTTCTTGTACTACAATCTCTTGTCTATGTAAATCTCTCAAAGAACGTGCTCCCGGAGGGAGCGCAGCCGAGCGCCTCCCGCCCCAGACGAGGCGGTCATCTCTCGTTTGCGGGTGCAAAGGTACAACAATTCCGCAAACCGGCAAAACTTTACAAGACTTTTTTCAGGAAATAATAAGCTTTTCATCACAATACATATTATAATATATACGCGCGCGAAAGGGAAAGGCACGTTTTGTTAGGGTTTCCTTACGAAAAAAGTTCAAATTAATTTGGCTGTTTAATTGCTTAGTTGTAACTTTGCAGGCAAAACGAAGGATTGTATGAGACAGAATAAGACTGCAGTTATCCTGCTGCTTGCGGCTGCCTGCTTCGGCTCATTCGACGTGCTGGCGAAGGGCATGAGGCGTGCCTCGATGGAGCGCGAAGGCTGGGAACTGGTTTGGCATGATGAGTTCGACGGGCGGAAGCTCTCCGACGAATGGACGCGCATACCGCGCTTCCCGAACCCTCCGGAATGGAATAAGTTCATGAGTTCCAACGATAAGCTCTACAAAGTCAAGGGCGGCGTGCTCACGCTCTACGGCCTCGTGAACGACTTCCTGCCAGAGGATACGGCCCACTTCCTGACCGGCGGCGTCTATACACAAGGCAAGGTTTACTTCCAGCGAGGCAGAATAGACATTCGCCTAAAGATGGACGATGCCTCGGGAGCCTGGCCTGCAGCTTGGCTTTTGCCTGATGAGCAATGGCCTTTCGGCGGCGAAATCGACATCATGGAAAGGCTGAACAGCGACGACTTTGCTCATCAGACAATCCATTCCGCTGTGACAGAGTATGATAAAGAGGCAAGGAAGAGTCAGAACTGGCACTATACCGCCCCCATAGACAAAGGGAAATGGAACGTCTATAGCGTGGAGCTCTACGAAGACAGCGTGAGCTTCCTCATCAACGACCGCCTGACTTTCACCTATCGGAAAGAGCCGGAACTTGGTCCCCGACAGTTCCCTTACGACCGACCGATGTACCTGCTGCTCGACATGCAGCTGGGAGGCGAATGGGTTGGGCGCATCAATCCCAAGGAACTTCCCTACCGATACCAGATAGATTACGTGCGTTTCTACAAAAAGAAGAACGAAGAATGAAGAATGAAGACTGGAAGAAGCTGATTGCCTCGCTATCTTTGATGCTGGTTTCGGCCTGTTGCTTTGCTCAGCAAAGCCCGACAGCAAAGCGGATGGCGCAGCAGGGGCTGGTAGATATTCTGTCCGTCGATAGCACGATACACGTGAGCCTGATGTATAGTCGGGCAGATAATTTTACAGGCAAAGTGCTCTATACGGACCTTCGCGAAGCCTACCTGCACCCGAAGGCGGCAGCAGCTCTCGCCAAAGCTCAGCAGGCTCTCAAGAAACTACGCCCGGAGCTGAGCCTGAAGGTCTATGACGCGACACGCCCGATGAGCGTCCAGCAGAAGATGTGGAACACGGTAGCAGGCACCGATAAAAGCATCTATGTGAGCAATCCGCGCAACGGCGGCGGTATGCACAACTACGGCTTGGCAGTCGATATCACGCTCTGCGAAGCCCAGACAGGCGACACGCTCGACATGGGAACCAAGGTGGACTTCCTCGGCCCTTACGCCCATATCGACAACGAGGCAGGGCTTGTCAGCCGACACATCATTACTCCCAAAGCAAAGCAGAACCGCGAACTGCTGCGCAAGGTAATGACCGAAGCAGGCTTCAAGCCGCTAAAGACAGAATGGTGGCACTTCAACCTCGTCTCCCGAGCAGAGGCCAAGGCACATTACAAAGCTGTTTTGTAACTCCTGACACCTGCATTACACGACCTTTACTTGCAGGATGTAAAAGGTGGTGTACGGCTCAAATTGCAGGCTATATTTGAGCTATAAGCCAAAGCATCCTAAGGCTTCTGACCAACATAACGTGTTATGATGCCCAACATAACGTGTTATGTCGGCAAACATAACGTGCCGTGTTGCCCATCATAACACGTTACGTCGGGAAGGGCAGCCTTACGGCCGAAGGTGACGGGTAGCGAGCAAAATGAATTTAGATGTGCCCTATTATTTACCAATCCAAGATTCGGGATTGAGCTTAATAGTTTCCTTGCGGAGCTGGAAGTGGAGGGTGCAGTTGCCGCTGCCATCGTCGGCGACGGTTCCGAGGATGTCACGGGCACGTACCTTCTGCCCCTTGGTGACGATGGTACTGGAAAGGTTGCAATAGACGGAGATATAACTGCCGTGACGGACGAGGACATTACGCGAGCCGGCAAACTGAAAGACGCTGGTGACGACGCCATCGAAGACGGCACGGGCACGGGCTCCAGGGCGACCAACATAGTTCGTGCCCTTGTTTTCCAACTGCACATCCTTCATGCCCGGCACGTTATACAGGCCGAAACGACTGCCAACCATGTACTGTCCCGTAATGGGTACGGGCAGACGGCCCCTGTTCTGCTCGAAGGTTCCGTTAAGCTGACGGTCTTCTGCCGTTAGCCAAGTGCCAGACTTCGAAGACTTGGAAGGAGCCGAGGGCGTCGTGCTTGGCTTCGTCTTCGAACCTCCAGCAGGTTGTTTGCCCCCTTGCTGAGCTTTCTTCTCAGCCTCCTTCTTGCGTGCAGCCTCTGCTTCTGCCTTCTTGCGCGCCTGCTCTATCTCGTAGGCAATCAGTTCCTCAATCTTCTTGTCCAGAGCCGCCAACTGCTTCTTCTGCTCTTTCACCTTGCCCTGCAAACCGCTCTCCTGCTTACGCAAGCCTGCCACCTTCTTCCGCTCCTGCACTTGCTGGGCGTTCAGGTCTTTGCGCTGGAGCATTATCTCACGCAGCAAACCGCTCTTCTTGCTCTTGGCCTCGAGGAAAAGGTTCTGCGCCTCAAGCAGTTTAGCCTGCTTCTGGAGGAGCTGTTCGCCGAGGTTATGCTGATAGGCGACATACTCGCGGGCATATCGTGCACGACGATATATCTGCCTGAACGTCTTGCCCGAAAGGACAAAGACAAGCGGGTTCTGGCTCTCCCGTTGGGCACGTGCATTCCGAACGGCAGCTTTGAGGCGTTGGCGGCGAATGCGGACTTCCCCATCATATTTGGTGATATTCTTCTGGAGGCGAGTGATTTTGGTTTCCAGTTCGTCGAGTTCCTTTTCCAATTGATGGATGCGCGTGAGGCGATTGTCCATCTGCACGCCCAGGAAGGTGACGTTCTTCTCTCCCGTCTTCACCTGCTTCCTGGTCTTGTCGAGCTTATTCTGATTGTCCGTCAGTTCCTTCTTTAGCTTCGTCTGCTGCTGCTTCAAGTCCTTCACCTTCTTGCTGTTTTGGGCGAGGACAGTTGAGAGTTGAAAGTTGAGAGTTGCAAGCTGGAAGCTGACAACAGGAAGCAGAAAGCTGAACAGGAAGAACAGAACGAGGAACTTCTTCATGGCGTGGGCTTTTGGTTTTATTTGCTTAAGCTTGTAATAAGCGAAAGAAGTTTCTCGACTGTTATTTCCTTATAGGAACGGCTGGAGATGTCCGTACGCGTCTCCCACCCGCCTTCACTTTTGAGGTTGGAAAGGGAAAGCGTTACCTTGATGGACTTGCTGCCATTGGACACTACGAAGGCATGTCTGGTCGGGAACTTCCATCCTTCAAGGCTTACGTATTCCGTTCGTTCCCAATTAACGTGCGACGATGTCTGCTCATCCCAGAAATAGGACTGGATCGTACGGAAGTCAATGTTGGCATCCTTCAAGAAAGGAACATCGCCATATGCAGCCTTGACGTACTGCCTATTCATTTTATCTATTACCATAAAGTAGTCGGGCGTCATCTCGATACGTCCCACTTCCAAGATACCGAAGGTGACAAGTGAAATTTGGATGACATCGTCGCGCTTCATGCGTAATGTTCCTCCGACGGAGACATTCTTGTCACCCATAAGGAACGAAAGGCTTATCGGCGACGTGACGTAAGTCGGCTTCATCTGAACGGTTGGCGTGGAAACCGCCTGCTTCTTTGTGCCGCAGGAAGCTAAAAGTATCACGCAGAGTAGCGTAAGGACTATATAATAATTCTTCATTCTTAACTTTTAATTCATTTAATATACTGCTTGCGCTTAATCTTCTTTTTCAGCAGAGGCGTACAGCTGTCGTCGCCCTTCTGCTTGGCAAGCTTCCAAAGCCTAAGGGCCGTCTGTAGTTCGCCAAGATTGGCATAAATGTCGCCTGCATGTTCGATGATGTTGCCTTGCAACTTCTCGTCGGCAAGAAGTTCCTCGTCGCTCTTCTCAGGATTAACCACCTTGTCCATATAGGTACGGGCATGGGCGTAGTCCTGCTTCATGAAGAGAATCCAGGCATACGTATCGAGGTAGGTGATGTTGTCCGGCTCCTGACGTATGGTGCGGTAACTCATCTCCTCGGCTTGGTCGAGTCTTTCACTCTTGAGGCTCAGGTAGTAAGCATAGTTGTTGAGGCACATGATGTTGTCGTCCTTATAGACGAGCGCCGAGTCGTAGGCAGCGAAAGCCTCCTGCTCCTTATTCAGCTGATAGTAGATGTCGCCGAGTACACCGAAGACGTTTGACAAAAGATAAGGATGCACATCATCTGTTCGGACGCGAAGGCCTTGCTGCAATACCTCGACGGCATCCGCAAGCTTCTTCTGCTCCGCAAGTGCCATTCCTAAATAATAGGCATAGGCTATTTCCTCGGGATGGTAGTTAAGCCCACGACGACTGATGTCCTCTACGCCCTTCCCGTCGTTCTTCTCGGCATAGTATTGCAACAGCTCGCGCAAAGCTGTCTCGTTGCCCGGCTCCACTTCAAGCACCTGGCGCATCGTCTCGCAGATGGCCTCTTGCGGTTGCTTGCTGAAGGCCTGATAAGCGGCTTTCATGATAAGTACCTCTGTATCCTGTTGAGGACGGGCAAGCAAGGAATCGAATGCGGCAACAAGCTGAGGCGCATACGTCGAATCGCGCTGCACATCGGCAATGTACGACCTGAGCAAAAGCACGCGAAGCTGCTTTGGGGAATCAGGATGATGGAGCAACGAGTCGCGCATCCTATTATAACGTTCGTCCTGCCCGCAGTCACGATAGTAGTCCATCATGGCAAGGTGCAGGTTGGTATTCGTTGGTTCCTGCTTGCGTACCTCATCGTAGATTTCGAGTGCTTTAAGCGTGTCGCCCGCCTGCATATACTGACTGCCCACCACAATGCGCAGGTTCATATCGTGGGGCGACTCATCACAAAGAGCCTGCAACTGCATGAAAGCCGAATCCAACTCCTCCTTTTCCTTGTAGAGCTTGAATTTCTCGACACTCAATTGAGGGTTGGGTCCTTCGAGCAACTCGATGCGGTTCAGGGCACCAATAGCCTTGTCGATATCGCCTACAGTACTGTAAAGCATAACGAGCTGGGAAAGGACATCGCTACGACGCGACTGTAATGAAGCCATCTTTTCCAAGACAGGAATGGCCGACTCCGCGTCACGCTTGTTCAAATAAAGTGCAGCAAGCGTCTCAAGATAATAAGGATTGTTGGCATCACGCTCACATGCCTGCCTTATGTATGCTGTTCCGATGCTATCCGAGCGCAGATAAAGATGCAACAGCCCCATGTTGTAGAGCGCCTCGGGAGCCTGCGGATTGATGTCAAGGCAATGACGATAAAGGTCCATCGCCGACGAATAGTCTTCTTTGAGGCGGCACTTCTCCGCTTCCAGATAGAAATAATCGAAGGTGGCTTGCGCGTAGATGCCAAGCGAACCAAACAGGAGGAGGATTATGGTAAGGAGGCGTCTCACTACTTTGTGCCGCTATGTCCGAAGCCTCCGGCTCCGCGTTCTGTCTCGGAAAGCACCTCTACTTGTTCCCATTCTGCCTGTTCGTGGCGGGCGATAACCATCTGCGCGATGCGCTCACCATCAGCGATAACGAAAGGTTCATTCGAGAGGTTGACCAATATAACACACACCTCGCCACGATAGTCGGCATCGATGGTGCCAGGAGTATTAAGGACGGTAATGCCATGCTTGATGGCAAGGCCGCTACGGGGCCGCACCTGTGCCTCATAGCCAGGAGGTAAGGCCATGAAGATACCAGTAGGAACGAGGTGACGCTCCATAGGTCTCAGTTCTATAGGAGCTTCTATATTTGCTCGAAGATCTACGCCTGCGGACAGTTCCGTAGCGTATTGGGGCAGCGGATGATGGCTGCGGTTGATTATCTGAACTTTCATAGGTTTTGGGAAGCTTATAGGTATTTATACGTCGGGCAAGCTCATGCCGTTTATCTTACGGTAGAGGTCGAGGGCATAGACATCGGTCATGCCTGAGATGTAATCCAATACAGCCATGATGCGCCCGTAGAGCGTGGGGGCAAGGATGTCGTATTGTGTGCTGACACGATTAATTAGCAACTGCGAGAAAGCACGGTCAGAGTGTGTCACCGCCTGCACCATCAGGTCGGTTAGCGTCGTAATGACCTGATAGCCGGCAATCTCTATATCGACTACATCCTTGCAATGGTATATCTTCTTGTGTGCCGTGCGTTCACATTGTTCGTATGCCTTGCAAGGCAAGTCCTCCATATGCCGGATGAGTGAGCCTTCGAAGTTGCCGCTCAGGATGGCCTGCTCGTTTTGGATGAACACGCGGACACATTGCTGCTCCAACGTGTTGATGACACATGAACGCAGATATACAATCTGTTCGTTGACATCATCCACGAGCTGTGACATGCGCTCTTCGATGTGGCTTTGCTGTTCCTCGGTGAAATAAGCAAGGAAGAGTTGCTTCGTTTCCTCTGTCGTCAAGAGCTTCAGCTTGTGTGCATCCTCGATGTCCATTATCTGATAGCAGATGTCGTCGGCAGCCTCAACGAGATAGACAAGAGGATGGCGGGCATAATGCACAGAGCCTTCAGGAGCAGGAAGCTTCATGATGCCAAGCTCCTTGGCTATACGCTCATAGTCTTCCACCTCGCTTCGGAAGAAGCCAAACTTACGCTTATCGCCTGCAAGGTCGGAGGAGAAGGGATACTTCACGATGCTTGCCAACGTGCTGTAAGTCATGACGAAGCCTCCCTTGCGACGTCCCTTGAAATGATGGGTGAGCAAGCGGAATGTATTTGCGTTACCCTCGAAGTGCGTCAGGTCGTCCCATTGCTGCGGGGATATGCCGTCGCCTGTCTCAGGACAAACGTAATCCTTCAGGAGCAGACCGTTGCCCTCGCTGAAGTAAGTGCCTATGGCTTTCTCGCCACTATGACCGAAAGGCGGGTTGCCGAGGTCGTGGGCAAGGCAGGCGGCACTAACAATACTGCCAAGTTCGGTGAAGTGAGTGCTGTAAAGCTCCGGGTGATGCTGAAGGATGAGGCGGCTGACGTCGTTGCCAAGACTTCGCCCTACACTACTCACCTCAAGGCTGTGTGTGAGGCGATTGTGAACGAAGATGCTTCCCGGCAAAGGGAATACCTGTGTCTTGTTCTGCAAACGACGGAATGGAGCCGAGAATATGAGGCGGTCGTAATCGCGCTGAAACTCAGTACGGTCATCGCTCCTCTGCTGCATTTCCTCTTGTCCGAGGCGTTTGCCGGAAAGCAGCTGTTCCCATCGCATCATCTCATTTACCATTTAATTATTTACCATTTACCATTTGATTGAAGGTCGAATGCGGCAATAAGTCATTCTGTCTTCATTCGTTAGGTTTATAGAAGATGCGATTGGCCCCGCTGGTTATCTTCACCAGCTCTGGGTGCTCGGCGGCAAAGGTGTCGATATGGCGCATACGTTTCTCTTGCAGAATCTCATCTACGGCAATGAGGATGCCTGTCTCCTCCACGTCGCCGAAGCCATCATTAATGGCTGTACCGAACAGCTTCATAGTGGGGCTCAAGCCCATATAGGCATTAACGAGCGGCGGTATGTTATATCCTAAGGCCCGAACCTCGCGGTTGAGGATGCGATAGTCAGCCTTAAAGTCATCTTCCGTAAAGAGCTGCTTGAACTGCTCAGCATCGTGCCAGAGCTGGAGCGGCTGCATAGGATAGATGAGGTTATCGGGGTCTGGGAAGTGTTTGTTCAGGAAATAGAGAATCATGTCGCGAGCCATGCGGTCGTAGCTGGGATACATGGTGAACTTGCCGAACAGGTAGCGGACGGTTGGCTCTATGACGACGATGGCTCCAAGTCCGTCCCACAAGTTGTCGAGAGCAAAGATACCTTTCCTGCCGCGAAGCGTACTTTGGTACTCGACGGTAACGAAACTGCGCCCCAGCTCAATGGTCCAAGGGGCATAGTCACGCATGAATCGCTCGGAGAAGCGGAACATATGACTGGTGGCGAGGATGGGTTGCCCGTCGGGTGCGATTTGCCAGTCTTTGCCCAGGATGTAGCGGTAGCCGCCTACGATTTCTTCTGTCTCGGGGTCCCAAACGAGGATTTGCTTGTAGCAGTTCTCGCAGGTATCGAACTCGTCGAGGTCTATGCTCTTGCCCGTACCACCTCCTGCTGCGCGGAAGGCTATTTCGCGCAGGCGACCAATTTCGCGAACAACATTAGGCGAGTCTTGCCACGTGACGACATAGACCTCGTTGCTGCTCTTGTTGGTCATGCGTAAGCGCTTGTCAGGCGTTAGCTCTGATTTGAGTACCTCTACGGGAATAGGCTCCGCGATAGGCTCCATTATCTTGTTTTCTTCCATATATCTATTAACTCTCAACTATAAACTGTAAACTTTATCCTGCACCCATCGGCCCCATTCGCCTGGCTTTTTCGTCTTGTCGAAGGTTTGCCAGGGGATAGGCTTTCCGATGTGGACGACGTAGTGATTGCCGCGGCTCCGGTACATTTCGTCAGGCAGGAGTGCCATCGCGAAGTTGGGCAGATGCAAGCGTTTGCACCAGCGTGCCACATTATAAAAGCGTTCGCTGTTCCTTCCCTCGAAGTGGATGGGGACGATGTCGCGCTGGTGCTGGACGCTCTTGCTGATGAATGCTTTGTTCCAGGGGATGTCGCGTATGGTGCCGTCGTCTTGCTTACGGCTGCAAAGACCTGCGGGAAACATGATGACGTGGCAGTCGCTGGCAAAGGTGCTCTCAACGATGGCGGGGAATGAGCGTGCCTGTTTGCCCATCTTATTGATGGGAACACAGAGGGGAGCAAGCCCTTCGAGGTTCATCAGGAGGTCGTTGACCAAGTACTTTATCTTGCCCTGATAGTGCTCGCCGATAACCCAGCCGAGGGTTACACCATCGATGGCTCCCAGGGGATGGTTGCTGACGAAGGTGCAGAGCCTGCCGTCGTCGGGCAGATTCTCCTTGCCTTCCACATCGACGGTCACGCCTACATACTCCACAACTCCCTTGCAGAAGTCAACCCCTACCCTGCCTCTGCGCAGGTAGATGTTGATGAACTCCTGATGTATGACGCGTGCCAGAAAGCCTGTCAGCCACTTGGGGATGAACTTGGCACGCTTTCCTGCCCGTTCCCTAACGATTCTGTCTATATTGATTTCCTTGATGCCTGTAGCCATCTAATTGATTGTGATAGGTTTGTTGTTGATGAAGTAGCTCCCTTTGGGAAGGCCTCCCAACCAGTTGGTTCCTTTGTTGAGGCGGGCAGTAAGGTAGAGCACGCCGCTATGCGTGTAGATAGGAAGGAGCTGATTATGGTCGCTCTGAATCTGCACGACACGTCCCATAACGTTGATTTGCACAGGGAATGCCGAGGTGTTCATCTTTCTGCTGGAAGGCATTTCGGGGTTCGGCACGGCCACCACCAGGGTGTCGGGCTTCTGACGGGCCAATATCTTGCGTTTACGCACAGCACTCTCTGCCGGCCAGCACATGACGGCAGCCAGCAACAACAGGCATATTCGCACTAATGACACCTTTTTCATGAAAGCCTTTTCCTCTTACAAGCGACAAAAGTACGAAATTCCGAGGAAAAGGACAAATAATTGAATGAGATTTTTGCCTAAACTATAGGAACTATAGTTACAGGGGGCGTTATCTTACGCAAAACGGAGCGAGTAAAAACACGCCCAGCCGCGTTTGGCATCACGGCACGTTATGTTGGCCATCATAACGTGCCGCGTTGACCATCGAGGCACGTTATGTTTCGGGACGCCCCACTTTACGGCTTCATGTGGTTCCAGCCCTGAGCCTTGAGCGTGTGCTCTCCGCCGTCGCGAGTGATGAGGGCCAAGCCCTTGTCTGCCTCCGTAATATAGCCGATGACATGAACGTCTTCGAGGGCCGAAACGACATCATTCATTGAAAGGGGAACGGTAAAGAGCAACTCGTAATCTTCTCCGCCATTCAGGGCACAAGTGCTGACGTTCATGTTCAGCTCCTCGGCCATCGCCGCTGTCTGATAGTCGAGAGGCAACCGTTCTTCATATATGCGGCAACCCGTCTGGCTCTGCTTGCAGATGTGCATAAGCTCGCTACTCAATCCGTCGCTTATGTCCATCATGCTCGTCGGGTGGATGCCGGCCTTTCGGAGTGCCTCGATGATGTCTCCCCTTGCCTCTGGCTTCAACTGACGCTCGAGCAGATACTCCCTTCCGGAGAAGTCGGGCTGGGCATCACGCAGGAGCTCCATCTGCTCCTTGCTGCCGCTCTTGCGAGCCTCCTCAACCTGCTCGTTATAGATAACCTTTTCGCGTTCCAACAACTGCAAGCCCATATAGGCCGCACCCAAGTTTCCGCTGACGCAGATAAGGTCGGTCGGCTTCGCTCCGCTCCGCAGGACAATATCCTCTGGGCATGCTTCGCCAATGACCGTAATGCTAATCGCAAGTCCTGTCAGGCTGGCGGTCGTATCGCCGCCCACAATATCGACGCCCCACTTATCACAAGCCATTCGCATACCAGCATAGAGCTCCTCGATGTCCTCTACAGTAAACTTGCTGCTGATAGCGAGGCTCACGGTCAGTTGGAGGGGCTTACCGTTCATGGCAAACACATCGCTGAGGTTCACCATAACGGCCTTATAGCCAAGATGTCGCAAGGGGACATAGGTAAGGTCGAAGTGAACGCCCTCCATCAAAAGGTCGGTCGTGACGACAGAGCGCATACCTTCCGCGGGGGCAAGGACGGCACAATCGTCCCCTATGCCCTTGATGGTGCTCTCGTTCTTAGCAGTTATGTCTTTGGCGAGGCGTTCTATAAGGCCGAACTCGCCCAGTTCCGATATTTCCATCTATACATTTACCATTTAATCATATACCATTTCTCCCCAAATAGAGGGTTGGAGAGTCCTCGTTCCTGCCGAAGGGTTAGAGGGCCTTAACCATCTCTTCCATCAAGTTTGCCATAAGCGGCTGGACGGCTTCCGCAGCCTTCAGCACGTGCTCATGCGTTACCTTGACTGCCACCTCCATTCCTCCTAAGTCGGTAATAACACTTAATCCGAAGCAACGGATGCCGCATTGGTTGGCAACAATAACTTCCGGGACAGTACTCATACCTACGGCATCTGCTCCCCAACGGGCGAAC
>Ga0265301_10005984_pt1 | contig 11769 bp, 10 predicted proteins | sample AusTroGonzalo_MG_2_FD_193488 | JGI IMG/M metagenome (GOLD analysis project Ga0265301, IMG submission 193488) | Bovine rumen microbial communities from tropical cattle in Woodstock, Queensland, Australia - Gonzalo_04 | ecosystem: Host-associated > Mammals > Digestive system > Stomach > Rumen ...
TTCAAGAAGTCTGTCTGCTATTCGTTGTTTGTATTTAGCCATAGCATTACCATTGAGGCCACAAAGATACAGCTTTTATTGCAAACAACCAAAGAAAGATGCAAGTTTTTCGGTGATTCGAGGCGATTTTGTTCGGTTGTTTGTGATTGTTTTGTTCGGTGGATTATGGAACAGATTCTTACATTTTAGTTATGTTAGTCTGTTATTCAAGCAAGAAGATGGTGGTGAAATAGTTTGTTTCACATTTTGTTTGCCTCTTCGCCAAGGCGAAGCAACTCGCTGATGGGTTTGAGGGCGGCTTGTGTGCCTGCAGAAAGCTCTTTGCCTTGCATTCGAAGCAGGGTGGCTCCGTAGAGGGCATCGATGCAGTTCTCCATCTCATGCTTTTCCTTGTTGTTGCCTTGGGTGCGGAGAGCCACGATGTGCGGCAAAGCCTTGTAGTAGGCGGCTCTGTAGTCGTGCTCGTCATTGTCGGCAAGGAGTTCCTGATGATGGTCTTCGAGGAGGTCGAGGGTGTTCTGTACGACACGGACATGACCTGTCTGTTCCTTCCCTTCCTCCTTCATCATGCGAGCCAAGGACTCGTACCATTCCTTTGCTTCCGCCATCTGCTTCTCATCGTAGCCAAAGCGCGGCAGGTACTCGGCGGCTATGCGGTCGGCATCCAATCCGTAGGCACGAATCAAGTCCTCCACCTGATACATATATATAAGGTAGGCGCTAATGCTTTGACTTCTGAGTTTTTGGGCAAAAAACACAACGGAATTTACTATTTGACGATTTACTATTTACTATTTATTTACGATTGAACCAATTAGCCATTTACGGAGGTTAGTTGCAAATAAGGGCGGAAGCAAATTCTTCATTTTTCACTCTTCATTCTTCATTTTATCGGAACAGGGTGTAGAACAAACCTACCGTTGATGCCACCATGACCAAGAGGCCAAGCAGACGATTGAGCAGACTAATTGTACTCATGTCGAAGCGGGAGCCAAGCCTGTTGAGGGCCGTCGTCAAGATGAGCCACCAGACAATCGCACCTAACAGCACCCCTACATACCCGCTGGCCTGCTCTATCGGATGGTCGGGCACGACGAAGCCGACGCGAGCAAAGAGTGCCAGGAAGAGGAAGACGATAAGGGGATTGCTGGCTGTGATGGCAAAGCCCGTGAACATATTGTGCCACAGGCTGCCCCGCTTCCCGCTGGACTTGTGTGGTGTCGCAGGCTTGCAGTAATAAGTGTAAGCACCAAAGAAGAAAAGCAGGATGCTGCCCAACAACTTGAAATAGAGAACTGTCGTGGGACGCTCGATGAAGTCCATCACGAAGCTCATGCCCAAACCCGTCATCATGGCATAGATGAGGTCGCTCACGGCAGCTCCGATGCCTGTGGCAAAGCCATACCAACGTCCCTTGTTGAGGGTGCGCTGAACGGTAAGCACTCCGACAGGGCCCATCGGTGCACTTGCCACAATCCCTACCAACATACCTCGCACAGCAAGGTCGATAGCGTTGACTGATTCTATCCACATCATTTCGAGCGCAAAGGTACAAAGAAATTAAGAATTAAGAGGTAAGAGTTAAGAAAAATAATTATTAAGGAAAATAATTATGAATTATGAATTATGAATTATGAATTATTTTGTATCTTTGTGCGGAAACTAATGCATTTATACTTTCAATCATATCTAATAACATTTAATTATGGACAAAGTTAAACCCTATGTGATTGGTGTGGACCTGGGTGGTACTAACACCGTTTTCGGAGTTGTCAACGCTCGCGGCGAAGTCGTAGCAGAGAACAGCATCAAGACGCAGCAGTACAAGACTGCAGATTCTTTTGTTGAAGCTGGCGTGGCTTGCCTGAAGCCCCTGCTGGAGCAGATTGGCGGAGCAGACCAAGTGCAGGGCATGGGCATCGGTGCGCCCAACGGCAACTACTACAACGGCACCATCGAGTTCGCTCCCAATCTTCCCTGGGCACACGACGGCATCGTTCCCCTTGCCAAGATGTTCAGCGAGGCAACAGGCATTCCTGTGAAGTTGACCAACGATGCTAACGCAGCCGCTGTGGGCGAAATGGCCTATGGTGCAGCTCGCGGCATGAAGAACTTCATTGTGATTACTCTTGGAACAGGTGTAGGTAGTGGTATCGTCATCAACGGACAGATTGTCTATGGCAGCGACGGCTTTGCAGGCGAGCTTGGCCATGTCATCATGGATCGCACGGAGAAAGGCCGCAGCTGTGGATGCGGACGCACTGGCTGTCTGGAGGCTTACTGCTCTGCCACAGGCGTAGCACGCACGGCCCGTGAGATTCTTGCCACCACGAAGCGTCCCTCCTTGCTTCGCGAAAAGCCAGCAGAGGAGATTGAGTCGCTGGATGTCAGCATTGCAGCAGGCAAGGGCGACAAGGTTGCCAATGAGATATTCCAGTTTACAGGCAAGATGCTGGGTGAGGCTTGTGCTGACTTCGCAGCCTTCTCAAGCCCAGAGGCTTTCATCTTCTTCGGCGGTCTGTGCAAGGCTGGCGATTTGATTATGAAGCCCATCGAGGAAGCCTACAACAACAAGGTGCTCAAGATATTCAAGGGCAAGGCTAAGTTCCTCGTTTCCGGCCTGATGAATGCCAACGCAGCCGTCCTCGGCGCAAGTGCCTTAGGCTGGGAGGAATAAAGCAGATTCCCCATTAAGCTAAAAAAGCCCTTCCCCATATCAAGGGGAGGGGCTATTTTATTTTGTGTGCCTCACACTTTTAGGAACACTCGCTTTCGGTAGAGGAAGTAGAGGAAGAGCCAGCAGACGGCGATATAAGCCGCTTTGGAGAAGAATGCTTGTGAGTCCTCGGGCATCAGTTTCACAAGGCCACCGAAGAGTTTATCCGTCGTATAAGAGAAGTTGATAAACTTCTGTCCCAGATAAATGGTAATGGAGTTCATGCCGATGACGGTGAAGAAGAATGTCCACCTGCGCCACCCAAGCACATCTATTATATAATAGAAGAGCGCAAACATAAGTACAGAATAGGCTCCGACGACCAGAACGAAGGAGCTTGTCCACATCTTCTTGTTGATGGGGAACACTTCGTTCCAAAGCAGGCCGACAACCAAAAGCACGATACCGGCAACAACCATCAAGAGAAGTCGTACCCCTACCCTATCCAAAGGGGAGGAAGATTTTCCTTCTTGTGAGGGGACAGGGAAGGCTTTTACCCATTCGCCCGTGAACATGCCAAGCAGAGCTGTACCGATGGCGGGGACGACACCCAAGATGCCTTCGGGGTCGAGGTTGCCATAATAGATGATTCCGGGCAGGAGGATGCGGTCCACATAGCCAACGAAAGAGCCCTGAGCCGTAAAGATGTCGGCTCCGTCGGCATCGGGAGCAGGGATGAAGCCTGCAACGAGCCAGTAGCCGACAAGCAGAAAGGCGGTGATGCCCACACGTGCCTTCCATCCGGTATGGATGAAGATGAGGGCTGCAAACATCCATGCAAGGCCGATTCGCCCGAGGACGCTGGCATAACGGAGCGAGTCGAAGTCGAAGTTAAGCAGTCCGTTGTAAACCATTCCCAAGAAGACCAGCATCAGCCCTCGCCAGATTATCTTTCTGTGGATAGCCCATTCCGAGCGCCCTTGCAGGCGTTGCTTGACCAAAGAGAAGGGAAATGAGATGCCTGCGATAAAGAGGAACAGAGGGAAGATGGTATCGTGATGGCGGAGTCCGTTCCACTCCACATGCTCCATTTGCTCTGCCAGAACCTCTGTGAAGCCACAGGGCATCCATTTTGCCAAAGCAGTAATCAGTCCTGCTCCGCCCATGATGAACAACATATCGAAACCGCGAAGGGCATCGATTGAAGCAAGGCGAAGCCCACTCCCAGCCCCTTCTTTGGGGGAATGCTTTAATTGGGAATCATTCATGTTTACTTTATGTTTTATTGTTTAATCCATTTTTGGCTCTCTACAAAGGCACTCCCCAAGGGGGAGCAGGAGGAGGCTTTAATACTTGAAGGCGCTTCCTCCGGCAAACTCACGCAGCAGGCTGGTAGGCGGCACTTGGTCGCCGGGAATGCTGTGGAAATAGGTGAGGAACTTACGCAGGCGGGTTGCTTCGGCATACTCCACAGCACGCTCAGGCACCTGTTCCAAGATAGGCATCACTTGGTCACGTATCACACCTATCTCATAGAGCAGGGCACTATTGAAGGTAGCATCGGCCAGTTCCTGGAAGGGGAATATCCATTTCTCCTCTCCAGCCTTTACACTCGGGCTTCGTTTGATGGTTTCCACAGCAGAGAAGCCACGATATCTGTAGTCACGAAGGACACGACGGAGCAGGCGGATGTCAGCCGTGGGAATGTGGTTATGGTCGTCAAGCTGGATGGTGGTAAGGGCTGAGACGTAGATGCGGAACTTCTTCTCGTCGGGAATCTGACGGGTGAGGATAGGATTGAGAGCGTGATTGCCCTCAAGGATGATGACGTCATCAGGACCGATACGCAGCCTCCGGCCTTCAAAGACACGTTCTCCTATTCGGAAGTTATATCGGGGCAGTTCCACCTCCTCGCCACGCAGCAAGGCATTCATCTGTGTATTGAAGAAGTTGATATCGACAGCCTCGATGCACTCGAAGTCGTATTCTCCGTTGGCATCCTTCGGGGTATTGACTCGATTGACGAAGTAGTCGTCAGTACTGATGATGTAAGAGCGTAAGCCACAGGCCATTATGAGGGTTGCAAGCCGCTTGGCTGTGGTCGTCTTGCCGCTGCTGCTGGGGCCTGCCAGCAACACCATACGCGACCTCCTTTCTGCTATCTCGTCGGCTATGTTGCTGAGCTTCTTCACCTGCAGGGCTTCGCTGACATTAATAAGGTCTGTGGCATGTCCTGCTTGTATGGCTTTATTGAACTCGCCGGCGGTACGTACGCCCAGGATATCTTGCCAGCGATGATGCTCGCGAATGACGCCAAGCATCTTCGGCTGCTCCACCATATCCTCCAGTCGCCAAGGTTCTTGTTCCGAGGGGACGCGGAGCAGAAGGCCGTCGTAGAACTTAATGAGGTCGAAAAGATGCACCTGACCGGTACGTGTCAGCAGGCAGCCATAGAAGTAATCGATGGTTTCGCCAAGCCTATAATAATAGGTATATAGGCTGTCCTGCCCTTCCAGGAGTTGCACTTTGCTCGTCATACCACGCTGCTGGAACAGCTCTATGGCCTCCTCGATGGGGCATTGCATTCGGTTTATAGGCATGTCGGCATCGATAATCTCCTGCATTCGCTGTTTGATACGGCTGGCATCGGCTTCCTCCACAGGACGGTCAAGACGCAGTTCGCAATAGTAGCCGCGACAAACCGAACAGCCGATGAGCATCTGCGCACTTGGGAATGTGTCCTCCACAGCCTTGGCCAGGATGAAGAAGAGCGTGCGTGTATAGGTACGCATACCGCTGGGCGAGGTGAGCGAGAGGAACTCCACGTCCTTGTTGTTATAGAAGCGGTAGTTCATGCCCTGCACCTTATTGTTGACGCGGGCTGCCACCGGGCCGAAGTCCATATGGAAGTTTGCCTCCTCGAAGACATCATAGAGACTGCTGCCGAAGGGGACACTTATCCTTTTGCCATTGTTGCGGCAGCGTATTCTGAGGTCACTCATTGCACCTTGTGGAATTAAGAATTAAGAGTTAAGAATTAAGAGTTATGAAAGAATGTTCAATGTTCAATGCTCAATGTTCAATAATATCCATCAGCTCCTTCATGCCCTCGCTGGCTCCCTTCATGATGTGTCGGACCTGCTCGTCGCTGTTCCATGCAACGGGTTTGGGGTCAATGAGATAGATAGGAGTGCCGGGCGGGACACAACGCGTCAGGCCTGCGGCAGGATAGACGTTAAGGCTGGTGCCGATGACGATGAGCATTTCTGCCTGCGAACACACTTCCACAGCCTTGTCTATCTCAGGTACGGCTTCGCCAAACCAGACGATGAAGGGACGGAGCTGGCTGCCGTCTCCGGCAAGGTCGCCCATTTTGACCTCGAGATGTTCGGGGTCGAGCGTCTTGATGTACCTGGGATCATTGGGAGAAAAGCTGCTCGTGACCTTCATCAGTTCGCCGTGCAGATGGATGACAGAGGTGCTGCCAGCCCTTTCGTGGAGGTCATCGACGTTCTGCGTAACGACCGTCACAGCATGCCATTCCTCCAGCTTTGCCACCAGCTCGTGCCCGAGGCAAGGCTTCACGTCAAGCAGTTGCTGGCGACGCACGTTATAGAAATCCGTCACGAGCTTCGGATTGCGGGCCCAACCTTCAGGTGTCGCCACGTCCTCCACGTTGAACTGCTCCCAGAGTCCGCCGTTGTCGCGGAAGGTACTGATGCCGCTTTCCGCACTCATGCCTGCTCCTGTCAAGACTACTATTCTCATAAATCCCTCCTTAGTTTTGTCCTTATTTATTCCTTTTAATAATGCCTCGTCATCATCCTTTCCACGGGGAAACGATATGCAAAATTAGCAAAAAATACGACTCGAAGAAAATAAATTCCCGAAAAAGACACGTCTGCACCCCAAAAAAAGCACAAAACCCCAAAAGCATAGCTTGGGGGCGGCAGGAATCGCCCCTCGGAGCGTTTCCAAACGCAGGCAGTTATGATGACCAACACGGCACGTTATGATGGCCAACACGGCACGTTATGATTGGCAACGAGGCACGTTACGTCTGAGAGCATTTCTTATACCGTATAATTCCGAGGCGTGGAGAGCCGCGCCCTTTAAGTGCACTTTTTCCTCGCTTTTCTTGGCAGAGTGGATAAATTGTTATAATTTTGCGGCGCATTATTAAACGTACATTATATAATATGGATAAAATCAGCTATGCTCTTGGCCTCGGAATCGGCCAGCAGATAAAGAGCATGAACATAGAGAATTTCAGCATCGAGGACTTCGCCCGCAGCATCAGCGACGTGATGGAGGGCAAGGAAACCGCATTCTCCAGCCGCGAGGCACAGGTGATGCTCCAAGAGTATTTCAGCAAGAAGCAGAAGGAGGAGGCACAGGCTCACATCGCTGAGGGCAAGGCCTATCTGGATGCTAATGCCAAGAAGGAAGGAGTCATCGTGACGAAGAGCGGCTTGCAGTACGAAGTACTTCAGGAAGGCACAGGCAAGAGCCCCAAGGCAACCGACAAGGTGCGCTGCCACTACGAGGGACGCCTGCTCGACGGTACCGTCTTCGACAGCAGTTATCAGCGCGGCGAACCTGCCGACTTCGGCCTCAATCAGGTCATTACGGGCTGGACAGAAGGCGTGCAGCTGATGAAGGAAGGAGCAAAGTTCCGCTTCACCATCCCTTATCTGCTTGCCTACGGCGAACAGGGAGCCGGCAGCAGCATCCCGCCCTTCAGCACCCTCATCTTCGATGTGGAACTCATCAAGGTGCTCTGAGAAATCAAGAAATAAGCGTTAAGAATGAAGAATTAACAAATAACATATCATTAAACAACAAACAAAATGAAAAAGTTTTCAATTCTCGCAGCCATCATGGTGGCTGCAATCCTGGGAAGCTGCGGTAATGGCACTCCCAAAGCAAACCTGCAGAACGATGTTGACACACTTAGCTATGCCATCGGCCTGTCACAGACTCAGGGCTTGAAGGAATACCTGACCATGCGCATGGACGTCGATACAGCCTACATCGACGAGTTCGTCAAAGGTCTCAACGAAGCTGTCAACGCTGGTGAAAACAAGAAGAAGGCTGCCTACTACGCAGGCCTGCAGATTGGTATGCAGATTAGCCAGCAGATGATTAAGGGCATTAACTACGAAGTCTTCGGCGACGACAGCACACAGACCATCAGCCTGAAGAACTTCATGGCAGGTTTCGTCTCCGGCACAACAGGCAAGGGCAGCCTCATGACTATCGAAGAGGCTTCCACCAAGGCTCACGAAATGGTTGCTACCGTAAAGGCAAGAGTTACCACAGAGAAGTACGGTGCTTGGAAGAAGCAATGTGAAGACTACATGGCCGAGATTGCCAAGAAGGATGGCATCAAAGAACTGGGCGAAGGCGTTTACTACGAAGTGCTCACCGAAGGCACAGGCGAAATCCCTGCTGACACCAGCCGCGTTAAGGTCAACTATGAGGGCCGTCTCCTCAACGACACTATCTTCGACAGCAGCTACCAGCGCGGAGAACCCATGAAGTTCCGTTGCAACCAGGTTATCGCTGGCTGGACAAAGGCTCTGACCAACATGCCTGTCGGCTCCACATGGATGGTTTACATTCCTCAGGAGCAGGCTTACGGAGACCGTGAAGCTGGCAAGATTCAGCCCTTCTCCTGCCTTATCTTCAAGATTGAATTGCTTGGAATTGAATAAGAAGAAGCGATGAAGAAACTCATTCTTTTAGCCATCTGCGCCTGCATATCGTTGGGCGCAGATGCTGCCAAGAAGACTGGCAAGAAGAAGAAACCAAAGGAGCCCGTCGAAGTGGTTGATACCGTCAGCATCGACACCTTTAGCTATCACTTCGGTCGCGCAAACTCCAATGGTCTGAAAGCCTATCTGGCTCAGCGCAAAGGCGTGGACACAACCTACATCGCCGACTTCCTGAAAGGCTTTGAGCAAGCAACGCTCACCGAGGCCGACAAGCGTGAGAAAGCACGTCTGGCAGGCATCGAGATTCGTCAGCAGGTAGAGGAACAGGTCTATCCCCAAGCCTCGAAGCAGGTGAACGACAGTACCGACGTCCTGAACAAGAGGCTCTTCGTGCAAGGTTTCCTCGATGGGTTCTCCGGCGAGAGAGCCACCGTCACGATGGACAGCACGCAGACTCTGGTCAAGAAGCAGATGGAGTACTACCACAAGGTCAGCATGGAGAAGAAGTTCGGAGCTAACCGTCTGGCAGGCGAGGAGTTCCTCAAGGCCAATGCCAAGAAGGATAGTGTGAAGACAACGCCCAGCGGCCTGCAGTACAAAGTGTTGACTATGGGTACAGGCGAACTGCCTAAGAAGGAAGACAAGGTGAAGGTCAACTACGAAGGCCACCTCATCGATGGCACCGAGTTCGACAGTTCCTACAAGAGGAACAAGCCTGTCACCTTCCCTGTTGGACAAGTTATTGCCGGCTGGACAGAAGCTCTCTGCATGATGCCCGTCGGCAGCAAGTGGGTGCTTTACGTGCCTCAGCAGCTTGCCTACAAGGACCGTGAGCAGTCAAAGATTCCTCCCTTCTCCTGCCTCATCTTCACCGTTGAGCTCCTCGAGATTGAGAAAGAGAAATAATAAAACATCACCCTTAACTAAAACTAATTCATGAAGAAGATTCTTTCCCTGGCGGTGCTTTTCCTCACAGGCATCATCGCCAACGCGCAGAAACAAGTCAGCGCAACAAGTCCAGACGGACAGACGAAGGTTACCGTAACCGTCTCCGACCGCATCTACTACGACGTTGAGAGCCACGGCGAACTGCTGTTCAAGCAGAACCACATCGGCATGACGCTCAGCGACCGCACCCTCGGCGAGAAGCCTGCACTCAAGGGCAAGAAGGTGCAGACGGTCAATGAGACCATCACACCTGTCCATCCACTCAAGTACAGCAAGGTAGAGAACAACTACACCCTGCTCACCCTCACCTTCGGCGGAGGCTATAAGGTGGAATGGCGCGTCTATAACGACGGCGTGGCATACCGCTTCCTCACAGCCATCAAGGGCGACATCGAGGTGATGAACGAGAACGGCACTTGGCAGCTTGCTACTCCCAGCAAGCTCGTCCTGCAGCAGCCCGGCGGCTTCAAGACAGCCTGCGAGGAGAACTACTCAGTCGTGGCCTCTAACGAATGGAAGGCCGACGACAAGATGAGCGAACTGCCCATCCTCGTCATGGGCGAGAAGCAGAAGGTACTCATCTCTGAGTTCGACCTCTTCGACTATGCTGGCGTATTCCTCAAATCTACTGGCGAAGGCACTAACGCCTTCTCCATCATCCAGCCTAAATGCCCGATTGAATATGAAGACAAGGGCGACCGCAGTCATAATATCCTGAAGGAAGCCGACTATGTGGCTAAGACTGCCGGCACACGCACCTTCCCCTGGCGCTACATGTATATCACGCAGAGCGATACGCAACTGCCTGAGAACACCATGCCCGAGCGACTGGCTCCTGCCAACGCCATCGGAGAAACCGACTGGATTAAGGTTGGACAGACCTGCTGGGACTGGCTCAACGGTATCCCCTTCGGCCCTGATGTAACCTTCAAGTCTGGCATCAACCTCGACACCTATAAGTATTTCGTTGACTTCGCCGCTCGCAACGGCGTGGGCTACATGCTCATGGACGAAGGCTGGGCCAAGAACACACGCAATCCATTCGAGACCAACCCCGAAGTGCATCTGCCCGAGCTCATCGCCTATGGCAAGAGCAAAGGCGTAGGCATCATCGTATGGTTGCCCTGGCTCACCGTTGAGCATCACATGGACCTCTTCGAGAAGTTCGAAGAATGGGGCATCAAGGGCGTGAAGATTGACTTCATGGACCGTCAGGACCAGTGGATGATTAACTTCTACGAGCGTGTTGCCAAGGAAGCTGCCAAGCACCACATCTTCATCGACTTCCACGGAGCATTCCACCCCAGCGGCTTGGATTACAAGTATCCCAACGTCCTGACCTACGAAGGTGTGCGTGGCATGGAGTTCAACGGCTCCTGCAAGCCCGACAACAGCGTATGGCTGCCCTTCCTCCGCAATGCCGTCGGTCCAATGGACTACACCCCTGGCTCTATGCTCAACTACCAGCCCGAGCGTCATCATGGCAACCGTCCCATCTGTTCAGGCGTAGGCACAAAGGCATTCAACATGGCTGTCTTCGTGCTCTTCGAGAGCAACCTGCAGATGCTCATGGACAATCCTTGCCGCTACGACCAGTGGCCCGACTGCCGCGACTTCCTTACCAGCGTTCCCGTCAACTGGGACGAGACACGTGTTCTGGCTGCCGAAGCCGGTCAGTACTGCATCACGGCAAAGCGCAAGGGTAACAAGTGGTTCATCGGTGCTATCACCAATAGCAAGGAGCGCGACATCAACCTGCCGCTCGACTTCCTGCCCGCTGGCAAGGAATACCGCATGACAAGCTTTGCCGACGGCATCAATGCCCACATCATTGCAATGGACTATGTCCGCAATCAGAGCAAGGTCAGCAGCACAACCACCCTGCCCATCCACATGGCTCGCAACGGCGGCTGGTGCGCCAGCATTGACCTCGGGAAGTAACACTTCTCCGACAGATACAAACCAAAAGACGGAGGCATCACGCGATGTCCCCGTCTTTTCTTTTCTCGCTCCTTCCGTTTCCATGCTCTTTTGCAGGCTCAGTCGATAATTAGGGCATGGCTATTACAATGTTAAATAATTGAGGCTTCGGATGTATCAGCTAAACACAAAGGCACAAAGGCTCAAAGACAATTGCACTGCCACGTGTCATAACACCAAAAGACACAAAGTTTACGCCGCTGTTAGCTTTTATTGCTGTCCGCTAAAACTATTTGTAAGGAAATAAAATTCTTATACCGAACTGAGGTAATTCTTCTTAATCATACCCATCTATTATGTTTTTATCGTTTTCGTCAACAAAGATACCAATCTTTTTTCGGATAACAAAATAAAGCAGAGATTTTTTCAAAAAGGCCTACACCCCTACATTTTTATATATATCTAATTGTAATATAGGGATATAAGTGATGTAGGTTACCTACATCAAAACATGCAAACCTACATCTT
>Ga0265301_10005989_pt1 | contig 11765 bp, 13 predicted proteins | sample AusTroGonzalo_MG_2_FD_193488 | JGI IMG/M metagenome (GOLD analysis project Ga0265301, IMG submission 193488) | Bovine rumen microbial communities from tropical cattle in Woodstock, Queensland, Australia - Gonzalo_04 | ecosystem: Host-associated > Mammals > Digestive system > Stomach > Rumen ...
ATGATTCATAATCATGAGGTCCCCAGTTCAATCCTGGGTCCCGCTACCTGAAAATCAGAGACTTACGCAAGTGAGTCTCTGAATTTTTTTAGGGCAGGGAAAATAGACGGAAAATAGAAATATTATTTTCCACCAAAATCATCGTTTTATTTCCATGATTTCAGAGATTCCATTAACCCGGAAAAAAGCATCACGCCGAAGTTGATTAATGTGATCCTGGTAGGGATATCTTATTTCTGGCCACTTATATTGATGGCCATCCTCGAAACAATAGACACCGACATCAGTACGGTCAGCTACCTTCTCCAATGCATAATCCACTAGTGACTTCGGAACGGCTAGAAATAGCATATTGACCGCATGGCAGTATTCAATGAACTTTTTATCACTGACTAAATCTCTAAGATCTTTATCTCAAATCCGATTAGCAGACATTCATCGAGGCGGACGGAGTTATCTTGGAGTGCTACATGAGCAACAATATCAATTCGGCGTGGTTCAGTAGTTATCCTGTGCCCGTATGAACTTCTTTTATAGTTATAAATAGGTTGTTCTTCGCATATTTTAACTCTTATTGGGCTAATTAGTTTAGATGTATTCTCTAGCAGATGATAGTTCTGACAAAGGTTTCGGATGAATGCCAGAAAAAGAGTTGTGCGAAAATGTGGTTTGACGGCTACATGGTCGTTCTGACCTGCAAAAGTTTGGAAATTTTTAGTTTTCATTCAGATAATTAGTTATTTGTTTACAATTCGTATTGTCTTATGCGGCCCCTTCACAAGCAAGGGGGCCGCATAAGAAAAGCGGATTGTAGGGAATTCGCTGAATGAAGGGTAGTTTTGAACTTTATTTTCAGACGACTTTTCAGACAAATAACCTTGCGTTTTAGCGACACAGACGATTAATCTGTCCTGTCCGTGTCGCGGAAAGAAATCGATCTTTTTAGGTTCAAACCATCTTGTGACACATACAAAGCGGCGCCTTCATCTGTGTCGCGCAAAGGAGGACGCCGCAATTTGCGTCTAATACTTGCCTCCCACGGAGGGAGCGGCGGGACTACTTTATCATTCCCCTGGTACGCAGGCCTTCCGTGATTTGGGAATCGTCCGTGACGATCTTGGACAGAACCCAGTGGTAGCGAGGGGTACCGGAATCTCCCTTGGTCATGTCTTGGACAATGAAGACCTCTTCCAGATCCCACCCCCGGCGTGCCATATAGTTGGCGGCATCCAGGGCGGAGTTGAAACTGATGGTATTTCCCTGCTCATCCACCAGCTGGCGGTCCGAGCTCCAGAAACCGGCAAATTGGCCGAAGTCCAGTTCCACCGTAGATTTGTTGGAGAAGATTTTTATAAAATTTTAGTCGTTATTTTCCAATTCAAAGATAGCTTCGACGGGTTTACCGAAATACCTCGCAATCTTTAATACCAATACGCCGGAGGGGATGTAACCTCCCGCCTCGATAGAATTGATCGTCTGCCGACTCACCCCTACGGCGGCGGCAAGTTCCTGTTGGGTGATGTCCTTTATCGCCCGCTCAACTCTGACCGTGTTTTTCATTTTCCTTCCCTCCTGATCGCTTTCATCGTAAAATTAAACTTCAGGATATACACCAGGAAGTACAAGTAGATGGCCGCACATGTAAACGTCAGGAAATCGAGTCCCATGATGAACAGGATGCCCAGAGCCAGGATGATGGCCGTAAACCACCAGCTCCAAACAAAGGACTGCATCCTGATCTGGCCTGTCATTTCGTCTTCGTCCTTCTCTCGGGATAAAGCGATAGAGCAGAGCGAAACAAGCAAGCCCAGCATCCCCAGCGTTGTAATCAGATCAGCCTCTCCTTTGTAAAAAATATCGTCTCCAACGGCGATCCAGGGAACCCTTATCTCTGGAAGGTTGACGTTAAAGAAAAGGCACAGGCATAATGCGGCAAATGGCAGAAACATCCACATTCCTACTTTCTTGTAGGTGTAAGGAAGGAGGTAATTGCGTGCTTTCATAGGGCAGTTACTTTTATATCTGCCGCAAATGTAAAAATAAATTTCCTAATTGTCAAATAAACTTTACAAATTGTATGTCTAATTTAACAATTATTGGGATCCCCCTTCCTACAAATTTTCCTGCAGCAGAGCCTCCAGTTCTTCAGTAGTGGGGTCGATGGCCAGAATAATGCCATCGTGGTCCAGCAAGAAGACTTTACCGTGATTAGCCCTCTGGCGGCAACATGGAAAGCTGTCCGAAAAACGGTGGTTTTTCAGACTCTCTGTTACAAGGACTCAATTGGTTGCCTACGGGGCTGTTTGACCCGGCCGGCGGAAGGCCAAGGCGGCGGAGGTATCTTTCTCCGCCGCCTCGTCTGATCTATCTCCTGGCCTTCCGCCTCGCGACTCCGCCCTGACGCTCTTACTGCGTCACCGGCACCGGCGTCAACGTCCACACCTCATCGTGCTCGTCTCCGTCCGGGTTGGAGATTTCAAGCTTAAGGCCGCCATATGTGCCGGCGGGAAGAGAAGGCGCTGTATAATCTGTACTGCTGATATACCACCCTCTAGATGCAGGTGCAGATGAATAAACCAGCATGGAACCGAATGTGATATCGCCTGGGGAGGTTCGAGAAAGAGCCGGTTTTCCGATGCAAGAGGGGTATTGTGGACTGCTACCTGGCTGCACGCTTTCTCCTCTACGGGCGGTCACCCTGGTTACTTGATTGGAGATGGTGATGGCTCCACATTTACTATTTCTATTATATCCGCAACCTATACCGGCAGCTCCGGTTCCGCCGGTGGCTGTGACTGTTCCTCCATTGATGGTGATTTCCCCGAAACCAGAATACATATCGCCACCTATTCCGGCGGCGTTTGCGCCACCCGTGGCCTCGATCTGGCCGCCATTGATTATGATATTCTGGTTACCACTTGCGGCACCTATACCACAATAACAGTCTCCACCAGATACCAGGAGTTTCCCGGAGCCACTGATAGTGACATAGGTTTTCTCGTCGCCTTTCCCATCCATGGCAATGCCATCAAAGGCAGCACTGCTTCCTCTCGTGAGATCGTTCTTCGTTCCTTCAGCCAGAATAATGTCGGCCGAGCCTTCACAACGGAGACCGCAACGATCATCACCTGCATGGTGCGTTACGCCAGCAAGGGTCACCTTGGCGTTGGCCTCTATATAAAGGTCTCCGTCTGAGAGATATTCCCCCGACAACACATCGCCGTCTTTAACAAAGTAATTAGGAGTATTAAGTTGGGACAGGTCAATGTACTTGCCGAAGGCGGCGTTGCCATAGTTCCGACGGAGGTTGTAGATCTTATTCTCAAAGGCCCGGTCCCGGTCACCCAAGTCAATGGTCGCGATATATTCGTTACCGTCAGATACCTTGAGCTTCCAAGACTGCCAGGACTGGTCATTCGCTGAAAAGGTGAACTGAGCGATGCCATTTTCGTCAGTGGTGAAGCTGCCTTGACTTCTTATAGATAAACCCTCGCCAACGATATAGCCAAAAGAGAAATTGTATGTATGTGAACCGGCAAGTCCCGTTAAGATGCAATTGAAGATGGCTTCATTGCTACCGAGTGAGTAGCTTTTAGTGCCGCCGTTGTATTCACCCGTGACGGTTAGATACTTTGTCATCATTGTCTCTACGTCGACGCCGTTATTAACTCTGAAGTGTATACTCTTATTATTTGATAGAATTTCATAGTCTTCATTCTCCACCATACTACTATGAACAAGCGTTGCGGTCGTACCGGCCAACGGGTCGCTACCGGCGAAGACGTAATCGACTTTACTATAGTGTTTATCTTTTTTGTATACCGTGATGTCACCAGCAAACGTGGCTTTCTTGCCCTCCGCGGAAGGTGAGCCCACCATCGACAGGAATCCTGTCACGAAGAATTGAGGCGAGCCGTCTATTTGGCGATAAACGTAAAGCCGGTCGCCCGCCGTGAACTTCAGCACGCGGGCTCCTTCTTCCATGACAACCTCGCTCTTGGTGGCGGGATTGGCGGCGATGCCGGCACCCACGGTGACATGAATGGAAGTGGGTTCCTCGATGACCGGATCGTCGACAGGCAGCTCCTCCACGGTGCAGGCCGCGAACATCGCCGCGGCAAGGGCGGCCAGGCCCAAGCATTTGCAAAACGCCTTCATCATATCGTCTCCTCCAGATACTTTATGTTCATGACTGCATCCGGGCTTTCGCACAGTACGCCGGATGTGCGGATGGTTACCGTCTCCGACGACGGGGTCATATAGTGTAATTTGCGCCTGGTCTTCATCACGTAAGGGTTATTAATTGTTGCAAAATTAAGGAATGTTCTCCAACCTAATCTTGTTTTGCGTTCACAAATTGTTCAACTCCGTTCACAATTGCTTTTTTCTGCCCTCTAAACACCTGGCTGCCCCCAGCAGTCTGATAGCAAAAGACTATCAAAGTTTTCTTGTTAACTTTGCGAAGACCCTTTTCTTGTATCGGGAATTGACAAATATAGATATGAGCATCGCCAAAGCCTTTGAATCAGCCTTCCGCCGCAAGCGCGAGAAGGGGTGGGACAAGATCTATGTCGTCGTGGACATCCACGACACGATCCTGCGGGCCTGCTACCAGGCGGAGGAAACCTATGACTACCTGCCTTACGCCAAGCCTGCCCTGCAGCTGCTGACCAGCCGCGACGACATCTGCCTGATCCTCTGGAGCGGCTGTCACCCGGAACGGCTGGAGGCCTACCGCCAGCGGTTTGCCCAGGACGGCATCCACTTCGACTACCTGAACGAGAACCCGGAGGTCGGGAACTCCTCCTTCCAGAACTTCGACAGGAAACTCTATTTCAACGTCGGCATCGACGACAAGTTCGGCTTCGATCCTGACACCGACTGGATACGGGTCATGGAAGCCGTCGCCGCGGCCTGACGGAGCCTGCGCTGAGGAATTTCGTAGAATACGGGGGTTGACTCATTTTACTTGAATAGTTGGCGACGGTAATAGAGTAGAACTTCATGAGCCCTTACGAAGGTGAGTCTCTGTATTTTTTGTAACCATTTGTTTAGTAAGTTTGTTTTTACTAAATAAATACTTACATTTGCAGAAAGATATTTTGCTATGACGGATCAAGTGTTTGTGTTTGGAAAGCCCGTAGACGATAATGCCTTTACGGACAGGGAGAAAGAGTCCGCACGACTGGCGGCGAACTTCGTTGGAGGGATTAATTCTTTCATTATTTCCCCAAGACGATGGGGAAAGACTTCGCTCGTCAAAAAAGTGATCCGGGAGACAGATAGCGAAAAAATACTATGCGTTTTTGCAGACGTATTCATGGCCAAGACGCCCGAAGAATTCTGCGAAATCTTAGGAAACGCCGTGCTGAAACAGAGCACAACGGCCATCAATGAATTCATTGACAATGCAAAAAGATTTCTGGGAAGAATCAATCTGGGCGTGAATCTTTCTCCGGATCCTCTGAATCCGATCAAGGTGCAGTTTGGCCTGAACGACGAACAGCAGACAATAGAAGACATTCTTAATCTGCCAGAAAAGATTGCTGAAAAGAAAGACATGCACATCGTCGTCTGCATTGACGAGTTTCAGCAGATCACGGAATTCGCTGGCAGTCTGTCTTTCCAAAAACAATTGAGAACCGTCTGGCAGCATCAGAAGCGGGTTTCCTACTGTCTGTTCGGCAGTAAAAAACACATGATGGAAGGGCTGTTCGACGACCCTTCCAAACCATTCTACAAGTTCGGCGACATCATCTATCTGAAAAGAATTTCCCTCTCTTACTGGGAAGAATACATCTCCGGAAAATTCAAGGGCGCCGGAAAGTCCATTTCATCGCGCCAGATTGAGCGCATTTGCCAAGTGGTTGATTATCACTCATCATACGTGCAGCAACTTTGCTGGTATGTCTACCTGTTTTCAGATGATGTAGTAACCGAAGAGAATATTGACGCTGGCATTGAAGAACTGATCGATCAGAACACAGCACTGTTTGAGAGCCGGACGGAAAACCTGACTCCCGTCCAGATGCGGTTCCTTAAAGCAGTAGCTAACGGCATCCACAACGGTTTTTCTTCCGCGGAGGTCATCAGCAAATATAAACTCGGATCTTCCGCCGCGTCGGTGGCGACAAAAAAAGCCTTGCTCGAGAAAGGGCTGATCTATTCCGAAGAAGAAAAATACCTTCTTTCTGATCCCGTCATGGGTTTGTGGCTCAATCGATAAATCACTACCACGGTACTGGCGCTGTTTCTCATAGCGTCTGTCCTGGCGGGCGGCAAACACAGTTTAAATGAGTCCCAGTTTCTCCAGCAGGGCATCGGGTTCGGGATCGCGGCCGCGGAAGTCGCGGTAGAGGACGTCGGCGTCAACGGATCCGCCACGGGAGAGGAGGGTTGCCCGGAAATGCTCCGCTGCACTGCGGTTGAAGATGCCTTTCTCCTTGAACCAGGCGAAAGCATCGGCTTCCAGCACTTCCGCCCACTTGTAAGAATAGTATCCCGCCGCGTAGCCGCCCGAGAAAATATGGTTGAAGGCGGGCGAAGTAGCGAAGCCCGGCACTTGAGGCAGCACGGCACCGGGTGCCAGGACGGCCTGCTCGAAAGCCACCACGTTGTCGGTCGGGACCGTCGGGGCCGTGTGCCAGGCCATGTCGATGATGCCGAATTGCAGCTGGCGTACCTGCGCATAGCCGGCCAGGAAGTTGCGCGCTGCCACGATGCGGTCGATATAGGCTTGCGGGATAGGCTCGCCGGTCTGCCAGTGGCGGGCGAACAGTTGCAGGTATTCAGGCTCGTACGCCCAATTTTCCATCAACTGAGAAGGCAGTTCCACGAAGTCACGTACCACGTTGGTGCCCGTGAGTGAGGCGTAGCGCCCCTCGGCCAGCATGCCGTGGAGGCCATGGCCGAACTCGTGCAGGAAGGTCGTCACTTCGCCGAAGGTCAGCAGCGAAGGCGTCGTGTCGGTCGGCTTCGTGAAATTGGTGACGATCGAGACGAACGGGCGCTCCTCGTGCCCGTCGCGGCAGGACAATTCCCGGAACGAAGTCATCCAGGCACCGCCGCGCTTGCTCGCGCGCGGGAAATAGTCGAGGTAGAGCAGGGCCATCATGCGCCCTTTTTCATCGGTCACCTCGAATACGCGCACGTCCGGATGATAAACCGGCAGGTCGGCACGGGGCGAGAAATGCAGCCCGTACAGCCTTCTGGCCAGTTCGAAAACGGCCTGCTGTACCGCGTCGAGCGGGAAATAGGGCTTCAGCAACTCGTCGTCAAGGTCGAAGTGCTCCTTGCGGTATTTCTCGGACCAGTAGCTGAAGTCCCACGGCATCAGGGGCTCGGTGAAACCATGGGCTGCGGCGTAGTCTGCGATGGCCTTCACTTCGCGTTGCGCGGCGGGCAGCGAAGGAGTCATCAGTTTTTCAAGGAAAGCCGCGACGGTATGGGGTTTCTTTGCCATCCGCTCTTCAAGGGCGTAGTCCGCATATGCCGGATAGCCCAGGAGTTGGGCTTTTTCTGCGCGTAATGTTACGATTTTCAGGATGTTGGTGGTGTTGTCATGGTCGCCTCCGATGCATTTGCCATTGTATGCGCGCCATATACGCTCGCGCAGGTCGCGCTGTTCGCTGTATTTCAGGAAGGGACCGTAACTGGGTTGGTTCAAGGTGAAGATCCATCCTTGTTTACCACGACTACGGGCCTCCGCCGCACCCATTTCCCGCGCGAACGCGGGCAGGCCGGCCAAGTCGGCCTCGTCGGTCAGATGCAGGATGAATGCGTTGGTGTCTGCCAGTACGTTTTGCCCGAACTGGAGCGTGGCCAGCGAGAGATCTTCGGAAACCTGGGTGAAGCGGGCTTTCTTGTCGGGCGGCAGGTTGGCGCCGTGACGGGAGAACGATTTCCACGTCTCTTCGAGCAGCTTGGCCGCTTCGGTGTCTAGTTGCAAGCCGTCGCGCTGCTCCCAAACCGTTTTTACACGTATAAACAGCGGTTCGCTCAGCAGGATCGACAGGCCGTGCTGCGTAAGCAGCGGCGACACCTCTTCGGCGATCCGGTCCATGTTGTCATTGGTGCAGGCCTCAGTGAGATTGAAGAAGATGTTCGAGATGCGGTCGAGGTCGCGCCCGGAGTGCTCCAGCGCCTCAATGGTGTTGGCGAAGGTTGGCGGTTCGGGATTGTCGATGATGGCTTGGATTTCGAACTTGGCGCGGGCAATGGCCTCCCGGAAGGACGGAAGATAGTCTTCTTCGCGGATGCGGTCGAATACGGGGGCGCCGTAAGGAAGCGGCGAGGGTTCCAGCAGCGGCAGGCTTTCGGGAGCAGCTGGTGCCGACGGAAAAGGTGTGGATGCGTTCATGATTCAAAGATACGCATAATTCCGGCAGGTGTCTTCCCAAATGTGCACCATGCCGGTACGGGAAATACGGTACGCACAGTTGTAGCACCAGAACGTGCGGCGGCCCGGGATCCCGCGCCGCGAGGTGGTGTAGATCTCGAAATTGAAATTGCGGCCAGCCAGCTCGGCAACAGGGACCGTGTCACGCCCGCCCCGAAGCAGCGCGTTGAGAATCTTCCAGTTGCTGGCAAGGATCCGGTTGATGGCCCTTAGGCCGCGCTCCCGGTCACGCCGGAGGTGGTTGTGGTAGTCGGTACGGCAGTCGTCGCAGCAGAATTTCTTGTCTTGCCGGCCCTGGAGCGGCGCGCCGCATTTGATGCATTGTCTTTCCATCGTCGTTTCTTTTCAGGCAAAGATAATCGCGCCGACCCTTAAATAAAAACTCGGATGTAAGATTTACGGATTCTCGAAAAAATGCTCCGGAAGGGGTTCCGTTTTTACTCGTTTCTGAAACGTTTCTACACATTTATAGCCGTTTATAAATATTTAGCCTATTGTTACAGCCGCCGCGCGGTATTTACTTTGCCGTCGAATAAATAATCCTTAACAATTATGATTGAAAACGAGTTTTTGAACAGAGTGGAACTTCGCGGCCGTGTGGGACACGACCCGAAGATCTTCAGTGTGGGAGATGCGCAAGTAGCGCGGTTCTCAGTGGCAACGAACGAAGCGTTCAGAGGAAAGAACGGCGAACTCCGCGAGGAAGTGACCTGGCACAACGTGTCCGCGTGGGCAGGCAGGAACGTGATGGATTTCAAAGATATCCGAAAAGGCTCGTTCGTGTCGCTCGTGGGACGGCTGCGCTCCAACCGTTACACCGGCAATGACGGCAACGAGCGCAACATCGTGGAAGTGGTGGCCGGCCGGCTGGAGCCCTACACACCCGCCGCCCGCACCTGACGGGAGGAAGAACACGGGCCAGGTGTAGCAGTGAAACAAAAAATGCGTAATTTTGCCTGCGTAACGAATAGAAAACTGCGATACCATGGCCCGTGCCTTCTACCTCTACAATACGCTGACCCATCAGAAAGAACTCTTCGTCCCCGTCCACCCGGGCATGGTGGGCATGTATGTCTGCGGCCCGACGGTCTATGGCGACGCCCATCTGGGGCACGCCCGTCCCGGCATCACTTACGACGTGCTGTTCCGGCTCTTCCAGCAGCTCGGTTACAAAGTGCGCTATGTGCGCAACATCACCGATGTAGGACACCTCGAGAACGATGCCGACGAAGGAGAGGACAAGATTGCCAAGAAGGCCCGGCTGGAGCAGTTGGAGCCCATGGAGGTCGTCCAGACCTACACCCTGCGCTACCACGACGCCATGCGCAAGCTGAACGTTCTGCCGCCGTCCATCGAGCCCCGTGCCTCCGGCCACATCATTGAGCAGATCGCCCTGGTGCAGAAGATCCTCGACGCCGGCTATGCCTACGAGAGCAACGGCTCCATCTATTTCGACGTAGCCAAATACGACGAGAAGCACCACTACGGCATCCTCTCGGGCCGAAATCTCGACGACACCCGCGAGGGGACCCGCAACCTGGACGGCCAGGACGACAAGCATTCGCCGCTGGACTTCGCCCTTTGGAAGAAGGCCGCACCGGAGCACATCATGCACTGGCCCTCACCCTGGAGCGAAGGCTTCCCCGGCTGGCACCTGGAGTGCTCGGCCATGAGCGAAAAATACCTGGGTGAAGTTTTCGACATCCACGGCGGCGGCATGGACCTGATGTTCCCGCACCACGAATGTGAGCTGGCCCAGAACACCGCATCCCGCGGCCAAGGCGGCGTGCACTACTGGATGCACAACAACATGATCACCATCAAGGGCCAGAAGATGGGCAAGTCGCTGGGCAACTTCATTACTCTCGACGAACTGTTCACCGGCCACAACAGCGTGCTCGACCAGGCCTACAGTCCGATGACGGTGCGTTTCTTCATCCTGCAGGCGCATTACCGCAGTCCCCTGGACTTCAGCAACGAAGCCCTGCAGGCCGCCGAGAAGGGCCTCAAGCGGATGATGCAGGCCGCCAAGGACGTGAAGAGCCTGCCCGTTGACGCGAAGGCCCCGGCCAACGCCGAGATCGCCGCGCTGCCCGACCGGGCTTGGGAGGCGCTCTGTGATGACCTCAACACGCCCATCGCCCTCTCGGTCCTCTTCGATGCCGTCCGTATCGTCAACAGCGTGAAAGACAAGTCCCTCGTTATCAACGAAGCCGACCGCAAGACGCTTGAAACGCTCTTTACCGAAGTGCTGCACGACGTGCTCGGCCTGCAGGACGAAGCCGGTGACGCCGCCTCCGGCGCGCTGGTCGACGGCCTGATCGGCATGATCGTCGATGTGCGCAAGCAAGCCAAGGCCAACAAGGACTGGGCAACCAGCGACAAGATCCGCGACGAACTCAAAGCCCTCGGCGTCCAGATCAAGGACACCAAGGACGGCTGCGAGTGGACGATTGACTAACTACCAGTGAAACACCACGACCTTCTTGATGTCCGGGTGCAGGGAGTTGGCGACGGGGCAGGTTTTGGCGGCGTTTTCGATGAGGGCTTTTTCCTTGTCGGAGTAGTGACTGCCGGCGGGGAGCTGGATGTCAAGGTGCAGCTCGGCCACGCGGCGCGGGTTGGCGGCCATGACCTTTTCGGTCGTGATGGTGGTCCCGTCGATGGAGAAACCGTGGGTACGGGCGGCCATGCCGATGATGGTCAGCATGCAGCAACCCAGCGAGGTGGCGAACAAGTCAGTGGGAGAGAAGAGGGAGCCGTCGCCGTTGTTGTCCTTCGGCGCGACGGTACGGATCTGGCTGCCTGAGTCGAGGTGCGTGGCTTCGCACCGGAGGTCGCCCAGGTAGACGGTTTTCATCTTGGTCATATCGAAATTTTTTAAAGTTCCTTGCGGAGTCGCGCGATCGGGATGTTCAGCTGCTCGCGGTACTTGGCCACCGTGCGGCGTGCCACCTTGTATCCCTTGGCGTCGAGCACGGCCACCAGTTCCTCGTCGGTCAGCGGCTTGCGCTTGTCTTCCTCCTCGATGCTCGAGGTCAGAATCGTCTTGATCTCACGGGTGGACACCTCCTCGCCGTCGTTGGCCACAAGCCCTTCGGAGAAGAAATATTTCAGCGGGTAGATGCCGAAGTGTGTCTGCACGTATTTGCAGTTGACTACGCGCGAAATCGTGGAGATGTCGAGCCCCGTCTTCTCCGCGATGTTGCGGAGCACCATGGGCTTGAGCCGCGTCTCGTCGCCGTCGATGAAGAAGTCGTGCTGGTAGTCGATGATGGCGTTCATCGTGTTCTGCAGCGTGTTGTGCCGCTGCTTGATGGCCTCGATGAACCACTTGGCCGAGTCGAGCTTCTGCTTGACGAACGAA
>Ga0265301_10005990_pt1 | contig 11764 bp, 10 predicted proteins | sample AusTroGonzalo_MG_2_FD_193488 | JGI IMG/M metagenome (GOLD analysis project Ga0265301, IMG submission 193488) | Bovine rumen microbial communities from tropical cattle in Woodstock, Queensland, Australia - Gonzalo_04 | ecosystem: Host-associated > Mammals > Digestive system > Stomach > Rumen ...
CAAAAAGAAATAGTAGATTATTTCTTATGAGGTAAACAATTTAATTCTTAATATAATTTTTAATGGGTAAAAATAATAAATGAGGTAGCTCTAGTTCTAGTAAAGTTACTGTAACGTGAAGTACTAGGAATACTGGTAACAGTAAAAACTGAACTTGAACAATTAGTTTAAGTAATGGTAAATCAGTAAGTTATACTACTGTATGATGAAAGACATCTTATGATTATTGAGGAAGAACTTATTGAAGTGCTTCATCTCTTGCCAATGCTATTAAAACTTGAAATACATCTTGAAGTGTTGCTACACCATCTAAATGAGGTACTTATAGCTATAATCCTAATACAGGATATTATGAGCGTACTGATTGATGATACGATGTATATTGAAACACTGTTGTATGATGATGAAAAGTCTCAAATCTAAATAGTATGGCTTCTAATAAATATGGTAGCAACTATAATAATAATGTTGCATCTAGTATGTCTAATATGAAATTTTGAAATGCTGCAGCATGAACTAATTTAAATTCTAGGAATAGTCAGATTGCTGACATTATGAAAAAGAATTGAATTAAAGCTACAGATGCTACTAATGTAAAAGAGTTTCTAGAAATGTATGCTCCTGGTTATAAAGAAGCTTCTGATGAAGATAAAAACAATACTGCTAATAAGATATTCTGATTATATTCTCCAGCATCTAATGATGATACCTTAAATATGTGAGAGAACTTAAATGGTTCTGAAAACAGTGATATTGATTATTCTGAAATAGATTGATTGTTAAATGAAGAATGATGGAATAATGATGAAGATTTAGTATGAGAAGAAAATGAACAAAGCATAGAAGATATGCTAGCTGAACGCGATAGAGAATGGCAACAGAAACTTGATGATATGAGATATGAATATGAAAATAAATATCTAGATAACTTAGAAGAATGAGTTGATAGCCTATCTAACAATCAAACTGAAGAAAAGAAATGACTAAGTGATGCAGAGAAGGAAGCTAACACTGCAGCATCAGCTGCTGCTTGGAACGCTGCTCAGTGATGAAATAATGCAGAAGCTGAAGCAACTACTACAGAACAACCTGCTACACAACCAGTCGTTAATAGTGAAAACTATTGAGATAGACAAACAAAGATTATGAATATATTATGAAATCTTTGATATAATATTGAAACAGCTCCTAGTGAGCAGGCTGAAAATCAAGAAGTGTGAGCAGTATTAGAATGATGAGAGCCAGTAGAATGAGCAGAAGAACAGGCTGCTATAGCTGAAAGTAATGCTACTAATTGAGAAGAAACTCCTACATATACAGATGAGCCATCATTAGTTACATCATATCAAAAGGCATTTGATAACTTATTACAGAAATGACCATCTCCAGAAACTGCTAAAGAAGCCATAAAAACATATTTACAAGCTAAAGATGCAGCTGCATTATTTACTGTTCAAAATAACTTATCAGATGAAGCTTATCAAAATATATTAAATCAAATAAAAAGTGTTCCTTCTTTAAAAAATTTACTTAAAAATTATAATAAATAATGGATTACGAAAATATCTGATGCTTATGAGATTGAGCTCAAGAAACAGATTATCTATTGTGTGAATGAGATGGCGACTTACTTCCTCAATTATTTGAGAAAGATGAGGTACGTTTTGAATATAATCAATGAGCAAATGATTGGAGTAAAGTAAGTTGTACTATCTTTGCCGCAATGGGTATGTTATCTGATTTAATCAATTATGAATTTAGTGAGGCTGAACTTAAAGAAGTTGACGAATTAAGCTATACAAGGTGAAGACTTAGATGACATTGATGGTATGTTCAGAGTGCTGTTAAACTTGTAGCAGATTGGTATAATAATTCAGAGCTATCTAAAAAGTATTGAAAAGTCGCTTACTATCGTATGTCAAAATTTTCTGACGACGTTATAGAGAGTGCAATTAATAAATTATACACAATTGATGGTAATCAATGTATAACGTCAGAATATACTAAAGATAAGCAGGATTGAATGATAGATTGAACAGACTTTGGTAAAAACACTAATTGACATAGCATAGATGTTATAAATTATAAATGACAAAGAAGCGTTAAGAACAGCTATAAATGAAGTCATAAATATAATATATATTGACTTAAAAATAAATTAAGTGTTATAACTAACTTCTGAACTTGGTTCTATATATACACATTAGTTAAGGAAGATAACTATGAGCGTATTAAGGAACTTAATGAATTTAAAACATTGCTAGTTCAAACTATAGAAAATAATTCTGCTATGTGGCATAAAACAAAGGATGTAAATTATCAGAAGAAATTAAATGAAATGAACAATGCTAATAGGCAGAAGTTAAAAGATATAGATGAGCAATTAAAACTTTTAAATATATAACATATATTAATGAAAAAGTATATCAATACTAGTAATTATTATTTATCTACCATAACTTCTAAAATAGAAGTAAGTCCAAATTCAGGTACTTTTGATGTATTAGATGTTACTGTAGATTGAGTTACATTGCCTGAAAAATGATATTATTGGGTAGATGTAGACTTTTGAGATGTAAGCAAAAGAGAAATTTTTAGAATAAAAGAAAGGCATTGATATACTCTTACATATGATAAGAGAATATCTCCATACTGAAAAAAGGAACATCCAATATGAGCAACTGTTGCATTAAGAGATTTCTCTGAATTACTTAATTCTTTAAGTACTAATACAGATAATTTCTGAGAAGTTGAAATAACATGAGATTTATCAGTATTAGTTAGAGGTTGAAATATATATCTACCATGAAACACTCATGCAGAAAATGGTAAAGTTTATATAGATGATAAACCATTTACATTTGATACAAATACAACATCATATATTGTACTTGAATATGAATATGTTGAATGAGTTCCTGCTGTAGATTTCTTTAAAAAAACTTGAGAAGAGTTATTGGAGACATGACAATATCCTATAGCAAAGATAGTAGCTGGTAATACTAGAATTGAACAAAGTTGAATTACTGATTTAAGAGCTAATATTATTGGTCAAGGTAATATGCGTAGTGAAGTATATGACCCTGATTGAAAGAAACTAGACGTATATAATTATGAAAATTTCTATAACACTCCTGTGGCTACAGATTGGGATATATCAGACATATCAGATAGATTAGATAAGCGTTGATATTGGAATGCTAAACAACAACAATTAGTTAGTTGACAAAATATTGTAACAATTAACGGTAAGTCTATTATTGATGTAAATCAATGGGAATGAGGAAATATTCCATTAGATACAATATTAACAGCATGATGGAAAACATATACTACTAATAATTGAATTGAAACATTTACATTCCCAGAGCCAGATTATTATCCAATTAATGAAGATGCTTTTATGGTATTCACAGATAGTGGTACTATATTAATTAGAGATTGAGAAAGTCCTAATGATTATACTTATAATGACGAAACTCATACAATAGTATTTAATACTGCATTAGAAGATGGGGAACATGCCATAATATGGGTAATGTATAACGCAACAGATGCAGAATTATGAATATGAAGTTGAACTATAACAATGAAGTATTGAGATAATACTAAATCATTTAATGTTAATCAAGATGAAAATACAACTGTAGATTTACAAACTGATTTATGAATATGAGATATAGTAAATGATACAACTATTACATTTAAACAATGAGGTAAAGCTGACCAGACTATAACATTAAATCAGTCATCTCCTAAAGATATTAAATTCCAATGAGTTATACCAGTAACTCAGGCACAATATGATGCATTATTGCCAGATGCAGCTTCAGATTGAAACTGGTATTTTATTTATGAATAGTATTTACTTATGGCTACAAAAGTAAAATCATATAGAATTAATATTACTGATGAGCCACAGGAATGAGATGCATTAGTTATATGAGAAAATTGATGAATTGTAACTAATCATCTTTGAACTGTTTCATCTTTAGATGCTGGTACTGTAGAATGAACTGTACCTGTATTGTGAGAAAATTGACAATTATCAACTAATATTATGCCGTCTTCAGTAATGAAGAAATGTGTATATGACCCGCATCCTGAACTTCACGAACAATGAAATGATGTATTTGATTATGATAACTTTTATAACACTCCTGAGATACCAGTAGTTAACGACCCTACTGTAACATTTACTCAGGGTTGAGTTACTGTTTGAAGTATTTCATTAAACCAATCTTGACCAACCACTATATGATTATTGGCTGGTTGAGTTGAACCTTGAAAATGAATAGATATAAATTGTAATAAGGTTGAGGTTAATTATGATTGAGAAAGTATAAATATAGATGATAACAATCATTTATTAGTTGTAGATTATAATACAATAAAAAGTTGAGCTGAAGCATGAGCTACAGCTGTACAAGCAGATGACTTAGCAACTGTTGCAATGACTGGTAATTATTGTGATTTAATTAATAAACCAGAAATCCCTAGTGCACAGATACAAAGTGATTGGGGACAAACTAATACTAATCTACCAGATTATATTAAGAACAAACCAACTATTGGTAATGCCACTATTACATTACAGAAGAATGGTACAAATGTAGATTGCTTTGAATTAAATCAAACTGCTAATAAATGTTTAAACTTAACATTAAATAAATGTGATGTTGGTTTAAATAATGTAGACAATACATCCGATGCAGATAAGCCTATTAGTACAGCAACTCAAACTGCATTAAATTGTAAACAAGATAACATTACAGACTTAAATACAATTAGAACTAATGCATCATGTGGTAAATGTGCTTATGATACTATATGAAATTATTGAGATATAGTTTCTCATAATGTATGTGAATTTGCTACAGCTACTCAATGAGGTAAGGCTGACACTGCAGTACAACCATGAGACTTAGCTGCAGTTGCAACAAGTTGAAAGTATTGTGATTTATCATGACAACCAACAATACCTACTGATAACTGTCAATTAGCTAACTCATGTTGATATACTACATGTACTGGTACTCTTGTTGCTTCAGATTTAAATCCATATGCAAAGACTTGTACATTATGTTCTGTTGCAACTAGTGGTAGCTATGCTGATTTATCTAACAAACCAACTATACCTACTGATAACTGTCAGTTATCAAATAGCTGTTGATATATAACTAACGCTGTTAATGATTTAACAAATTATTATTTAAAGTGCGAAACATATTCTAAAGGCGAAGTTGACCAATTAATAGCTAATTTCTGAGGTTTCGAAGTTGTTAGTGAACTTCCTACTACAGATATAAAAACTAATATGATATACTTCAAATGACCTATTGGTACTGGTACTGATAGATATGAAGAATGGATATATAGTAATAATACTTGGACTAAAATTGGTGATACTTCAGTAGACTTAAGTAACTATGCCAAGTGTTGTGATATTCCAACAAATAATAATCAATTAACAAATGGTTGCTGATATACAACTTGTACTGGTACACTAGTAGCAAGTGACTTACAGCCATATATTAAAACATGTGATTTATGCACAGTAGCTACTACAGGTAAGTATTGTGACTTAACTGGTACGCCTACTATTCCAACTGATAACTGTCAGTTAGCTAATAGCTGTTGATATACTACTTGTACTGGTACATTAGTTAGTAGCGACTTACAGCCATATGCTAAGAGCTGTGATTTAAAAGCTGTCGCAACTAGTGGTAAGTACTGTGATTTAACTGGTACACCTTCATTAGCTACAGTTGCAACTAGTTGATGTTATAATGATTTAAGTTGAAAGCCTTCATTATGTACAGTTGCTACTAGTTGAAAGTATTGTGACTTAAGCTGAACTCCTTCATTAGCTACTGTTGCTACAAGTGGTTGTTATAATGACTTAACAGGTAAACCTACGATACCTACTGATAACTGTCAATTAGGTAATGGATGTAATTATATTACTAAGTCAGTTAATAATCTTGATAATTATACTCCTACTACAAGTTTGGCTACTGTTGCTACAAGTTGAGCATATTGTGATTTAACTGGTATTCCTTCATTTGCTTGTGTAGCTACTAGTTGATGTTATGATGATTTAAGTGGTAAGCCTAACTTATGAGTATATCAAACTACAGCTAATATGGTATGCAATTTAAGTAATGCTGATAATAGTCATTATCCATCTGCCAAAGCTGTAGCTGACGCATTAAGTTGTGCATGAGCATGAGATATGCTTAGTAGTGTATATGACCCTAATAATAAGGCTGCAGATGCGTTTGATTATACAAATTTTATAAATACTCCTAGTTTATGTACGGTTGCAACTAGTGGTAAATATTGCGACTTAACAGGTACTCCTACAATACCACCTGCATTAAGTGCGTGAAATGGTATTAGTATTGATAATAATAAAATTAATTCTGAGACGGTATTTGTAATTAGCGAGAACGATGTTACTGTGACAACTACTGATGAATATTGAGTTTCTCCTTATAATGCTAGTTATTATTATACTAATATAGAAATTAATGCTAATGCTTGAGTAAAATGGGTAGAATGAGCTACATATGTATTTTTAATAGATACAACTATGGTTGTAGCTTCTGCTTATAGAAATGTTAGAATAAGAATATGAAGCACTTGAGATTGGAAACCTTTAATGTGAAGTTCTAGTTCTATTATATCTTGAAGCTCTTACTTTGTAAAGAATAGAACGGATTTATGGATTTATAAATCTACTCAGATATCTTGATGAGCATTACATCTACAGAATGATACAGCATATTCTGCTATGTCGGTTGCTGAATGAAAAACTTGAACGCAAACAAGTGCAAGAACAATGAGAGCTGATTATCTAAAACAGATAATAGAATACTATATTCAACAGAATTCTATATTAAAAACATCTGATAGTAATCAAACAGTATGTACAACAGCAAGTTCATGTACAACTCCTTTATCATTAAAGAGTAATGCTACTGGTTCTTCATATTTAGCATTTAATACTAAAGATTGTTTCGTATGAAGTATTTGAGTTAATTGTCAAAAACAACCAGTATTCTATAATGGAAATTCTTATACTTTAGCAATTGTATCTTGAGCACAATACTGAAGCTCTTGGAGTTGAGTAGCAGATAAATCTCCAAGTCAGAATGCTGTATATAATAAGATAGAAGCAATGGATACAACAATATCAGGAAAAGCTGATAATTGTAGTTTATGTACGGTTGCTACATCTGGTAAGTATTGTGACTTAACATGAGTTCCTGATTTAACTTGTAAACAGGATACATTAGTACTAGGTACTAATTTACATTATGATTGAGATGGTAAGTTACAAGTATGAGATGCTAACAATGATTTACAATGAATGCGTTATGTATGCACATCATACTTAAAAACATCTAGTTGAGCATTAAATGCTACTCCTACTGCTGTAGCTGTATTAGACGCTAACTGATGGATATGTAAACAAACTCCTTCTTGTTTCATAGACAAGATGTGATTTAAAACTGTAGCTACTTCATGATGTTATTGTGATTTAACATGAGCTCCTACGTTATGTACAGTTGCTACTTCATGACAATACTGTGATTTAACATGAACTCCTACTATACCTACTGATAACTGTCAACTTGCTAACAGTTGCGGTTATACAACTTGTACTGGTACATTAACTGATAGTAGTCTTAAAACAGTTAATGGATGTTGTCTTATAGGTAGTTGAGATATATGTATTCAATGATGAGTTACTTCAGTTAACTGATGTACTTGAGCTGTAAATGTTTGTGAAGTTCCTAGTTGATGAAGCACTTGACAGGTATTACAGAAAACATCTAGTTGATGTTGATGGGCTACAATAAGTTTGAATGCTTGAGATATGTGCTACTCAGATTTCAACTGGACTAGTAAATCATGAGCTACTGTAACATTAGATTTAAATAGTACAATAACTCCTACTTCCAACTTTACTGTAAACAAACCTACTACAATTAAAGCTTGACAAGTATATGTATTAAGAGTTACAAATAGTTCTACAGCATATACAATGTCATTAGGTACGGGTATAAGTAATCCATGGGGTGCGGACTTAACATTAACCCCTAGCGGTATAGACCAGTTTGCATTTTTGGCTACTAGTAGTAGCACATTAGAATTACAAAGAATGTGAGATAGAGAAAATGTATTTGTGACACAGGCTCAATATAATGCATTACCATCTAGTAAAACAACAGATTGAAAAACTTATTTTATATATGAATAATAAATAATGGGTGGAGTAATTGATTGATTTAAATGATTAGTATTATCTACTTGAATTAGTCTGAATTCTAGTACAGCTTCTATTCAAGTTTGAAATACATATCAATTAACTGCAACTTTTACTCCAGAAAATGCTACTAATAAACATGTATCACGGAGTAGTAGCGATACATCTAAAGTTACTGTTAATAGTAATTGATTAATTACTGCTGTTAGTGAATGAAGTGCTACAATAACTGTCACATCTGAGTATTGATGATATACTTCATCATGTGTATGTACTACATATATAGTTCATCCAACATGAGTTACTCTTAATAAGAGTAGTGCTACAGTATGAGAATGAGAAACTGTTCAGCTTACTGCTACTATATCTCCATCAAATGCAAATAATAAAAATGTTACGCGGTCAACTAGTAATTCTAGTATAGCTACAGTTAGTTCTACTTGACTTGTTACTTATAAAGCAGATGGTAGCTGTACTATAACAGCTACGACTGTAGATTGATGATATACTGCTACTTGTTCTATTACTTGTGAAAGTAAAAAACCAGTAACGCAAACATTTTCATATACTTGAGCAGACCAAAGTTATACCATCCCATATACTCAATGTTATAAGTTAGAAGCTTGGTGAGCTGGTAGTTATGACGCAGCATGATGATATGCAAGCTGAGTTACTTGTCTCACTAAATGAACAGTATTAAGAATAATGGTTTGACAATCTGGTAGTACCTGATGAACATATTGATTTTGATGAGCTTCTAATTATTCTAATTCATATAATTGATGATGATTAAGTTGAATATTTACAGGTAGCACAGCAATAACAGCTAGTGATAGTTCTAGAGCTCTAGTAATATGATGATGAGCAGGTAGTTGTTCTGGTAGATGAAATTGATGAGCTTGAGGTTGACTATGTTGATGTTCTTGATGAACCAATTGATATTGAACTCAAGGTTGATGATGAACTCAAACTGGTAGATGAAGTTGATGAAATGCCTGAGCATATCAATTTTATTGATGAAATGGTAGTTGAAGTTATTGAGCTTGAGGTTGATGATGATGGCGGTGATGAAATGGTACTGCTTGAGATAGTAGCGTCTGGGATGATAAATGAGCTGGTTGATGAAGTTGATATGTTAAATCTTGATTTACATCTTGTACGTTAACTGCTGGTTGAGGTAAGGCTGCGCAAAATCATTGATGTGTAAAAATAAGTAGTGTATAAAAAGTATTTAAAAAAATAATAATTTTTATATATATATTATATATTTTATAATTAATATTATAAATGACTGATTATAAAATAGTAGATGTAATTCATAATTGAATATGCTATTGAGATAGATTAGTAAAAACTGTATATAATTGACAAGAATATTGTTTTCTTAAAAAACGTTTAGATTTTTTATTAGTAGCTTGAGGTTGAGGTTGAGGTAATACGTATTACTGATGAAGTTGATGATGAGGTTGAGGTTGATGATGAGTTGTAGAATGTAACTGAATGGAAATAGAAGCATCATCGTATACTGTTTGTATATGAATTCCATGAATATGGGGTGGTAATTGATGTGATAGTTATTTTTCAACGATAAAAGCTTGTTGATGATGATGATGATGAAATTCTAGAGATGAATGTGCCGATAGTTGATGTTTATGATGAAGCTGATGATGAGGTGCAAGATGAAGTAATGATTATCAATCATGATGATGATGAGGTTGCGTTAGTTGACAATGATATTCATGATGAACATGACATGGTTCATGCCGATGATGATGAGGTTGATGATGAGCGTGACATGCATGATGTGCTGCAACAGGAAGTTATTGATGATTTTGATGAATATGAAAATTGAGTTGTATAAGTTGAGAAAATCAATATTATGCAAGTTGATGAAATTGATGATGATATTGCTGTTCTCCATGATGTTGTTGATGATGAGCATGATGATGTTATTATAGTAGATGATATGACGCTACATATTATTGAGCGTGATGATGATGAGCAGGTGTATGTTGTAAGAACTGCTGAAGTCAATATTGATGAAGTTGATGTCAATGAATAGCCATAGCAAGATATAAAACATGAGCTGTTAATATGGTATGATGACGTAAATATACATGTTGATTATATACAATACACGAATTTATAACAAATTGAAGATTAAGTGAATTATGTAATAATCAAAAATATTTTGATTATATTGTTGTATGATGAGGTTGATGAGCTTGATGATATGGTTGATGATGATGATGATGAGCCGTATGTCTTTGAGCAGAAATTGCTACATCTAATTCATATTGTATAATTGTATGAAGTTGATGATTATGTTGAAGTGCTGAATGATGCACATGATGAACTAGTTGTATATGAAATATTGTTATAGCTCCATGATGACAATGATGACAATGTAATTCTACATATTGAAAAACATGATGATGTAGTTGAAGTTGATATCTATGAAGTCCATGTTGGTGTTGCACATGATGATGATGAGGTGCTTGATGACATTCATGGCAGTGAACCAGATATGTATGATGAACATCTTGATTATGAATATGTTGATATTGATGATGATGAGCATGAGCAGGTTTATGCTGATGTGATTGATGATGAGATTATTGAGTATGAGTATGTAATTGAAAAAATTGTTGATGATGATGAGCATATGCTTGATGTTGAGCACCATGAATTGTTAAAATATGTTATCCAAGTGATTGAAGTTATTGAATACATAGCGCTACTTGATGAACAAAGACTACTGAAACTATATGTTGAAAAACTTATTGCGTACATACTTTTACCAGTAATGGTACATTTGCTATATCATCATAAAAAAGTATTGAAAATATATCTAAAAATGATATATATATTATATAGGAAGATTAAATTGTATCAATTTGTTTTCCTATATAAATATATATATTGTTATATAGTGTACACGCAATATATATTCTTTTAAATAAAAATATAAACAAAATATGGAAATGTCTACTGAAAGATTTTTCGATTGAGAAAATGTTAGTATGGCTAAGCTACTAACTGAACTCAAGATGAACCCTAATCAAACTGAAGAAATATTAAACTACGTAATAGATAAAGTAAAGCATTTCACTGAATTCAAAGTAAAGAAAGAAGTTCTTAAACATAAGTATGATAAGAAACTTCAAGCTCTTTATGCTGAATACATGATGGAAGAATAGTTTTACTTTTTTTATTAAGCTTAAAATATGGATTTATTTAATTTTTTGTGAGGACTAAATTGAGAGTTTATAAAGAATAAACTTCTTAGTGCAGGCATCCCTGCAGATAAACTACAATGAGTAGACTTCACAAATGTACAACAGTTAAATAAATTAGCAGAAGAGATTATGCCAGGTATAATTAAGAGCAATCCTTCTATTGCTAATGTTATTAAACAAAACAGTAGCATGCTTTCTAAAGAAAAGCAAGAAGAAGTTGTTCAAGTTATCGATGCGGTGTAATTTTTTT
>Ga0265301_10005992_pt1 | contig 11763 bp, 3 predicted proteins | sample AusTroGonzalo_MG_2_FD_193488 | JGI IMG/M metagenome (GOLD analysis project Ga0265301, IMG submission 193488) | Bovine rumen microbial communities from tropical cattle in Woodstock, Queensland, Australia - Gonzalo_04 | ecosystem: Host-associated > Mammals > Digestive system > Stomach > Rumen ...
CGGTGTTGTCAGCAGCCGTCACGATGCCCGTAGAGGGCGTAACCGCTACGTACGGCGCATAAGCGAAGAACGTCAACCGGTCGGCAGACTCGCTGCCGGCTTCTGCGCCGTATTCGTTCGGCCAGTACTTGATCGGGCTGTATTCCCACACGCCGTTCGTCGTGAACGTCACCTGCTGGTTATACATGAAATCGGGTTTCGATGTCTCGTTGTACAGGGCACCGTTGCCATAATAGCTGAACACACCGAAGCCGTTGGCAACGGTTCTGAGTTTCTCAGCAGTCAACTCACCGGCATAGCCCGCCTTCGTCGTAACGCCACGCTTCATATACACGCCAAAGCCGACGGACGTCGGATCGGACACCTTCCCCTCCTCCGGCGCTTCGACGTTGACTTCGCAGGCAGTCAGGAGGGAAAAGAAGACAAGCAAAGACAGAAGTGAAAACTTTCTCATGTCACTAAGGATTAATTGATTTCATGGGCAAGACGGACGGAAGTAGCATGGGTCGCACCTTGTGTTACAGAATACCCTGTATTGTCGAAACGGGTATATTTGTAATTTCTTGTCCTTTCTCCTCCAGATACTCCCACTTCTACCATCCCGTTGGAAATGTCTGAACGATATCCAGCAGCAGGTAGAAAAACACAACCATCCTTCTCAAGAGCTTCCCAGCCTGCTGTGGTACAGGTTGAACAATGGCCATTAGCAGGATTATCAACATCCCAAGCGGGATAGCGGTCTGTTGTGGCTGATCTATAATCTTGTATATTAATATTCCGCCAAACTACTCCATCTGGTGGCGTACTGCCATCATAATAAAGCGGAAAAATAATGAGTCCGTTTACTGGAGTTCCATCCGTATTAATCGTAGCTAGCGTAAAACGATAATTGTCTGATCGGAATTTAATCGCGCATGCCCACCCTTCTTTATCCGAGTCTCCGTCAGCGTCCAACGTCTTCCAATAAGTTGGAGAATATGTTGTGGTAACACCCTTATATGAAAAGGTGGAGATATTACCCCAATCATTAAAGGTTCCAGAACTATAAAATTTTGTTATCCCATAGTAATCATCGACGCTCATGAAAAAGATATCGACCGTACCATTTCCACTCACTGTTCCATTACCGGTAATCAAGTTGTTAGCCGAACCTGTGCCAGTTCCCAAGTAATCATACTGGTGCTCAGCAAAACGCCAAGTCCAAGTGCGGCCCAAATCGTTTGTCGTAGCCTGCAAGTTGCCTGGCGCAAAAATGACACGTTTCGTTTTATCTTTGTCAATTGGGAACACCGAGAACGAAGCCGTCTTCTTTACCCCCTTCTCATTGGAGGCATCATGGGCAAACTGACGCGTCATCGTAAGGATTTCGTTTCCCCCAGTGAGCGCATCGTAGGCGGTAATGGTAATCTTAGTATAGGAACCGGTGGGAAGCGGAATGTTCAACACCTGATTATCCAGCCAGTTTCCACCGTTGAACCTTACGTCCGTTTCGGGATCGGTTACGTCAGTCCCGCATTTGGTAATGGTAATGGTGGATTGGCTCAAGGGCGCATTATCCGACGTAGCGATAACGTACTTCCCAGATTCGGAGGTAACAGAGAAAACGCCACAAACCTTCTGGCCGTTGAAATTGATTTCCAAGCGCCGGGTGCTCGGGGGAATGCTGTTCACCTTAAGGCGCAGCAGGCTGCAGAGCTGATAGAAATCCCAGCCGGTGGAACTATTGGTTGCGATCATCGGGCAAGGGGAAGTGGTTCCGCTCACCTCGGCGAGGGTGTAACTGGAGGGAAGTTTCACGTCAAGCGAGGCACCGGTCTGACCATAGTTGGCAGCGACTTCAGCGTCGCTGACAAGCGTGCTCGGGAATATGGCGAAGTAATCGCGGGAATAACCTGCTTCATATTCCACCGTGAACGTAGCTCGGGCCGTATTTGAGGCATCAACAGCCGCGCCCGCCGTGGTCACATACTTGTGGCTACCGTTGGAATTGGAAACATGAACAGCAATTTTATCGCCCGTAGTCCAGGCAAAAGCCGCCGTATTGTCGCTGATAGTAGCCTTGGTAGCGACCTGCCGTCCGGAAATAATCTCTGTAATCATTCCGGACGCAGACTCTTTCTCATCCGGGGAAGGATTGCCGTCTACCTCTACCGAATTGCAGGAAACTGCTACGGCAGCAAATACTATATAAAGCATTAGCTTTTTCATATAATAATAAGCTCTACCGTAGAAACGCAGAAATAGCTATATACTTTAATTTGCATTTCTAACATACCGGACATGATTTTTCATTCGGGCCGAGCCCCAATTAACTTCGGGACCATTACTTGGCCATGTAAAATAGAACCGATTGCTACTGTTATATATAGTCCAATAAAAACCTTGATTGGGAACAGACCACGAAGATGGGTTGCCCAACCCTCTATTTGTATTAAACAGAAGCACAAATCCTTTCCCAAGATACTTAGCGTAATCAGTGACCTCACCAGAGGTTAAATCATCTCCTATATCGGTAGTTTGTATCTCGTCAGGAGGCAAAAGCAAACAATACTGGTGATCGGGAATAGTAACTTTATAATAACGCGCAACGTTATCGCTCATCGTGCGACTCTTTACAAGATAGTTCCATTCATATGTATCAACCGATGAACCAGCTCTATTGGGACTTCTCCAACCTGCGATTCCATAAACAGTACCGCCTGTTATTATCGCATTTTCAGAACTATAATGGATATCAAACCATACTCGCTGTTTGGGGAGATTAGAAACATTATCATCATATTTTTTTGTATTTCCATGATCCCATGAAGTAAATGGTTCTGTAAATGAATACACACCATTATCAACACCCAGATCTCCCGGGGAGAAGTAAAACTTGTTGCCACTATTGCCACTTCTCATGGTAAATGTATAGGCTTTAACATCTACCTTCAGGTCATACGCACCCATGGTAAAGCCGCCGGTCGGGGCATTACAGAGGCCGGAATAGACCTTTCCGTTTTTATCGATGACCTGGAAAGCCAACTGGTCGCCATCGTCCGAACCGAATTTAAGCGTGGCTTGAACAGGGTTGGCCATATCGTCTTCACCCGTCGCACTGGAAACGGTATACGGACCGAAGGTGGTAGAACCATTATATAGTTTGTTTTGGCACGAGAAAACACGTACGAAACGGAGCCCACCCAAATTGGGTTTCGTATCCACATCCGCATCCCTGAAAGTAAAGGTGAAAACGCTCTGGTCGGTTAGTGATGTGGCTTTTTCGAAGGCTATCTTATTGGTAGCCGTTTTGCTGAATGATATATTATTAAAGGAAACTACCTTTCCTTCACCATCATACGCATAAACGGTTATTTTAGAATACTCTCCAACAGGAAGTGGAATATTCAAAATCAGACTCGTTTGTCCAAGTACTGCGTCAGAGTTATCTTTTGTAATGGTAATAATGTCATGATCTGCATCGTCAGCTGTGGAGATGACATAAGTACCCGGGACAACTTCGGATGCAATGGAGAAATCTCCCCAAACCTTCTTGCCGTCAAAGTCTATTTCCAGCCGCCGGGCTGTTTCCGGGATATTATCTACCGTCAGGCGCAGCAGGCTGCAGAGCTGATAGAAATCCCAGCCGCTGGAGGTTGCCTCATTGGTGGAGATCATCGGGCAAGGGGAGGTTGTTCCACTTACCTGAGCAAGGGTGTAGCTCGAAGGGAGCGTTACCACAAGCGGATGATTGGCATCCTGTCCATAACTATCTGCGGCTGCTTCAGTACTCACGAGCGTACTCGGGTATATGGCGAAGTAATCTCGAGAATAGTCTGCTTCATAAACCACCGTGAATGTTGCTTGGTAGGGATGCTCGGCATCAACAACCGCACCTTTCGCACCCTGGTCAGAGGTAAACACGTACTTGCCGGTTGTCCCTTCAGTTGTCCCTTTGGAAACATGGACAGCAACGTTGTCGCCGTCGGTCCATGCAAAAGCCGGCCTTTCATCATTTGAAATCGTTGCCTTGGTGGAAGTGCCCTGGCTTCCGGAGATGATTTCGGTAATCATTCCGAAAGCAAGCTCTTTTCCGTCCAGAGAAAGATCGCCATCTACTTCTACCCTGTTGCAAGCAACTGTTGCCGCTAAAACGAAGAAATATAGGAATATCTTTTTCATTTTGACCTTAAGCGATTAGTTGTTGTTCCATCCAGTATAGCCATGGCCGGTGCCGGTGCCCGTCGTGGACGGAATCACACAGGTCAGCGTGGATGTGCCAGATGCATTACCGAATTTGGCAGTGATTACGGCCTGCTTTGTGGCTTCTGCGTCTGACGCTGCCGAGACTTTCATTGTTGCCACAATATCGGATTCAACTTGAGATGCTGTGCTGGTTGCTGTCTCCACGGATATTTTATCATAACCGGTAGAAGACCAGGTTACCGTCGGCATATTGGATGAAAGTGTTCCGTAAACAACACCTCCGTCATTAATCGTCAGCGTAGCTGTCAAGTCGAGCGTGCTGCCGATGTTGATATTGCCCTCGGCCGGTGAAATAGTGACACCCGTCACATTATTGACATTGAGCTCGAAATCAGCCGTTTTGGTATCTTGTGTTGTTGTAGCGGATGCAGGAAGGGAGGCCGTGACAGTCAGTGTCGCCGTACCGGTACCGTGCAGTGTGACAACGCCGGCATCGGTAACGGTTGCGACAGACCCATTATTGGACGTCCATTTAGTCGTAACATCTGTTGTCAGGGGATTGTCGTCCGTACCCATGACTGTGACGCCCGGCGTGGTTGCCCCCTGCGAGAGCCAAACCGTCGTGGACGTTGCATCCAGGTCAACTGATTTAATGCCAATGCTCTTCAGCGTGATGGAGTTGGATTCCCTAGAGGATGAGGCGTACGGAGTTCCGATAGTAGCTTTAATCGTGGCTGTTCCAGCCGCTTTGGCCGTGGCTGTAGTCGTGGAGACATAGCTCCTGTCCACCTCGACGGACGAAACGACCGATACCGCATCGCTATTATTGGATTCCCATGTAACGCTCGGCGTTGAAGGGAGAGTTCCGCCATAGATGGTTCGGTTGTTCTCGTCTCCATTGAGTATCAATGAAGCCGATACGGGGAGCGTCCCGCCAACATAGAGGCTGGAGGAAGCGGTCGTAATTTTGATGCCCGTCACGTCATTGACATTGAGCGTGAAATCGGCCGTTTCGGTATCTGCTGCTGTTGTGGCGGACGCGGCAAGGGTGGCCGTGACGGTCAGTGTCGCCGTACCGGTACCGTGCAGTGTGACAACGCCGGCATCGGTAACGGTTGCGACAGAACTATTATTGGACGTCCAGGCCTTTGTGACACCTGTTGTCAGGGGATGGTTGTCCGTACCCATGACTGTGACTCCCGGCGTGGATGCTCCCTGCGAGAGCCAAACCGTCGTGGACGTTGCGTCCAGGTCAACCGATTTGATAGAAATCATATCTACACATGTCAACGTGGATGTGCCGGAGACATCCGAAGAAGCGGTAGGAGTGCTTACAGCTGCCGTTATCGTGGCCTGGGTATTAATTACCGCGTCTGCCTCTGCCGAAACTTTCATTGTTGCCTCAATATCAGATCCAACTTGAGCTGCTGTGCTGGTTCCTGACTCCACAGATACTTTATCATAGTTTGATGACCACGTTACAGTAGGCCATGTGGCTATCTCACCGTTAACTTCGCTGCCGCCATTAAGCGTCAGTGTTGCCTTTAAGACAAGGGAACCACCTTTTCCAATCTTTGACGTGGCCGGCGCAACAGTGACTTTCGTCACATTATTTACATAGACCTTATACTCGGCAGTCTTGGTATCTGCTATTGTTGTGGCGGAGGCCGCAAGGGTGGCCGTGACGGTCAGTGTCGCCGTACCGGTACCGTGCAGTGTGATTTCACCGGCATCGGTAACAGTTGCTACAGACCCATTATTGGACGTCCATTTAGTCGTAACACCTGTTGTCAGAGGATTGCGGTCCGTACCCATGACTGTGACTCTCGGCGTGGATGCTCCCTGCGAGAGCCAAACCGTCGTCGAAGATGCTCCCAGGTCAACTGATGCGATAGAAATCTTATCTATGCAGGTCAGCTTGGATGTGCCGGATACATCTGAAGAAGCGGTAGGAGTGCCGACAGTTGCAGTTATCGTGGCCTGGGTATTAATTACCGCGTCTGCCTCTGCCGAAACTTTCATTGTTGCCTCAATATCAGATCCAACTTGAGCTGCTGTGCTGGTTCCTGACTCCACAGATACTTTATCATAGTTTGATGACCACGTTACAGTAGGCCATGTGGCTATCTCACCGTTAACTTCGCTGCCGCCATTAAGCGTCAGTGTTGCCTTTAAGTCAAGGGAGCCATCTTTTCCAATCTTTGACGTGGCCGGAACAACAGTGACACCCGTCACGTCATTGACATTGAGCGTGAAATCGGCCGTTTCGGTATCTGCCGCTGTTGTGGCGGAGGCGGCAAGGGTGGCCGTGACGGTCAGTGTCGCCGTACCGGTACCGTGCAGTTCGATAACGCCATCTCTTGTAACGGTTGCGACAGAACTATTATTGGACGTCCAGGCCTTCGTGACACCTGTTGTCAGGGGATGGTTGTCCGTACCCATGACTGTGACTCCCGGCGTGGATGCTCCCTGCGAGAGCCAAACCGTCGTGGACGTTGCATCCAGGTCAACTGATTTGATAGAAATCTTATCTATGCAGGTCAGCGTAGTGGAGTTAGAAATATCCTCAATAGCGAATGGCTTGCCAATGGTTGCGGTGATCTTCGCTTCCGTATCTGCCACAGCATCGGGGCTCGCTTTCGCCGTTGTCGAAGCAACGATCGGGCCGCGCTGCTGCTCGGCTTCACTACTCGTCGGATCGACGGTAACTTCATCGTAATTTGAACTCCAGCCAACGGTAGGCATTGTGGCGATTGCGCCGTTGATGCCCTGATCGTCGTTGATGACCAGCGTCGCTTTCACGACTGTACTTCCTCCGATGGCAATATTTGAAGATTCAGCGGCTACCGTAAGGCCGGTCACTTCGTTGACGTTCAATGTATAAGACTTTGAACCTGTCTGGTCGCCATGGTGGACCGTGGCTTCTATGACGGTTGTGCCGGGAGCAAGGATCGTCACGACACCTTTATTATTTACCGTAGCTACATCCCCGTCGCTTGATACCCACTCGAAAGTACAAGCGTCCGAAATATCGTTGCCGAGGTCGTCGACTACCGTTATCTTCGGCTCAGACATCGTCTGGTTTCTCCACACGGTGGGAGTTGTCAACTCCGTACCGGACCCATCCGAGATGGTAATCTTGCCCAGCAAAGAGACATTCTCCGGCAGGTCGGCCGTGCCTTTGTATTCCGTGTCGTCCCAAGGCGCCACCTCAGCGTCAAACTTCACGCTCGTCAGGCCCAGATGCAATCCGATCACGTAGCGTTTGCCAGCCTCCAGCGTCATGTTCTTGCCGTCCATCTGCACCGTCTTCGTGATCTTGTTCTCCGTGCTGACACCGTGTGTCTCGCCGTCGCTCAGGAAACTCGCCAGATTGGGGTCTGCCGTCTCGATGTCGTACACGATAGTTACCGTCACCGGGACACCGACGATCGGAATCACCATGATCGGATCGTTGACATCGGCTACGGAATTAACGGGATCTGCAAACGAGAACAAGTTAACCGGCGTATTCGTTACTCCGTCCCGGTTCTGGGCATCAAACGGAGATGACTGTATGATCTTCGGACTGAGCGTAGCCGGCTCCTCATTGACATCAGCTGCTGTGGAAACACCCTCCAGGCCATCGCTTCTGCCGTCATAGATCGTCACAGGGTCGCGACGAAGACGTCCCGTGCCCGAAATGTCGAACCAGGCCGGATTCCCGCGCTTGCTGTTCAGGTTCAGCGAGCCGCGCGTCGTGAAACCCGTGAACGAGACCGAACGCACATAGATCCTCGTCTCCGGAGCGAGAGAACTGGTAGCGTGGCTCTCTACATCGACATCCGTATCGATCTGCACGTTCAACTGCGAAAGTGCATGGTTGAACTCGAAGGTCAGCCTGTCGCCCGTCTTCGGCTTGATCACGTCGATGAACGGATCGCCAGAGGCCACATTGTTCTTGTTGCCGTCTACCGACGAGGTGAAGTTGTCCGCAGAAACGCCCCAGCACAGGTCCACACCGCCACCGGGCTGCAGGCATGCGCCGTACATCACCATCGGGTCCCCGGCCGCAATGTTGCGCGTCATACCGAGGATACCGTCCGTGTTGTCGGCCGCCGTCACGATGCCCGTCGAAGGGGTAACCGCTACGTACGGCGCATATGCGAAGAACGTCAATCGGTCGGCAGACTCGCTGCCGGCTTCTGCGCCGTATTCGTTCGGCCAGTACTTGATCGGGCTGTATTCCCACACGCCGTTCGTCGTGAACGTCACCTGCTGGTTATACATGAAATCGGGTTTCGATGTCTCGTTGTACAGGGCACCGTTGCCATAATAGCTGAACACGCCGAAGCCGTTGGCAACGGTTCTGAGTTTCTCAGCAGTCAGCTCGCCAGTATAGCCAGCCTTCGTGGTCACGCCACGCTTCATGTAAACGCCGAAGCCCACGGACGTATCTTTTTTCTGCGGCTTCTCGCCCTGAGACTCGATATTCAGGTTGCAGGACGTCAACAACGCCGCTATAGCAAACGATAAAATCAAAAACTTTTTCATAAACATATTATGATTACTTATCGCGAACTAATCTAACTGCAAAACCATTGCATTTTTGCTCCGTATCAAAGTCAGATACTGTAGTTATCTCATTGTTAACTGAACTACATATTAAATAATCAACTTTATTAGTAGTGGTGGGTATAGACCAATAGTAAATAAAACCAGAGTGAACGGTCCTATTGTATCGATAACCTGAAGATGGCAAAAACACAGAACCTGCTGCCTGCATTACAGCCCAATCATCTGTTGTATACACGTTCGCTTCAAATCCTCTGCTATAACCCGGGACAAAACTCAGTCCTGAAGGAACTGAAAAGTTATCGGGAATGAAAACCACGCCAGAAATGTATTCAGAACCGACTTCGATTTTAGCAAGACCATATCTTTCATGCTCGATAAGATAGTTCCATTCAGCATTGGTGAGACAACGCCAATAACCATCTCCATACTTGGTCCCCCAATCCACAAAAGTAGAAGGATAATCAGTTTCATTATTCGAAGTACAATACGGCTTATCGGGCATTCCCCAGCCAAACAAGCTGACACTAACTGAAGTGGTTGCACTAATGCCATAATTAACTGCTGAAAGATTGCTTGTCTCAACCATTGACCAAGGATTATCCATCAAACGATAGCTACCACTCTCTGTCGTTCCTTCCCACATTAGATTTGAGGTGGTAATGTAAACCTGTTTTGTGGCTGAAACGGAGAACAATCCTCCGGAAGTACCTGCAGGAAACGCCGGCGCAGCCGAAACAAACGTCATCTCTGACAACGCAGAAATTTCTCCATTGCCCGTATAGCTCGCAGCGACTATTGCACGGACGTTGATCGCGCGGCCAGCGGTGGCGCCAGATGTGGTAGTGGCGGTCGTAGTGGCAACGACAGCGCCGTTGTCTCGGGTAGCTTGCGAAGAATCTGATGAGAGTTGGACACCGTTTGAATGCTTCCATGTAACCATCGGCAGATCTTTGTCGGCGATCGTGCCGTTGATGGGGTCGTTGAAGGTCAGCGTAGCCTTGTAGACCTGCGAGGTGCCGATGGTGAAATCACCGTCGGCCGGATCGATGGAAACGCCCGTCACCGCATTGACGTTCAGTTCGGCGGAGCCTTCCACCGTTACGCCCTGGTAGGTGACGCGGGCGGTAATCGTGGCCGTGCCGACGCCGTTCAGGGTAATGGCGCCCGAATTCGCATCAGCGATCTCCGCAACGGCATCAGGACCGGCGTTCCATTCGGTCGTCAGGCCGCTCGTGGTCGTCGCGCCATTGCTCAGCGTTGCCGTGACGGTCGGGATACTTACCGCATCGCCCAGCCACACCATATTCTTTACGAGATTCACGGCAACGCTCGTGAGGGTCACCATGTCGATGGTAACATGGCTGGCCGTATTCGAATCATCAATCCTCCAGTCCGCGGGGTCTTGGGGGCGGCCGACGATCTCATGGACGGTCGTCAAGTTCTTGCCCGCCTCGAGATTGGAGGGATAATTCTGCTGGATGGTGCAGTTCTCCACCGTGTTGTTCGTGAAGGATACCGGCCCGCCGAGTGCACCGGCGATGCCGCCCAGGTCACGGACACCCGTGATGGTCACGCCACGGACGGCGCAATTGTCGATGCTGATGCCGCTCCAGTAACCATTGCCGATGATGCCGCCGACCTGGTTGCCGCTTTCAGCCGTGCCGTTGTTGTCCCAAGGGGTCGAAGTGATGGTACCGCCCGACACCGTGACGTTGTTGACAACGAGCTTGCCAGAGCTATTGAGACCGACATAACGGCCCAGGAGGCCTGCGGCCATGTGGTTGCCCTGGATGTCGACATTCTTGATGGTCAGGTTCTTGATCGTGACCTCATTGTCGGACTGGATGTCGCCGAAGAGGCCCGCGAAGCCGCGCTCCCCGGTCTGCTCGACCTTGAGGTTGCTGATGGTCTTGCCATTGCCGTCGAACGTGCCGCAGAAAACATACGCCTCAACCCGGTCGGAATCACCGTCAACACCGCTCATGCCGATCGGCGTCCATGCCAGGTGGTTCAGGTCGAGGTCGGACATCAGGGTGATGGTCTTGCCTTCATAGGTGTTGCCGTTGTTCACATCAACGGCCAGCTGGGCCAACTGGGCGGCGTTCTCGATCACATAGTTGTCGTCATCGATCTTCTTCAGGGCCTCCGTCGTACCGTCCCAAGTCGGAACGGTGGTATTGACCGGCAGGAAGGCAGAGCCTTCATATTGACTGTCGTCCCAGGGCGCGACATCGGCGTCGAACTTCACGCTCGTCAGGCCCAGATGCAATCCGATCACGTAGCGTTTGCCAGGTTCCAGCGTCATGTTCTTGCCGTCCATCTGCACCGTCTTCGTAATCTTGTTCTCAATGCTGATACCGCGGGTAACACCATCACTCAGGAAGCTGGAGAGGTTGTCGTCCTTGGTCTCGATATCGTAGACGATAGTCACCGTCACCGGGACACCGACGATCGGAATCACCATAATCGGATCGTTGACATCGGCTACAGAATTAACGGGATCTGCAAACGAGAACAAGTTAACCGGCGTATTCGTTACTCCGTCCCGGTTCTGGGCATCAAACGGAGATGACTGTATGATCTTCGGACTGAGCGTAGCCGGCTCCTCATTGACGTCTGCCGCCGTGGATACGCCCTCCAGGCCATCGCTTCTACCGTCATAGATCGTCACAGGGTCGCGACGAAGTCTTCCCGTTCCTGAGATATCGAACCAGGCCGGGTTCCCGCGCTTGCTGTTCAGGTTCAGCGAGCCGCGCGTCGTGAAGCCCGTGAACGAGACCGAACGAACATACACCCGCGTATCTGGTGCGAGAGAACTGTTGGCGTGGCTCTCCACGTCTACATCCGTATCGATCTGCACATTCAGCTGAGAAAGTGCATGGTTGAACTCGAAGGTCAGCCTGTCGCCCGTCTTCGGCTTGATCACGTCGATGAACGGGTCGCCCGACTGCACGTTGTTCTTGTTGCCGTCCACCGATGAGGTGAAATTGTCGGCAGAAACACCCCAGCACAGGTCCACAC
>Ga0265301_10005995_pt1 | contig 11760 bp, 28 predicted proteins | sample AusTroGonzalo_MG_2_FD_193488 | JGI IMG/M metagenome (GOLD analysis project Ga0265301, IMG submission 193488) | Bovine rumen microbial communities from tropical cattle in Woodstock, Queensland, Australia - Gonzalo_04 | ecosystem: Host-associated > Mammals > Digestive system > Stomach > Rumen ...
CCACCAACCGCAGGATCAAGCACACCGATAACCTTATTGACCGTTTCGGTTATCTCTCCGGGGAAATACTTACACTCTGACGGTTTATACAATATACCTTCACGCACAAACGGCGCTTGTTGGTATTTAGCCATCCATTCGGGATCATCCAATCTCTCCCTCATTTCCCTGTAATATGCCGTGGTAAATCCGTTCACGGTATAGTTGAAGTTAGATTCGTCATGCTCATTCAGGGCGGGTATCTTGCGGAAACGATAAAGAGGGTCGTTCCCGTATAGCTGTTCCAATCTATACAAAGGGTCATAGACGTTCCATAACGTACCGACCATCAGTTCACACGCTCCGGCAAAGTCAAAGCACATATCTATGTCATATCCAAGGTCTATCTCGTCCCCTGTCGGGTCAAATCCGCTCTTTCTATCGACCATCTTGTTAAGATATTCCTGCCAGGTGTTTTCCATTCGTGTAGGACTTAATGAGTGTTCACGATCCCTTACAAGGTCATCAACGTATAATACTCCATCCCATGAAACGTCAACCGCTCCCGTCCATGTCGCATCTATCGAACGGCACGTTAAAGTAGAAAACCTATCGGGCTTGCCTAGATTTATCGTCAAGTCCTCCGCTGACTTGTCCTGTATGACTTTCTGCTCTTTTTCGTGCCAGAATTGATAGATTTCACCAAATCTATACTCCGCACTATCAAAAAGGTTCATCAATTCTTTATAAAACCCTTTTGTCAAGACACCTGAATGACCGCCCATAGCTGAATGTGAGTTTGGTCGCTTCATGGCAAGCCATGTGAGAAAGAAAATACATTCCGTACTCTTACCGACTCGAGGGGGAAGGGAAATACCAAGAAACTTGATCTTTCTGTTCGCTAAATCCTCTAAATCGCCTAAAACGGTCTGCAACGGCTTGATTCTTGGCAGATAAAACCTTTTTTCCTGTGGTCTGTCCTGTTCCATGAAGAAAGTAAACGATTCCAAGTTCCAAAAAGAGTTTAACAGGCATAATTGATAAAATCCCCTTAACAAATAGACATCTTGCCCCCAAATCTTCGCCTCTAAATCCCATATAGAGGAAAATCCGGCTTTCTTTACCGTCTGATGCACCTTTTCCATAGTCAATGAGATTAAAGAACGGGCGTATTTTATTTCGTTCAACTGAAATAAGGAATATGTGATATTCTTCACATACCCGTCTAATAATCGTTCATCAAGATATAATTGACTTACATAGTCATCGTCCAAAGAACGGACTATCTTCTGTACTTCCCCTAGATTTCCGTCAGCCATACCTCTGCCCTCGGTCTATCTGAATAAAATTTCGATACTTCCAATCTCACAACCTGCCTGTCATCGTCAAATGCGATACCATTCAGCGAATCTAGTATGATCTTCGCTAAATTGTCCAAATCCGGCTTGTGATTGTAATAGACCCTCTCGGTCAACATCATTTCACGCTTTTTCTTCGTGGTCGATGCCGGAATAGGAAAGTAACACACGATCTTTGCAGACAAGTCACCCTCTAACTTCCCACCATCGTATGAAGTCGCTACTAAATTCTCATACAGGATCGTGTCTTTCGGTGTGTATGTGTGTCCATTCCGGCTGAACCTCGGACGCCCTTTCCCGCGGGGCAGACCCGGTACTACAAAATGTGTCATATCAGATTTCTCCTACTGTCGTACCTAATCATCTGTTTCGCCTGTTCTTCCATCGTTATATCTGTCCTTTGAAACGGACATTCCCCACGGTAGGACACCGACAAAGCTAAACAATGATTGTCCCGGTTGGCAAAACACTCTTTATCGCAGTAATCTCTATCGTACCTTTCGTCCATCTTTCCGTATCTTTACCTTGTATCTCCCTGTGTTATCCCAAAAAACTACCTTGATGCCCTTTGCGTTCGATCTCTTTAGCATTTCATCCGCCAGGTATAAAAAACCTTTTCTGTCCATTCTGCACTCGTCAATTCCAAAATATGTTTTCTCTGTCCCCGTTTTTATAAACTACATATCCTATCCGTTGCCCCATCCTAGGTTTTTCGCCATTCTCAATCCGTCCATCAATGCCGTTGTAAACGCAATCTATAAAATGACGATCACAATAGTCTATAAAACTCTTTAATCTGTCTATTCTTCCTTTTCCGGGACGTGATATTCTTTCTCTACATTCCTTTAATCCAATCCTTCCATGAACATAATCGCCAAAAGCCGCCTCTTCTTGTTGGCGCTTTAATCGCTTTCTTTCTCTAGTGGAACGTATCTTTGCGTTTATAGTTTCCCTGTCACAACCAATATAATCGTTTATATGCCTCCCATAATGCGCCGCCATGTGGCACTTGTGACATAAAACGACTATGTTTGACAGTTTGTTTGTCCCACCTAGTTTTAATGGAACAACGTGATGTAGTTCTACACCCTCATCACTTCCGCAGTTATAGCAGGTTTTGCCTAAATTCCGTTCTGCCATAACCTTTTCTATACTATTTACCCATTCTTCCCGTAATCTTTTGCAATCTTCTTCGTTAATCATTTCAAATTCCTAATTCTTGCTATTATTTTACTGTTTTCTTGATACAGGCTCGGAAAATTCCGTACCAAATAACTAATTCTTGCTAAATATGCCTAGTTATGGTAAACCACTTATGAGAACAACCACTTCTCGAAATCCAGGTACATGTCTACCAACCACGCCGCAAACAGTATCAGCCATGTAGTACAAAACCACACATATCACGATCTTCGCTATATACCCCACTTATGCACCTCTACAGTTCCATTCTCATAGACAGTTTCCCCGACTATCTCCCCGGATTTTAGATAGCCCCTCTTTTTCAGTATGATGTCTATATTGTTCTTTACACTCACTATCCCGCGCTCTTTGACGTATCTCTTGTAATAAGACATATCCTTGATCTTGCAGCTCTTTGCCATCTTTATCTTGCTTTTACATTCCCTCGTGCCTATTTGACAGTTCGTGTACTCCGCAAACGCCGCATCCAACACATCATCCGATACTTTATGTGGTCTGCCCGTTTTAATCGTAGCCCTGTAGTCGTTTATATGACCGCCCCAATGTACCGCCTTATGGCATTTAGAACATAAACAGGCTATATTCGATATGTTATTCGTACCACCCACATACAACGGTACAATATGGTGATACTCGATACCTTCCGTGCTTCCGCAGTTGTAACATACTGATCCGCAGGTGTACTTCATCATCTTCCTGTATATGGGATCGTGAAATTGTGTTTTCTTTTCTTCGTACGTCATTTCGCCTTTTTGTTTTTTAAGAACTTGAAGGGGTAACCCGCGCGGTTGGATGGTTTCTGTGCTAGTGTCCGGGCATAGTTCCTTGCATAGTCCCTTGCGCCTGTCCAGATAAAGTATTCGCGAAAGTCATCTTTCACGCCCAAATTGTAAACCTTAATAAATGCCGTATTTGCAAGGGTTTATAGACTTTTGCCCCGTGTCCGTCCGTGTGTTATCCGTCCATATTAGCAATTATTGCTACCATTCCCGCCATTATCCGCTAGCCGTTTCAGATCGTCAAAAGATAAAGACCGCTTGACCGCCTCATGCGTGACTATGTTCTGCCGTGTATATAAAAGCCCTGTTTCAATGTCGTTATTAGCTAATGTCATTACTCCTATCGGGGTATTATTCAAGCGATTTTGGATGTAGTTTTTTCTGCGCTTTGATATGCCTAGACTTCCTGCCGTTACCTCATATTGTCTGATAACCTCCTCATCAATGCCCGTGTAATAGGATGCGCCGACTATTGAAGGCAGGGCGTCATATTTAGCGCATATACGAACATATATAGCTATAAGGGTTTTAATATCTTCTGGTTCATACCTTGATTTATAGCCATATAGTATGTTGTTTGGTTTGCTGCCTTTTGTGTTGTCTGGCTTGAATAGGGATATATAGCATAAATCAAGATAGTATTGTAGTTGATTTGATGTGATGTGCAGCGGGTCACGTCCATCTGCCTCCATGTTGCGCTCGATTATGTCCATACTAGCATTGTAATAATAGTTATAGTCAAGCGATCCATCCGGCAGGCGGTTAATGGTTGGAGTATATTCTAATATAGGCGTATTTTGCCCCTTGTTTGATTTTTTCATTGCGTCCCGTCCCTTCCCGCGTCCCTATATCAAAACAGGGGTATATTGTCAAATGCGGGGATTTTTCCGGGGGTTTATACGCATAAAAAAGACGGGGCTTTATTTGCCCCGCCCTACTTGTTATGCTGTTTCGATCCTGTCAATGTCTGATATATTCAGGACGTAAATATCATCACACATAACCCTTGATCCTATTATGTCGATTTTATCACAGTATAGTCTTGATCCGTCATACAGATAAATATACATTGTCATCCCTCCTTAAAATAGCGGCGTGTTTTCGTTTTCCCTCCAGTTTATCGGCGTATATCCCAGACCGACCAAAAAAGCATAATACAGATCATTTAATATTTCATATCGTGCATCCCAGGACCCGCGCAAATGTGAACAACAAACAAGTATATCGTGCATTTTCTCTTTTTCCTTGTCTGTTAATTTTGCATATGTCCAGGATTGATAGATCATTGTTAAAAAGTCATTCAATGCGTTATCCTTGTTTTTCATGCTATCGCCCTCCATGCTATATCTTCATTTTCTTTTTGTATCTCATCAAAAAGCCCGTCACAAGGCGTTACATCATAGGTCAAGTTACCCGGCGCGGCAAATGGTAAAACCATGTAAAGACCGTATTTACTAGATAATAACAACGCCTTGTATTTATTGCCCGGTGTGTTATCCTGCCATACATCGCAATCATTGTATGTTTTCGGGTCTGCTATGCAGTTAAAACCCCGCGCCACAAGTGATAAGTTATAATAGCAATCATTAACTTTGATATAATGATCCGTGTCGCCTAATCTCCATCCGTTACATTTTGCCGTTGCTATGGAGTAGTTAATGCTAGTTTTTAAGTCGACCCTGATTTTGTTCTGTAATATATCCTTAAAATGTTTAACTATTGTGTTATCATCTGGATATTTTGCCCCTTTTACCGGAAGGGATAAAGCCGTATAACCGTCCGTGTAAAGTCCGTTGTCATCATCCTGCATTTTCGCTAAATGTCCCGGCGTGTTACCTTTATATGACTTTACAGCTGCCGCGCGTGTTGTATTGTTGTTTTTGATCCCGCTCCAGGTCTGCCCGACTTCATCACGAAAAGAATTAATAATAATATTCATTGTGTCAACGTCCGTTTTACCTCTTAATGTCCTTAATATTTCAAGTGTTTTCATGTCCTTTTACCTCCTTTTATGCCCTTGTTATCCTGTAATGATCCGATTTTTTAGTGTGATAACCCTCTATTTTATATCCGGCTTTTTTGATGATAGACCAAAAACAGCTTGATCCGACTCCGCCCTCATAATAAGGCAATACGCTATAACCCGCGCCATACCCGATGATATTTCTGTTATCATGCCCTGTGCAAGCTGATCCGCTTGTGTCATCCATACCCGCGGCAAGTCCCGCCTCTTTTAATGTATAGAGTATTTTTAACATTGTGTTATCCTGGTTAAATGCCTCCGCTATACACGTTGATTCCTTGTCATATCCGCATCCGCTAGCGCGTCCGTATGTCCTGCCGTTATCACTCCATGATTCGCAATGCGGGTTATATCCCCATGTTGATGACCTGATCCATTCAATATCAATACTTGCGGTTGTCAATTCCGGCGCTTTACTAACCATATCAAGGCGGGCAAGTCCTGCCTCCGTGTTTTTTTGCTCCTGTTTTCTCATTCTGATAATTGCAAGGTCAATAGCTTTTTGCCGTGATATTTTGCCCGTTTTGTATTGATCCCATCTCAAATCAGTTGAATAATGACGCAGACCACGGTCAATGTCGGATTCGTTTCCGTATATGATCCATTTCTCATTTTTTGCCGCCCTTGCTGCCTGATCCTGTAAAAATAATTCTGTTAACCTTTTGAACATTTTTTACACCTCCTTAATTGTTATGCTGTCATCCGTTGCTATTGCTTTTACCTCATCCGGCGTTAATTCTGCCGTAAATGTAAACCCGTCAAAACTAATGTAGTATGTTTTCATGCCTCGCCTCCTTCCATATATTTTTGGTAGTCTTTGCCGCCCTTGCGATATATCATCTGTGGAAAAATAACCGCGCCCGTCATAACCGCTTCAATATCTTTGTAAACCTTCTTGACCTCTTCGATCTCGGGAATTAACACGCCGTTTTTTACCATGAGCCGCACTGTTTCAATTCCTCTTATTGATAAACCGATAGAATTGATATAGATGATCTCGCCGGGTCTTAATGTGCTAACCTCTTTTATAAGTGTCTTATAGTTCATGTTCTGCCCTCCGTTAAAGTGCTGTTTTGTTTTGTTCTGTCTGTATTATAGTATATTGCTAGTTATATATCAATATGGAATAATGCACAACATTATATAACTAGCATTGTGCATTGTGTATATTGCTAGTTGTATATCTTTCTATTATAATGAAGTCAACCGAATATTGTATGAAAGGAGGCGCGATCCATGAAAAAAGAAAAGTCATTGATAGAATTGTTAACCGATCTTGACCGGGTAAACCGCAATCTTGACCGCATAAAAAACGATCCTTCATATATTGAAGAGAAAACGCGGGAAGTATTCAAAAACCACAAGACGCCGGATTATCAAAAAGATATATCCGCGATCCTTGCAAGTTTTTAACAAGTAGAATGATCTTTGATAACTGAATATGGAAAGGAGTGATTTTTATATGGGAAGTAAATACACGGACGCCCAAAAAAAAGCCACTAATGATTATCAAAAGAAAACCCTTGAGATTGTATCATTCAGGGTTAAAAAGGGCAAAAGGGCGGCATATAATGAACTAGCACAAAAAAAGCATACTTCATTATCTAATATGTTGGAATCTTATCTTGATGAAGAGTGCAAAAAGGAAAACATACCTATAACACTACAGAAAGGAAGTGATAAGAATGAAACTTGATGAGGCTTTACGCCTTTACAAAATCCCGTATATGATAACACAAACAATCACCGGGGACGGGTTTATATCTTATAAGTTAACCCCGGCGGGATCATCCGCAACGCCGCAACGGTTAAAGACTTTACTCCCGGCATTGCAGACCGCAACGGGTCAACACTTGGAGATAGTAAACGATACCACAGCATTATATATCAGGGCGTTAACAAAACAACCTTTATACGATTATAAAGACTATAACGGTTATATTGATTTTAACAATCCTGATATACCTTTTATAGTTGGTTTTTCCGGCGGGCAGATCGTACTTGATACCATAGACAACGCGCGGCATATCTTGATAGCAGGGACTACAGGCAGCGGAAAATCTGTTTTTCTGCATAACCTCATAACCACAATATTATGTAACAAACATAATTATACATACCTTGTGGATTGTAAAAAAGTAGAATTGTCCATGTATAAAGAACACGCGCAAGTTGCGACTTCCGTATTTGGTGAGGGTCAAGCTGCCGTTATCATCGACGGGTTAATTGATCGCATGGAGGCGCGTTTTGATGATATGGAGCAACGCGGGGTTAATGACTTTAAGCAATACAAAAGGATCATCCCGGACGCAAGGCGGCATATTTTAGTAGTTGATGAGTTATCTGATTTGATCGAAAACAAAAAAGCGCGGGCGCGGGTCATCCCTGAATTATTGAGAATTGCGCAAAAGGGACGCGCGGCAGGTTTTCATGTGATTTTAGCAACGCAACGCCCGGACGCCTCAGTCATCAACGGGACGTTAAAAGGGAATCTCCCTACACGGATCGCATTTAGAACAATATCAAACATGGACAGCCGGATCATATTAGATCAAAGCGGCGCGGAATTGTTACGGGGCAATGGTGACGGGTTATATCTCCGTAACGGATCATTCAATTTACAGCGTGTTCAATGTCCACACATTGACCCGGCATACATCCGCAGGATCATGACGGCATAACCAAAAAGCAACCCCTGCCGATTATGGCAGGGGCTTTTTTTATGTCCTGATGACCGGATCATCCAGGCGTCCCGAAAGGGTCAAATTTTGAGGTCAAAAACGACCTCTTTTTTAATGCGGATTTTCGATCAATTTTGACCTTAAAAAACAGGTGTCATTTTGAGAAAATTTTGCCCGAACATCCATTCGACCCTTCCGCCGGAAATTTTTTACGGCAGGATCACGGTCTGAATTTTTCGCTAGTACGCGACTTTTGAATCGAAATTTTGATTAGTACGCGACTTCCTGCAAGTGAGAACCGATCATAGCCACAACCCGGTTGAAAGCAGCTTGTCCCTCTTCCTGGGTTATAAAGTTCATGGTCAAAAGAAAGCGGATATTCTTGACGGCTTGATTAGCAAGTCCCTGTGTTAGTACGTCAACTTTCAAGCCTAAAGGCTCTAGTACGTCATTTATATCTTTGCCGTTTGCAAATGCCTGTAAATTCATTCCTGTACCTCCATGTATATTATCTTTTTACCGCTGATCTCGGCATAGTGATGTTCAAAACTTGCTCCCTTGCTTTCTTCCCATTCCGGCAACATACACACAACGTCTGATTGATCTATCAAAGCAATACAAAGTGTCATGTACTGTGAATAAGTCGTTGATGCGGGCATATTAAACAGGATTTTCGCCGGGTTTATGACTTCATACTCATTTTGCAAGTGGTTTTCTGCCGTGATAAAGTTGTCCATGTAGTTATCTATCCCGGTTATGCCCCCGCTGATATAGACCTTCACCCTTTATATTCCCCTTTCATCATTGCGATAACGTCATCTGCCGTGTGATACCCTGTCGGTTCTTCTTCCCTGTAGTCCCACACCTCTAAAAGACCTTTATCATAGCCGTATGTATTTTGACCGTAAATAACTGAAAATTCCGATCCTTCGTACTTGAATTTTGTACGGTATATATTCAGGACTTCATATTCGTATGTAAGAGTTATGTTTGAATCATCCCACCATTCTACGCCCATATCGGTTAGCATAGTACGCAAACGTGCCATTTCTGACGGTATAATAGCCTTATTTTCGTTGTTTTGTGTTTCGTTCATAAGTTTCCTCACTCCTATATCAAAGTACGCTTAAATCGTCTAGTACGCGCCTTATCGGTTATTATTGAACATACCCATTATGGTCATGTCGCAGAAATGCTGTGCATCTGCTTTGGTAAATCCCTCTGCCCGGTACGCATCGTACTGTGCTTTGATAAAATGTGCTAAATCCTTGGATGCCTGTTCCATTTGTTCCATCTGTGTCTGTGACATAGCGAACATCATCAATTTTGCTATGTTTTCTTTGTTCTTGTCTGTCATTTCTTCCTCCTATGGTAGTTCGTCAATTATTATCGTGCCTGTCGGGTAGTAAATGATGTGCCTTAAACCTTTTTCATCATCAAAGATAACCCTGTCATTGTCATAATCCACATCAAATTTACCCTCGTATGTCTTGATTAGTCCTCCGTTCATATCGTACACATGAACAGACCGCTTGATACCCTGTTGGAAGTTGCTTTCCTGTGTCTTGACCGCTCTTTTGCCACTCTCGGTGTTGCCGTAATACCAATTCAGACCGATCATTACTCCTATGCCTATGGCAATGATAATTATTGTCAATAATATCTTTCCGATCTTGTTATTGTATAAATCTGCCATTGAGTAAATCATTGTCCCGATCCCGATAATAATTAACAGGATAAAAGCATAAAGAAACCAACCGCCTACTGTTATGTTCATTCAAAATCCCTCCAACTTGTGACTAACCGACATCAATTCCCGTCTTAACCGGGTTATATCATTCTGTATGACCGTGTGATTGCTCTGCCACGATCTTTCACTTGTATAATTGTCATCCGTGTATTTTATAAGCCTGTCCATAAGTTCCTTACAGAATTTCAGGTCACGCATTATTTCAGCTTTTGGTTGCATTTTCCCACGCTTTCATTCATCATCCTGCATACTTTATCTGCCTTGCGTTTATCCCCTATTGACCCAAAAACAGGGATATAGGGATAACCTCGTTTATGGCAATAGTACGCGCCTTTTTGTTCCTTTAACTCCGATACAACGTACGGTTTCATTCGTCATCCTCTCTTGCTAGTCTGTCCCATTCGTCTACATACTCTGCATCCTTGCACCGTTCGTAATCAGAACACCAATAGCAGCTTTCGGCATCAAATACACCGCTACATTCATTCTCCGGCACATCCGGCATCCCTTTGAAATTGCCCCATGAAAACGGTCTAAATCCCATTTATACCCTCCTTTCATCTATTCCATTTCGGATCGTCCTCTACACCCATAATCTTCATGAGTCTGTCACGCTCGGCTAACATTTCGGGTGTCATACTATCTCTTGCATCCTTAAAGTCAGGGCAATCATCGGGGCATCTAAACTTTATCCCATGTATGCCGCACCGCAAGCAATCATCATCCGATATGTCATACTCGCATAAATAATTAAGTCCACTCATCCCTTTTCTCCCTTCCGTGTTATTCTCATTAACTCCTTTACAAGACTTTCGTTATCTTCCTCTGTCGGTAAAGGCTCATTGCCAAACCTTCCGCACTCATTACAGCATACGCAAATCATTCCGTAACTGTCGGGGTTTTTGCAATTCTCTGTTACTCCTATATCAACGTGCATCATGTCTGCTCCTTTCTGTATTTGTCGATAATAACAAGGCTCTGATTTAAGCCGTTCACAAAATTGATTAAATCTTTTCTGTCATGGTTTATGATTTCCTCGTTCATTATCGCCTTTACTTTCTCTATCTCGGCTCTTATCTTGTCAAGCAATTCGTCACGTTCTTCTAGGGCTTTGAACGCTCGATCTATGTCTTTTAATGTTTGGTCTGTCATTCTTTACCGCCTTTCTGCCACATATTCTATGATTCCCTTTTTAATAATGCTATCTACCATCCAGTTATATCCACAAAATCCTCTTGATTTCTTTCTTAACTTATTACCCTCTCTACAATCAACCTTTTCTACTGATATACAAGCAGTCCATCCATCATCCCATCTGTACGAAAATGACTTTCCAATAATATCCTTTGGTACGCTTCTTTCCGTTTTAACAATAGCGTGTAAATCATTTTCCCCTGACCATCTTCCATTCCACGAACCTCTATTTGGCATTGTTAATATAAACGCTATCATTCCTTGTCGCTCCTTTCCTGTAGCTCAACTATGACGTCAAAAATTGCTTAATTAACCCTTGAATCTCATTTTCAGAAAATCCCGTTTTCTTTGCCATATCTTGTAGCCACTCCATAAAAGACTGTGCTATTTCCAACAGTTTTAATTGGTATTGTTCTAGTTCTGTCATTCATTATCCTCACTTTCTGCCTTATATATTTAATCGGGGTAAGGATTTGCACCTTACATAGTTACACTTCAATCCAACAGCACTGAATTTCACAGATTTCTTTGGCTTTAACAAATGGGGGTAACCTTAATTTATTAAGCGTCTACTTTACCTTTACTTGCATATTGTAAAGATTTTATCATATAAATAGCGTCCTATTTTTATGCCTATTCCGCCACCCGATTAAATCATTACTTATCTTCATTTTCTGTCAATATTTCAATAGGACAACTTATAGAATTAAAACCTAAAGGACAGCGCACTTTTAATTCTTCATATTGATGTGTACTAAAATAACTCTCTTGATGTATAGGACATTTTTTACAA
>Ga0265301_10005997_pt1 | contig 11758 bp, 18 predicted proteins | sample AusTroGonzalo_MG_2_FD_193488 | JGI IMG/M metagenome (GOLD analysis project Ga0265301, IMG submission 193488) | Bovine rumen microbial communities from tropical cattle in Woodstock, Queensland, Australia - Gonzalo_04 | ecosystem: Host-associated > Mammals > Digestive system > Stomach > Rumen ...
GCCGCCGGACAGCGAAGCGTACTTTTTCAGGATGCCGACCAGTCGGTTTTCCGCCTTGTTCCACAGGTCATCGCTGAGGGATCGCGGAAACCGCCTGTCCATTTCCTCCTTGACGGCCTGTTTTGCTTTCAGCATTTGCTTTGCGGTTTTCATACTCACTGTGCCTCCTTCGCATTTCATTTCGCCAGAAACCGTGTGACTTCACTGTAAAACCGATCTGGGAGCATGAGCACCATCTCTGCATGGGCAAGCCCTTTGAACTCCCGTTCTACGGTCTGTGGATAAGCCTTTTGTGTGTATGCCAGATCGTTTTTCCGCGCTTTCTTTTCTTCCTCTCCATACCAATACTCGATCTTGGTCGGCACGGAAGGAACGGGATCAGGCATGGAATAATTGTTGGTGGACCAGAAGGTGTTATAGATCGTTCGGGATGAAAAATGATGCTTCTCAAAATCAGAAATCTTTCGGTAATGTTCCTCCGGATCTTCTCCCTTCGGCGTCCAACGTTCCGGGGGATATGCCAGCTTCAAAAATGTCATGGACTTTGCCCCCAGCATGACCGTGATCCAATCCTTCACGGCAATCAGGCGGCAGATCAGCTTCGGATAGGGATAAGGTGTGATCCCGGCATCGATGATCGCCTTCTCAACAGGGATATCCTCTGTTGCCAGGAAGCGGATCACGCCGGCTCCGCCCATGGAAACGCCGTACAGGGCTTCTACATGCGCGATTCCTTTCTTTCGCAGAAAACCAGCGGCATCTCTGACATTCTTTTCAATGGAGATAAACTCTGTTCCCAGCTCGTCATGACCGTCCGCGATAAAAAGAAAAACATGATAATCCTTTGCCATGGCTTCTGCGGATGCTTTAAACACCCACCAGGGTTCCGCGGCGCATTGGAACATCACGAAGATTTTCTCATGCGTCTCCCCGAATTCATACACTTTCACGATTTATGCTCCTCTGTGACCTTTATGGTTTAATCAGGGTAAACACGCCTGCCGTCAGCGCACTGCCAATCAGGATCATGACACACTGCCCGGCTTGCTGCCTGCGGTTATATCCGAAATCCTGCCAGCCGGCACAGCCCTCTGTTTCCGGAAAATAGTGCTGAAAGAAGTGCGTTTTTGTCAGCAGGACATAATCCAGGCAAATGATGTCAAATGCTTTGATCACAGCGCCGATGATGAAAAACCGCAGGAAGAACTGCCAGAAGACAAACCCGTGCCGCAGTCCGTCTATACCGCCGATCACAAAAAGCCCGACATACACAAGGCAGAAAAGGATCAGGATGATCCATCCGAGAACGCGGCGAATTGAAATCGGCTGATGATCCCATTGCTCCAGCCTTGGTTGCAGACGTTCCTGCACATCATCCGGGAAATTCTTTGCCAGCAGTTTTGTAGGCATGGTGACCGTCACGCCCCAGATGGCGAAAAACAGCAGTGCGCAGCCTGCCAGGGAAAGCAGAAGCGTTAATCCCATAGTCTAACCCTCCTCAATGCCCGAATATGAGAAACATGATCCCGGACAATACCGCTGCGATGATCGGATTTCCGATGATCGTAATCAGCCATTTCACGATCAACGTTTTTCTGGGAATGTACGGTTTCAGATCCTCCGTGCCCGGGATCGTCCACGCTTTCGTATGGCCGACCCAATACCAGTCAATAAAGAAGCGGTCAAACAGTCCCTCCGCCATGGCGAGGAGAAGGATCTGCCAGAAGGGCGTCCAGAACCCTCTTGCGCCATTGATGCCGTAAACCGCCCACAGCACAAAAGTGATCAGGACGGGCAGCGTAATGAATTTGAATAGCATTTTATTATGGTTCATCCTGTTTTTCGTGATCAGGCCTATTTCAACAACCCGTTCCTGAACATTCTGTTCAAACAGAAAGGCGGCGTTATGGTTTCCGTTGGCGATGGCAACCACACAGGGCAAAAACAGAATGAAACAAACGACCAAGCATTCAAGAAACAGAATCATGGCTGGCCTCCTCAAAACAGCGTACAGATCCATGCCGCCAGCGCGGAAGCTGCTGGGAAAATGGCAAACAGCTTCAACAACTGGCTCTTGAGGTTGAAGCCGTACTTTCTGCCCTTCAAGGCATTTTCCGTTTCGGGATAGTAATGCTGGAAGAATTTGAACTTCATCAGCAGAAAGTAGTCAAAGCAGACCATGTCATAGACCTTGTAAATGGTAAAGATGATCACAAACCGCAGGAGAAACTGCCAGAAAGTGAACCCGCTTCTGAAACCATCCCAAATCGAAATCACACCGACGCCCAGAATCATGAGAATGGCAAAGGCTATGAGCGTCCATCCGATGATCCTTGCGCCATAGAACAATTCCTTTTCCCTTGGCCGGATCACAGCCTGTGCCTCCTTTGGCGCCGAAGAAAAGAATTCCTTTTTCTGGATAAAAGCAATCGCGGACAGCAGCATCAGCGTGATTGCCGCACAGAAAACAATGGCAAGAAATATGGTCAGCAGCATGGTGTCATCCTCCGAATAGCAATCTGATAAACTTACACGGGTGTTTGCATGAACTCATCAATGGCTTTCAGCACTGGAACGGCGTATTCATCCCCGCCGAACAGCCATTGCTCGTGCTGCATATCGAACTCCCGGATCTCCGGGTCGCGGAAATACTTTTTATACCGCGTAAGGTACTTTTCTCCCATTTTCCTGGCGTAGATGAAGTGTACTTTCGTGTGTTCCACATAGATGTCGTCTTGTAGCCAGGTGAGCAGGTCGGTGTAATACTCATTCTTGATGGATTCCGGCGAGAATTTTTCCAGGCAGGCCATGAACTTGTCTGCCGCCTCGTCGCTCATTTCAAATAAGCTCTTGAGCTTTTCACGGGCTTTGGCCTTCTTCTTTTCGCCTTTGGTAAAGCTGGTCAGCAGCGGCACCACCAGCTTCGATTGCAGCCATGCGCTGAACTTTCCGCTCTGATCGAGATCGGGACTACCGAAGATGCCGTGATCCAGGTGCACGTTCTGTCGCTGGATCAGTTGCCCCACAAAGCTTGAGCCAAGGGAGGAACCAATGGCTCCGTCGATCCAGCCATCGAAGTGATCTTTGATGTACTGTTCGATCTTCCCCGTCACCGTGAGCATATCGGGGAAAATGAGATCGCTGCCGTCAAAACCATCGTAATTGACGCAGACCAGGTGATATTTCTCCGCCAGCCTGTCCAGCACAGATCTGAAATTCGTCTGGTAGTCGCAAGCCGTTCCCGGCAGCAGGAATAAGACTTTGCCAGTCGTGCGGCCCATTTCGTCAAACTGCATTTCGCTTCCTCCTCAGAAAACCATCATGACAAGCCCAGCAACGATCGCCGCGCCGACGATCCAGATCAGGGTCAGGACGCCGCGCTTTTTCAGCACCTGCGGCCAGGTTTGCACAAAGGGAATGTCCTCCGTGCCGGGAATGATCCAAAGCCTTGAATGCCCCACCCAGAGCCGGTCGATCACGATGCCGTCAAACCAGTTCATGACCTCCAGGAACAGCAGCGCCTGAAAGTATGCGGGATTGAAGTCATGGATGCTGTTCCACAGGCCGATGATCAGCAGCAGAGCGGCTAGCATCACCAGAAAGAACGGGATCATGAAGCGCTTCTGTTTCCGGGCGACGGTCTCTCTGTCGGTCAGACCCAGCTGATATACCCGTTCCTGCACAGGTTTCGGATAGAAATACAGCGCGTTCAGGGCGTTATTGCGCACCGCCAGCTTGACCATCAGGGAAAACAGCGCACAGAACAAAACCAACTGTAAAATAATCATGCCTTCCTCCGTCAGAACAGGCTCCCGATGCCCGCCACGATCAGCGCCGCGATGGGACATACCAGCAGCGTCCAACCCAGGGCGTGCTCCGGAATCGCCAGGGTTTTCAGCCATTCCTTACGCTCCCAGGCTTTGCAGTGCTCTGCACCCTTGATCATGTGACGTACCTTTCCGGGCAACCAGCAGTCCAGGATCAGGAAATCACTGACACTGACCATGGTCATTTCCACATAGCCCGTCCAGAACAGCAGCCAGAAGCCCTTGATACCAGCTAATCCCGCGCTGACGCCCCACCAAATAAAGATCACAAGATACAGTGGATAAAGAATCAGGTACATTTTCCTGACGTCACGCCTGTCCACATAAGGTGCGGCGGCTTTCTTGATTTCTTTGGGAAACATGGTGCTGTACGCCTGGGGCCACAACAAAAATCCCACGCCCACCACAGCATTGAACAGCAGGGACATTGCCAGACCGTCCACAATGATTCTTGGCCAGTTCATTTGGTTTCCTCCTTCAGCAATCTGATCCATTTTCGCTGCCGGTGCGCGTAGAAGGTCTTTGCCCATAGCCAGATGAAGAATGTCTTCCATCCCGCCTGGATCTCCACCTCATCGGTGTATTCCGTCTGCATACCCAGGTCTTTCAGGGTGATCCTGTGATCCCACACCTGAACGTGCTCATTGTTTTCCCTGCTCTGTATCACGTTCTCGTCAAACCGCTCGATGCGTATGGTGTGCGTGCCAAAGGGAATCATGCCAAAAAGCCAGAGCCTATAGGAAGACACGCCCCCGACACGCCACACGTTGTCTGTCCGAGCGTCAACCGGCACAAAGGAAGCATACGGCGCAGCAATGAACTGTAGCGTTTCCAGGCGCTGCAACCGGGCAAAAACATCCGGTCGTTTTGCCGGGAAAATGGATGTCTTCTGAACCATCATAGCATTCACCTGACGCTTTTCCGGTATACCTCATCCCAGCAGCAAGGCCCGTCCGAGAGATCGGAATGCCGAACGAAGCGCACATGCCGAGTAAGTCCTGCGTAAGACCAGGTATCCGTATTGCAGAAGATTTTGCACAGACTCCGGATGCCATAGCATTCAAACATCTCCACATACATGCACTTCGAGATCCTGTACTCCACCGCATCCTTGGATACGCTGAAAGAATCGTAGGTGATGCTGTGATCCTGCACCCGCTTTGCATGGTCGCTGATATTCCACTTCTTTGTGATCCGGAAGCTGTTCGGCAGCAGGTTGACGATTCTGATCAGTGTATCAAAAATCTTTCTGCGTCCAGCATATACAATGTCCGTAAATGCTATGATTTCTCCGTCGGAGAGCCCGAGATCACGCAGTTCCAGACACATGGCAATCACAGCGTAGATCAGGGGAACGTTCATCGTGGGATAGACGTTGTGCGTATTGAACGCCGGGGAAGCCAACATATCCCGCAGTCTGTTCTCATATTGGTGGGTTTTGATCTCTGCGTCTGAAAAGTTCTGCTTCTCCAGTGCCTTTCGATACAACCTGCTGCATTTTCGGATCAACTGATAATTCATTACCAGTGCCCCCTCAGCGTTTGGATCATCCAGTTCCAGCCTTCCTTCGCCTCCCTGCAGAGCGGGAAGACGGGATAGCAATGGAACATACCCTCACCGATGACCATTTCATAATCCACGCCATATTCCCGCATAGCCGCTTCAAAGGACGGCGCGATGGCATACAGGCATTCGTCTGTACCATAGTTGAAAATCACCTTCGGACAGCCGGTGAAATCGCCGGTTTGCAGGTAGATCATGAATTCCGGCACATTGTCGTCTCCGTGCCGCATGATGGCTTCCGCTGTTTTCATGTATTGCGCCGGGATTGCCACGTCTTTTTTGTCGAGCTCCAGCATCCGTTCCCATTCTTCTTCCGTCTTTACGCAGGAACCGGGAGAGAGTGCCAGGATCAGCGCGGGACGCGGAAGCTCACTTTTTAAGTCGTTCATATACGGAATCATGCCCAGCGCCAGATTGCCGCCGGAGGATGTGCCCAGCAGCGAGATGTTGTCCGGCGTATAGTGTTTCAGCATCTCCTGGTAGGTGCGCAGGATCATCTGATAAGCGCGACTCAGCGGATAATCCGTACACAGCGGATAGTAGGGCACATAGAGATCCAGCCCGCTTTCCTTGGCGACCTGCAGCGCCTTTTTGACGGAGCCGGGCCGGGGAGCGCTGACCATGCCGCCGCCGATCAGGAAGAGATTGGCCCGTTTTGCCCGGGGCTTGTGGGTCATCGCCAATACAGGGAAGCCGTCAACGGAGATGTGCTCCACGTTGATTTCATCGTCATGCAGATCAGGAATGGGATTCTTCGCGTTCCGCGCTTTTGCTTTGGCGATGATTGCCTCCGTGCCTCCGGCAAAGCTCTTGTTCTTAAAACCGATGAGACGAACCAGCGTTTTCAGCAATTCATATTTGAAGCTCATTCTTAATTTCACTCCTCTGCTTATAGCCGCAATCACAATATGGCCCGCCGGAAGCGAGAGTATATTCCCGAACGAAATTGGTAACGCCGCCCGCGTCGCTCATGGCGTAATCCAGACGGCACATGGCGGGGACATATTCAAACAGTCCCAGTTCCCGCATTAGCGCACAAATGCCGCAGCGGGTAAATCGAGCCTCATAGCCACTACCATCCTCATAGGGCAGGAATTCCATGTTCCAGGAATAGGGATTCCGATCAGCAGCCCGCAGCGCGGCGGTGGCCTTCATACCACGGATGTCCTTTTCGCTGAATTTGCTCTTTCCGCCCATCCGGCAGAACCAGCGCATGGGAGCAATCATCATGGCGTCGTTATAGTATTTCGTCACCTGCTCCACATTAGGTTTTTCCGGCAGATTCATCAGGAATCCCGCCAGCATGGCGCAGCTGACAATGTTCATCTGGAAGCGGTCGCCCTTTTCAAAGACCGGCAGGGAGGCAACGATCTCCCTGTACTTCATCTTGGCCTTCCCAGTGATTTGCGCAGCAGTCTTTTGGTCGATCCCCAACGTATCTGCCAATTGGCGCTGAAAGGATCTCCGGAACAGCAGCCACATGCCCCAGGGCATTCCTGTGTATTTCATCGTGCATGCCTCCATTACTCTCACTTCACGCAGCGGAAAATACCAATCCCCTCCACGCCGGAAACCTCGGCCTGGGCATACATTCCCTTCAGCCGCTGACGCAGGCTGTCCTCCGTCTCATAGGGTGGGGTGAAGAAGCCTTTGGGCTGGTACAGGTGCTTGATGCACCAGTCCGTCCGGGTGCAGTTTCCCCGCACATAGAAGCAGCCGCAAAAGGTACCGCCCTTCTTCAGCACGCGGAAGGTCTCGCGATACGCTGCCTCCTTGTCCGGGAAGGCATGAAAGCCGTTCAGGGAGAGCACAATGTCGAAGGATTCATCCTCAAAGGGCAGCGCACCTACATCCCCCTGCTGAAAGCGGATGTTTTTCAGGCCTAATGTATCAGCCTTTGCCTGCGCAGCCGCCATCATGTCCGGGGAGTAATCCAGGCAGGTAATATCCGCCTCCGGGAGCCCTTGATAGACCGGCATGGTCAGCACGCCCGTACCCACCGGTACCTCCAGGAGCTTCCCTGAGAAGTCTTCCGGAACGCCGGAGAGCGCCCGCTCCAGATAGCGAAGGTTCTTTTCCCCGTCCATGTTCCACACAAGTCGGCAGATGGCCTTGCCCAGAAAAGTGGAATAGGTCATCATGCCGTCATAAAAGCTGGCATTTCCGCCGGTGATTTTATAGGCGTTTTGAATCTGGTCACGTCGTGACATGGTTTTCTACCTCCATTCAGATCAGGAACAGCAAGCCGAGAAACATCATTGCTCCGGCCCAATTGCCCGCGCCACCGATGCGCAGGGGAAACAGCACGGATGAGATCAGCAGAACGTTGAAGACGCAAGCCCAGGCGGGCAGCGTCGTTGCTCCGGTGACCACCATCACGAACAGGGTGACACTGAAGACGATCAGTCCGAGATAGCAGGCGGCCATGGTGACAGATGTCTTTTTGAAGAATTCAGAGATGGCAGCCCGAGCGTCCTCCGTCATGCCCAGGCGAATGTAGAACCACTCCGCCACGCCGCAGAACACATGGTGCGCTGTGCCGGGAATGTAGAATAGCGCCAGGGAGATCAGCAGGAGCGTGGAGACAGTCTCTGAAAACGGTTTCATCCACTGCGCCAGGGCGTAATACCCGCCGCTGCTCATGAGCAGCGCCAGCACGCCCAAAAGCATGGACAGCATCGGGTTTTTCAGAGGCATCTTGCTGAAAACCTCGCGCATCCTGCCATTATCTTTCATCAGCTGAAAGCCGAATTTCTTGTCTCCCGCGTAGATCAGCAGGCAGTCACAGTATCCGCAGAGCAGATGCCCGCAGATCGCGATCAGGAGCAGGATCTTTGTCGTCGTCATGCCCGCGCCTCCTTCCGGGCCAGCCGCACCGACCGGGCTTTCTCCTCCGTGTCATCATCCTCAATATAACCGTTGTATGGAGCTTCGGGATCGGTGTAGCGCTTCGCAAAGGGCTTGCAAATGTCGTCCGTGTGGGCGAAAACGAAATCCAGATCATCAGACCAGCCTGTGTGCCCGGTGATAACCGCAATGTTGTGGTTCCGGGACCGGATGATTTTTTCCAGCTTTTCAAGGGACCAAACTGCCAGCCTGTTGTCCTCCGCCAATGTGGAGAGGAAGCTATACCCGCCGTCCGCGCCGAACCAAATCGTGTCCCCGGTGAACAGATATCGGTCATCAATCAGGTAAACCATATGTCCCCAAGTATGTCCCGGGACAAGAATACATTCAACCCGAATCCCTTCAATATCCAGAACCCGACGGTCCTGCAGCAGCCTGCGCTCATTGTTCATTCTGACCATGGGCAGTTTGTAAAGCCCATGAATCACTTTCCGGCGTTTTTCACCGGTGATATACCGGTTTTCAATCTCGCTGAGATAGACGGTAGCATCTTTAAACAGCTGATCACTGTCTGTTTCTAGCGCGCCGACGTGATCTGTATCCTGATGGGTGATGAGAATGTGCTTTATGGAAGACGGATCGATATCCAGCCAGCCCATCTTCTCCCGCAGACGCTCATAGTTGTAACCCGCGTCGATCATGATGGTGGTGCCGTCCTTGGTGTAGAAGAAGATGTTGGCGATCCACTCCCGTACACACGCCACGTGATCATCGATCCATCCGGTATTCAGCGGCTTGAAGATCGCCTTACCGCGAAACAGCATGCTCATAGAAGTCTTCTGATGCTCCGAATCTTTTCTTGCCATGCAATATCAGTCCTCTTTCTTTGCATTTGCTTCCGCCTTGTGGGTCATGACCAGCAGTCCGATAAACATCCACAGGTTGCCAATGCTTATCCATCCTGCGGTAATGGCGTTGCGCAGTGCCGTTTCCGGCAGGAGTTTCAGCAGCATCGTCAGTGCCATGCCCACTGCAGGGCAGAAGATCCAGCACCATTTTGGATAAGGTGTCAGTCTCTTTACAAATGCGCCGATGTGCGCAATGTGGTGTACCACCCAGAAGAGGAAGAACAGGATCATCCCCGGCAACAGGAAGTACAGCCCAAAGCGGATGGAGGCATCCAGCGCCGTGTCGGGACTTACAGCTGTCATGTATTTATAGAAAAACACGCAGGCCAGGCAGGGCACATGCACCCCGCAGCCTCCAAAGGCGAGAATGCCAATAATACCGCTGCGGTACAGATGCGCGTATTTTTCGGAGTATGGTTTAATCAGCCGATACACAGCGAAATAGCACAGCGCTTCCAGCGGAATACCGATCAATCCAAGAAAAGCAGACCAAAAAATTGTGCTGTCAGGCAGGTGCAGGTACATGGAAAGAAAACCTTCCATACCTGTTTTATTTGCGTCATGCACACCCCATCCCAGCAGCATATCGCCCGCCAGCACCATCAGTGCCGCGAAGATGCCCAGTTTCAGCAGATGCCGGATACGGGGCCAGTCCAGGTTGTGAGTTATGCCTATATCGTTCATGATCTACGCCTCACTTCCTTACTTTCTCCCCGTCAGCAGCGCTGATCCGGACAGACCCATCCACCGCGCTTCACCCTTTTTCATAAACAGACCGTCGGTTGTGTCAATAAGCTCCACCTTCTGATAACCCATATCCCGGAGTTTGTTGATAAAAGCCTGCATGTCGCCGTATCTGTATGGGGACATGATGTCATGGATCGCAAACGAACCGCCTTTTTTCAGCGTCCGCAGTGTTTCCAGCAGATAAGCCTGCTTGTCGCCGGGGATGTTGTGATACACATAGTTGCTGCATACCGCGTCAAAGGTTTCATCATGGAATCTCAGCTTCGTTGCGTCTCCCTGAGAAAAATAAACATGGCTGACGCCTTCCGCTTTGGCGTTATCTTCACACAGTTTTCTGCTGAAGGAAGCATATTCCTTGCCCCAGCGGTCAACTCCGATCACCTCCGCTCTCGGATTCCTTTTTGCAACGGCAATCGTCAGTGCTCCGCTGCCGCAACCTACATCCAGGCATTTTCCGCCTGCAGGCAGATTGATATATGCAGCCGTTCCGTCAATAATCTGCCTGGCCATCTGACGTTTTCCGCTGTAATCAAAGGCCCGGTACATCAGGATCGACCATTTGGTCAGTATGCAGAACAACAGTGTCAGCACGGCAAACGCTACCATGAGCACCGTTTTCAGTGTTCCCTCCATCAACGCCAGGCTGAGCACCACAAGGGCTATGCCGCAGACAAGGAAAGCAGCCAGAAATGCATAAATCATTCCTTTAGGCATCCAGTTCTTATAATCAGGTTTCATGGGGAACCTCCTTGCTTTTTCTTTGCCAGCAGAATCGTTCTGGCTTTCTCTTCCGTATCGTCTGATTCATCATAACCGTCATAAGGCGCGTCCGGATCAGGAACCCGCTTGTCTTTTCCTTTCCTATACGCTTTTTGTCCGTTCCCAGCCGTCGCCTGCGTCTGTCGAATGCCGGACAAAATCGAAATCACAGCAGTCTCCACCCTGGCACAGCGTCTTGCTGCGCCTGAAGTCAGTAAACGGCAGGTTGCCGAAATTGATGATGTCTGAATGGCAGAACATCGCACCGAGCTTCATCAGGTTCTGATCTTCAAAAATGTGTTTATAAACGCATTCCCGGCATTCAAAATGGAAACGGTCCTTTGAATCCTCATCCAGATGCCATTCATATCTCCAGCCTGTGCCGGAACCGTGGCGGAATCCGAAAGGAAGGATCCTTTTCATCGCCGGAAGAAACCAGGAATGCCTGGCCAGTTTCCGATAAGTATCCGGTGTCAGCGCTTTCCACATTTCCGTGGAAACAGTCTGATAAGCTTCTTCTTCTGTTTTTCCGTGAGCCTGCAACGATCTGTACAGGGCAATGGAGGTCAGAATCTGTGCGATATGCTTGTAATTGCCCTTATCGCAATATTGCTGTTCTTCCATCAGCAGCGTGCGCATACGCCGGTAAACATCCCGCTGAATCCCGGCAGGCAATGTTGGAAAGAATCTTCTATATCGGCTGATAGCTACCAGGTTCTCGGGTGTATAGGATTTCATGATTCTCCTCTATAACTATTAGTTTAGACTAACTTAGCTTTAAAAAAACAAGTCGTTTACCTGAACTCTTTTTTCACCCCAGGTCTCAATCTTTCCGGCTTCACAACACCTTCCGGAATCGCCCACGATTTTCCGAACCGTTCCACACCGGGGACGCGTCCTTCCTGGATATACTGATTGACCCATCGCACGGAAATATTCCATTTGCGGGCCACTTCCTTTACGGACAAGTACCCTTTCATGCGTCCACCTCCACCTTAGCAAGTTAGTTAAAACTTACTTATGCAATTATATGCCAACATGGGAAGATTGCAATGTTTTTTGATTTATAGTCAATATCTGACAAAAAAGATTGCCGCCACATTAGCG
>Ga0265301_10005999_pt1 | contig 11757 bp, 3 predicted proteins | sample AusTroGonzalo_MG_2_FD_193488 | JGI IMG/M metagenome (GOLD analysis project Ga0265301, IMG submission 193488) | Bovine rumen microbial communities from tropical cattle in Woodstock, Queensland, Australia - Gonzalo_04 | ecosystem: Host-associated > Mammals > Digestive system > Stomach > Rumen ...
CTCAGGCCGTACAAGCCGCCCTTCGTGATCGCCCTGAACAAGGTCGACACGATCCAGGGATGGCAGTGCGAGGACGGCAGGCCCTTCATCCTCTCGGAGAAGGTCCAGCAGCAGCACACCATCGACGCGTTCAACGACCGCCTGTACAACATCATGGCCCAGCTGGCCAACGAGGGCATCTCGGCGGACAGGTACGACCGCATCGACGACTTCACCAAGGCCGTCGCGCTGGTCCCCATCAGCGCCAAGGAGGGCGAGGGAGTGCCCGACCTGCTGCTCGTTTTAATCGGACTGGCGCAGAGGTTCCTGGAGAGCCAGCTCGCCAAGAGCGAGGGCCCCGGGAAGGGGACGATCCTCGAGATCAAGGAGGAGCGCGGCCTCGGGAAGACCCTGGACATGATCCTCTACTCTGGAACCCTGAAGAAGGGCGACACCGTCGCCCTGGGCACCAGGGGCCAGCCCGTGGTCACCAAGATCAAGGCCATCCTCAAGCCCAAGCCGCTGGACGAGATCCGCGACCCCCGCGACCGCTTCGACTCCGTCAAGGAGCTCCACGCTGCGGCCGGAGTGAAGATCTCCTGCCAGAACTGCGAGGGTGTCATAGCCGGAGCCCCCATCCTCGTGGTGAAGGGCCCCAACGACCCCGCCATCCAGACCCTCGTGGAGGAATCCAGCATCAAGATCGAGGTCCAGGAGAAGGGCATCACGATCAAGGCGGACGCCATCGGCTCCCTGGAGGCGCTGGCGTTCGAGGCCAAGGCCAACAACATCCCCATTCGCAAGTACGGGGTCGGCGAGATCACCCGCAGGGACATCGTCGAGGCGGCCTACGGCGACAAGAAGAACAGCGTCATCCTCGGATTCAACGTCAGCCTCTCCAAGGATGCCGAGGCCGAGCTCGCGAACCACGAGGAGCTGAAGGTCATGACGAACCAGATCGTCTACCAGCTCATCGAGGACTACGTCGAGTGGGTCGACGACAGCAAGAGGCAGACGGACACGGACAAGCGCTCGGAGTTCTCCTTCCCCGCCAAGTTCAGGATCCTCCCGAACTGCACCTTCCGCGTCAGCAAGCCCGCCATCGTCGGAGTCAGGGTCCTGGCCGGCCGCATACGCCCGGGCGAGAACCTGATAGGCCCCGACGGCCGCGACTGCGGCAGGATCAAGAGCATCCACACCGGCGAGGACGCCCTCAAGGAGGCCAAGCAGGGCGACGAGGTCGCCGTGGCCATAGAGGGCGTGACCGCGGGCAGGCAGATCAACGAGGAGGACATCATCTACGTCGACCTCATCGGATCGGCCATCAAGCAGCTGAGGGAGCTGGACCTCAACGAGGACGAGAAGATGGCCATGGACGAGACCATAGCCATCAAGAGGCTCGATGACCCGTTCTGGGGAATGTGATAGGGTATGTCCTACTTCACCCGGCCGTTCTTCGCGCTGGTTGAGTTGTTCTGGAACGTCCTCCCCCTGGTTGTCGTCATCGACCTGATAGCGATATTCCTCCTGATCTTCAAGGAGAAGATGGACCCCAGGTCCTTCGCCTTCTGGATAGTCATAATCATAGTATTCCCGTTCATAGGGTTCGCGCTGTACCTGGTGTACGGCTGCACCCTCTATTCCGTGAGCATATTCGGCCGGAAGTTCGGCGGCGACCGGGAGATGGGCATCATGGACGACCCCCGCATCAGGGGCGCCGACATCCCCACCGAAGGCAACGACGGCCGCTTCTACGGCAGCCTGTCCCTGGCCCTGAGGGACATCGTCACGGACCTCTCCAAGGCGGAGAAGTCCGCCTACATCGAGATATACAGGCTCCCGGAGGAGGACATCGCGCCGTTCGTCGACGTGGTGTGCGAGAAGGCCTCCCAGGGGCTGGACATCAGGGTGCTGATGGGCAGGGGCCTGCCCAGGACACTGATGCACCTGAAGCGCATGCGCGGCGCCGGAGTGAAGTTCAGGACCTTCCACAGGAGGTTCTTCGCCCTGGTGGCCACCACGTTCCGCTTCAGGAACCGCCGCGTCATGCTGGTCATCGACGGGAAGGTCGCCTACACGGGCAACCACTCCGTCCTGAGGACGGCCGGGCCGGTCGCGTCCAGGCTGGGCGCCCGCTTCATGGCCGACTGGGCCTTCGCCGTCGGGAGGAAGCCGGAGCAGGTCCCCGTGGCGGAGCCCGCCGGGGACATCACCATGCAGGTGGTCTCCTCCGGACCCGACCTCGGGGAGGACCTGGACCCCTCCATGGCCGAGTACGTGTCCCTGGTGAAGGCGGCGAAGCGGTCGATCGTCCTCTCCGAGCCGTACCTGGTCCCGGACGAGAACGTCTACAACTTCCTGAAGCTCTCCGCGCTGTCCGGCATGGAGGTGAAAGTCATTGTGCCAGTGCGCGGGATCCGCTGGTACCAGCGCTGGAACTCCGCATCCGCGGCCGCATCACTGGTCGATTCCGGGGTTAAGGTGTACATGTGCCTGGACAGGTTCCCCGAGAGCCTGATGGTCGTGGACGGCAGGGAATGCGGGCTGGGGATGGCCCCGTTCAACGGCAGGGCCATGCTCCAGGACTTCCACACATCCATAGTAGCCAGCTCCGAGGGGCTGTCATCGCAGGTGATGGCCCGCATGGAGGAGCTGATGTCGCATTCGAACGAGCTAGGCGTCGGGGACTACGGCAAGAGGACCTTCTCGCAGAAGGTCAAGATCGCCCTGTCCAGGTTCATGATGCTGTTCAACCGAGGGGAGAGAGGATGAAGATCATAGACGACTTCCTGGGCTGGACGAACTACATCGCGGACTTCGTGATGCTGCTGGTCATCCTGGACATCGTGTTCATCATCATCCTGATGTTCATGGAGCGCTGCGACCCGAGGTCTTTCGTAGCCTGGATCATCGTGTTTCTGTTCGTGCCCCCGGTGGGGTTCATCCTGTATCTGTACTTGGGGCGCACCGTATACTGGCACACCGGCGTCTACAACGACCCGTCGTTCTGGAGGTCCAAGCTCGAGACGTCCCGCGACGACCTGGAGGCGGACATGCGCGACTCCGAGGACTACCGCGACTCCCTGTGGGTGGCGAAGGTCCTGGCGAACGCCGGCGCGGACACGTACACCAGGAACAACGACATCAAGGTCTACACGGACGGGACCGAGCTCAGGGACGACATGTTCGATGCCTTGAGGGCGGCCGAGAGGTCCATCCTGATCGAGTACTACATCATCCGCGACGACAAGGACGGAAACGAGCTCATGGACATCCTCACTCGCAAGGTGAGGGACGGCGTCGAGGTCCGCCTGATGGCCGACGGGTTCGGCATCAAGAAGGGCCCCACCAAGGCCATCAAGGAGTTCAAGAAGGCCGGCGGACACTACGCGGTCTTCCACTACTGGCTCAAGCTGTTCCTGAGCCCCAAGAAGAGCCACCGCAACCACAGGAAGATCGCCATCGTCGACGGCAAGGTCGCGTTCTGCGGCGGCTTCAACATCGGCGACGAGTACAGGGGCGAGGGCCCTCTGGGACATTGGAGGGACGGGTCCATCCGCGTCGTGGGCGACGGGATAATCCCGATGTACATGAACTTCGCCGAGGACTGGAAGTACACCGTGAAGAAGGACCCGCTGCGCCACACCTGGGAGTACCTGGACCCCGCCATAAGGGACAATCCCGGGCAGGACAGGATGCAGCTGGTCTCCGGCGGCCCGGACACCATGCCCAACAACCAGGTCCCAATGCAGTACCTGGCGATGGTCCAGAACGCCAGGGAGAGGGTCTACATAACCACCCCCTACCTCGACCCCGACGAGTCCACCAAGGCCGCCCTGATGTACGCTGCGCAGTCCGGCGTGGACGTCAGGATCCTGATCCCGGACAAGAAGGACCACATCTTCCTCTACTGGAACAACCTGACCTTCGCCAACGAGCTCATGAAGGCCGGCGTGAAGGTCTACCGCTACCATGACGGCTTTATCCACGAGAAGGCCATCGTCATCGACGACAGGTGCTGCTCCATCGGGTCCGCCAACCTCGATTACAGGTCGCTCTACCTGAACTTCGAGACCAACACCATCCTGTACTCCAGGAGGCTCACGGAGCAGGTCGCGGCGCAGTTCCTGGAGGACCTGGAGGAGTCCTCGCAGTACACCTGCGAGGAGTACGATTCCAGGACCCTGATGATGAGGATACGCATGGCCGTCTCCAGGCTAATGTGGATGCTCGCTTGAGCATCCGTCGTGACGGGATAGCGGCTTCCAAAGCCTCAAACCGCTCCAATGGAAACGTGGGTCGTCATTTTGCATTACTGCATGCTGGCACAATCCGATTGTAATGTAACATTTGGTTTCCAAAGATGCTTTTTTCCGCATCAGGCAATGGAAATCATGCATTATGCACGCTGGAGCATCCTCTGGATGCCCTTACCAACAAGATGTGACCGCACGGTGCCTGTTTCAAATAACCTTCGATGGGAATTTCCTGCATGGTTGATGAGGGACCGATGCCGGATTACAGGTCCGGCGATGAAGAATACTGGCTGAAGAACTGGGACAGGCTCACGACCGATCAGAGGGCGAAGTTCACTATGAGGATCAAGCAGATCCTGGCTGAGGTGCTCATCGGCGCGGTTGACGAGTTCAGGGGCATGGAGCGGAGCGAGGTGGAGCGTCGCATCCCGGGGGATGGCCGTGTCGCCGTCACATCGGACCCTGTTCTGGATACGCCTGGGGAGAAGAGGGCGCTTCTGGACAACGTGTTCGATATAGAGGCTCCCGGGGGCGATGAGCGTATGATCATCGCATTGGACCTGCAGGGGCGCAGACTCACGGCAGAGGACTTGATTCCTAGGCTCACAATGTATACCGCGAAAACATACTCCGCCCAGGCCCCCTTGGGGCTCCCCAAATACAGGGACCTGCGCAGGACCAGATTGATATGGATAGATGTGAACCCTGCCGAGTCTAACAGGAATTCGATCTTTTATGGGAGAATGAAGTACGAGAAGGGAAAGGGCGGGCCGGATGCCGGTTTGCATGATCCGGGGCTGATGACAGTGACTTACATAGGCCTCCATTGCGGCTCGGCACCTACAGGTAACCGCCTATTGGATTTGCTGAATATCCTTATGAACGATAGGGATACAGTGGAATCACGTGTAGAAGAGTTGGCAAAGTACGATATAGATGCGAGTCCGTTGTTGATAAGGGGAATGGAGAACATGGAGACGCTTGCAGAGCAGTTCAGGCTGAACTACATAGAAGAGGGCATCGAGATCGGCAAGGAGATTGGCCGTGAGGAGGGACGCAAGATTGAGATGGCGAAGACGGAAGTAGAATTTGCGGATGCTGTCCGCAGGCTCATTTCCCGCGGCTTTACTCTTGAAGAGGCCTTGGACATAGCATGTCCCGACCGTTATCGTTCTGGAGTGCTCTCAATCTTGGAAGCGTCAGACCGATTTCCGCGTGCGACACGGTTCCCATTTTTCATTTCTAAACGAGCATGGGGTTCATCATCCCATGCTATCCATATCCTCCGGGCTTCATCATGTACCGATTCCTCGGGTCCGGGACTTCGATGGCGTAAGAGAAGGGTGTAAGGGTCCCGCCCTTTCGGGCGGGTGTTTGAGTCGGGGCCCGAAGGCCCCGTTCAATGGTTTCAGGCTCCTGCCTTCTTCTTCTTGAGGTAGAGGGGGACGCAGAGGGCCGCCGCCACGATGATGGCGATGGCGATCGCTGCGAGGTAGAAGTAGGTGTTGTCCTCGCTTCCGTTCTTCTCGTCGAAGTAGTAGGTGGAGTAGCTGCTGAGCTCGGCCACAGCGTATGTCTGCCCATCCAGCACGTAGTACATGCAGCTCATGGGGATTGCTACGCCCCTGACCACGTGGTAGAGGACGACGTCGGAACTGCTGACGGGGTACTCGATGATCATGGAGTGGTCGCTGTGGATCATGAACGCATCCTTTCCTTCGTACTTGGTCTGCTCGACGGCGACGCGGATGGCCTCGCCGGCGGTGACATCCTCTGAGGCGAACTCCACGAGCATTCCGCTGGGGACCTCGACCATGATGTACTCGAACTCTCCCTCGGGCACGACGAAGTTGAAATTGTCGGTGGTGACCTTGGTGATCTGGTCGGGCACGACGCCGATGGGCGTCGTGGTGACGGAGGTCAGGCTGACATCCCTGAGGAAGTGGTAGGTGTAATACCAGTTGGTGCCGTCGACCTCTCCGATGGCGTCTCCGTTCTCGTCGAACATTCCGAGGAAGTAGTTGCCCACCTCCCTGTTGACGGTCTCTCCGTAGCGGACGGACTTGCTGACGCCGTCGATGGTCAGGGTGTACTTGTCGCCGATTCCCTGCGCGTAGATGACTCCCTCTCCCGCCTCCAGGATCTCCTCGTCGATGACGACGTATCCCTGGTCGTTGACGGTGAAGCCCTCGTAGGTTGTCGGGTCGAGCGTGAATCCGGTCTGGGCCTTGACGGTCATGAATCCCCTGGCGTCGATACCGAGGGCGACCCCGGTGAAGTCGATGTGCAGGAGGAGGTCTCCGGTGTAGAGCTCTTCCTTGGCATAGACGGTTCCTCCCATCTCGGTTCCTCCGTACTGGTCGTAGTAGACCGTGTTGGAGACGGCCATTCCCTCTCCGATGAAGGAGTAGTGGTTGGTCATTCCGGGGATGCCGGGGTGGGTCAGGCCGTAGACGCACTCCACATCCTCGATCGTGTCGAGGAAGAAGGTTCCGTCCACTTCGCAGGTGACGCGGTTGCCGTTGCCGTCGACGGTCTGCTGCCAGACCAGGTATCCGGTGGTGCAGGTGAAGGTGATGTCGGCCCTGGCGCTCTCGAAGGTCGTGGGGATGAGGCCGCTGAAGCCCATCTTGACGTCCTGGACGGTTCCTCCCATGGAGTAGAGGGGGGTGTTCCTGTCGAGGTAGATTCCATCGATCTGGACCTCATCGGCGTGGAAGATCATGTCGTCGACATCGCAGGTGACGGTGCCGAAGTCCATCGTGATTCCGGTGTCGATGATCTTGAGGTCGAAGGTGAGGGAGTTGAGCTCGCTCTCTCCGTCGGTCGTCATGTCCATGCTGCCCTCGATGTTGCTCATGACGTAGGCGTCGGCGACGTCGGATCCGGATCCCACGGTGAGGTACATGTCACCGGTCACATCGATGGTGATGATGTTGTCGGCGATGACCTCGGCCTCGACGTTCATGTCCTCGACGTTGTAGGCGATGTTGTACATTCCGTTGTAGATGGAGGCGACGCAATCCTTGACGGAGGCGCTGGCCTCTCCATCGAGGTTCTCGTCCTTGAAGGAGACGCTGGCCTTCATCTTGTACGAGTCCAGGGTGAGGTTGTAGTACATTCCCATGTAGTCGGGGATGAAGACGATGACGTCGCTCATGGAGAAGCTGACGTCGGCCTCGACGTTGGCATCGATGTGGATGTCGATGGGCGGGATGATGTCATTCGCGATGATGTCGTTCGGCATGGCACCGACCATGTCATCGTCCGCGAGGAACAGGTCGTCCGCGAGGAAGTTGTCCTCGAGGAGGAAGCTGTCTCCGGCGAAGATGCTGGCGAGGGTGAGGTCGCTGGCGCTGAGCTTGGCCAGGCCGGTGACATCGGGCACATCGATGTCGATGTCGAGGATCTCGATCTCGACGTCCATCTTGTAGCTGATGGTGTCGGCGTAGTAGGTCTGGTATGCGCCGGACACGTAGATGTCGGTGATCTTGTCGTTGGTCGTGAACGCGATGGTGCTGTCCCAGTCCATGGTCAGCGTGTCGTCGGAGTTGACGGTGAAGTACATGATGTAGTTCTCACCCTCGTCGGTGACGGCGGCGACCTTGAGGTCTCCCTCGACGGCGATGTCGGAAGCGATTCCATCCTCGTCGACGACGGAGGAGCTGCTCATGGCGGGCAGGGAGATCTGGAAGATCGATCCATTGAAGGTCAGGGTCGCGTCGGCTCCGTCGTAGGAGGCCTCGGTCTTGCACTCGTAGGTGTCGCTGTAGGTGATGCTGGAGGCCATCTCGATTCCGCTGACCTCGAGCCCGTATCCGAGGCCCTCGAACATGAGGTAGTCCAGGGTCAGGTCCTCGGTGAAATTGAGGACGGGTGCCTCGAATTCGTCGATGCCGTAGGTGATCTTGAGGATGTAGTCGGTGCATCCGCTCATGTAGTCCATGAAGTCGGGGTCGGCTCCGAGTCCGTCGTAGATCCTCTGGAACTGCTCCTTGAGGGTGGTTCCGACGGGGACGGTGCTGAGGATGTAGCCGTCCTCGTATCCGAGGGCGTAGATGGCCATAGGCGGGAGCTCGTCGAGGAGCTCTCCGAACTCGGCGGCGAGTTCCTCGCCGAAGTAGACCTCGATGAAGGCGCCGGTGCAGCCCATGATGTAGTCCTTGGCCTCCGAGGGGTTGTACTCCGCCATGTAGGCGTACTCGTTCAGGATGTTTGTCAGGCTGAAGAGGTCGTCCAGGCTGTTGGCCTTGAAGGACGTGCTGTCGGCATAGTCGAATCCCTCGATGCTGAGGTTGAAGTAGGGGGAGATGACGGTGAGCTCTCCGATCTGGAAGTCGCTAGCGGCGACCAGGTCGTTGTTGTTGATGTCGACCTCGGAGGTGAGGGCGATGTCCCTGACGGTCACCATGTCGCCGGTGTAGTCGTCGACGTCGATCTCGAAGGAGGCGCTTCCGCTGATGTCCACGTCGAGGTCCTCGATCTCGTCGCCGGTCTTGACGACGACGTTGAACTCGGCCTCGTCGGTCAGGGTGGCCTCGGTTCCGTCGATGTCGAAGACGAACTCCCCGGAGACCTCCATGTCGAGGGTGGCCTTGTCCGCCTTCAGGTAGGCGGGGTTGGATGCCTCGAGGTAGTACTCCTGGTAGGATCCGCTGACGAGGGTGACGAAGGTATCCTCGTCGTCGCCGTCGGGGTAGTAGGTGATCTCGCCGCAGGTCAGCTTGGCATCGACCAGGACGTGCATGGGGACGTCGTCGAGGTCCTCGATGTCGAAGTCCTCCATGTCCATGTCGATGTTGGCATTAGCGGTCATCGTGGTGTCGCCCTTGAACAAGAGGATCTGGTGGTTGAAGGTCACCATGGTCCCGTCGTAGACGGTGAGGTTGGCGTCGAATACCAGGAACGCTCCGGTTCCCATCTCGATGTTGTAGTCGATCTGTCCGTCGATGAGGACGGCGACCATCTCGGTGACGGGCACGGAGTACCCCTCGTCGAGGACGCCCATGGCGACGGACGAGCCGGGCTCGAAGTAGATGGAGCCAGCTTCAGCCTCGAGGCTGAAGGGCTCCATCGCGTCGATCCTGAGCTGGGATCCAGCGGAGAAGGTGATCGAAGCTGTGATGTCCATGGTGTAGTCGTCCTTGGGCTCGACATAGTATCCAGAGGGGACTGTGATCTTCCCGCTGATGCTGGTGGGGAGAACGTACTCCTCCATATCGTCGTCTCCGAGGAGAGGGGCGATAAGGAGGTCCCCATCGGCCGCGCTGTCGTCCGCCGCGAGGGGGACGGCGACGAAGGCCGCTGCGGCCATCAGAGCGATGGCCAGAATCGCGTATTTCGATTTCAGGAATATTCCTCCAAATGTTTTTGGGTAGGATACTGGCTTCGGTGTATAAATATAATAAGGAAAATCCTCGATAATGGATGTACCATCCACCTCCGGAGCGCCCCGATCCGGAGGATTTATCGCATGGACCGAAGCCGATCGGTCCCAGAACCGCTTGTTCTTCGCGTAGAGGATCTCGGCGTTCATGATGGCCCTGAGGAAGTCGTCCTCGTCGGCGTACATGCTCCTGAGGATCCTGGAGGCGGTGTCCGGGCCCACACCCCTGGCGGCCAGCACGAGCACCGCCCTGGAGCCGTACTCGTTGACCAGGTTGGCGTTCCTGGACAGCCTCTGGACGTCGTTCTTCTCCTGGGCGGAGAGCTCGTCGTCGCGCTTGATCTTGATGATGTCCCTCTCGTAGCCCTTCAGGACCGCGACCATCACCCCTCCGCAGTGGGGGCACTTGAACCTCCTGGGGGCGTCGCCGCACCTGAACCTCCACTGGGACCTGCAGAACAGGCAGGACGCGAAGAGGACCTCGTCCTCCAGCCTCTTCTTCATGGCCATGAGGATGGAGTGGTCGGCCCTTACCGGCTGCATCAGCTCCTTGGACCTCACTATCCCCTCGAGGCCGATGGCGGACACGGTGCCCTGTACAATCTGGATCTCCCCGCTGTGGATCATGGACACGCACCTCTCGGCGTTGGGGATGTCCAGGTCCTCCCAGAGGACCTTGTTGACCGCCTCCCTGTACGCGGGGGTGTCCTTGTGCATGTCGAAGAGCCTCTGGAAGTTCATGAAGCGGTGGTCGGCCTCCTTCTCGATGATGCCGAACTTCTTGGCGACGAAGACGAACCTCCACCTGAGGAAGGAGGAGTTGGTGATGGTCATGCGGGTGAGGGCCTCGACTGTGCCAGGCTTAACGGATTCTATGGTGGCCATGACGACGTCGCGCTTGACGTTTCTGGGGAGCTCCAGGATGCACCTGTACGGGTCGGCGGTCATGCCGACGGACTCCCCGAGCCTGGCGGTGAGCAGCGCGGCGTAGAGCTTGCCAAGGGTCTCGTTGACCTTGGTCCCGAAGCACTGGTTCACGATGACCAGGCGGTCTCCGAACTCGACGGTTATCGTCCTGTCCGTGGGCATCACGGACCTCTCGTCCTGGTCGGCGAAGTACCTCTCCAGGACCCTGCGGCAGCCATCGTCGCCCGGGTAGTCGTCGAAGTTCCTGAGCCTCCTCAGCTTCCCCACCTCCATGGCGACCTCGAAGGGCACTGGTATGTCCGAGCCGACCCAGTTCGGGACGGAGCCGACGTCCCTGACCTCCTCCACGAGGATCTCGTCCTCGCGCATCTCGACGATCCTCCAGGTCCTGCCCTTGGCGATGAACATGGCGTACTCCTCGGCGAAGGAGGCCACGAAGCTCTCGTCGAGGGTGCCGATGATCGCCCTGGTGCCGATGTCCCTGACGGCGTAGGTGCGCTCGTCGGGGATCATGGAGATGTTGGCGTAGAAGTAGTTCATGCCCTTGCGGGACCTCTTGAAGCTGTCCCCGTCGACGAAGACCATCTTGATGGATTCCAACTGTGCCAGCACGTCCTCCATGTCCTTCATCTTCAGGTTCCTGAAGGGGTGGGCGCGGGCGAACGCGCGGAAGGCCTGGTCCTTGGTGACCGAGCCCATCATGGTCATGGCGATCAGCTGGTTCGCCACGACCGACAGGGGGCACTCCCTCCCCGAGAAGTGCTCCAGCTCCTTGGTGTCGCTCCTCTTGGCGACCACCAGGGACTCGGCGACCTCGTCGGGGGCGGTGGCCAGTATCCTGGCCCTTATGGTCTCCCCTATCCTGTGCCCGGCGCGGCCGGCGCGCTGGATCATGCGCGAGACCTGCCTCGGGGAGTTGTACTGTATGACCATGTCGGTGGAGCCCACGTCTATGCCCAGCTCCAGGGACGAGGTGCAGATCAGGGACTTGACCTCGCCGGCCTTGAACTTCTCCTCCATCTCCATCCTGTTCTCCTTGGAGAGGGACCCGTGGTGCACCTCGATGGAGATGGACTCGTCCCACAGATGGTAGCGGGCGGCCATCCACTCGGCGGTCTCCCTGGTGTTGACGAAGAAGAGCGTGCTCCTGCCGCCCTCGATGATCTCCCTGGCCCTCTTCATGACCGCCAGGATGTCCGGGTCGCTCTG
>Ga0265301_10006000_pt1 | contig 11756 bp, 9 predicted proteins | sample AusTroGonzalo_MG_2_FD_193488 | JGI IMG/M metagenome (GOLD analysis project Ga0265301, IMG submission 193488) | Bovine rumen microbial communities from tropical cattle in Woodstock, Queensland, Australia - Gonzalo_04 | ecosystem: Host-associated > Mammals > Digestive system > Stomach > Rumen ...
GACGGCACACCGCAAGCGGTGATGATTCAGTGCCGTGCTTCGCGACGGCACACCGCAAGCGGTGATGATTCAGTGCCGTGCTTCGCGACGGCACACCGCAAGCGGTGATGATTCAGTGCCGTGCTTCGCGACGGCACACCGCAAGCGGTGATGATTCAGTGCCGTGCTTCACGGCACACGTGCGCAAGCGGTGATGATTCAGTGCCCGGTTTATACTCGGGCGCATGTGTCCGAGCGGAGCCGGACACTACCCGACACACTCCGTGTGTGCGCGAGCGAAGCCGCGCACTGCTTCAGCGGAGGCATCCGCCTCCCTTTTTTTCGGGAAAATGACGGTTGCGGCTTGCATTTTTCGAGAAATGAAGTATAGTATTTAGTTACTTTTACGCGATACACATTCAACTAACTGATATAACGGAGATTTTGAAATGTCCAAGCATCCCAGTCTGAAAGCCGCCGGACGCATCCGGAAACAGAGAAACGTCCTGAAGCGTTTCGAACGCATCAACATCCTCAAGCAGGACGGCCGCTGGCAGGAAGGCCAGAAAGTTCTCAGCGCTCTTCCCAAGACCAAACCCGAAGAGTAAGCCCGGAGCCGCCGCGCGCGGTTCGAACATCCCGGGTGCCGGTTCGCCGGAAACCGAGGATTCTGAGATCAGGGACGTCCCACCCAGGTGCGTCCCCGTTTTTTTTACACCTGAAATCGGAGATCAAAAGCAATGGCAAAAGGAACGGTCATTCAGAAAATCTTAGCGAACCATCTCGTATCCGGGAGCGGCGTCCCCGGCGAACCCGCGGCGATCCGCATCGACCAGACGCTGACGCAGGACGCCACCGGGACGATGGCCTACCTGGAACTTGAGGCGATGGGGACCGGCAAGGTGAAGACCGAGCTGTCCGTGTCCTACGTCGACCACAACATGCTCCAGATGGGGCCGGAGAATCCCAATGACCACCTCTATCTTCAGTCCGTCGCCGCCGCGCACGGCATCCGCTTCAGCCGCCCCGGCAACGGCATCTGCCACCAGGTCCACCTCGAACGCTTCGGCGTCCCCGGCAAGACCCTGCTCGGCTCCGACTCCCACACCCCCACCGGAGGCGGCATCGGCATGATGGCAATCGGCGCGGGCGGCCTGGACGTCGCGCTCGCCATGGCGGGGAAGCCGTTCCGCCTCGCCTATCCGAAGATCATCGGCATCCACCTCACCGGCAAACTCCAGCCCTGGGTCGCCGCGAAGGACGTCATCCTGAAGGTCCTCAGCATCCTCACGACGAAGGGCAACGTCGGCTGCATGGTCGAGTATTTCGGACCCGGCGTCGCCACGCTCACCGTTCCCCAGCGCGCCACCATCACCAACATGGGCGCCGAACTCGGCGTGACCACCTCCGTCTTCCCCTCCGACGGCTGCACCCGCGCCTTCCTTGAGGCGCAGGGCCGCGGCTCCGTCTGGACCGAGCTCGTCGCCGATCCCGACGCCGAATACGACCGCGTGATCGACATCAACCTCTCCCACCTCGAGCCCATGGCCGCCTGCCCCTCCAGCCCGGACAACATCAGGACCGTCTCCGAACTCTCCGGCATGAAGGTCAACCAGGTCATCATCGGCTCCTGCACGAACAGCTCCTACCGCGACCTCTCCATCGTCGCCGGAATGCTCAAGGGCCGCAAGGTCCATCCGAACGTCTCTCTCGACATCGCGCCCGGCAGCCGCCAGGTCCTCGCCATGCTCGCCGCAGACGGCAAGCTCGCGGACATCGTCGCCGCCGGGGCGCGCATCCTCGAATGCGGCTGCGGCCCCTGCATCGGACAGGGCCAGAGCCCGGCAAACGGCACCGTCACGGTCCGCACGTTCAACCGCAACTTCCCCGGCCGCTCCGGCACCAAGGGCGACCAGTCCTACCTGGTCAGCCCGGAGACCGCCTGCGCCGCCGCTCTCACCGGCGAATTCACATCCCCGCTCGCGCTCGGATTCGAGTACCCGGTCTTCAAGGACCCGGAGACCTTCACGGTCGACGACTCCATGATCCTGCCGCCCGCCGACGATCCGGCCACCGTCGAAATCATCCGCAAGCCCACGATCGGCGCGCCGCCGAACTGTAAGCCGCTGCCGGAGAAGCTCGACGGCGTCGTGGTCATCAAGACCGGCGACAAGACCTCCACCGACGACATCATGCCCGCCGGCGCCTACCTCAAGTACCGCAGCAACATCCCCGAATACGCCAAGGCCGTCTTCGCCCAGACCAACGTCCCCGGCAAGCCAACCTTCGCCGAACGCGCCTCCGCCGTCCGCGACTCCGGCCGCCAGGCCGTCATCGTCGGCCGCGACAGCTTCGGACAGGGCTCCAGCCGCGAACATGCCGCGATCTGCCCGATGTACCTCGGCGTGAAGGCCGTCATCGCCATCGCCATCGAGCGCATCATCCGCGCCAACATGATCAACTTCGGCATCCTGCCGCTCACGTTCGCGAACCCCGCCGACTACGACCGGATCGACCCGGAGGACACCGTCGAGATCGCCGACCTCCGCAAGGCCGTGCAGGAAAGTTCGATCTCGGCCACCGTGAAGAAGCCGGGCGGGGAATCCTTCCGCATCATGCTGAACCTGAACGTCTCCGACGAGGACCGCGTGATCCTGACCGCCGGGGGCCGTCTGAATGTGAAGTGAGGCACCGCCGATTCGAATAGCAACCCACGCGTGCGGCGTCCTCCCCCCGAAAAAACACGGATACCCGGGCGCCCGCGCGAATGAAATGACAGGGTATTTCTATTAATTGATTCGAATGGATTTTCAGCAGATGGACAAACAGGACAATGCAGGAAGATTTGAAGATGGCTACCTGAAAACGTAACCATCGAAAATCTTACGAATTGGAATTTGTCCAGATGCGAAAAGCCAACGCAATTCAATTAATATAGATGCCCAAACAATCAACCATATGTTTTCCGGTCGCTTCGGCCGGATTTTCCGAGGGTGCGGGAATGAACGTCAAAAAAGACAAATTTGAACATTGGTCGGCGGAGGATTCCGCCACGCTTTACGGCATCAACGACTGGGGAGCCGGATATTTCCACGTCAACGAGAAGGGCGAACTCACGATTTCGCCGAACCCGGGCAAGGACACTCCGGCGGTCAGCCTGCCCGACATCGTGCACGGCATCCTGGAGCGCGGCATGAACATGCCCGTGCTCATCCGCGTCAGCAACATCCTGGAATCCCGCATCAACCAGCTTCACGCGAGCTTCCGCAAGGCCATCGAGCAGACCAAGTACCAGGGGCAGTACAAGGGCGTCTTCCCCATCAAGGTCAATCAGCAGCAGCAGGTCGTGCAGGACATCTCCCGCTACGGCCGCGAGTTCCACCACGGCCTCGAAGCCGGCAGCAAGGCCGAGCTTATCGCCGCACTCGGCACGCTCCACGACCCGGACGCGTGCATCGTCTGCAACGGATACAAGGACGAGGAGTTCATCGACCTCGCCCTGTTCGCCTCCATGCTCGGATACCGGTGCATCCTCGTCATCGAAATGCCCAGCGAACTCGACGTCATCATCGAACGCAGCCGCATGCTGAAAGTCAAGCCCATGATCGGCGTCCGCATGAAGCTCTCCACGCGCGCCGGCGGCAAGTGGACCGAATCCGGCGGCGACCGCAGCGTCTTCGGACTGAACACAGCCCAGCTCATGGAGCTCGTCGACCACCTGAAAGACGAAGAGATGCTCGACTGCCTCCGCCTCCTCCACTACCACATCGGCTCCCAGATCCCGAACATCCGCGACATCCGTTCCGGTGTCCAGGAGGCCAGCCGCGTCTACATCGGGCTCGCACAGGAAGGCGCCCCGATGGGCTACCTCGACCTCGGCGGCGGCCTCGCCGTCGACTACGACGGATCCCACACAAACTACCAGCACAGCCGCAACTACACCATCGACGAATACTGCGTCGACATCATCGAGACCGTCGGTGAACTCCTCACGGAGGCGAACGTCCCGCACCCCGACATCATCACCGAGTCCGGACGCGCCACAGTCGCCTATTCCTCCATCCTGCTCTTCAACATCCTGGACGTCGCACGCTTCGACCCGGTCACCATCCCCGACAGGATCCCCGAGAACGCGCACGACCTCACCAAGGACCTGATGAACATCCTTTCCAACATCAACCAGAAGAACCTGCAGGAATTCTTCCACGACGCCATCTACAACCGCGACGAACTCCGCCTCCTCTTCAAGAACGGCCGCATCTCCCTCCGCGAACGCGCCCTCGTCGAATCCGCATTCTGGCACATCATGGCAGTCGCGAACAAGGAAGTCCGGAAGCTCTCCTACGTCCCGGACGAATTCGAGGACCTCGACGCCCAGCTCGCCGACATCTACTACGCCAACTTCAGCGTCTTCCAGTCGCTCCCCGACTCCTGGGCCATCCACCAGGTCTTCCCCATCGTACCCATCCACCGACTCAACGAGCGCCCCACGCGCAGCGGCATCCTCTCCGACATCACCTGCGACTGCGACGGCAAGGTCGACAAGTTCGTGGACCTGCACGACGAACTCCACACGCTCCCGCTCCACGAGCTCAAGCCCGACGAGGAATACTACCTCGGCGTCTTCCTGGTCGGAGCCTACCAGGAGACCCTCGGCGACCTTCACAACCTCCTCGGCGACACCAACGTCGTCAGCATCACCATCGCCCCGGACGGTCATTTCGACATCGACAAGGAGATCGAGGGCGACTCCGTCGGCGACGTCCTATCCTACGTCGAATACGACGCAAAGGAGCTCGTCACCTTCTTCCGCAGCGTCGCCGAACGTGCGGTCCGCAAGAAAATGATCACTCCCGCCCAGCGAAAGACCATCACGAACGCATTCGAGGACGGCATTCGCGGCTACACTTACTTTGAACGTTGACGAAAGGAGATCCCACCATGTCCAGAGTCCTGATCATCGGAGCCGGCGGCGTCGCGACCGTCGCCGCGCACAAATGCGTCCAGGCGTCGGACGTCTTCACCGACATCATGATCGCCAGCCGCACGGAATCCAAATGCAGGAAGCTCGCTGCCGCCCTGAAGCGCCCCGTGCAGACCGCGCAGGTCGACGCCGACAACGTCCCGCAGCTCGTCGAGCTCATCAAGTCGTTCCGCCCCGATGTGGTCCTGAACCTCGCCCTGCCGTACCAGGACCTTCATATCATGGACGCCTGCCTCGAGACCGGCGTGGACTACGTCGACGCCGCCAACTACGAGCCGCCGGACGTCGCACACTTCGAGTACAGCTGGCAGTGGGCGTACCGTGACCGTTTCCGCGAGAGGGGCATCACAGCTTTGCTCGGCAGCGGGTTCGACCCAGGCGTCTCCAACGTCTACACCGCGTGGGAAAAGCAGTATTTCGACGTGATCGACACGCTCGACATCATCGACTGCAACGCGGGCGACAACGGCCAGGCGTTCGCCACCAACTTCAACCCGGAGATCAACATCCGCGAGGTCACCGCAAAGGGTAAATACTACAAGGACGGCCAGTTCATCGAGACCGAGCCGCTTGAGTTCTCCAAGATGTTTGATTTCCCCGCCGGGATCGGTCCGAAGAAGATCTACCTGCTCTGGCACGAGGAGCTCGAATCCCTCGCCCCGTACCTGAAACCGTACGGACTCAAGGAGGCGCGCTTCTGGATGACATTCTCCGACAACTACATCAAACACCTCGAAGTGCTCCAGGACGTCGGCATGACCCGCATCGACCCGGTCATGTACGAGGGACATGAGATCATCCCGCTCCAGTTCCTGAAGGCCCTCCTCCCCGATCCCGCCTCCCTCGGCCCGCTCACCAGGGGCAAGACCTGCATCGGCTGTCTCCTGCAGGGCTCCAAGGACGGCAAGCCCGTCAAGCGCTTCGTGTACAACGTCTGCGACCACGAGGAATCCTTCCGCGAGACCGGCGCGCAGGCCGTCTCCTACACGACCGGCGTCCCCGCCATGATCGGCGCCATGATGCTCGCCACCGGCACCTGGAAGGGCCCCGGCGTCTTCAATATGGAGGAATTCGATCCCGCCCCGTTCATGCAGAAGCTCAACGAGTACGGCCTCCCCTGGGAAGAGATCGTGTACTGATCCGCAACTCATCCGGGACGGTTTCCGAACAGGAGCCGTCCCGTTCTTTCTGCATCGACCTTCTTTCATGCACGAGCGAAGCCGCATTCCTGATCTGCACTGTTTATGGTGGCGACAATGAAACGCAAGACGAAAATCCCGGAAAATATCTGGAATCTGCTCGGCACGGCAGCGATCATCGCCTGCCTCATCCTTGCCGCCGTCGCATTGCTCAAATCCTTCCGATGATCTTCTTCCACCAGCCTATTCTGTGAGTCCGGACGAAGCACGGCACGGTATCAGCTTTGAAATATCGCCTTTCCTTTTTCCCTGTCAGAATTCATCGAAGCGTCACTTCACTTGTTAAGGCAAATGCACGGTTGTCAGACTAAAGGCCCTCTGCTTGATTCCGCCCCGTGCGTTTACTTTTTCAAATGGCAGAATTCATCGAAGGAACCTTTTTTCGAACTTTTTTTCCTTTTGAGTTTGACTTCCCTCGAAATGATGCTATATTAAATGAACACACCTGATTTGGGGTATTAGCTCAGTTGGCTAGAGCGCCTCGCTGGCAGCGAGGAGGTCATGAGTTCGAGTCTCATATACTCCACCATTGAATCCTACGCCGGTCACATTAGACCGGCTTATTTTTTGCCTTTCCTCCCCACAAATCCGAGTTCAGCGGGACTTTGAGGGAGCTTTCGGAGGAGGTCTTTCGAGGACATTTCGTTCTCAAAACGCCCCTGATTCTCAGTTTTTGAGAATCCCGGAGCAGGTCAATCCTGCTCGGCATTTTGAGGTTAAATCGCACTCGGAGTTAACTTAACGATAGGGTTTGAGGTCAAATATGCGTTTTTTCTCAAACTTTTCCTCTAAATGACCTGCTCGCAAGCTCAAAAAGGGGTAGTGCTTGAGAGAACGCTTTCGCGGGCTATCCAAAAGAAATTTTGGGGGATTCATGTGTCATAGGCTGGCGGGACAGCTCAGCGGCCTGCATGCGCCAAACGAAATTCGAAGTTTTTTGTGGTAAGTCAATAGTTTATCCGAACCAATGCATAGGATTCGTTCTATCGCCATTTTTCGGGGTTTTAGACCTGCTCGAACATCGGAGGTTATCGCTGGCTGGCCAGCACCCCTTTCCCGGTTTCCTCGAAGATGCGTTCAGAGGTGAAGCTATACCGGGTTTCAGCACTCGTCACCCTTTCTCCTTCGCGAGTTTCTCTTTCAGGCGTTCGATAGGAATATCCGGCTTTTTCGATTCGCCCTTGCGGTACGGCTGCCAGTCGATATCCAGCTTGTCCATCAGTTCAAGTTCCCACAGGTCGAGCGGAGTCACGCCAGGACTGTTCCGGCAGTACACCGCCGATCTCCGGTCGGGATACTTTTCCTGAAGCTCCGCCCAATATTCTTTCATCGCCGCATCGAATTCCTTCCGGTCGGCGTCGGTCCAGATGGCGGCATCCCACCGCAGACGTTCCGCGAGGACCTTGTTCGACGGCACTCGGGTACGGACATGCCGGTAAAACTCCAGGCGCAGGAGCGGAAGCGTGGCGATTCCGGCGGCGGTCTCCGAAGCGGCCAAATACCGTCTGGCGTATTCTCCCGCGATGCCGGTGAGCTTGTCCGTTCCGCAGTCGTACCATCTTGGCGCACGGAACCGTCCCTGTTCCGCGATCCGCGGCGTTTCGGTCGTTTTGCTGAGGTCCTGCGGCTCATACAGATGATCGAGGAAGATCCCGTTCAGGATCGTGTTCAGAGACCCGTTGCGGAGGATTCTCACCCGGTAGCACCCGGCTCCGTGCAGCGCGAAGACCTTATACACGCCGTTGCTCGCGAAGTCCGAGACGCGCGCCGTGCAGAGCGGCTTCTTCGACATGCACTTGTTCAGGCTCTCCCCCTGCTCGGATTTGTAGACCTCCAGCACATAATCGCGTTCGTGGTTGTCGTTGGTGCGGCCGTTCGGATTGTAGAAATACAGAGCCAGACGCCACACCGCCTCCGGGTCCAGGATCAGCGTCAGCCACAGGTCCGGCCCCTCGAACGTCCTCGGATACGTTTCTCCGTGGTCATCCCATTCCGCTTCCGTGCGGTAGCAGTATTCCATTTTGAAAAGCACGTTCCGGTTCTGGTCGGCTTTCACCCATTCCACCCAGCGCCGCATGGAATCGCCTTTCTGACGATGCGGACCGATCCCGCCGTTGATCGTGATCGAATCGTTGGATCTCCCGCTGTCGCCAGTGGGCGCATTGGCCGCGCAGAGCACGTTCCGCCGAGCGCCGTAATGCCCGCACCAGTCGCCCGTCGTACACCAGTCTTCTCCGATGAACCGCGCCCAGCACTCCGGCATGGGTTTCGCCTGCGAATCGCGTTTCCGGAGCTCCTGAAGCACCGACACCGGGTCGTTCCGCTTGTAGGACGGGTGGTCCGCTATCGTGGCTTTCCTGCGGCTCGGCGCTGCGAATGCGACGCCGCGACAGACCTCGACCAGTCCGGCTCCGTAGGTCGCGCAGAACACGCGTCCATCCGGCATTTCCACGATTGCCCGCACAGGACGTTTGATCTTCGGCGCATCCTTGATCTCCTTGATGCGCTGGGGGTTGGTCGGGTCCCGGAGCTTGCGGCGTCCGTGCTGTCCCCGCACATCAATCGGTGTTCACCAAGTTGATAGACCTCGCCGCGAACACTGACCGCCACCTCAGGGGCTTCCGGCACAGCGTCCGGCTCCGTTTCTCCGGTCGCGACCTGCTTGTCGGCGTCGCCGTTCAGGAGCTTGTCGAGTTCGTCCGTGTCGAAGCCCAGGAGCGACAGGTCGAAGTTTGCGTCCTGCAGGTCTTTGATCTCGAACGGGAGCAGGTCGTAGTTCCATTCCGCGATCTCGCCGGTCTTGTTGTCGGCGATGCGGTATGCCTTGACCTGTTCGGGGGTCAGGTTGTCGGCGACGATGACCGGGACTTCCGTCAGACCAAGGCGCTCTGCAGCCTTTAATCTCGTGTGGCCGCAGATAACGGTCATGTCCTTGTCCGTTACAATCGGCTGCTGCCACCCGAACTCCTTGATCGACTTCGCCACGGCATCAACGGCATCGTCATTGAACCGTGGGTTCTTCTCGTAGGGCTTCACCGACGTAATCGGTACATTTTGGATTTGCATCGAAAGTGTTCCTTTCATAGGTTAAAAGTTGTGGGATGGGAATCCCGAAAACGGCTTTCTATTTTGTACGCCGACGGCGTACAAATTGGTATTGCGGAAAAAGTCCAAAAGACCTCGCTTCCTGCTTGACAATCACTAAAACTCTGCTATATTATTCCACGAAAAAGAATTATCCATGCTAACACGGGGATTCGACACAATGCTACCGGCAAATGAAAGCCAAAATATTGAATACAAGCTGGTTTGGAACGATGAATATCTGAAATGGATATGCGGTTTTGCGAATGCCCAAGGCGGCAAGCTCTATATCGGCGTTGACGATTCCGGGCATGTAACCGGCATCAATAATGCAAAAGAACTACTTGAAAACATCCCAAATAAGATTGTCACAAACCTTGGCATCGTCGCGGATGTCAATTTGCATTCGGAAAACGGTTTGGATTACCTTGAAATCGTTGTTTGCCCGTCGCCGACTCCGATTCTCTATCATGGCGTTGCGCACTATCGTTCCGGCAGTACGAAACAGGAACTTCGAGGGGAAGCCCTGCAAGCCTTTCTGATGAAAAAGCACGACATCTCATGGGACAACCTTGTGCAGGAAGACGCTACATTAGATGACATTTCTCCGGAAGCGATAGAGTATTTTCAGCAAAACGCGATTTCCTGTGGTCGCATGAAAACCGAAAGTTACTCGGCAGACATCGAACTTGTCCTAAAGAATCTCGACCTGATTACAGAAGACGGCAGAATCAAAAATGCGGCTATCGTTCTGTTTGGAAAAAGCCCCACAAAGTTCTTTGCCTCATGTGAGTTCCGCATCGGTAGATTCTTATCTGAAACGGACATAGCCTTTCAAGATATCTTTTCCGGTGACATCGTTCGCATGCCTGAACTTATCTTGAAACAATTGAGATCAATGTATCTTATCGCGCCGATTCACTATGAAGGAATACGCAGAGTTGAACCATTGGAAATACCGGAAGATGCGCTGCGCGAGGCAATATGCAATGCTCTTATTCACAAACGATATACTGGTGTTCATATCCAAATGCGCGTTTACAATGACCGCATAGAGCTTTGGAACCATGGCGAATTGCCAAGTGAACTTCTTCCGGCAGAAAAAATATTTGAATCCCATTCATCGTATCCACGGAACAAACATATTGCAAATGCTTTCTATCGTGCGGGTTTCATCGAAAATTGGGGACGTGGCATCCAAAAGATTGTGGACGGAATGAAGGCCGCTGGGCTTCCTACACCAAAGATCGAAGATTTTGGCGGAGGAGTAAAGATTACACTCTGTCGTCCAACTACTTACATGGATATATTAAAGCTTGCCGGAAAACCCAACGGAGCCAAGTTGACCTCATCAGATGGAAAAACTGCGGGAAAAACTGTGGAAAAAACTGTGGGAGAAACTGTGGGAGAAACTGTGGGAAAGATACTGGATGCAATTCGTGATAATCCTAAGGTTACGCAAAACCAGCTGGCAAAAATCACTGGCCTCACTGTTCGAGGGGTTGAATGGAACATGAAGAAACTCCAAAAGACTAAAGTTATTAAACGTGTCGGTCCCAACAAGGGCGGTCATTGGGAAATAATCGCACAACAAGAAGATGGGCAAGATTCGGATTAACCATTTCATACCAATACCTAACAACGGAGAAACACCATGCCTGATTTCAAACTGACGTTCCAAGAAGAAGTGCGCCGCCTTGCCCGCAAGGAAGTCAAAGCCGCCAACGAGACTCTCGCCGCGCAGCAGAAGACCATCCGTGAGTTGACGAAACGGATCGAAGCTCTCGAAAAGAAGCAGGCTGTTGCCACCCCCGTTGCACCGAAAGATGACAAACCGGCTGTCTTGGTTGTCCCCGCGAAATCCGCCAAAGCAAGATTCTCCCCGAAGACTCTTCTGGCCTTCCGTAAAAAGTATGCTCTCTCTCAAAAAGTCCTCGGCGTTCTGCTCGGCGTTACCGTTGGTACAGTCCTGAATTGGGAAACAGGAAAGTGCCGCCCCAAGGCGAATCAGGTCGAGGCCATCAGCGCCCTTGCCAAACTTGGCAAGAGAAAAGTTGAAGCTCTTCTGGCGGAGAAAGCTCCGGAAGTGTTCACAGCAATCAAGGCCAAGAAGGACAAGATGGCCGCCAAGAACCCCGCTAAGGGTGCCAAGCCCGCAAAGACTGCCAAGAAACCCGCAAAGGCCACCAAGCCCGCAAAGAAAGCTAAGGCTCCGAAGGCCACAAAGACTGTTGCCGTTCCCGCTCCTGCCGTGGCGACGGATAAAGTCATCACCGTCAAGCCCTGAGACCGACGCAAAACAACGGGTTTTGCATAACGCGCGACAAACGCGATTTGTCGCGTTTTGCCAGTATGATCCCAAACCGGCAAACGCCCGCAAGCCCCGTCAAATCGCCCTTTGCAACTCCTTAAAAGGCAGGGAAATATAAAACTCGGACAACCGCGGAAACTCTGCCTATTAGGGGGAGTCCTTCCGCGCGCCATAAGCCATTGATACTCAAGGAGTACCT
>Ga0265301_10006002_pt1 | contig 11755 bp, 9 predicted proteins | sample AusTroGonzalo_MG_2_FD_193488 | JGI IMG/M metagenome (GOLD analysis project Ga0265301, IMG submission 193488) | Bovine rumen microbial communities from tropical cattle in Woodstock, Queensland, Australia - Gonzalo_04 | ecosystem: Host-associated > Mammals > Digestive system > Stomach > Rumen ...
GCATCCATCTTGGCGTGGGCCGTGCCGTCGCCCATGAGGGCGCTCTTGCTGATTTGCGTGTTGATGCGTCCCGGGATGAGGAAGGTGACGCCGATGTTGTCGTATTCCAGCTCTAATGACTCGTAGAAGCCGAACAAGGCGTGCTTGGCGGCGCAATAGGCCGAGCGCAGCGGGAAGCCGAATAAGCCTGATAGGGAAGTGGTCACGCTGAACTGCACGTGTTCCTTCCCTTTGATCATCTCACCGAACTTCTTCACCAGGTAGACGCCGCTCATGAAGTCGATTTTGAGGATTTTCTCGTCGACGCTGAAGTCGGTGTCGAGGGCCTTTTCACGCTGCGAGATGCCCGCATTGAGCACGAAGAGGTCGATGCTGAGATTGTTGGAAGTCACGTACTCGTAGAGGCGGTCGATGGAGCTGTAGTCGTCGAGTTGGGTCTCGGTGGCGTAGGCGCGCACACCATATTGCTCGCATTGTTCCTTGGTCTTGTTGAGGTCGTCAATCCCAAGGCCAGTCAGCACAAGGTGGCAGCCTTCCTGCGCCAAGTGCAGCGCGATGCTCTGCCCGATGCCGGTGCCGCCGCCAGTGACGAGGGCTGTTTTCCCTTTCAAATCTAACATATTTTTATCGTTATATGTGGCTGCAAAATTAAAAATAATTCCTTCATGTTGGGATAATCAATATATTTACTAATTTTGTGGTCGCTTTAATCGGCTGCCACGGTGTGACAGCCCTACAACTGAACAACTGAATAACTGAACAACTATCAACTAAATACAATGGACATTTTCGAAAGAATATCAAAGGATTCCGGTGGCCCGATTGGGCAATACCGTGAACGCGCCGATGGTTATTTCGCTTTTCCTCGCTTGGAAGGTGAGATGGGCCCGCGCATGACCTTCAACGGCAGGGAGGTGCTCTGCTGGAGCTTGAACAACTACTTGGGCTTGGCCAACCACCCCGAGATCCGTCGTGTGGATGCAGAAGCCGCCGCCAAATACGGCCTTGCCGCCCCCATGGGTGCCCGTATGATGACGGGTCACACCCGCATGCACGAGCATTTTGAGAAGGCTTTGGCCGACTTCGAGAAGAAAGAAGCCGCCTATCTCTTCAACTTCGGCTATCAGGGCATCGTGTCGACCATCGACACCTTGACCAGCCCCCACGATGTCATCGTTTACGACAACGAGGCCCATGCCTGCCTGCTCGATGGCATCCGTCTGCACATCGGCAACAAGTACAAATACCGCCACAACAACATGGAAGACCTGGAGAAGAAACTCAAGGTCGCCACGGAGGTCGTGGCCAAGACCGGTGGCGGCATCCTCGTCATCACCGAGGGCGTGTACGGCATGACGGGCGCTTTGGGCGACCTCGCCGGCATCGTGGCCCTGAAGAAGAAATACAGCTTCCGCATTCTCATCGACGACGCCCACGGCTTCGGCGTGATGGGTCCCAACGGTCGCGGCACCTCTGAACACTTCGGCGTGATGGACGACATTGACATCTACATCGGTGCTTATGCCAAGGCTATGGCCATCATCGGCGGCTTTGTGGCTGGCCCGAAGTATGTCATTGAGTACCTGCGTTATAACATGCGTTCGCAGATGTATGCCAAGAGTCTGCCGCTGGCCATCGTGGAAGGCTGCGAGAAGCGTCTGGAGATCATCCGCAGCGCGGAAGGCGATGCCCTGCGCAAGCAGTTGTGGACGGTGACCCGTGCCTTGCAGAAGGGCTTCCGTGACCTGGGCTTCGACATCGGTCCCGCCGAGGCTTGTGTGACGCCGGTGCACGTGCAAGGCGACGTGGTGCAGGCCACCAACATCGCCATGGACCTGCGCGAGAACTACCGCATCTTCTGCTCGGTCATCACCTATCCTGTCATCCCCAAGGGCATGATCATCTTCCGCATCATCCCGACAGCGGCCCACACAATGGATGACGTCAACTACACGTTGAAAGCCTTCGCTGAGGTGAGACAGAAGCTCGACAAGGGCTACTATGACGGCACCGAGGTCCCGAATATGAGGATTGAGTAATCAAAAAAACAAGAGCGGCAATCGCCGCTCTTGTTTTTTATCCTATATTTGCACTTTCATAAAACAAGATAATCACGAAAATAGGATAATATGATACTCGTGAAACAAGTTGGCGTCTACGTCAACATCCTGAATTGCAGGCTCAAAAAGTACCTCGCCGAGGAGTTCAAGAAGAACAACGTCAACCTGACGGCGGAGCAGTACCTCGTCATGGATACGCTGTGGAACGAAGGTACGCTCACCCAGCAGGCCATAGCTTTCATCATCCAGAAGGACAAGAACTCGGTGACACAGTTTATCGACAACCTGGAGAAGAAAGGCCTCGTCACCCGCTCGGTGTCCAAGGACGACCGCCGTGTGAACAACATTGTAGTCACCAAGGAAGGCATGGCGCTCAAGGACTCCACCAAGCAGCTGGCCATCGACACGATGAACAAGGCGCTGAAGGACATCCCTGAAGAGGACATGCAGACCTTCGTCACGGTGCTGAAGAAGGTGTGCGCCAACATCAGCGACTTTTAACAATTGGTCTTATTCTTTTGACAATTCGTATTATCGTAAGATTTTTTTTCCCTTTGGCGCGTTATTTGTATATCTTTGCAAGTCAAAACTATAAATGGATATGAGTAAAGTTTTTAAACTATTGTTTGCTCTTTTTGCAGCGGTCTTGCTGTTGCCCTCATGCAACAAAGGCCCCGGCGAGGGCGGCACGGGCACAGTGCAAGGCAAGGTGATGCTGGTGCATCATCCTGACGACAACTTCAACCTGACTTCCGACACTATGGCGGCGGCCAAGACTGATGTCTTCATCGTCTATGGCGATGAGAACTACTTCGGCGACGACGTGGAGACTGGTGCCGACGGTGGCTATCAGTTTGAGTATCTCCTTCCGGGCGACTATACGGTATATGCTTATTCCATCTTGCCTTCGGGCGAGAAGATGGCGGTGAGTGAGACGGTTACCTTGTCGCGTGGTGCTGTGGCAAAGGTGCCTACCCTCTACATCCACGACGGCAAGGCCTATGGCACCTCCATCGTGAAAGGTCGTGTGTATGCCTCCTATTGGCACAACGGCACCTACCGTGGCGAAGGCTGGGCTTGCGAGCATCGTGTCTACATCCGTAGGCTGGGAGAGGACATCCCCTTCGACGATACCCGCGTGGGTCCCGACGGCTATTTCGCCTTCCAGAAACTCTTGCAAGGTGAATACGAGGTCTATACCGTCTCCGACGACATCAATACGGAGATTCCCGGGTTTGTCTTCCAAAGCATCTCGGTGGATGAGGCCGGACAAATCTATGAGCTCGCTGAGCAATTTGAAGTGGTAATCAATATTTAAGAAATGCGGAATGCGGAATTATGAATGCGGAATGCAAAATCTTGAAATCTTGAAATCTTGAAATCTTGAAATCTTGAAATTTTGAAATCTGAAATACCCCTGATTATGAAACGATTAGTGATAATATTGGCCTTCCTTGCCCTTGGCTTTGGGGCCATGGCACAGGCGGTATCCGACGCCACCATCGCCAAGCGTGAGAACCGCAAGGGCATGGTGCTGAAGGAGTGGAACACGCCCGCTGGCGACAAGCGTGCCTTCCTCGACCGTAAGACGACTTATGACGAGTACGGCCGTAAGATCGAGGAAATCGAATACGCCAGCTATGGACAGAAATGGCGTGTGGTGAGCGAATATCCTGCCAACAGTGACATCACCGCCAAGGTGTTGCGCGAAATCGAGTACAACGACCGCGACAAGGTGGTGCGTATCCGCAAGTACGAATACGACGAGGACGGCTCTAAGGTGAAGCAACTCAACTACTATCCGACCGGTAAGCTCGAGTCGGTGAAGACCTTCGAATACGTTCCCAAATAAAGCCTGTGGACGAGATCCTCGACATAGTGCAAGGTATGAAGCCTATCACCCTCGATGAGATGAGTGCCGTGAAGCTGATGAACCGCATCGACACGAAATATGTCGTCACGGAGGCGCAGCTGCGCGACATCCTCATGCGCATCCGCGATGCCTACTATGCCCAGGAGGTGGAAGGCAACCGTCTCTCACCTTACAGCACGGTGTATTACGACACGCCCGAACTGACGATGTACCTTATCCACCACGACCGTCATCTGGTGCGCGATAAGGTGCGGGTGCGTACCTACGTCGACTCCCACCTGACCTTCTGCGAGGTGAAACACAAGAACAACAAAGGACGCACGAAGAAGAAACGCATCGAGGTGGAACCCATCGCCAACATCCTTGACAACCCTGAGGCGGCGGCGTTCTTGGCCGAAAAACAGCCTTATCCCATTGACACTTTGAGCCCGCATCTCATCACCATCTTCGACCGTTTCACATTGGTGAACTACGACAAGACCGAACGTCTCACCATTGACTGCAACCTGTGCTTCGAGAACCTGCGCAGCGGCAACACCGCCTCGTTGGCACCCCTCGCCGTAATGGAACTCAAGCAGGACGGCCGCGCTCACTCGCTGCTCAAAGACGTGCTCTTCGACATGAGAATCCGTCCGTTCAAGGTCAGCAAATATTGCATCGGCACCTGCCTGACCCGTCCCGAGGTGAAGCAGAACCGGTTTAAGAAGAAACTTAGGAGGATAGAGAAACTGAAGAGAGAGAATTGATAATTGATAATTGAGAATTTTTAATATTGGAATTATAAATCTTTGAATATGAATTTGTTACAAATTAACCTTCAGGACTTCGATCCTGACATTGCGCGCGAGTTTGGAGCCGGCGCTACGGGAATGGACTTCCTCGGTGTTTCGCTCTTCGACGGGCAGAGCCTCTTGACGACCTTGATCCGCTTCGTGTTCAACTTCCTCGTCTGCTGGATTATCATCCACTTCTTCTACTACAAGAAGGCCAACCGCAAGGACTATTACTTTACCTTCCTCATGTTCGCAGTGGTCATCTTCCTCATCATTTCGCTGATGGAGAACATGAAGATGAACATTGCCTACGCCCTCGGCCTCTTTGCCATCTTCGGCATGATACGTTACCGGACGGAGACCATCAAGATCCGTGAGATGACCTACCTCTTCGTGGTGATGGGACTGAGCATCGTCAATGGCATGGCGCTTTCGACGAGCTACTCGGAACTGCTTATGGTCAACCTGCTGACAATAGTGGCCATCTGGATCCTGGATGGCACTAACCTCCTTAAGCATACGGCAACTAAGATTGTCCTTTACGACCGTATTGAGAACACCAAGCACGGCAAGGAAGACGAACTGAAAGCCGACCTTATCGAGCGCACGGGTTTAGATATTAGCAAGGTAGAAGTTGGTCACATTGATTACCTGCGCGACGTGGCGTATGTGAAGGTGTATTACAAGCCTATCGACGGTGAGGTGAATACCATTGACACGATTACTAAACTGAAGGACTTCCAAGAATAGTGAAGAAACTGCTTCTCATAGTATTTGTTTTTGCTTCGGTGGCTGTATTCGCGCAGAGCGAAAGGACGACCGACTTCGGTGGCATCGTCTCTGCTGAGGGCGAGGTGTCCTTGGGCGGTCCATGGGGCTTGTCGGTGGAGGAGGAGCTGCGCTTTGACCATAACTTCACCCAGTTCGACCGTTGGCTCAACTCGGTGGGGGTGGACTACACCTGCCTGCACAACCGCATGAACATCGGCCTCACAGGCGACTACATCCGCCGTCGCAACGACCGGGGCTATTATGAGAATCGTGGACGCTTAGGTTTGCAGGTCACTTACACTGAGGAATACCGCCGTTTCAAGTTCCAGGTGCGCAGCAAGGCCATAGGCACTTTCTTCGACGAGCGCACGGGCGAGCATCGCGTCAACCCAAGGATTTATTGGCGTAACCGCTTCAAGGTGACCTACCAAAGACCCAACAGCCGCTTCAGGTACGCCCTTTCCACCGAGTTGTTCTGGCTGCTCAACGACCCCAAGAATGGCGGCGTCGACAACCTGCGGACGGTGTTCTCGGTGGACTACCGCCTCACGAGGAGACATTACCTCTCCGCTTTCGCCCGCATGGACAACGACCTATGGGTGAAAGAGCCTGTGGACAGGTTCTACATCGGCCTGACATTCAAGGCGAAGTATTGATATTTCTCCTACTAGCGTTTTCCTTATTTTTTCTTGCTAATTCTTAATAATAGTTGTACCTTTGCAGCCGTTTTTCAAAGCCAAGTTTTAATTCTTATAATAATGAAAATCAAATCTTTACATCTCAAGAACCTCATCCTTGTGGCGATTTTCGCCCTGATGAGTGGCTCCTTGTGGGCCTACGACTTCGTCGTCCATTACGAAAATGTCTCCATTGATGATGTCGTTTATACTTACGACATCTATTACAGCATTATCGATGCCGACAACCATTATGTTGCAGTGGTTAACAACGGTAATACCCGAACATACGGAGGCACTGGCAGAGAAAAAATGGAAGTGCCGGAAAGGGTGACGTATAATGATATTACTTATACTGTCACTGCCATTGCTTCGCACGCTTTCGATTTGAATGGATCTTATACAGCACCCGTTCTGTTGAAAGTTGTTTTACCCGAAAGCATCACATCCATCGGCTCTTCCGCTTTCCTTTATTGCGGAGAACTGACTACGGTGAACATCCCTCCTGCTGTCACCTCCATTGGTTCATCCGCTTTCCGATATTGCAGCAGTTTGACCGATATCACCATCCCTGACGGCATTACTTCTATTGCCGAGGAAGCATTCATGTATTGTTTTGCACTGACATCTATAAATATTCCAAACTCTGTCACATCTGTTGGTGCTTATGCTTTTCATGCTTGCAATCATGTGACCTCGCTAACCATAGGTACAGGCTTAACCTCCGTGGGTAATTATGCTTTTAGCCCTTTAGATGCTCTTGCCACAATCAATTATAACGCTGCCCACATGAACTCTGGCCTTGGAGTTCGCACTAACACCGACTGCACCCTTACTATCGGCAGTGATGTCACATATTTGCCCAACAGTGCTTTCAGTGGTTTTACGAGACTCACCACTCTCAACTTCGCCGCATCTTCGCAAGCGATTACCATAGACGCTTATGCTTTCAAGAATTGCACAGGCCTGACGTCAATTAGTTTTGGTGATCGCTCCTATGAGATTGGCAGTAACGCTTTTGAAGGCTGCACTGGACTTACCACGCTCACCATCCCCAGTGGAGTGACTAAAATTCGTCAATCGGCTTTCAAGGACTGTAGCAATCTTGCGACTATCTATTACAATGCCACCAACTGCTTAATTGAAGGTGCTAGTAGCGGTTTTTCTAGCGCTTGTGCTTGGTATGGTCTTCCCGCTTGTACCCTCATCATCGGCGACAATGTTACTATCTTGCGCAGTTCGGCTTTTAGATTTTTCACGGGTCTCACCAACCTAACTATTGGTGCTGGCGTGGTAAACATAGGCGATTACGCTTTCGCTGGCTGTTCAAACCTTGCGTCAGTTACTTACAATGCCACCAGTTGCACCACGGTCAGCTATAACATCTGGGACGGCTGCACACATCCTTGCACACTTATCATCGGAAGTGGTGTTGTAAGTCTGCCTAACAGTAGTAGTAAAAGTAGTTATGGCATTTTCAAAGGTTTCACAGGCTTGTCCGAAATCACCATTCCAAGCAATGTGACTTCAATAGGTGATTATACATTCGCCGATTGCACAGGTCTGGCGACTATCAATTTTAATGCTCCTAGCTGCACTATTGGTGGTAATTATAGTAACCTATGTTGGAATGGTTGCACGCATGAGTGTACCCTTAACATCGGTGATAATGTGTCGGGCTTGTCAGATAGAGCTTTCAGCGGTTTAACGGGTCTCAAAACCATTAACTTCGGCTCACACGTGTCTTTCTCGATTCCTGAAAAGGCTTTCAGTGGTACTGGTTTGACGGAGTTGGTCATTCCTAATTTCGTTACATCCATTGGCAAAGAAGCATTCTCGGGTTGTGGCAGTTTAACCTCGCTTACCATAGGTACAGGCGTGACCACAATAGGCAATTGGGCTTTCAATAGTTGTAACCATCTTACCACTGTCAATTACAATGCCACTAACTGCACCTCTGCTGGCGATCAGAGTTGGCCTACTTTTGACAATTGCGGAAATGGCACCAACTGCACCCTTACCATCGGTAACAATGTCACCCGTCTGCCACAGCGTATTTTCTATCGTTTCAGTGGACTCACATCCTTCTCCATCGGTACGGGTCTGGGCTCCATTAGTGATTATGCGTTTGTAAACTGTACCTGTCTTACTTCCATCAACATTCCTAACAATGTGACTTCTATTGGTTCAAGTGCTTTTGATGGTTGCACCTCGGTCACCACACTTGACTTGGGAACGGGTGTGCAGACTATTGAAACGCTTGCATTTGATGGTTGTACAGGTCTGACCTCGCTGACCATTCCTGCCAGTGTTACTTTGATTGATGCCGCTTCCTGGGGCGGAAATGGAGCTTTCAAGAATTGCTCCAATCTGGAAGAAATTTGGTTCGAAGGTACCACATACCCGGCCTTTGAGGCTCACGCGTTTGATGGTGTAACATCAACCATCCCCGTATATGTCCCCAGGGGATGCAATTATCCCACAACGGGTGCATGGTCGTACTTTACCAATTATATCCCATATTCTCGTTTTGCAGGAACCAACAATAATAGTTGGGGAGAATCCGGCAACTGGTCTTTCGGCATACCTCAATACAATGAAACCGCATTGATTAATGCCGAGGCCACCATCGCTAGTGGATATACGGCCACTGTTGGCCATATTGCCTTCAAAGGAACCGACAGCAGACTTATTATCTCAAACGGCGGCCAGCTAAGTTGCAACAGCATCGCCGCCCCTGACAACATCTATGTCAACATCCGCGACGGTGGCCAACTGGTCTGCAACACCGAGGCGAATGCCACCTTGGAAAGAAGCATTGTGGCCCATGGCGAAAACGGTGATGACGGTTGGTATTTCATTGCCTCACCAGCCAAAACGGCCATCGGTCCTAGTGTAGCTAATGGCCTTCTCTCAAACGAATATGACCTCTATCGTTATTACGAAGATGATTATACATGGCACAACTATAAGGTGACCACCTTCCCCCTTTCCAATAGTTGGGGCTATCTTTATGCCAATAACACGAACAACACGCTCCACTTCGGAGGCACGATGCTGGCTGCCAACGCCGAGGTGACGGTGGAAAACCTTGACTATGCCTCACCGTATGCTCCGCTGAGAGGCTTCAACCTCATGGGCAATCCGTTTACGCATAACCTGACTGTTGGCGATATTACCCTGGACGGAACGACTCTTACAACTTATTACATGGTGGAGAATGGCAAGGAAATCGTGGTCGCCTCCCTCTCCGAAACGCCCATCAAGCCCGGAAGAGGCTTCATGGTGCAGGCCACCGCAGCGGGCCAAGACCTTGTTTTCAACCCATCGGCCAAAGGCAATGCCCCCAAGGTGGGTTATATCAGCATCACAGCAGGCAACGGCACCTTCACCGACAAGGCCTTTGTCCAAGTGGGCGGTGGCAACACGTTGCGCAAGCTTACCATGGGTGACGACACACCGAAAGTCTATGTGCAGCAAGGTGGCGCCGACTATGCCGCTGCTACCGTCGAGGCCACGAATAACGTGGTTCTCATTGGCTTCGAGGCCGCTGAGAATGGCACATATACGATTGCTGTTGACATCAAGGACGTCGAAACCAACTATCTGCACCTCGTCGACAACATGACGGGTGCCGAAATTGACCTGTTATCCACGCCGAGCTACACCTTCAACGCCAAGACGATGGACTATGCCAGCCGTTTCAAGCTGGTGTTCAACGCCAATTCCGCCTTCGAGAACGAGAATGGCGACAATGAGACCTTTGCTTATTTCAATGGCAGCGAATGGGTTGTCAATGCTTCCAATGATGCCACGATTCAGATTGTTGATATGATGGGACGTGTCATCCGTTCTTTAGACGTTGCACGCAACGTCTCTACAAATGGGATGACACCTGGCATATATGTTTTGCGCCTCATCCAAGGCAACAATGTTAAAACACAAAAGATAGTCGTCGAATAAATAAAAACAGAATACAATGAAAAAAAACATATTGACAATCGCAATCGTTCTCGGCCTGTGCATGACTTCTTTTGCCGGTGACGGATTAAAAGAAATGGGCGGCGTGTTCCAACGTGGAAAAAATGTCCCTGAAAACTACAATTCCTCTTTGTTCAATTCCCGGAATGGCGGTTCAAGGGAAGAGGTTGTCCTGCCCGCTTTGCCCAATTACGGGGAAAACTCCGATCAGGTTTCACCTCTTGGCAGCGGTGTCGTTGTGCTTATGGGCCTTGGCGCAGCCTATTTGGTGGGCAAACGCCGCAAGGAGGAATAAGGTAGGTTTTCCGCTTGCATGTATCATATAAAATAAAAATTTAACGGCAGCCCCGAAAAGGGTTGCCGTTAATGTTTATTTGTTTATTTTTGTAGTCTGGAAACAGTTTAAACCTTTACGATATGAATACAAGACAAAAAATGAGAAAAATCTGCGGCATCAGCCTGGTTTTCGGGGCTTTGCTGCTGGCCTTCATGCCCTCATGTGGCAAGAAAGGCACGACAAGTGGAGGTGGTGTGACGAGCTTCGTTGAACGCATCAAGCCGCTTGACGAGAATCTATTGCTGTTTTTGGACAGCTACACCTCGGGTGTCATCGCTGATGGCGAGCCTATCGTGGTGCGTTTCAGCAATCCAGAGACACTCAAGGTGAAGTATGGCGAGGAACTCTCCACCAAGGCTTTCAACTTCACACCCGCATTGAAAGGTAAGGCCGTGTGGATCGACGAGAACACCATCGGATTCCAGTACGACAACATTGACAAAAACCAGAACTACGTCTGTAAGTTCAAGATGTCGGACTTCGTGGATGTGCCCGCCGACCAAACCCTTGAGTTCGGCTTCGGCGTGCGTCGCCAAAACTTCAGCCTTGTCACGGCGCAGCCTCTCTGCACCTCGAACGAGGAGATGAACTACCTCTTGCGCGTGGCTTTCGCTGTGCCCGTCGACCAAGACGAGCTGGTCAACATGTTCGATGCCTCGTTCCGCAAGAACCATCCCGTGCAGGTGTCTTATTCGGGCAACAACATTTACGACTTCGAGGTGCAGAACTTCGAGCGTAAGAGCGATACCTACGAGGTGCATGTCGTCATCGACGGCAAAGCTGTAGACTGCAAGGCCAAGATGGAACGCAATTTGGCCATCTATGCCAAAAACACCTTCGAGTCTCTGATGTTCGACCTCGACAAAGCCACCAGCCAGGGCACGCTGATTTTCTCGCAGCCGCTTAAAGAGGACCAAAACCTCGCCGGCTTCATCACCTTCAACAAAAAGCTAGGCTATAAGGCCGATATTAAGGGAAACAAAATTGACTTCTACTTCGACAAGTCTTCTTTGTACCGTTATCAGCTGGAGGACCTGAACATGAGGGTGGAGAGTGGTATCCGCTCCGTGGATGGCAGGCTGCTGACAAGTAATTATGACTATCCTTTTGACCTCACCGACAACTTGCCCAAGGTGCGCTGGAGCGACGACGGCGTCATCATCCCCGATGTGGACGAGACCACCGTGTATTTCGATGCCATCTGCCTGAACTCTGTGACGCTGAGGATTGTCCGTATCTACGACGACAACATCCTCTCCTTCTTGCAGGATAACGACCTCACC
>Ga0265301_10006004_pt1 | contig 11751 bp, 6 predicted proteins | sample AusTroGonzalo_MG_2_FD_193488 | JGI IMG/M metagenome (GOLD analysis project Ga0265301, IMG submission 193488) | Bovine rumen microbial communities from tropical cattle in Woodstock, Queensland, Australia - Gonzalo_04 | ecosystem: Host-associated > Mammals > Digestive system > Stomach > Rumen ...
ATCGGGCAGAGCCGAATAGCGGTCGATATAATCCTGAACCGTTCCCTGAATCATGGCTGGGAACATTGCCACTTGCGCCTCGAATGAAGCACGATAGGCCGCAGCGAAGTTGTCGAGATTGCGCTCCAGGATGGCATCCCAACACGATGCGGCAGCCGCAGCAAGTGCTTCGACCTTCGGCTTGGTGATGTCCTTACCCTCTACCACCGAGCATCCACGACGACGAGGCTCCATAGGAATCATGCAGAGATGGTTCTCAAGCCACTGCAATACAGTTTCGTCCTCACAGGTCTCAATGCGCAACGGCCAGAAATGGTTATCATAATAGTGGCGGCAAAGCCCGGGAACACAGATGCCGATAGCGTCCTGTGCACCGCTGATGATACCGTCTTCGCGCTCGGGATGATTCTCGAAACAGAACACAAGACGCGCCAAAGTCTCAGGGTCCATGTTAGGAAGTTGATAGGGCCAGATGCTACGAATGATGTTGCGAGTAGACGTGGAAAGGCCGCAACGTTCGCGTATCTCGAACGAGGGTTCGAGCGAGATGGTGATGGCCCATCCGGGTGCCAGACAGCTGACGTATGGCTGGTCGATCCAAGTGCCAGCAATATCCAATCGAGTCGGCAACTGGCACGGACTCTTCTTCAGTTCCGTACTGCTCCGCGCCGCCAGTCCCTCGTGCGGATCGCGCTGAAGAACCACATACTGCATGCCACGTTCCTCACAGACCCTACGTTTCTCCTCACTTCCGCCATCACTGTTGACCACCAGGATGTCGGGCTTCACGATGTCCAACGTCGGCAAGAAATCCATCACGCCATGCCCTTGATTGATGAAGGCATCCTTCACATAGCGGATGCTTTTCACCATGAACAGACGTTCCTGCTCCGAATAAACTGTCTTATGATTCTTGTAATGAAGGATGGTCTCGTCCGAGCCGATACCCACGTATAAGTCGCCATACTGAGCCGCCTGACGGAAGAACTCCACATGGCCACTATGCAACAAATCATAGCAACCGCTCACAAACACCTTTTTCTTGCTGTCCATCGTACACCTTATTTATATATATAAAGAAAATAAAGAGAGTCGTGAAAAGACTCCCCATCACTTAGAAAATTCGCTGAGTCAGACGAACATTCAGCACTGGGAACACCGTGAACGTCTTGACAAACTCTACGGTACTACCCACCTGACCGAGAATTTTAGGCAAATCATAAACGAGATCCACACCCTCGTGGGTCACCAAACTTGGACTACCACCCCAGAACATCACACCGGCATCGAACGAAATCATCGTTTCGCTACCCTTATACAGATGGCCTCCATAGCCGAAACCAATATATGGCTTAAACTTGTTGATGTAACCATCGGTATGAATCATATTATCTTCGCCAGGCATGATGTAATACCTTTCTCCTTTGTGGAAAACCACCTGACCATCCTTCACCACATCGTTCTTCAATACACCCAACGACACACCGATATAACCATTGCGAAGAGCCGATTCCTTGAGCTTATCAGGAATGCTGACCGTTTCGCCCTCCCAAGTAAAGATGTCACCACCATCTTTGATTTTGTCAACCAGATGGTTATAAAGATTCACACTCAAGAGGTTCGACATATCCTCCGTGCGGTTGTAAGCTGTAGCAAAGTTAGTGTTACCAAGATAGAAACCCGCCGTAAAGTGCCAACGTTTATTCCTGAAAGGAAAGACATCGACCAGGAACTTGAAGTTGTTGTATTGCGGTATGGCCCACATCGACACCTCAGGCTTCACCTCACGTCCTGTAGTTTCCTTCAGTACACGTGCTGCTTTCTCAAAGCTGGTCATACCATCCGATCCGGAATCATCTCCCGTCATTTCCAGACTATACCTCATCTTCAGCTTGATATGTGGAAAGAAAGCCGCACCTGTCCGGATCTGAACATACTCACCAATCGGCATCGCGAAATCGAAACCCAGACCCGTCGAACCCACAGTAAGGGACGCATCCAAATGGTTCAGGATGTCCTTCTTCTGTGGAGTAGACGTTCTTGGTATGGATACGGGAAGGCTGTCCTGAGCCGAAACCAGGACAGCCACACTCGCTAATACCATTGTGAATATAGACTTTAATGTCACTTATCAGATCGTATTGTAAGGGTTTATATTATCCTACTTGAACATATCGATATAGTGTTCAACCAATCCTTCGATACGCTGTTTGTCAGTGAAGTACTGATAAGTTGATACGTTGAGGTCGCAGCAGCATTCCTCGTCACAAACGATGTTTCCGTGCTGGTGCATCTGCAACATACTAACGGTCCACATGTGGTTCACACCGTTCTCGATAGCGTGCTTCAAAGCGCGAGCCTTTGTGTGTCCGCTACAAAGGATAATGATTTCCTTTGCAGCCATAACAGTTCCCACACCAACAGTCAGCGCCTGCTTTGGCACCTTGTTGATATCGTTATCGAAGAAACGGCAGTTTGCCTGCAGTGTGTTCGTAGTCAGCGTCTTCACACGAGTCTTGCTGGTCAAGCTACTACCTGGCTCGTTGAAAGCAATATGTCCATCAGGACCGATACCACCCATGAAGAGGTCGATACCACCTGCTTCCTCAATCATCTCCTCATAGTGAGCACACTCAGCGAGGAGATCAGGAGCATTACCGTTCAAAATATGTACATTCTCCTTCTTGATGTCGATGTGGTTGAAGAAGTTGTTCCACATAAAGCTGTGATAGCTCTCTGGATGCTCTTCTGGCAAACCAACATATTCGTCCATGTTGAATGTGATGACGTTCTTAAAAGAAATCACGCCAGCCTTGTTTAGACGGATCAGTTCCTTGTACATACCCAGTGGAGACGAACCAGTTGGACATCCTAACTTAAATGGTTTCTCAGCAGTTGGATTAGCGTTTAAAATCTTTTTTGCTACGAAGTGGGCAGCCCACTTTGACATTGCGTCGTAGTCTTTTGTAATTACAACTCTCATAAAGGTTCAATTTTTTAATAAAAAAGTGTTACTATTTGTTTGTATTGTATTTGTCGAGTCTATGACTCATTCTTCTTTCTTTGATTCCTCTTCCACATTCTCAGCTTTATTCACCACACTCTTCGACTCGTTCTCAGCATCCAAAGCTTCGTACTTCGACTGACGGCTCTTAAACTCCGGAACAATCTCCTTCATGATTCTCACCGTCTCCATATCGTCGTAGTTTCTGCTAGCTTCGTAGAGTCGTTGCTCGTTAGCCAACGCCTCCTCATACTCATATTCACGCACCTTTGCCACCATAATCATCTTATGAACGGTTGGCTTCGTGGTCTCTGCATCATTGAGCACCTCTTCATAGAGTTTCTCACCGTCGCGCAATCCTGTGAACTTAATCTCTACACCCTTTGCGCCACTGAGTTTAATCATACGTTTAGCCAGGTCGGCAATGCGTACCGGTTTACCCATATCGAATACGAATATCTCACCGCCTTTACCCATCGTACCTGCCTCAAGCACCAGCTTACATGCTTCAGGAATGAGCATAAAGTATCTAATAATATCGGGATGGGTCACAGTGACAGGTCCACCGTTCTTGATTTGTTCCCTGAAAATAGGAATGACGCTACCGTTGCTACCAAGCACGTTTCCGAATCGTGTAGTGACAAACTGAGTCACACCTTTCACCTTTCCTTCAACGATCGCTCTGTTGAGCGCCTGACAATAGATTTCGCAAATACGCTTCGAGCAGCCCATCACATTAGTAGGATTGACAGCCTTATCTGTACTGATCATCACAAACTTCTTTGTGCCATACTTCACAGCCAAATCTGCAATGACGCGCGTTCCAAAGATATTGTTGAATACGGCCTCGCTCGGGTTATCCTCCATCATCGGCACATGTTTGTAAGCCGCAGCATGGAACACATAGTCAGGACTATTCCGTTTGAAGATAGACTCCATATGTGAATGGTGTGTGATGCTCGACACAATGGTATCACATTCTATGTCAGGATAATTCTTCATCATGTAGAGCCGCACATCATGCATTGGGGTCTCTGCCGAGTCAATAAGGATGAGATGCTTCGGTTTATACAAAGCTATCTGTCGCACCATCTCGCTTCCGATACTGCCTGCAGCACCTGTAATAAGAATGACACGGTTTGCCAGCAATTCGCCAATAGCATTCATATCGACAGTTATCTCATCACGTGGCAACAAGTCTTCAATCTCCACCTCCTGCAATTGTGAGTAGCTCAGTTGGGTCTTTCCGTCCCACTTCTGAGCCGTAGGCATCATCATGATACGGATACCTGCATCTGAGATTGCATCCACCAAATCCTGACGGTCTCTGAACGATTGACTATACAATGGGCTGACGAGGATATAGCGAACATTATCGCCTTCCATCAGTTTCACTGTGTCAATATTTGCTGGATATACTCGAATACCAAGCAGATACTTGCCTATCATTTCATTGTCATCGCTGATGAAACCCTTGATACGATATTGCGACTGACTCTCCGTCAAGATACTCTTTGCCAAACCAATACCTCCTTCACGCACACCATATATATAAATAGGTGCGGCCTTGTCGAAATCATGGAGCGATACGAAGAGGTTCTTCACAAAGATACGTTCAGCCCACATGAATACCAAAGCTATGAGATTCGCAACCAGCATACTCTCCACGCTGATTTCTGGCAACCAACTATTGGGAAGTAATAACTTGACCAGCACAGTCAATACAAATCCCACGATGAGTGCACCGGCTACACGGGCCAAATCCACGAATGACGAGTAGCGAAGCACACCCGAATAGGTGTGGAACAGACGCATACCCACGAAATACAGAGGAAGAGAGCCGACCCATGCTAACAAATGGGTCCAGAATCCATTACTTTGCAAGACGTTACCGCCATCAGCAATATAGGTGCCAATCATGCCCGAAAAGACAATGATTATGCAGTCCAATATCAGCACACACCAATATGGTAGCGCTGTCTTCGAAAAGTACCACGTTGTAACTCTTTGAATAAATCCCATAAACCAATTTTTAATCTCGTCCAAATATATCGCGTGTGTACACCTTCTCTTTCACATCATCCAGACACGAATCGTAACGGTTGGCAATGATAGCATGCGACTTCTTCTTGAAAGCCTTGAGGTCGTTCACCACCAACGAACCGAAGAAACTATCTCCATCGTTCAGCGTTGGTTCGTAGACAATCACCTCAGCACCTTTTGCCTTGATACGCTTCATGATACCTTGAATGGCACTCTGACGGAAGTTGTCGGAATTCGACTTCATCGTGAGTCGATATACACCGATCACACAGTTTTTCTCCTTCGCCAAATCCCATTGGCTGTTCTCTGCATAGTAGCCTGCTTTCCGGAGAACGGCATCTGCAATGTAGTCCTTACGGGTACGATTGCTCTCTACGATTGCAGTCATCATGTCCTGTGGAACATCCTGATAGTTAGCCAGCAACTGCTTAGTGTCCTTTGGCAGGCAATAGCCTCCATAGCCGAAACTTGGATTGTTGTAGTGCGTACCGATACGAGGATCAAGACCCACACCACTGATAATTGCTTTCGTATCCAATCCTTTCACCTCAGCGTATGTATCCAGTTCGTTGAAGTAGCTCACACGCAGTGCCAGATAGGTGTTGGCAAACAGCTTCACGGCCTCTGCCTCCTTCATTCCCATAAACAGCGTATCGATATTCTCCTTCAAGGCACCTTCCTGCAACAGAGCAGCAAACTGACGGGCATACTTCTCTGCATCAGGATTTCCGATTGCAGTGATAGCAGCATTCTCTTCCGTGAAGTTCTTATCGTCGATATTGATCAGCTTCGGATACCCCACAATGATACGGCTGGGATACAGGTTGTCATACAACGCTTTCGACTCGCGCAGGAATTCTGGCGAGAACAGCAGATTGAACTTCTTACCCTTCAGTTCGGGTTTATAAAGGAATTGGAGTGCGTATTTCACATAAAGACTTCGCGAATAGCCTACAGGGATGGTACTCTTGATCACCATCACAGCATCGGGATTCACACTCAGCACCATGTCTATCACCTCTTCCACATGCGACGTGTCGAAGTAGTTCTTCACTGGGTCATAGTTTGTCGGAGCGGCAATCACCACGAAATCTGCATCCTTATAGGCCGCTGGACCATCGAGTGTGGCACGCAGATTCAAGTCTTTCTCTGCTAAATACTTTTCTATATATTCATCCTGGATAGGAGAAATCTTACGATTGATTTTATCAACTTTATCTGGCAATACATCTACTGCCACAACTTCGTTGTGTTGTGCTAATAGGGTCGCTATCGACAAACCCACATATCCCGTTCCTGCAACTGCTATTTTCATAAGCACCTTTTTATTTTTTTATCCATCATGCAAAAAACATGCATAATTCATCAAAAACATGCAAAGATAAGGATAATACTTCACATATTTAATACTATTTTAGAAAAAAATGATGAAAAAAAGGTGATTTTATGATAAAAATCCAAGAAATGCTTTCAATCAGCAAAAAAATGGCTACCTTTGCAAAAAATTTCACGACATGTTAGAAAAGATACAAGAATTGCTGGCAGAGATCGACGCTCTCGAAGCAAATAGCGCAGAGGACATCGAGGCTCTCCGCATTAAATACCTTAGTAAGAAAGGAAGCATTCCAGCCCTCATGGCCGACTTCCGCAACGTACCTGCCGAACAGAAGAAAGAAGTAGGTATCAAAATCAACGAACTGAAAACCAAGGCATTCGATAAAATCAACTCGCTGAAGGCAGCGTTCGATTCTACCGACACCGATGCCGACGATATCGATATCACCCGTACGGCCTACCCTATCGAGTTAGGAACACGTCATCCGCTCACGATTGTCAAGAACGAAATCGTCGATATCTTCTCACGTCTTGGTTTCTCACTGGCTGAAGGACCTGAAGTCGAGGACGACTGGCACGTATTCGGAGCGATGAACTTTGCTGACGATCACCCTGCTCGCGACATGCAGGACACCTTCTTCATCGAAGCCAAACCCGATGTGATACTGCGCACTCACACCAGTTCCGTGCAGAGTCGTGTGATGGAACACACACAACCACCTATCCGCATCATATGTCCAGGACGTGTTTACCGCAACGAAGCCATCAGCGCACGCGCTCACTGCTTCTTCCATCAGGTGGAAGGACTTTATGTCGACGAGAACGTCAGCTTCACCGACCTGAAGCAAGTACTGTTGCTCTTTGCACGCGAAATGTTCGGCGAAGGTACTCAGATTCGTCTCCGTCCGTCCTACTTCCCATTCACAGAGCCATCAGCCGAGATGGATATCAGCTGCAACATCTGTGGCGGTGAAGGATGTAGTTTCTGCAAATACACAGGATGGGTAGAGATTCTCGGATGCGGAATGGTCGATCCCGCCGTTCTCGAGTTGAATGGTATCGATAGCAAAAAGTATAAAGGTTACGCATTCGGTATGGGTGTTGAGCGTATCACAAACCTCAAATATCAAGTAAAGGATTTGCGCATGTTTAGCGAAAATGACACCCGATTCCTCAAAGAATTCGAGGCAGCGAACTAAGAAAAGCAACTTTTTTCAAGAAAATGTAAAAAAAACTCGAAAAAGTTTTGTCAGTTCAGAAAAAAGTACTACCTTTGCAGTCGCAAATCGAAAATCGCGGTTAAGCGAGCGCAATTAAGCTTGATTGATATGCCGAGCGTAAGCGATTTGGACAATAGTCAAAGAGGAGCAAAAAAGGTGCGTTAGTTCAGTAGGTTAGAATACATGCCTGTCACGCATGGGGTCACGAGTTCGAGTCTCGTACGCACCGCAAAACTGACACAAACTAAAAACAAAGGGGATGAGTTAACTCATCCCCTTCTTTTGTGCTATGATGTCATCATGAATCCTTGTACTTAGCATACTTCTGCTCGTTAGCTTTGTCCGACAGAGCATGATAGCAACGATAGAGGTAGTTGCCCCAAAGAACTGGGTTGTCGGGTTCACATTCCTCTGACTTCTTGTAGCAAGGAATCGCTTCGTTAAGCCATTTCTTACACTCAGGAATGTTATCCTTGTTTTCCATCGCAATCTGGTAGTAGCAAGTGCCGAGCGAAGTCCATGCACGTGCATAAGTTGGGTCAATCTCGATGAGTTTCTTGAAGATGTCGATAGCTTCCTTATACTTCTTGTCGTTGAACACCATAAGGGCTTTTGTCTCCACGAAGTAGATTTCCTGTGGATACAGCTTACCCATCTCGTCACACAGATTGAGCGCTTCGTCCAGTTTGTCCTGACGTACCTTCTCCTGTACGAGGAGTTTTGGGAACTGCACGTCATTGTAGTGCTCTGCTGCATAGCGGCAATACTTCTCCCACTTCTCCATGTCACCGTGCTCTTTGTATGTGTTCATCAGTTCCACACAGGTATAGGTACCATAAGATTTTGAATCGAGCACTTTCTCGTACCAGTTCAGATACTTCACGGTGTCTTCCCATGTAACGGCCTGATTCTTCATAGCCATACCGTAGTAGAGATAAGCACTTTCCTTCAGAGAGTCGGTCTCATTGAGGTTGAGTTCCTTGAACAAAGGATCGTCGAAGGTCTGGAAGTAGTGGTCGAGCAGCTTCATCGTTCCCTCTGGATGTCCTGTCACCATCGCGCAAGCACCGGTGAGGATCTGTCCACGCATAGACACGGCCTGCTGCAGTGCATCCTTATGGATTTCCTTGTATTCGTCCGGCTTCACGGGCAGCTTCCCTTTCTCATTAGGAGTCGTAATACACTTCTCCACTTTCGAATAGTAAGAGAGGATGTCGCTCAGACCACCGAAATACTTCAGGGTGTCCAAAGTGCCGTCTCTTCCATCTTCATAGAGTTTGTAGGTCAGGATGTTCTTAATCTTGGCTGCTGTTACCCAGGTGTCATAATAGTCCTTACTCTTTTCGTTGACCATACATTCCTGAATATCATTCCATGCCTTGTTGACCAGTCGGTAATCGATGTTACGTGAATCACGGCAAGCTTCAGTGAGCGTGTTCTGAGCATCGATGACTGCATACTTTTGTGCGAACAATGTTGAGCATCCTGCTAACATCGCGCAGATGAATAATACTCTTTTCATAATTATTCAATTTAATTGGTTTTACTGATTCTCTTGACTTGTCTCGTTATTTGGTTCCTCCGTTTCCGGAAGATCTTTGTATGTCATATTGGTCTGTCCGTCAGCATCTGGCACATTCTCATCGTCCTCCACTTCTTCATGCTCCACCTTGCAGACGCTCGAGATGGCATCATTGCGCTTCTTCAGGTTGATGAGGGTCACACCCTGCGTGTTACGTCCCTGAATGCGTACCGTCTTCAGTGCCAGACGAATGGCAATACCGCTACGGTTGATAATCATCAGGTCGTCATCGTCCGTCACACTCTTAATAGCAATAAGCTTGCCAGTTTTTTCTGTGACGTTCAGGGTCTTGATACCTTTACCGTTACGGTTCGTGATGCGGTAGTCGAAGATCGAGCTGCGCTTTCCGTAACCGTTCTCACTGACTACGAGTACGGTTGGAATCGTTGGGTCGTTCGCCATCTCCTCTTCGCTCAGTCCTTCAGGTTTCTGGAGCGAAATCATACCTACGATTTCGTCTTCCGGACCATTCAGTTTGAGTGCACGTACACCTGTAGCACCACGTCCCATCACACGAACGGTGTTCTCAACAAATCGGATGGCACGTCCGTCGCGGCTGGCAATCATAATCTCGTCAGTTCCGCTGGTGAGGAGCACATCCTTCACGATATCACCTTCGTTCAAGTTGATAGCGATGATACCTGTCGAGCGTGGACGGGCATAGTTGGCAAATGCGGTCTTCTTCACAACACCCATCTTCGTACAGAACATCAGGTTGTGGTTATCCACAAACTCCTGGTCGTTGATGTTCTTGATACAGATGAATGCGGTTGCCTTGTCATCCGAGTCGATGTTGAGCATATTCTGCACGGCACGTCCCTTGAAGGTCTTGCCGCCCTCCGGTATGTCATATACCTTCATCCAGTAGCAACGTCCCTTCTGCGTGAAGAACATCATCGTGTTGTGTCCGGTAGCCGGATAGATATGCTCAATGAAGTCCGTATCACGAGCACTTCCGCCCTTGCTGCCTACTCCACCACGAGCCTGTGTACGGAACTCAGTGAGCGGTGTACGCTTGATGTATCCGAGGTGTGAGATAGTCACTACACATGCATCGTCGGCATAGAAGTCCTCTGGGTTGAAGTTCTGACTGCCACGTGGGTCAATCACCGTCTTACGCTCGTCACCATATTTCTCTTTCACCTCAATCAGTTCGTCCTTCATCACCTTCTTGCAGAGTTCAGGATCGTCCAGAATCTGCTGCAGGTATTCGATGAGTTTCAACAAGTCGTTATACTCAGCATGGAGTTTCTCCTGCTGCAGACCTGTGAGCTGACTGAGTCGCATATCAACCACATACTTGGCCTGAGCCTCGTCAAATCCGAAGCGGTCCATCAATCGGGTCTGAGCCTCTTGAGGAGTCTTCGAACTCTTGATAATCTGTACCACCTCGTCAATGTTGTCGCTCGCGATGATGAGTGCCTGGAGCAAGTGAGCACGCTCCTCAGCCTTCTTCTTGTCGAACTTCGTACGACGGATGGTCACCTCGTGACGATGATCCACAAACTCCTTGATGCAGTCCTTCAGCGTCAGGGTCTTCGGACGCTTGCGCACGATGGCGATACAGTTCACACTGAAGCTGCTCTGCAGTTCAGTCATCTTGTAGAGCTTGTTCAGCACCACGTTCGAGTTGGCATCACGCTTCAGGTCAATCACGATACGCATACCCTCACGGTCCGACTCATCGTTCACGTTGCTGATACCCTCAATCTTCTTTTCGTTCACCAGGTCCGCAATACGCTTGATCAGTTCCGACTTATTCACATTATAAGGAATCTCGTTCACGATGATTTTCTCGTGCTGTCCGTCAGTCTCAAACTCAGTCTTCGAACGAATCACAATACGTCCACGACCCGTATCGTAAGCCTCACGGATGCCATCCACACCACAGATAATACCACCTGTCGGGAAGTCAGGACCTTTGATATACTGCATCAGTCCGTCCGTGTCGATATCAGGATTGTCAATGTAAGCCACACATCCGTCAATCACCTCACCGAGGTTATGCGTCGGGATGTTGGTTGCCATACCTACCGCGATACCCGTAGCACCGTTCACCAGCAGGTTCGGGATCTTCGTCGAGAGCACCGTTGGCTCCGTGTTCGAGTCGTCGTAAGTAGGCTGGAAGTCCACTGTATCCTTATACAGGTCGTCCATCATCACCTCACCCAGCTTAGTGAGACGTGCCTCCGTATAACGCATTGCTGCAGCACCGTCACCGTCCACCGAACCGAAGTTACCTTGACCGTCCACCAGTGTGTAGCGCATCGCCCAAGGTTGAGCCAGACGCACCAGCGCACCATATACCGAAGAGTCGCCATGTGGGTGATACTTACCGAGCACGTCACCCACGATACGTGCACTTTTCTTTGTTGGTTTGTCCGAAGTAATGCCCTGTTCCATCATGTCGAAAAGGATACGACGATGAACAGGCTTGAATCCATCTCTGACATCAGGCAACGCACGCGCCACAATCACCGACATAGAGTAGTCGATGTACGAAGACTTCATCGTTTCGTTGATGTCCACTTTGATAATTCTGTCTTGCTGATCCACCATGTTAATTT
>Ga0265301_10006005_pt1 | contig 11750 bp, 14 predicted proteins | sample AusTroGonzalo_MG_2_FD_193488 | JGI IMG/M metagenome (GOLD analysis project Ga0265301, IMG submission 193488) | Bovine rumen microbial communities from tropical cattle in Woodstock, Queensland, Australia - Gonzalo_04 | ecosystem: Host-associated > Mammals > Digestive system > Stomach > Rumen ...
GTCAAAAAAAATATATTGCACCAAAATAGTCCAGAATAGGGCGAAAAAGCACAGGGTTGGACGGACTTCAGTGGAGGAAGCATGGACAACGCGATACTTGCGTACTATCAGCAGATAAAAGACGGGACTATCCTTGTTGGCAAGTGGGTTTTGATGCTGTATGAGCATGTTGTTCATGGTTTGGAAGACGGAACTTACGTGTTCGATGCGAAAAAAGCCGACAAGGCCATCAGATGGATAGAGAAATACTGTCATCATACCGAAGGAGTGCTTGCTCCGGGCCATTTGGAGCTGGAACTGTGGCAGAAGGCGATGCTTTCGTGCATATTTGGTCTACTGGATCCAAAGACCGGCTTCCGGCAGTTCCGGGAAGTGCTTTTGGTCGTTGGCCGTAAGAACGGCAAGAGCCTGTTCGCATCGGCTATCGCGAATTACACATTCTTCGAGGACGGAGGCTTCGGAACGCGGGTCTACTGCGTGGCTCCGAAGCTGGATCAGGCCGACATCATCTACAACGACATTTGGACGATGATCACCCTGGAAGAAGATCTGCTGCAGAACAAGGAATGCCCGAAGGAGAACACGGCCCGCCACAGGATGACGGATCTGTTCATCGAGGACACTAACAGCACGGTCAAGAAGATAGCATTCTCGGCTAAAAAGAGCGACGGGTTCAATCCATCCTTGTGCATCTGTGACGAAATCGCGAGCTGGCAGGGCGATGCTGGCTTGAAACAATACGAGGTGATGAAGAGTGGCATGGGTGCACGTCCGGAAGGCATCATGCTGTCCTGCACGACCTCCGGGTACCAAAATGACAGTATATACGACGAGCTGGTCAAGCGTTCTACCCGGTACCTTATGGGTGAAAGTAAAGAGACGCGTCTGCTGCCGTTTCTCTACATGATAGACGACATTGAGAAGTGGAATGACATCAACGAACTACGCAAAAGCAATCCAAATCTTGGCGTTTCTATCAGTGTGGATTATCTCCTTGAAGAGATTGCCATAGCTGAAGGGTCGCTGTCGAAGAAGGTCGAGTTCATTACGAAGTACTGCTGTCAAAAGCAGAATTCCAGTACTGCGTGGTTATCGACACAGGTTATAAGCAAGTGCATGGACGTGTCGATACGTATCGAGGACTTCGCCCACAACTACTGTGTCGGCGGCATCGACCTGTCGCAGACTACCGACCTTACGTCGGCATGCATTGAAATTGAAAAAGACGGCAGGCTGTATGTGTTCAGCAAGTTTTGGCTTCCGAGCGAACGGATAGACGAAGCAGCTGACCGGGACGGCGTGCCTTATAGGTTATACATACAGCGAGGGCTGCTGGATCCGAGCGGTGACAACTTCGTGGACTACCGCGACTGTTACAACTGGTTCGTCAGCCTCGTTGAACAATACGAGATACTTCCGTTGGTCGTTGGCTACGACCGATACTCGGCGCAGTATCTTGTACAGGACATGAAGGCCTACGGCTTCAAGATGGATGATGTCTACCAGGGCGACAATCTCTGGGGAGTCATGCAGGAAGTCGAGGGTCTGATGAAAGACGGCAAAGTGTGCATCGGACAGGAGAACGATCTCCTAAAGATGCACTTTTTGAATTCAGCGGTAAAGATGAGCACCGAGCGAGGGAGAGGCAGACTCGTGAAGGTATCACCGACCGCTCACATCGACGGAATGGCGGCCTTGCTCGATGCGCACGCTGTGAGGCAGAAGTGGTACGCAGAGCTGGGTCCGCAATTGAAAAACGAGAGGTAATTATACATGGGTCTTTTTGATTCAATATTCAGGCCGAACAGAGAACAGCAGAAGGTCGTTCAGTCTGAATTTTTCAAAACGCTCACACCGTACAAGCCTGTGTTCCATACTTGGCAGGGGAGCATCTACGAGAGTGAGCTGATCAGGGCGGCTATTTACGCCAGGGCAAGACATATCAGCAAACTGAAATTCAGTTCAACCGGATCCGCGAAGCTCGGACTCCAGGCAAAACTGAGGCAGGGACCGAACCAGTGGCAGACATGGCCACAGTTCCTTGCGAGGACTTCCACGATACTGGACGTTCACAACACAGCGTTCATCGTGCCGGTCAAGGATAAGAATCTCGTCACTACCGGGTATTACACAGTATTACCTACAAGGTGCGAGGTACTGGAGTATCGCAACGAGCCGTGGCTGCGCTATGAGTTCCAGAGAGGGGAGATGGCCGCTGTTCGGCTTGAGGAGTGTGTCATCCTGACACAGCACCAGTACAAGCGCGACTTCTTCGGGGAGACCAACTACGCGCTGGAGCCGACCATCAAGATGATAGACCTGAACAAGCAGGGCATCGAGGAAGCCATTAAGAACGGCGCGACCTTCCGCTTCTGGGCGAAGATGAACAACTTCACGATGGATACTGACCTGAAGAAGGAAGCTGACCGCTTCGGTTCGTTGGCTTTCGGTAACGATTCCGACGGAATGCTGCTGTTCCCGAACACTTACACGGACATTCACCAGTACGACAATAAACCGTTTACGGTAGACGCGGACCAGATGGCACAGATCCAAAAGAACGTCTACAACTACTTCGGTGTAAACGAAGACGTTCTGCAGAACAAAGCGTTTGGCGATTCTTGGGCAGCGTTCTACGAGGGCTGTGTCGAAGTGTTCGCTATTGCGCTTTCGGATGGAATGACGAAGGCGATGTACACAGAGCGCGAGCGTGCTGCCGGCAATGAAGTATGTTTCACGTCAAACAGACTGCAATACATGAGCAACGCCGACAAGCTGCAGGTTGCAGCACAGCTGACGGACCGCGGCATTTTCAGCATCAACGAGGCTCGCGAAGTGTTCAACCTCGGTCCAGTCGAAGGTGGCGACATCAGGACCATCCGCGGAGAGTACAAGAACGTAGACGATTTGGAGGACAATACCGATGAGTAACGAAAGAGAATACAGAAACATGGCCTTTGAGGTCAGGAAGGACGGTGACCAGCCGTCTTTTTTAGTTGAGGGATATGCATCCACATTCGAGCCGTACAAGCTCATTGAGATTGACGGCGAAGACTACAACGAGCAGATCATGCCGAACGCCTTCGACAATGCAGACATGACGGACGTCGTGTTCCGTGTTGACCACGAGGGTCCGGTCTTTGCGAGAGCATCCGCCGGAACGGTGCAGCTCGATGTAGATGATCACGGACTTCATCAGATCTCGGATCTGTCCAAAACACAGAGGGGCAGAGATCTGTTTGAGGATATAGCTGCCGGAAACTATCCGCAGATGTCGTTTGCATTCACAGTCGGTGAAGAGCACTACGATGCGGACACCAGGACGAGAATCATTGACCGCGTGGCCAAGGTCTTTGACGTCAGCCCTGTAACGTGGCCGGCAAACCCAGCAACAGAACTTCATGTACGCGACTACTTCGAGGGAGTCATCGAAGCAGAAAAGGCTGCCGAGGCGGAGCGACTTGCGGCAGAGGAAGCGGAACGGAGAGATTCCGAGCGGCGCGAAGAGCTGAAGAAAAAAATTCAGGAGGTTATTACCAAATGACATTCGACGAAATGAAAGAAAGACTTTCAGCCATCGACGGAGAACTCGAAGAGATCAGAGCAAAGCTCGACGATCCGGAAGCATCCACGGACGAACTCGAAGTGAGAAGCGGAGAGCTGATGGAAGAGAGAACTGGCCTCGTCGCAGAGATCGAGAAGGCTGAAGCCGCCATTGCCGAAGAGAAGAGGGCAATGGAAGACGTTATCACCAACGTAAAAACCGAAGTAATCGAGAAGAGAGAGGAAATCAAAATGACTGATATGGAAATCAGAAACACCAAAGAGTACGTCGATGCTTATGCAGAGTACATCAAGAACGGTGAAGATGCAGAGTGCAGATCCCTGCTGACCGAAAACGTATCCGGCACTATTCCTGTTCCAGAACTGGTCTATGACATCGTCAAGACTGCTTGGGAGAGAGACGGCATCACGGCAAGAGTAAGAAAAGCCTACATCAAGGGCAACCTGAAGGTTGGATTCGAGATCTCCGCTTCCGGAGCTACTGTCCACACCGAGGGCGACGGATATGTTTCAGAGGAAACCCTGGTACTGGGAACTGTTGAACTCGTTCCGAAGAGCATCAAGAAGTGGATCTCCATTTCTGACGAAGCTCTGGATCTCCGTGGCGAAGCATTCCTGCGCTACATCTATGACGAGCTTACTTATCAGATCGCGAAGAAGGCTGCTGACGAGCTGATCGCAAAGATCGAGGCCTGCGGCACTGTTTCAACGACAACTTGCGTAGGCGTTCCGAAGATCGCTTCCACGACTGTTGGTGTTGGCCTCGTTGCACAGGCTATGGGCCAGCTGTCCGATGAGGCTGCGAACCCTGTCGTAATGATGAACAAGGCTACCTGGGCACAGTTCAAGGCTGCACAGTATGCCGGCAGCTTCGACGTGGATCCGTTTGAAGGACTGCCAGTTGTATTCAACAACACTATCACTTCATTCGCAACTGCAACGACTGGTGTTACCTACGCTATCGTAGGCGACCTGGAGCAGGGCGCGCTGATGAACTTCCCTAACGGCGAAGGCATCGACTTCAAGGTTGACGAGCTGTCAAAGGCTGAATACGACCTCGTAAGAATCATCGGCCGTGAATTCGTCGGCATCGGCGTTGTTGCTCCTGGAGCATTCGTCAAGATTACGAAGTAGTTAATCAATGATTATTGAGTGGAGGCAAGAATCATGGATAAGAAAATACTGATTGCTGTACCATGCATGGACATGGTTAGCGCAAGATTCGCGCAGAGTCTTACAACCTTAAAGAAAGTCGGTCAATGCACTGTTTCATTTCTTATAGGCTCCTTAATATACGATTCAAGGAACAAGCTGGCCGGTATGGCCGTGGAAATGGAAGCGGACTACATTCTGTGGCTCGATTCCGACATGATATTCCGGCCAGATACCCTTGAACGTATGATGGCGGTCATGGATGATCACCCGGAAATTGATGTTTTGAGTGGTCTTTACTTCAGGAGGGGCCATCCGTTTACGCCGGTCCTGTTCAAGACTCTCGAAGTCAACAAAGAGGGCACACTTGACTGGAGCGACTACGAGGAACTCCCGGACGAACTGTTCGAGATCGCGGGATGCGGTTTCGGATGCGTCTTAATGCGCACCGACATGCTGCTTGATATTGCAGCAAAGGAAGAGGGCGGTCGGTGGTTCACACCTATCGCGGACGCTGGCGAAGACTGCGCTTTTTGTATCAGGGCACGCCGTGAAGGCTATCGTATATTCTGTGACCCGACAGTTGACTGCGGACACATGGCATATACGCCTGTTACGAAGAACTTTTGGAAAGCAATGAAGAACGAGGAGGGCCAGTAATGGCATTATTAGATACTTGCAAAACGGCATTGCGTGTCACCACGGATGCCTATGATACCGAGATTCAGGAATACATCGATGCGGCCAAGCTGGACCTGAACATCGCGGGCGTGGAAACAAACGCGCTGGATCCGCTGATGAACAAGGCCATAATGACCTACGTACGCATGAGTTTCGGTGCGCCTGCGAACTACGACAAGCTGAAGGCTGCATACGATGAGCAGAAGGCTCAACTTATGAACGCTACAGGCTATACGGATTGGGGTGTTAGCTGATGACTGACGTATTAACGCTGATCACACAGACAATTTCAACAGACACCTACGGAAACGAGCTGGCGACAGAAACCGAGAAGACGGTCTACTGCGAAGTCGAGTCCATAACGCAGACAGAGTTCTACAACGCCGCCAATACGGAAATCAATCCGGAATACCGCTTCACGGTGTTCTTCGGTGACTACGACGGTCAGGTGGTAGTTGAGTATCAGAGCAAACGCTATACGATCTACCGCACATACAGAGCCGGCGACTACATGGAACTGTACGCGGAGCGCAAGATCGGCGGCATTCCGGAAGTTCCGGTCGTTGAGGTACCGACACAATGAGCACGCAGGTAGTAAGACCGGAGAACTTTGAGAAGGCTGTCCAGAAGGCATTAGCCGAGTATGGCGACATCGTACTGGAGAAGACCGAACAGGCTGTGAAGAACAATGCACGGCAGACAGTCAGCGCTCTCAAAGGGTCTGCGCCGGCAGGCGGAAGCTACGCACGTGGCTGGTCCCACAAGGCGCAGAAGGGCGGAGCATACAAGCTGTCCGAGACAGTCTACAACAGAACGGATTACCAGCTCACGCACTTGCTGGAGAAACCGCACCCGACAGGCGGTGGCGGACATTATCCAAAGAACAAAGACTACACAGGCACAATTGCAAGAATCGAAGAGGAATACACCAACAAATTCATGGAGGAGGTAATGAGTAAACTATGACATTAGCAGAAATCGCAACAATGGTTGCATCGTTCAACCTGCCGTGGCGGTACAGTCATTTTTCGGAAACACCTGCTCCGCCGTACGTGGTGTACTACTTCCCATCCGAAAACGACGTATATGCTGACGATTCAAATTTCGTCAACAAGCGCCAGCTCTTCATTGAACTTTATACGACCACGAAGGACACGACATCAGAGGGCACAATAGAGAGCACCCTGAAACAGCACGGCCTTACATGGTACAAGCAAACAGATTTTCTTAACGACGAGAAGTTATATCAAACTACCTACGAAATGGAGGTAATCATAAATGGCTAATAAGGTACAGTACGGTCTTAAAAACGTGTACTACGCAACTGTAACGGTTGGTACTAACTCCGTATCCTACGGAACTCCGGTTGCATGGCCAGGCGCGGTATCACTTTCGCTGTCAGCTGAAGGCGACACCAACGACTTCTACGCAGACAACATCAAGTACTTCACTGCGATCGCGAACAACGGTTACAGCGGCGACTTCGAGTCTGCAATGATCCCGGAGACCTTCAGAACCGACATCATGGGCGAAACGCTCGGCACCGGTGCAAAAACTGGCATGATCTACGAGCATGCTGACATCCAGCCGAAGGCATTCGCGCTTCTGTTCCAGTTCGAGGGCGACCAGAACGCTACGAAGTACGCGCTGTACAACTGCAAGATGGCAAGACCTGACATCGAGTCTTCAACTACTGAAGATGGTATCGAAGTACAGACGGTCAGCGGCGAGATCACCGCTTCACCGAGAGCATTTGACAACATCGTCAAGGCTTCATGCGCTTCGACATCAGCTACGGCGTACACCCAGTGGTTCACTACCGTTCAGGACTAACACACACATGCCGCCCAGAGGCTCTAAATCGGCTTTTGGGCGGCTTTTGCACTATTATTGAACAATTTATCGTGGAGGCAAAATATGTTCAAAAAACTAACGATAGACGGAAAGGAAATCGAGTTCGCTGCCAACGCGGCGACACCGTTCCGCTTCAAACAGGTGTTCCAGAAGGACCTTTTACAGATCCTGGGGAACGAAGAGAAGGCGGAGAAGGAAGGCGTCGAGGCTGTTACACAGCTCGCGTTCATCATGGCCAAACAGGCAGAGAAGGCCGACATGGCGAAACTGACCACCGACGAGTTTTTGACATGGCTCGAAGATTTTTCTGCAATGGCGTTCGTCGAGTCGGCGGAAGACATCCTGAACGTGTACATGGATCAGACGCAGAACACTTCTACACCCTAAAAAGAAACAGCGGGCGACCACCAGGAAGATGACCATCGGGCTGTTCATGCTTCGATGCAAGGAACTGGGGCTGTCCGTCAACGAACTTGAAAATATGGACTATGGGCTTGTCGAGGATATGTTGACCGAGAAGGGCAACGATGAATATCAGTATCCGTACAAGGCAACCCAGGAGGATTTTGATAAATTCTAATGGCTGGATACATCAAGGGAATAACAATTGAATTCGGTGCGGACACGTCCAAACTAAACGCCGCACTCAAAAAGACACAGGGCACGCTGAACAAAACACAGGCTGAATTAAAGCAAATCAACCGTGCTTTGAAGTTCAATCCAGGCAACACAACGCTCCTGAAGCAGAAGTTTGAATTGTTACAGCGGTCCGTCAAGGAAACACAGCTCAAACTGAAGCAGCTCAAGGACATGCAGAAGAGCATGGATGCGGCTGGAGTGGATAAAAACTCCGCGCAATACCGCGAGCTGGAGCGCGAGATCGTCAAGACTACAAGCCAGTTAAAATCGGCTGAAGCAGAGCTGAAGCGCTTCGGATCCATCGGTAAGCAGCAGGCGCTCGCGGTTGGTCAGGCATTCAAGACGGCAGGCAGCAAAATCAAGTCAGCTGGGCGGACCATCACGACCACGATGTCGGTCTATGGAGTCGCGGGGATCTACGCTGGATCCAAGCTCATCGAAATGAGCGAAAAGCAGGCACAAGCCGAGCTGAAGCTCCAGGAGATCTACAAGTCGCGTATGGGAGTCAACAAGCAGGCTGTGAAAGCTACGCTTGAACTTGCGGCAGCAGAACAGAAGGCTGGCGTTGTAGGTGATGAGATTCAAATTGCTGCAGCGCAGCAGCTGGCCACCTATGCGAAATATCCGAGCACGGTCAACACGATGCTCCCGGCATTGAATGACCTGCTCGTTCAGCAGAAGGGACTCAATGGCACCCAGGAGGATGCAGTAGGGCTTGCGAATCTGTTCGGCAAGGCAATGATGGGTCAGACCGGCGCACTGAAGCGTGCCGGAATATCCTTCACATCGGCACAGGAAGAAGTCCTGAAGTTCGGTACCGAGGAAGAGAAGGCCGCGATGATCGCGGAAGTCGTCAAGCAGAATGTCGGCGACATGAACGAAGAGTTCGCGAAGACCGATGCGGGCAAGATCCAGCAGGCGAAGAATGCGCTCGGCGATATGGGCGAAGAAATCGGCGCGGTATTGCTCCCGGCAGTCGCGGATCTCGTTTCGTGGTTCCAGGGCAACCTCATGCCGAAACTTCAGCAGTTCATTGACTTCATGAAACAGCATCCGGCAATTGCGCAGTTTGCGCTTGCGTTTGCTGCTATCACAGCTGCGCTCGGTCCGGTTCTGATGATGGTCGGAAGCCTTGTCTCGATACTTGGTAGCCTGATCATGTTTGCGCCGGCACTCGGCGGTGTGTTTGCAGCATTGGCGGGTCCGGTCGGTATTGCAGTGGCGGCTATCGCGGCGGCTATCGCGGTCGGCATCGCACTATATAAGAACTGGGATACCATAAAAGCGAAGGCAAAGGCCATCTGGAACAGCATTTCAAATGCCGTGTCTACAGTGGTCAATCGTGTAAAGAGCAATTTCAACACAATGAAAAACACTGTGACAAGCGTATTCAACACTATCAAGAGTACGGCATCAAGGGTGTGGAATGGCATCAAGAGTGCAATCACAAAGCCTATTGAAACGGCAAAAGCCACTGTCAGAGGCATCCTGAACAAAATCAAGGGGTTCTTCCCACTGTCAATTGGCAAGATTTTCAGTAATCTGAAGATTCCGCACATCAAGATTCAGGGCGGCAAAGCACCATACGGCATCGGTGGCTTTGGTAAAGCACCAAAGATTTCAGTTTCCTGGAATAAGAAGGCCATGCAACAGCCTTATATGTTCGGTAATGCAACACTGTTCGGTGCCGGTGAAGCCGGTGATGAAATGCTGTACGGCAGAAGCGCACTGATGAACGACATCGCAAAGGCATCAGGCATAGACTACACACTTATGGCGAATGCGCTTGTTTCTGCACTGTCAGAGACAGATGGGAATATATCCTTGTACATTGACGGCAAACAGATGGCACAGGCGCAGGCTCCGTACATGAACATCGCGATAAATCAATTACAGTCAAGACAGGCAAGGACACTCGGCCTTGTAGGAGTATAAATCATGGCAAAAGCAAATAACTACTTGCCGTCAGCGGCTTTCAAAATCAACGGTACGTTCCTGGAGAACCTCGTCACCGGATACCACACACTGAACGCATCCGGGAAATGGACACTGCCGAAGGAACTGATTACGGCAGAAACGAGTATACGCTCCGGATCCATTTTCATGAATTCACGGTATCCGGCAAGGGAAATCGAAATTGAGTACTTCCTTGACGGATCCGGATGGGATTCACTGCAGACGGCTTATACGAGCCTTATGCGGTATTTGGATACCGAGAATGCCGAGATCATCTTCAACGGAGAGCCGGACAAGTTCGTCAAAGGCTACTTCGTAATGGGTAACGACATCGAAGAAACGGCCTGGACAAGACACGGCACGTTCACGATCGTGTGCATGGATCCGTTCAAGTATTCGACTACTGAGTACGAAACAACGGCGGTGGGCAACCAGTTCAGCGTGACGTACAACGGCACCTACAAGGCATACCCGACGTTCGTAACGGAGTTCCCGGCATCGTATGATTCTGATGGCGACGACACGAGCACAAGCCAGTGCGGTTATGTCGGTTTCGTTGACCAGAGAGAGCACGTACTGCAGTTCGGTGATCCGAACGAAACAGACTGGAACGACGTGACCTATCCGGCAACAGTTCCGGTCAACAAGACGTTCAGCTCGAAGAACGGCTGGACACAGAACAATTCACAGGTGCATACAGGTACGCAGGTCGGTACGATTTCCATCGGCTCAAGTATTGATTGCATCTATCCGTCAAGTTACGGAACAGGCACAGGATGGCACGGGCCTTCACTGTCAACGATAATCACAGGCGAGACACCACCAATCGGCACAAACTACAATTTCACTTGGAAAACAAACTTCAGAGGTACGGCTGCACAGTTTGGTGGCGCAACAGTATTGCTGTGGCACAATGACAGCGGAACAAGGACATTGATGAGTGCTGTAAGGTTTGAAAAGACCACAAAGGACACTAATTGCAGAGTGTTCCTGTATGTTGGCGGAACAGCCAATAAGAAATACTTCACAGTAGCATGCTCAAAGATTGGCGCGTGCGCCATGAAGAAAATCGGCAACAAGGTGACGTTCTCGGTGGCTGGATATACCTATACGTATGCCAGCGACAACATCACAGACCTTGTTGCAAACGAGATAACATTCCATTTCACGCAGAACAAGACACAGGCAACGATGGGAACGAACAACGTCCCGTACTGCAAGCTCCAGAGGCTGTCGTTCAACAACTACGAGGACGTGGCAAACATCTTCATGCCAGGCGATGTCCTGACGGTTGATACCCAGGATGCAGGCGTGTACCTGGACGACGGATCCGCAACGATTTCCGCAACGTACCTGGGCGCTCTGGGCAACGACTGGGAGGACTTCGTGCTTGTTCCGGGGTCCAACACGATAGGCGTGGATTATTCTGACTTCACGACAAGCCCGCCGACATTCACTATCAAATACAGGGAGAGGTTTTTGTAAATGATCGTATATTTTGCAGATAGAAATCTCAACGTTCAAGGGTCTGCATCAACGCATCTGCCTAAAGGTATCACGATACTGGATGACGAGAAGAACGAGACACTTGAAACGGGTGTCAAGACGTTCAGCGTTACGTTCGTTTACGATGACACGACAAGGAACCTCGTAGTCGAGAACGTGGCGGTCGGCAATTTTCTGCTGCGGTCTGCGGATGACGAGAACGAGCTATATACCATCGTTTCAACGGAACACAGCACAGCGGAACAGACCGTACAGGCATACTGCGAAGATGCAGGGCTTAATCTGCTGAACTGGATGCTTCCGGCATACACATTCACAACGGCTCACGACATCAACTACTACATGACCACGTACCTGAATTCGGGGTGGGAGATCGGTGTCAACGAGCTGGAGGGTCC
>Ga0265301_10006006_pt1 | contig 11750 bp, 6 predicted proteins | sample AusTroGonzalo_MG_2_FD_193488 | JGI IMG/M metagenome (GOLD analysis project Ga0265301, IMG submission 193488) | Bovine rumen microbial communities from tropical cattle in Woodstock, Queensland, Australia - Gonzalo_04 | ecosystem: Host-associated > Mammals > Digestive system > Stomach > Rumen ...
GGACCTGACGGGGAGCAGATTTGGTACTCATTTTTGAGATTTCTCCACAATTTTATCTTGAATAAAAGTTGGTACGCGTTCGAAATGGTTGGGCTCCATCGTGTAGGAGGCACGGCCGCGCGTCAGCGAGCGGATGGCCGTGGCATACCCGAAGAGCTCGGAAAGCGGGGTATTGGCGATGACCTGGACGGTGTTCTCTCGGGTTTCGACCTGGAGCACTGCGCCGCGGCGGGCGCTGATGTCGCCGATGATGTCGCCCATGTTCTCTTCCGGCGTGGTGACCTCGACCTTCATGATCGGTTCGAGGAGGCAGAGACCGCCCTTGCGGGCCGCATCCTTCAGGCCCATCGAGGCCGCGATCTTGAACGCCATTTCGGAGGAGTCGACCGGGTGGTAGGAACCGTCGACGATGTCGACGTGGAAATCGATGAGCGGGTAGCCCGCAAGCACGCCGGTGGACGCGGCTTCGCGGATGCCCTGTTCGATCGGCTTGATGAATTCCTTCGGGATGGCGCCGCCGACGACCTTGTTCTCGATCGTGATGCCGTGACCGCGTTCCATCGGGGTAACGTTCAGCACGCAGTGACCGTACTGGCCGTGACCGCCGGTCTGGCGGACGAACTTCGAGTCGGCGGTGGCCGGATTGAGGATGGCTTCGCGGTAGGCGACTTCCGGCTGGCCGGAGTTGGCTTCCACCTTGAATTCGCGGATCAGACGATCCATGATGATTTCGAGGTGAAGTTCACCCATGCCGGAGATGATGGTCTGGCCGGTCTCGGCGTTGCTGTTGATCGTGAACGTGGGATCCTCGTCGGACAGTGCGGCGAGCGCAGCGAAGAGTTTGTCGCGTGCGGCGGAGCTCTTCGGCTCGACGGCGATGGAGATAACGGGATCCGGGAAGGTCATGGATTCGAGAACGATCTGGTGGCCTTCGTCGCAGATGGTGTCGCCGGTGGTGCAGTTCTTGAGGCCGACGCAGGCGGCGATGTCGCCGCAATAGATCACGTCGCGTTCCTCGCGGGAGTTGGCGTGCATCTGGAGCAGACGGCCGAGACGTTCGCGGCGGCGCGTGCGGGGATTGATGACCGTGGCGCCCTTTTCCGCCATGCCGGAATAGATGCGGATGAACGCGAGCTTGCCGACGTACGGGTCGTTCATGATCTTGAAGACAAGCGCGGAGAACGGCTGGTCATCGCCGCAGTGACGCGTGGCGACTGCTTCGGTGTCGGGATCGGTGCCCTTCGTCTCCCAGATATCGACCGGGGACGGCAGATAATCGACGACGGCGTTGAGGAGGAGCTGGACGCCCTTGTCCTTGAACGCGGTGCCGCAGAGGGCGGGAACGAGCTTGCCGGCGACGACCGCGGTGCGGAGGGCGGCCTTGAGCTGTTCTTTTTCAGGAGTCTTGCCGTCGAGATAGAGTTCCATAATGGAATCGTCGACCTCGGCGAGGCACTCGATCAGGTAATCGTAAGCTTCCTTGGCCTTTTCGCGGTATTCTTCGGGGATGTCGAATTCAACGACCTGAGCGCCGTCGGCGCCTTCGTAGCGATAGGCTTTCTGGTCGATGACCTGAACGTTGCCGCTGAAGTTGGATTCGGAGCCGATAGGGAGCGAGATGGGCACGACAGTCGCGCCGAGCTTCTTGCGCATTTCATCGACCACGCGGTAAAAGTCCGCGCCGGTACGGTCCATCTTGTTCACGAACGCAAGAATCGGCACATGGTATTTCTTGGCCTGGCGCCACACGGTTTCCGTCTGGGGCTGGACGCCGCCGACAGCGCAGAAAACGGCGACAGCGCCGTCGAGCACGCGCAGGGAGCGTTCGACCTCGGCAGTGAAGTCGACATGGCCGGGAGTGTCAATGAGATTGATCCGGTGCTTCAGCCAGAAGCAGGTGGTGGCGGCGGACGTAATGGTGATGCCGCGTTCCTGTTCCTGGACCATCCAGTCCATCGTGGCTGCGCCTTCATGGACCTCGCCCATCTTGTGGCTCTTGCCGGTGTAGTAGAGGATACGCTCGGAAAGCGTGGTCTTGCCAGCGTCGATATGAGCCATGATCCCGATGTTCCGCGTGGCGGAAAGCGGGGTCTTGCGGCCGGGGGCCTCCTGGTAATCCTGATTGAGTGTATGGATAGCAGTCGTCATAGGGTAGAACTTGGGGACAGCGGATGATTACCAGCGGTAGTGGGCGAACGCCTTGTTGGCCTGTGCCATCTTGTGGGTATCATCTTTCTTCTTCACGGAGGAACCGGTGTTGTCGAAAGCGTCGAGGAGCTCCGTGGCGAGCGCGATCATCATGGGTTTGCCCTTCTTGGCCTGGGAGTAGGTCGTGATCCAGCGGATGGCGAGAGCGACCTGGCGTTCCGGGGCGACGTCGATGGGCACCTGATAGTTGGCGCCGCCGACGCGACGGGACTTGACTTCGACTTTGGGCTTGACGTTTTCGACGGCCTGGATGAAGACCTCGAGGGGCTCCATGTCCTTCTTCTGGGTGGCAATGTAGTCGAACGCGCCGTAGACGATCTTCTGGGCGATGGACTTCTTGCCGCACTTCATCAGGGTGTTGATGAGGCGGGCAACGAGTTCGCTGTTGTATTTGACGTCGGGAATGAGCTCCCGCTTCGTGGTTCTGCGTCTTCTCATGGTGTATGCGTTACCTTATCTGGGATTATTTCTTCTTGTCGTCCTTGGCACGCTTGGCACCATACTTGGAACGGCCCTGGCGGCGTCCGTCGACGCCCATGCTGTCGAGCGCGCCGCGCACGACGTGGTAGCGGACGCCCGGGAGGTCACGAACACGGCCGCCCTTGACGAGCACGACGCTGTGTTCCTGGAGGTTGTGGCCCTCGCCGCCGATGTAGGCGGTGACTTCGAGTCCGTTGGTAAGACGGACACGCGCGATTTTGCGCAGGGCGGAGTTCGGCTTTTTCGGGGTTCTCGTCGTAACCTGGAGGCAAACGCCGCGTCTCTGCGGGCATTTGACAAGAGCCTTGGATTTGCTCTTGCTCGGTTTCGGGTTGCGACCGGCTCTGACCAACTGGTTGATTGTCGGCATGTTAAGTTTCCACCTGTATTCTGGTTATTGATGATTACAGCAAAAATTCAAGCATATAATATACCCGCATTCCGCCGGATAATCAAATCAAAAACCAATTTTTCATTGTTTTTTTTGTTTTTTTCTCGATTTTTACCGTTTTATTCTCCATCGTCGTCGTCCGTGAGGGCGTCGTCGCTGAACTCGTCATCGGAGAGTTCCGTCTCGGAGAAGAGGATGTCCTCCGGCGGGAACTCTTCGTCGTCGCCGAAATCGGCCCCGTCCTCATCGGTGGGCTGATAATCGTCGTCGTCTCCGAAGTCGATCTGGGATATATCGAGGTTGTCGGCAGCGGAATCGCCGTCGTCGCGATCATCAAGCGTCGTGATCTCGGGCGGCAACTCTTCGCCCAGGAGTTTGACCTTGATGTTCTGAAGATCGGCTGCTCCCGTTCCCGCGGGAATCAGATGTCCGGTGATCACGTTCTCCTTGAAGCCGCGGAGCACATCCTCGCGGCCGAGCGTGGCGGCGTCAGTCAGAATGCGCGTGGTATCCTGGAAGGACGCGGCGGAGATGAAGCTTTCGGTTTCAAGAGAGGCTTTGGTGATGCCGAGCAGAACGGGTTCGGCCTCGGCGGGTCTGCCGCCGGCGGCGCGGACGCGTTTGTTCTCACGTTCGAACTCATACCTGTCGATCAGCTCGCCGGCGAGGAAGCGGGTGTCGCCCTGGCCGGTGGAACGCGGATCGTCGTGGCGCTTGTCGAGGATGCGGACTTTCTGCATCATCTGGCGGATGATGATTTCGATGTGCTTGTCGTTGATTTCGACGCCCTGGGACCTGTACACGGTCTGGACCTCGTTCACCAGGTAGCGCTGAAGTTCCTGCGGACCGCAGATGGAGAGCAGGGCCTGCGGGATGACTGCGCCGGTGGTGAGCTTCTGGCCCTTCTTGACGTATTCGCCGTTGCTGACGATGAGGTGCTTGTTGCTCGGGATCAGGTGTTCGGACGTGGCGTTGGTGTCGGGATTGACCACGTAAAGCACGCGGCCTTTTCTGCCGGTGTTCTTGTTGATCTTGGTGATCTCGACGTAGCCGTCGATCTGGGCGATCTCGGCGATGTCCTTCGGGGTGCGGGCCTCGAAGAGCTCGGCGACACGCGGCAGACCGCCGGTGATGTCTTTGTTCTTCTGCTGCTGATACGGGATACGAGCGAGCGTGGTGCCGGGATTGACGCGCTGGCCTTTCTTGACCATGAGCAGGGTGCCGGCGGCCAGCGGATAATCGCCGATGTCCTCGAGCGTATCCGGATTCTTGATCACGATGCGCGGATTGAGGTCGTCATTGTGCTCGAGCACGGTCAGCTGTTCCGTGCTGCCGCGACGCTGGTCGCGCTTGTAGGTCACGCCGTCGATCAGGTCGGGAAGGTCGATGATGCCGCCTTCCTCGGCGATGATGGGCATGTTGGAGGGATCCCACACGGCGAGCTGGCGGCCGGCCTCGACGGTGTCGCCGTCGCGGCAGAAGAGCACAGCGCCGATTTCGACCGGGTAGCGGTCGACCGGGGTTTCCTTCATCGCGTCGCTCCAGTAGTCGTAATCCGCGTTGTAGAAGGTGCCGATGATGGCGGCTTCCTGCTTGGCGCGTTCGCGGGCGCTCTGCTCGGCTTCCTTCACGAGGTTCTCGTCGAACACGACGATGAAGCCGTTCTTGTTGATGACGAGCACTTCGCCCTTGTCGTTGGTGACGGTGCGGATGTTTTCGAGGAAGACTTTACCGCCGTTGCGCGTCTTGATGTCGGACTGCTTGGACGTGGCGGACGCGACGCCGCCGATGTGGAAGGTACGCATGGTGAGCTGCGTGCCGGGTTCGCCGATGGACTGCGCGGCGATGATGCCGAGGGCGTCGCCGACTTCCGCGTCGCGGTCGGTGGCGAGGTTCTTGCCGTAGCATTTCACGCAGACGCCGTGTTCGACGTCGCAGGTCAGCACGGAGCGGATCAGGACGCGCTGGATGCCGCGGTCCTCGACGCGTCTGGCGATTTCCGGAGTAAACGCTTCGCCGGCGGCGATGATGAGCTGGCCGTCGTTGGTGATGTCGCGGATGTCCTGGGCGCTGTAGCGTCCGACCAGGCGGTCGGCGAGGGAGAGCAGCGGCTTGTCGTCGTCGCCCTTGATCGCGCTGATCCAAATGCCCTTCATGGTGCCGCAGTCTTCGCAGCGGCAGATGATGTCCTGCGCCACGTCGACGAGCTTGCGGGTCATGTAACCGGAGTCGGCGGTCTTCAGAGCGGTGTCGGCGAGGCCCTTGCGTGCGCCGTGCGTGGAGATGAAGTATTCGGCAACCGAGAGCCCTTCGCGGAAGTTGGAAAGGATCGGCCGTTCGATGATGTCGCCGTTGGGCTTGGCCATCAGGCCGCGCATGCCGGCGAGCTGACGGATCTGGTCGCGGCTGCCTCGCGCTCCGGAATCGAGCATGGCGTAGACCGGGTTGATGCGGGTCTTGCTTTCGGCCTCGCAGGCGGCGAAGAGGTCCTGAGCGACCTGATTGGTCGTCTTGGTCCAGATGTCGACGATCTGGTCATGCTTTTCGCCTTCGGTCAGGGCGCCCTTGTCGAAGTCGGCCTGGATCTTTTCGATGTCGGCGCGGGCGGACGCGATGAGTTTCGCCTTGGAGGTCGGGACGGGAACGTCCGCGACGGAGATGGAGAAACCGGCGACGGTGGCGTATTCATAGCCCAGATTTTTGAGCTTGTCGAGCAGGATGATGGCCCGGTCGTGGCCGACGTGGCCGTAGGCTTCGGCGATCAGCTTGCCGATTTCCTTCTTCGTGGCCTTGTCGTTGTAGAAGCCGAGCGACTTGTCCCAGATGCCGTTGAAGATGCAGCGGCCGGGCGTCGTGATGATGAACTTGTCGTCCTTGTTGCCGCGCGGGGTCTCCACGCCGTAGTCCGGGTTCGGGATCTTCACGGCGTCGTGGATCTTGATGTGACCGGTGTCGAGCGCGAACAGCACTTCGTGGATGTCGCGGAAGAGACGCGCGCTGCCGGGTTCCGTCATCGGAGGACGGGTCAGGTAGTACACGCCGAGCGTGATGTCCTGGGTCGGAGTCGTGATCGGCTTGCCGCTGGCGGGCGAGAAGATGTTGTTCGTGGACAGCATCAGGAGCTTGCATTCGAGCTGGGCTGCGGCGGACAGCGGCACGTGGACGGCCATCTGGTCGCCGTCGAAGTCGGCGTTGTAGCCCGTGCAGACGAGAGGATGCAGACGGATGGCGGAACCTTCGATCAGGATCGGGTCGAACGCCTGAATGGAGAGTCGGTGCAGGGTCGGCGCGCGGTTGAGCATCACCGGATGCCCCTTCGTGACTTCCTCGAGGATGTCCCACACGGCGGGCGCGCCGCGTTCGATCATCTTCTTGGCGGAGCGCACCGTGTGCGCGTGGCCGCGTTCCTTGAGGTAGCGGATGATGAAGGGCTCGAACAGCGTGAGCGCCATCTTCTTCGGGAGACCGCACTGCATGAGCTTGAGTTCGGGACCGACGACGATGACGGAGCGTCCGGAGTAGTCGACGCGCTTGCCGAGCAGGTTCAGACGGAAGCGGCCCTGTTTGCCCTTCAGCATGCAGCTGAGGCTCTTCAGTGGACGGCTGCCGGCGCCGGTGACGGCGCGGCCGTGACGGCCGTTGTCAAGCAGGGCGTCGACGGCTTCCTGGAGCATGCGCTTTTCGTTGCGGATGATGACTTCCGGCGTGTGGGTCTGCAGCATGCCTTTGAGGCGGCTGTTGCGGTTGATCACGCGGCGGTAGAGGTCGTTCAGGTCGGAGGTGGCGAAACGGCCGCCCTCGAGGGGCACGAGCGGGCGCAGGTCCGGCGGAATGACGGGCAGGACCTCGAGGATCATCCATTCGGGGCGGGAATCGCTCTTGATGAAGCCTTCGACAAGGCGGAGGCGCTTGGAAAGTTTCTTGCGCGTGGCTTTGTTCTTGGTGGACGCGAAATCCACTTCGAGCTTGGCGCGCAGGGGTTCGAGGTCGATCTGTTCGAGCAGGGAACGCACCGCGGGCGCGCCCATTTCGGCGCGGAAGCCGTCGCCGTATTCTTCACGGGCCTGGTTGTAGTGCACGCCGTCGAGCGTCTCGCCGAGGGTCAGCGGGGTGTCGCCGGGATCGGTCACGACCCAAACTTCGTAGTAGATGATGCGTTCGAGTTCGCGGGCGGTCTTTTCGAGCATGAGGCCGATGCGGCTGGGCATGCACTTGAAGAACCAGATGTGGGAGACGGGGACCGCGAGTTCGATATGGCCCATGCGTTCGCGGCGGACCTTGGACGTGCAGACTTCGACGCCGCAGCGTTCGCAGATGATGCCTTTGTTCTTGACGCGTTTGTACTTGCCGCAGTTGCATTCCCAGTCGCGCTGCGGTCCGAAAATCTTTTCGCAGAACAAACCGCCCTTTTCAGGCTTGAACGTGCGGTAGTTGATCGTCTCCGGATTCTTGACTTCGCCATGGCTCCAGGAGCGGATGACTTCTGGAGACGCGACCTTGATCACGACCGCCTCGAACTGGCTGAGCGGCTGGTAGGGTTCGCGGGTGTCCCTGTTGTAGGAGCTGTCAATCATGGTATCTCTTCCCCCTTCGGGTTATTTACTCGGATTTTCGGAACGTTTCACCGTCCGCACGTCGAGGCCCAGCGACTGCAGTTCCTTGAGCAGGACGTTGAAGGATTCGGGACGGCCGGGTTCCAGGATGCCCTGTCCGCGGACGATCGACTCGTAAATGCGGGTGCGGCCGGTCACGTCGTCGCTCTTCACCGTGAGCATTTCCTGCAGGGTATGCGCCGCGCCGTACGCCTCGAGCGCCCACACTTCCATTTCGCCGAAGCGCTGGCCGCCGTGCTGCGCCTTGCCGCCGAGCGGCTGCTGCGTGACGAGCGAGTACGGACCAATGGATCGCGCGTGGATCTTGTTCGCGACGAGGTGGTCGAGCTTGAGCATGTACACGACGCCGACCATGACGCGCTGGTCGAACCGGTTGCCGGTGCGGCCGTCGAAGAGGTCGGTCTTGCCGTCGAAGACTTCTTCGCCGTTCACGGTCTTGAAGCCCCAGTGGAAGTTCTCGCCGGTCTCCTGTTCGACCTTGGCGTTCGCTTCGCGCATCAGGTCGATGATCTTGTCTTCGGAGATACCGTCGAACACCGGGGTGGCGACCTTGACGCCGAGCATGCTGACGGCCCAGCCCAGGTGGGCTTCCAGGACCTGTCCGATGTTCATGCGGGAAGGCACGCCCAGCGGATTCAGCACGATGTCGACCGGACGGCCGTCCTTGGTGAACGGCATGTCCTCGATCGGGACGATACGAGAGACAATACCCTTGTTGCCGTGACGGCCGGCCATCTTGTCGCCGACCTGGATCTTGCGCTTGGATGCGACGTAAACTTTGACGCGCTTGATCGGGCCGCGTTCTTCGGAATTGTTGTCGCTGACGGCGTTCAGGGCGTCGATGCGAGTCTGCTCGATGCGCTGGAAATGCGGGATGTGCTCGCTGAAGATTTCCTTCAGCTTCGAGGAGATGTCGCAATCCTCCATTTCCCAGTTGTCGTAGGCGTTCGCGAGCTTGGCGATGGAGGGACGGGTGACTCTGCGGCTGGACGGGACCAGGACGACCTTCTCGCCGGCCTCGTTTGTCGTATAGATGGGCTTCGGGAGCTTCTGGCCGAGGAGCATGGCGGAGAGCTGGTCGAGGAGGGTGTCGATTTCCGCGCTGAACTGTTCGCGGTAGTTGTCCTTGGCGCGCTTGATGGCCTTCTTCTGTTCGACCTTCGTCATGGCCTGCTGGCCGGAATCCTTGGCGTATTCGATGCGGATGTCCATCACGACGCCGCCCTTGCCGCTCGGGACCGTAAGGCTGGAATCCTTCACGTCCGCGGCCTTTTCGCCGAAGATGGCGCGGAGGAGGCGTTCCTCGGGCGCGAGCTCGGTTTCGGACTTCGGAGTGACCTTGCCGACGAGGATGTCGCCGGGCTTGACCTCGGTGCCGAGGCGGACGATGCCGTTCATGTTGAGGTTGCGGAGCGCTTCCTCGCCGACGTTCGGCAGTTCGCTGGTGATTTCCTCGTTGCCGAGCTTGGTCTCGCGGCTTTCGATCTCGAACTTGTCGATGTGGAGACTGGTGTAGACGTCTTCCTTCACGAGGCGTTCGCTGAGCACGATGGCGTCTTCGAAGTTGTATCCGCACCACGGCATGTAGGCCGCGCGGACGTTCTTGCCGAGCGCGAGCTCGGCGCCCTGCGTGGCGGCGCCGTCGGCGATCGGATCGCCCTTGTGGATCACCATGCCGGAACGCACGATCGGCACCTGGTTGATGCAGGTGCTGGCATTGCTGCAGAGGAATTTGATCAGGTTGTAGGTGGTCGGGTTCTTGTCGGCGGTCTCGCCGATGACCTTGCCGTCGCTGGTGATCACGATGTGATCCGCGCTGACTTCGGCCACGATGCCGTCGCGGTCGGCGCTCAGGACCGCGCGGGAATCCACGGCGATCTTGTGTTCGAGGCCGGTGCCGACGTACGGGGATTCCGTCGTCATGAGCGGCACGGCCTGGCGCTGCATGTTCGATCCCATCAGGGCGCGGTTGGCGTCGTCGTGTTCGAGGAATGGGATGAGGCCGGCGGCGCCGGAGACGAGCTGCTTCGGGGAGACGTCCATGTAGTCGACTTCCTCGCGGGGATGTTCGGCGGACTCGCCCTGGTAGCGCGCCATGACAGTGGGATTCACGAAGGTGCGTTCCGGGGTGAGCGGAGCGTTGGCCTGCGCGATGACGTGCTTCTCTTCCTTGTCGGCGGTCATGTACTCGATCTCGTTCGTGACCACGCCGTCGCGGACGCGGCGGTACGGCGTCTCGAGGAACCCGAAGTGGTTGATGCGGGAATAGAGGGCCATGGAGGAGATCAGACCGATGTTCGGACCTTCAGGAGTCTCGATCGGGCAGATGCGTCCGTAATGGCTGGGGTGGATGTCGCGGACTTCGAAACCGGCGCGTTCACGGGAGAGGCCGCCGGGACCGAGCGCGGAAAGACGGCGCTTGTTGGTCAGTTCGGACAGGGGATTGGTCTGGTCCATGAACTGGGACAGCTGGTTGCGCGAGAAGAAGTCGCGCACGGCGCCGATGAAAATCTTCTGGTTGATGAGCTTGAGCGGGGTGTCGCCGGGCGACACCATCGTCATGTGTTCCTTCACGAGGCGCTTCGTGCGGAGGAGACCGACGCGGCACTGGTTCAGGAGCAGCTCGCCCACGGGACGCACGCGGCGCGCGCCGAGATGGTCGATGTCGTCGGTGTCGCGGGGACGGAGCTTCATGAGATGCTTGGTGGCCTCGATGATGTCCTCTTTCGTGAGGATGCGGCAGTTCTCGTCGATATTGAGATTGAGGTGCTCGTTGATCTTGTAGCGGCCGACGAGACCGAGGTCGTAGCGTTCGTTGTCGAAGAAGAGGTGCTGGAGCAGAGCCCGGGCGGTTTCGATGCTCGGGGACGGATCGCCCTGACGCATGCGCTTGTAGATTTCCTTGAGAGCGTCGTCCGTGTTCTTGGCCGGGTCGCGCGCCAGGCAGTTGATGATGTAGGCTTCCTTGTTCGGGATGACCGCGAACGTGGCGTTCTTCACGCCCGCTTCCACCAGGGATTTCGCATGGCTTTCGGTCATGGAGATGAACGGCTCCACGACGACGCGCTTGTTATCGTCGAGGATGGGTTCGAAGGTATAGAAATCGGAGATGTTTTCGGCCTTCAGGAGCTGGGCCGGGGTCATCTTCTTCACGTCGTACATGGCGCGCACGATCTCTTCGTTGGAGCTGAATCCGAGTGCGCGGAGGAACGTGGTGATGAGGAATTTGCGGCGTTTGCGCTTGCGGTCGAGGAAAATGAAGATCTGGCCGTTGATATCAAACTGGACTTCAAGCCAGGAGCCGCGGTCCGGGATAATGCGGTAGGAAAAGAGGTCTCTGCCGGTGGAGTGGCGGTGTTTTTCGAAGCAGATGCCGGGGGAACGGTGAAGCTGGCTGATGATGACGCGTTCCGCGCCGTTGATGATGAAGGAGCCGCGCGGGGTCATCATGGGGATTTCGCCGAGGAAAACGGATTCGGTGGTGACGGTATCCTTGTTCGTCAGCTTGAAATCGACATGGAGAGGCGCGGAGTAGGAATCGCCGTCCTTGATGCAGTCGACGATTTCTTTTTTGGGTTTGCCGATGTTGTAGGAGAGGAATTCGAGGGTGATGTTTTTGTCGATACTAGTGACCGGAAACACATCCATGAAAATCTCCTGAAGGCCCTGCTTCAGGCGTTTTTCGGGAGGCGTGTCCAGCTGCAGGAAAGAAGCATACGAATCAAGCTGAATCCCGATAAGGTCCGGAATCTCAAGCACTTCTTCCAATTTTCCAAAGTTCAGTCGGTCAGGCATATTCCACCCTGTTCTTGGTTGAGAAGGCAAAAACTGTCACGGCAGAACCGTCTGCTGTGAAATCCGCGTCGCCCGTCGCGGATTTAAACGAGGAAAGGACGGGGGACTCCCGTGGCGGGAATCCCTCCGTCATAATGTACTTCATTCAAAGTGAAGTCATTACTTGACTTCGACTTTGGCGCCGGCGGCAGTGAGCTGCTCTTTGATCTTGTCGGCTTCTTCCTTGGAAGCGCCTTCCTTGACAGCCTTGGGGGCGCCTTCGA
>Ga0265301_10006011_pt1 | contig 11748 bp, 10 predicted proteins | sample AusTroGonzalo_MG_2_FD_193488 | JGI IMG/M metagenome (GOLD analysis project Ga0265301, IMG submission 193488) | Bovine rumen microbial communities from tropical cattle in Woodstock, Queensland, Australia - Gonzalo_04 | ecosystem: Host-associated > Mammals > Digestive system > Stomach > Rumen ...
GTGGACAGGCTGACGGGCTTTGAGAGCGGAAAGGTCTGCAACCGTGTGCGTCCATCACCGTGCTTTAGTCGGTGTGGACCCAGACGGTTGCAGTGCTTGGAGCGTGCGTCATGCGGTAGAAGCGAGTATGAGACGCAGCCGCTTGCAAGTCGAATATGTCTGAGCGGATGGCGCGGTCGAGTTTAGGCGAGAGACGCAATCATTCTTATCATATCATTTTATTCTATCATTCTTTCTATCATTCTGCCATATTCGTGAAGAAAAAGACTTATTGAAATTCAGCCTTTTACGCTCGCCTTGGATTTCCTACGCAAATAAAACTGGCAAATTAAGTCACATATCAGTCAAATAAAACCATACCTGATTATCAGCCAATTATATTGATTTACTCTCAATTTGAGAGTGTTTAGTCAAATAACCGTCAAATTAAACCTGGTCAAACCTGCTTATTGTGTCATTTACCGGAAAATTAAGACTGTCCGCATTTACTTAGTCAGTCACTTTGTGACTGACTAAGTAGAAATCCAGCGAAGCTGTAGCTTAAATTGCCGACGGAAGGGGTTGGCCTGGCGGCTTTGCCGCCGTGTGAAAAAAAAAGTGAAGCGGCCTTGCCGCAAAGAAAGATCAGCGGCTTTGCCGTAAAAAGTAAATCGCCGTGTGGGAGTGCCTTGTGGGATTTATATTAATAGAGGTGTAGCAGCCGGTAGGTTCCGCCACGCGCCGGACTGTTAGGCAATTTCGTGGCGGGCAGTGCCTAAAGCACTGCATTATTGCAGCCGGTAGGTTAGACCATTGCAGCCGGACAGATAGGCGTTCGCAATGGTCTTTGCTTTTTGCTTTTGGTCATGGGGGCATCGCGGCTCGGGAGTTAATAAGATGCGGCCTTGGCCGCTCCTATTTGGGTGGGAAGAAGAGGTTTGTGGGCAGAGGGAACGAGCCGCGATGCCCCCTGACTATCTTTGCGGCGGCTGCCGAAGGCTGGCTGAAAGCCGCAAAGCAAAAGCAAAAAGCATCATCCATAGATGAAGTCGTCATCATAGGGTTTGGTGAGGCAACCAATGTAATTGGTATCCCAAGCGTCAGTTCCATCGGTACGGAGTTCCAAGGGAAGATTGGTGTCTCTCTCGATGGTCTTCTCTCCTGATTTATCCTTTCGTATGCCCTTGGAGCCAATTATTATTTCGGTCAGCATCATGGCTTGAATCAATTCCTCGTTGTTGTCGGCGTTAAGCACTGGCACCAAGTCTTTTCGTCCTTCAAAACCATCGTTGATCATCTTGTATTTTTTATCGTGGCCCATGGGATTACTTAAGTACTTATCTATTACCCTCCAACCATGCTTGCGAAATTCATCGTGAACAATATCGTAGGCAGCATGACCGACCTCAACATAACCGGTGGCCATGGCTGTGGAGTCGTAGTAGTAAAACACCGTCTTGCATGGATGGGCTTCGTAATACTCACAGAAGAGTTGGATCACTTCACGAAGACGCTGGCGATGCTTTGTGAAGAAACTCTTCAAGGTCTTGTGCTTGCCACCTTGCACCTGTGCAGCAACGAGCCAGTTAATCAAGGCTCCATAATCGAAGCTGACGGCTATGGGTTTGTTGCGCTCGATGTCTTGGTCCAGGAGGCAGTCGTACTTCTGCTCTTTGTAGTCATTAAGGCGGCTATTATCCGTTGCGTGATAAGTGTGCAGTTTTTTGTCGAAGCTCTCGTAGAACATACCTTCCACCTTATCGATACGCTTGCAGAGAATGGATGTGCGAAACGCCAAGGCGGGCATGTCGCGTTCGCATCGCTTCACATAATCGGTACCGACTATATCAATGTTGTCGAAGATGGAGCGTTCTTGATAGTAGAGTGCTTTTGAGCGAAGCAAATTGGCTGCACGGGTAAGGTAGATGATTTGCTGTTTTGTGTAGGTGTTTTGTGGCTCCGTCATCAGTCTTCGGCGGCGTAGTTCCATGCCTATGATGGTTTTGTATAATTCCGGGTCACATTTCTTTTCATATTTGTTGATTAGCCAAAGACCTTCTTTGTTGCAAGGCATATCGGTGAAGAAGTGCGAGCCCCACAGATGAGGGTATTTGGCAGGGTCGTTGAAATAGATGGAACTGCCACCCATTGCGGGGAAAATCTCGTTGGATAGCTTATCATAGTCCAAACCTTTTGCTTCATCGCAGACAATCCAGTTTAGCGTGAGGGAGTTGGCCGACAACACCACCTCCTGGCTGATGATTATCATCAGTGTTCCGTTGGCGAACCAGATGACATCCTTCAGGTCGCTGGGCAGGAAGATAGGGTCTCGAAAACCCAGCCTCGGGTCAGGGCGATGGCCAATTACATAATGTACATCCCTTTTCCATCCAAAGGTGGTGTCGAGCGCCATTAGCAATGAAGGCAAGGTGCGTGAGTGAGCCTGACGAAAGCTGCTGGCCACAAATGCACCAAGGCTGCCAGGCATTTCTTTCACGTTTTCCCTTACCCTTATTGCAATCATTGTGGCTTTTCCGTATCGACGCGCACAGATATTTACTGAGCTGTTGGCACTGCAAAGCATGTAGCGAAGTTGACCGGGATGGAGATATCGTTTATTCATTCTTTATCCTCCTCTGGTGGAATGATTTCAGCCTCTTCAATCTCATATTTGCGAAGCATCTTTTCTATCTCCTTTCTCTTTGCTTCGGACACCTTGATGTTCAGTGCAGACGGATCAATGGTGAGAGTTATCGGCTCGCTGTCCAAATACTTCTGGGCATTGATCAATTCGCCTTCGTCAAGGTTGGTGTTGAAGGCTTTGGCAAGGGTGGCCGCCAGTTTGTTTAGGGCCTCGAAGCGTTTGTAGTTCTTTGCCTCGATAGCTTCGTATGCTTGTTCGCTGATATACTCAATGCGTTGCCTCACCCAATTTTTGTGTGTAGGTCTGATGTCACCAAGGGCAACAGCAGCATATTGAATGATTTTGTACGCTTGGACATACGAAATGCCATACTTTCCTCTTAGATAATCGCGCAACTTCGTTTTGCTGATCATCGGCTTTTGAAGCTGCAGGTGATAGCAGTCAGTCACTTCCTCCAAAAGTTTCTCTTGGCTCTCCGTCAAATCCTTTCGGGATTCAACAGGCAGAAACATGTTGTGCACAATCAGGTCAAGGTTTTCGTCACGCATTTTCGTCAATGATTTGGTCAGACAGATATTCTTTCACATCGCGCATAGCCTCTGGGCTCCCATGAAGGGCATAGTGGAGATTGTCGAAGCGCGTCTTTATCGTGGTTCTTATCTTGCCACGGTTGTAGGCTTTGGCGAGGGAATGCATTGGCTGGGTGTTGATGATGGCCCGCAATTCGTCGGCATCCTGACCGGTGAACATCGCAATCTCGGTGATGGTCATAGGCAGTGCGGCCAGTTCCTCTACTTGAACTTCAAGGGGCGATTCGGTTAGAAGCTTCAAGAATTCTTCGGATGTCTCTGGTGATTTGTTCGATTTCTCCTGGTCTGTCTGTGGCATAATAGCATTCGTTTCTGTAATTGTTTGTGGCATTGGCTGAGGTTATCAGCGCGATTGTTCTTTCATTGCCACGGCTTAGGTACACTTTGGCGTGGCTGTCGGTGAGGTAACAGGCATCGGCCACACGCTGGATCTGCATCAGTTTCTCTCGGTGGCGTATCATCACCTCTCTATCGAGTACCAAGGTGATGTGCTGCACCTGATATTCTTGCCGTAGCTTCAGCAGTTGCCGTAGCCAGCCGTCAGTCACTGAATAGGAAAAGATGACGAGTTCACTTTCTGAACCCGTCATCTGCACGATTTGCCGCAGGATCTGCATTGAATTGACACGGCTGACGCGCACACCTGGTATGGTCAGCGGTTCATCCAACAGTGATTCCTATGGATTTCAGTTTCTCGATGGTTTCCGGCTCCATTTCCTCATTGACAGCCAGCAACGCATCTACACGGTGTTGAACTTCTGCAAATTGTTCGGGCGTGAGCTCCTTTTTGCGAATGGCCTTGCAGATATAAGCGCGGTAGGTCGAAACATTGAAGTCAGTCGAATCCTCTTTATCCGCCCTTTTATCTGCCCTTTCCTGTTCCTCGTTAAATCGCTCAATTTCAGCATCAATCTGTTTCCAGTAGCTGTCGTTTTCGGCATCGAGACGCAGCACTTCAGCCCTCCAATAAGCCCTTTCCTCGTTGTGTTCCTCGCCTTCCGGCACGGAGCGCATTTTGAGGTGGGCTTGCTGCAACTCACGCCACACATCTTGGCGTTTCTGCCAAAGTGTGCGGCATAGGTCGTTGGGCATGTCTTCAAGGCGGGTGTTCTCATGGGTACGAACATCCTCCTTGGTTAGGACTATTTCGGTAGGGTCGGTTTCGTCATCGGACTCATCTGTACCCGATTTGCCGTTTTCTGGTACACTATCAGGGGAATCTGTACCCGTTTTTGCTGTTTCGGGTACATTCTCCGGTGGATTTTGAACAGGAGAAATCTGAGAGGAATTTCCTCTATTTTCTTTCTCACCGTAGTTTTTTTCCAAAGCGCGGTTAATAAGACCGATACCAAATTCATCAACAGCTTTAGTGGTTGTATTACCTGTATCGCCACTGTGATAAGTTTGTGTTTCGTCGGCTACAACTGACGAAGTAACAACCTCATTTCCACCATAAAAGCAGCCTTTTTCCTTCAGCATACGCAATACACGAGGCATCCGAAGTTGTTTATGTATCTCGCTATGGAGATTGCTACGATTACGTGTGGTTTTCAGGTATTTAACCACTCCCATTGGTGCTTTCACCAAAACAAGGAAGGCTATACCCTCATCGAAGGTATAGCCGTCCATTGATCGAAAATGCTCTGCATTCATAAGGGAAAGATTTAGTCAGTCCATTTGGCGTAGAGCGTTGTGTTCGCGCTGATGGTGAAGGTTTGGGCTGCGGTATAGGTGGTACCAGAGCCGTCGGCCTTCGTGTTCCATCCGGAGAAGGTCTTACCCGTCTTCTCCAACGAGCCTGTGTTGCCAATTACGGTCACAGTGTCCCCACTGCTGTAGGGGCTGTTGGAGTCGGTGGGAACGGTGCCGCCCGTGTTGCCGTTGCCGTCATAGGTAACGGTCAGGTTGGCAGAATCACCGGGCGTGAACGAACCATCGGAGCAATCCAGCGTGCCGTCACTCAAAACAAGCGTTCCCTCATAGCGAGGCAATGGAGTAACATCAGGGCTTGAGATTTCAAACGGCATACCCTTGCTGCTGCCAGGAGCATCGCCGGAATCACCGGTCGGAGTGGATTCAGCACGATAGTCTTCGTTGCCGATAATGTAATACTTACCGTCATGCTTCACGCAGTAAACCAGATCACCGTTGATGGCGAACTTGGCCAATGCGCGGGCCTCATCCGTAATCTTCGGGTAAGACAAAGTTGCCTTGTTGACAACCATCTTGCAGTCCGTCTCGCCTTGCGTTTCGAAGCTGATCTTACCCTTGCCTTGCGTGGTGTAGATACGAATCCAAGTTTTACCAGCTTTCAGTTGGAAGTTACCCTCCAGTGTAGTGTATTTCTTAATGGACACAGCCGTTTCAAAATCATCTACGATGGTAGGCCACTTCGTGATAAACTGCTTCGGAATAGCATACACCGTATCCTTGATACCGGAAGGGTTCACGGAACCGATGGGGAAACCGATATCCGACAGGTCAGTAAGGAAGCGGAGATTTCTCAATTTGATTTCTCTTTTCATTGCTCAATCTCCTATCGTTTAGCCGGAAACACCTTTACCAGTAATCGGGATAACGATGCTCACATTGTCGGTGGCGTTGGTGATACGCAGGGCGGCGGTGCGGGCGCCGGCGGTGGTCAGAGGTGCGAAGGTGATGGTCACCTCGTAGCCGGTCGAGCCGTTGGCATCAGAGGCGCTCACGCTGCTGATGGTGTTGGTGCCATCGCTCAGGCTGAACTCGCTGGCGTTGGTGCCTTCAAGGGTCAGGCTGGTAGCCTCGGTCAGGTTGAAGCCGAAGAGCTTAACCTTGGCGGTCTTGGTCTGGCTCAGGGTGGTGTCAGCAAACGCGACCTTGGCCGTGTCGCTGGTCATATAGACGGTGCTGCTCTTGATGGTGCGGGCACCAACGAAGAGGAACTCTTTATCCACATTGGCGAAATCTACGCCCATGTAGATTTTCGCGTGCATTTGGACCACATTCGGGTTGTCGGGCTTGCGAACCTCGAAGACGGTGTGGCGCGAAAGCACATCGAAGCCGACCTTCATGTTCTCTTGGGTCGTGATGAAGACATGAGCGGAACCTTCCATGCCAGGCAACGGAACGATTTCCACCTTATCGTTGGTACCGTCGAGGTACTTCTGCTCGGGCATACCAGCAAAGATGCCAGTACCGTACTTGATGGCGTAGCCCTTCTTGTACACCTGGTAGTCCTTGATGGAGCAAATGAGCTTCAGCTTCTTGCTCGAATCGCCAAGCAAGGCTTCATCAATCATCGTGAACATGTTGTACCAAGTGTCAACGATGTTGTACTCGGTCAGTTCACCGATGTTGGCAAAGTTGCCGTTAGCGAAGGCGATATTGCCAGCAGTGATTTCGTTGGCAATGATTGTGTCGAGGCCGTTGAAGCCATCCAAACGACCTGTGCCATCGGCATTACGGACACCACGGCACAGAAGATCGCACAGACCACGGCTGGCATTCTTCATTTCTTCTTGCAACAGCTTGCGGACGATTTCGAGGTCCACTTTTTCGGCATCGAAAGGAACGCCAAACACGGTCGTGTAGAGGTTCTCTGGGTCAAACTCTTCGAGGATTTCCAAGGGGAAGGTCTCGAGAGTACGGGCGGTAAGGCTGGCAGTGTTGCCTACGACCTTCACGGATTTATAGGGACGGAAATGCGCCTGAGGCACAATGGTAGCCTCGGTTTCCTTACCTTTCAGTCCGTTGATAACGCGCATGTGCTTGGTGCATTCCATGATGGAAGCCACCGTAATCAGCATGAGTTCCTTTCTGAACCTGTGGTTAGAATGGATCAATGCAGTAGCAATGCTGGGGGTGTTGACAGTTTCAGACATTTTGGTAGATTTTTTGGTTTGTTTCGATTAGTTCTCTCCGTGTACAGCCTTGATGGCGCTTTGCATGGCTTCCTCGTCAGAGGGTTCATGCCAGTTGTCACCCTTTGCAGGGTTGCCGTTGTGCATAGCCTCCATAGCGGCTTCGTCGTTAGGAATGGCATCGAGAGCATCTTCCAGCTCGGCGATACGGGCATCCTTTTGAGCGGCCTCCTGTTTCAGTTGGTCGCGCTCTTGGGTCAGCGAGGCGATTTCGGTTTCCTTGGCGGTCAGTTGGTCGGCCTTGGGCTTCAGTTCGTCACGCTCGGCAGTGAGGTCTTGGATGGTCTGTGCCTGTTCGGTGATGGTCTTCTTATTGGTCTCATTCAAGGCCTTCTCGGTAAGACCTACTCCGATGGCGGCATCAATTTCTTCCATTTGCTCTTTGTTCAGTGTCACGCAGTCATCGACACTCTGGAGGTCGTGGCAGGTGGCAAGCGATTGGATGTTTTTAAGTCCTTCCATTGGTTTAATATTGAGGGTTGATAATTCGATTACCTTTTGCACGGCGGCTTCAAAGTCGCCGACACTGTCGATAAGCGTACCCACAACCTCTTTGGCATTGTAGGTACGACCTCTAAGTTGTTCTTCCTTGACGGCAGGGCGATTCGTGCGAATGTCGGCCTTGAAGCGTTCATTGTGGGGATTCAGCACACGCTCCTTGATGAGTTCGAAATTGCCTTCAAGGGCAGCTTCATATTCACCATTCTTCTCGTCTGCACCATCGGCATACACGCGGACATGTACGACTCCGTTATTGTCTTTGACTTGCTTGGGCCAGTCTTCAAGTTGGATCATTGTTCCTATGCAGCCGATTTGGTCTTCCTCGCGGTGAGCAATGATATGGCGGCAATAGCTGCCGACATACATAGCCGCCGAGCACATGTAGCCGTCCACATAGGCAACTACTGGTTTCGTACAGGCTTGGATTGCTTCAGCCAAATCGGGTACACTGTTGGCGGCACCACCTCCACTATCGATAATGAGGATGTGGCCAATGATGTCTTTTTGTCCATCAGCTTCAAGGAGATTAGCAGCAATAACACGAGTGCCAGGAATACCGCAAATAGTTCCATCACGGAACATCGTGCCTTGTAGGTATTCCAGATGGACTTTCTTGCCACGAGGAATAATGTTGGCGTTTTCATGCTTGACTGAATCAGGCAGTTCGTCATCATCATCCCCATCCTCAAACTCCAATCCCATCAGCATACCTTGAAGAAGATGCTTTTGGGCAGCGGCAGTCTGCGGTTCGATCATCCACGGCTCACGAAATATGTCGTTGAAGAAAGAAAGTTTGAACATGGGAAAAATTTTGGTCTTTGGTTCGTAGCAAAATTATTTGCCGCCTTTTTGGGTGTGGTGACCAAAAAAGAAGTGCCCGCCCTCGAAAAGGCAGGCACTTCACCTTCAAAAACATTAATATTATGGAGAAATTTATTGGCTTACATGATAGCCGTCAGGGTTTCATATTCGACCGTCATGGCGGTCTCAACTGTTTTCTTGCTGTTGGTTTTAGATGGAATGAGGTAAGCCGGATAGGATTTTGTACCTATCTTATAATGTTGCCCGTCCACGGTCCATACATGCAATACCAGTGGACGGCGCTCGTATTTCTTGGCCAACTTGCGGTCATACTCTTGGCGAACGGTGAACAGGACTTGCTGGCGGTATTTGTTGCCGCTCTCATCGATTACAAGATCCTCGGTCATCGAGGAATTGTCTTGGTCGATGCTGCGAAAGCGTTGGATGCCGTCAATATAGACATCTTGGGAAAGGCTTCTTTCTGCCTGTTGCTCTAGCATCACCCATTGATCATTTTCTTCGTTTTGTTCGACAAAGCCGATGGCCTTCAGTGCTACCTTATTCATTTTCTCGGTGGGTTTTTAGGTTAAAAGTTACGACATGAAAATAGCGAAATTTTTTCTTTTTGACTTCGGAAAACTGCGACACGAAAATAGCGTAAATATTAGCAAACACACGGTGACCGTTTGTTTTCGTCCACCTTGTCGCGGTGGCGGTACCAGTCGCGGGCCAAGGTGGCGATATCCTGTTTCGTGAAGTCGATGTGATACTGGATAAGGAAGGCAGCAATGCCCTCCTTGATCTTGCACTTGCAGTCTTCTCCGTTATTCGCCTTTTGTTGTTCAACATAGCAATCCATATAGGTTCTGAAGGTCTTCTTGAACTCGTTTTCAAAGAAGCGTTTCACCTGAAACTGGCCATCCTCACTGAGGCGGTTCCTCCAAAGCGTGTTGCAAACATACACTGTTTGACCGGCAGAGTTGTACACTTTTTTGTTGCCCAAGGGCAGTTCTATCTTGATGGTCTCATCGTCCACTTCCTTAGGATCCTCGTTTGTCAGTTCCAGATAGGGCATGATGAGATTGAGAAGGTTGGAACCTCTCTCCAGCGGTATGGTGTCCGACTGGTAGGAGCCTTCGATGTATCTCTTGTTTCGCTTGCCAACTTTGGCGGTTACATACAATCCTTTCATATTAATATCTCCTTGAAGTGTTAGGGTTGGTTTTTCTTTGACAAAATGACATTGGAATTGACAACGCTGTGTTACAGCTTGTTATCGGTGTCAAAAGATGAAATCGGCCAAAAATGGGTTTTGACAACGAAAACGCAACTATTTGGTTTTCAACGATGTCATTTTTGTCAAATTCGATGTCAGGCAATTTTGCCGTTTTTTCGTTTTTGACAAAATTTTGACAACGAATTTTATTATATAAAACTTTGATTTTCATTTCCTTTTCTTTTTCAAATGTCAGAATGTCAAAAATGTCATTAATTATCAAGTTGCAAGTTTGTAGTTTTTTGTCGGCTCAAAAAAAAGAGGTCAGAACGGTTCCTCGTTGCTGCCGTAGTCGGTCATGGCCTCCTTTGCTTGGATGTAGAAATACTCGTGCTTCTCCTTGGTGATATCATCAGTCACGCGCTTCAGCTTACGCTTCTGGTCGGAAGGTGAAAGCGTGTTCATCCACCAATCAGGATTGTAGATGTAGCCGCGAATCTCACACCATATCTTCACCTTCTTTGTGAAGAGGTTCAACTTCACTGCATTGCGAATCTTCAAGCGGTTGCAGTAGTCGGTCAGGTTGGCGAAGGCTTCGTTGCGGTCGATGTCGGCATTGCACTTGGTTTCAAGCCATCCATCGGCCCAGTCACCAAACACCTCACCGATGGCGGCGCGCTTCTGGCGCAGCTCAATGTCGGGCATGTCGGGTTCCACCAGGCCAAGGCGCATGTAAGTCCGCACATTTTGGAGCATGAAGTTGTAGAACAAATTCATGTCGGCTTCGTTGTAGTCTTTCAGCAGGTCACGGCCAAACTCCGTGTTGGGCGACCGACCTTGCAGGTTGATGTCGGGATTGGGACTATGGTAGTAGTCGCTGAAGCTGACGAACTGGATGCGTCGGCGAAGGCTACCATCGAAGCGCTTGATGGCATGGTTGGAAGTGAAGGCGAATTTTGGCGAACGGTCGTAGGGTATGACGAACTCATCCTTATTCTTCGGGTTCACCTGAAGATCACCGGTGATATCAGGAAGGAATCGGTTCATATCGATGCTGGAATTGAGGTCGTCGATGTTCACGATATCCGTGTCGAAGTTGATGCGCTGGAAAACGAAGTCCCACTTGTTATCCTTCATCGACTGACCATTAAGGAACTCGGCCTTGCGTAGCAGGTTGAGTGACGACAGGTAGAGAGACTTTCCGGTACCGCCGTTGTGTGAGCCTTCCTCCTCCTCCAGTACCGATGTCTCCATGCAATAGACTGCCTTGGGCAGACCACGGCTCTTGTACTTGCGAAGCATGTAGCCAAGCGTGGTCACTTTGTTGATGAAGTTCTTTTGGATGGCGCGATTTTCGGCGGGTGTCAGTTCGGTACCGTTGCGCTGCGCCTCTTCCATCTCACGCCACATCTTTATACCAGTGTTCCAGACGAAACGGACATAGTCGAAGTCGGTCAGCAGCTCGGCCTCCACAACTTTATTTTCCTTTGTCAGTTTGTCAAGCTCCATTACCGTAGGTAAATGTTGGGGGGTGTCGGGGGTGTTCTTCGCCAACAGCTCCTGGCCCCATAGCCAGTCAGCGGTGAAGTTGGCGCGGTATAAGTCCTTCGTCAGTTGCAGGTCGTGTTGGATTACCTTATGCTTCAGCACATAGTAGGGGCACTTATCAGGCATCACCTTCTTAATACCTTCAGCCGTCACCATCACCACCATGTTGCGGAAGAAATAATACTCGCTATCGGCGGTGTAGGCATCGAAGTTAGGTTGTATGGTGTCCAGGTTCTTCAGCGATTCGGCGTTGATTTGCTTGGAGCGGTGTATGGTGTTTTCCAGCATCACGCTATAATGTTCGGGGTTCTCGCTGATGTAGTTGATAAGATACTCCCTCACGCGGGCCACGATGGCCTTCTCCGGGATGACCTCGACAACTCGGTCGTGCTCATAGACAAATTCCCATGTGTCGGCTGAATTGGTGGGCATCTTATGGAAACCACTTGCCGACAGGAAACGATACAAGTGTGCGTTGCTGATTTCATACTTGCGTTTGCCGTCCTCGTCCTCGGTCATCAGCCAGAACTTCATCGACTTGGCCAACTTCACCAACTTGTATCTGAATTC
>Ga0265301_10006012_pt1 | contig 11745 bp, 17 predicted proteins | sample AusTroGonzalo_MG_2_FD_193488 | JGI IMG/M metagenome (GOLD analysis project Ga0265301, IMG submission 193488) | Bovine rumen microbial communities from tropical cattle in Woodstock, Queensland, Australia - Gonzalo_04 | ecosystem: Host-associated > Mammals > Digestive system > Stomach > Rumen ...
CGGTGGCGTAGGCGATGTTGACCTCTGTGCGGGCCAGGCGCAGCGCGTTCTTGAATGCCGAGCGGTAAACGCCAGCCCCGGGGTGGTAGTCCTTGGCGGCCTTGCTCAGTTCCAGCTCTCCTGTCTCCTTGTTGCGGATCCTCTTGAAGTGTGCGGTAGGGTTCTTGAGGTAGGGTCGAATATCGCGGCTGATCTGCTCGGCGCTCTTGCCTTGCTTGATGCCGTTCTGTATCAGCAGCTCCAGGTCCTTCTGTGCCTGCTCTTTCCATACGCCGGTGCTGTAGCTGACGGCCTCCTCCCGGTTGCGGTAGTGGTTCTGTGCCGTCGCTCCTCTGGCGCGCTGGTCCTCCAGGCCCCGTTCCGTCAGGGCGTCCAGGGTCTTCTTGCCGTCGGTGGTCTTGCCGAAGATGGCGCCGAGGGTCTTGCTGGCGTTCTTGTCTCCGGCTTCCCAGGCCTCCTTGTCTCCCTGTTTTATGATGCTGGTGGCTTGCATGGCCAGCTGGTTGATGATGGCCTCAAGCTGGCGGGCCGCGGCGGGGTTGCTGTCGAAGCTGAACTCCTCGCCGGCCTCGATGGCCTTGCGTACCTGGTTGATGCGTATGACCTCCTGGTACCGGGCTCCGAAGAGCTGGGTGAGGCGGTTCTCAATGGTGGCCAGGATGCTGGCCATCTCGTTTCGCTTGCTGCTGTTTTTCTTTGCTGCCATGCTGGTTCTGGTTTATTGTCCTGCTGCCTCGCGGACGATGCTCAGGTTCTCCTGCAGTCTCTCGTTCAATGTCTGGGAAGGTCCTGTTATAACGTCGTAGCCCCGGGCCTCAACAAAAAGGGCGTAACTCTCGCCGGCGACGACGACGGCCACGATGCCGCTGGGGAACATGGCGGCGGTGTCCTCTGCCACCTGTCGTCCGACCTCCAGGCCGTGGGCTCCGTCTCCCTCCGATCCGACGCCTGCTGTCTCGAAGTTGTCCGCCACATGCTCTCCGTTGTTGTATATGACGTATCCGATGCTGGATCGCAGGTTGTTGGTGCGGTCCTTGTAGGTGTCCAGCTGCTTGGCGTCGGTGACGACCTGCATGCAAGTCCTCTCCAGGGCCTCGGTGATGGCCTGAATGAAGAGGGGCATCTGGTTCTCCCGGATGTCCCTGAAGAGGTCGTCTATGTTGAACTTGGCGGTTATCATCAGACGGTGGGTTCGGTTATGTCGCTGTAATTGGCGGCGTTCTCCTCAGCTTCGATCGTCTCTATCTCAGTCTCGGTGTCCTTGGCCCATCCCAGGCGGCTGACGGCGGTGTGGCGGCTGATGAAGGGCTTCCCTCCGAGGGCGGTGCTGATCTCGTCGACCTCGCTCTCCTCGTCACGCAGCATGTAAGGCTCGATCTGGGGCTCCACCTGGAGTGTCTTGGCGGCGTTGCTGTATGCCTTGTCCTTCTCGTTCATCACTGCCAGGAAGGCCTGCTGAATGCTGAGTCGGCGCTGCAGGTAGTCGTCGAATATCTCGGTCTTGTCCTGAACCTTGAGGTGTGCGTCCATGAAAAGGAGGCGCAGGGCGCGTCCGCTGATGTTGCCCAGGCCCTTGACGCTCTCCCAGCTGATGTCCGGTGTCTGTGTCAGGGTGTAAATGAAACGCAGCAGGGTGTCGATCTCCAGCTTGACGCTCTCGGGTGCCTGGCTCCATGTCAGGTACTCGGCGCTGCCCTCGGGGTCCATCTCTATGATGCTTCCGCTCTCGCCCTTCTTGCTCCATCCCAGGATCTGGCCCTTGACGACGATCTTCGGGCTGGCGTGGTAGTCGTTGGTGTCTGCGAAATGTGAGAGCAGCTCCTCCAGACGTTCAATCAAGCCCTGGACGATGCTCCATTCGACGTCGTCCTGGCGTGCGTAAACGACCGGGATCTTGCCTATCATGACCTTCTTGGGGTAACCCTCCAGCAGGGCCCATGTCCCGCTGTCGTCCTGGGCCCAGATGTAGTGCTGTGTGGCGGTGTAAGTCTCGAAGTAGGTCTTCTTCTTGTCGTCCTTCATCTGCAGCTGGTACTGGCGGCTGAATGCCTGCATGTCCCCGTTATCGTCGAAGTAAGGGTACAGCTTGTCTCCGTTCAGGGGGCTGAAAATGGCGCAGCGGAGCTTGAATGGTGACTCGAATCCGTAGCGGTCCTGCTTGTCTCCCAGGTCCACCGGGTACCAAAGCTCGGCCACCTCTGTGGCGCTGAAAAGAACGCGGGCGATGCGTCGGTTCAGGGTGCGGATCTTGTTGTCGAAGTTGACGCGGTTGATGCTGTCCAGGACGTCCTGCTCTTTCGTTCCCTTCTTGGGCTCTGCGTTGAGTTTGGGTGGGTTGCCGAAGGTGAAGGCGACGGCGCGCTTGACGATGAGGTCCTGAATGGCGACGGCGATGCGTGCTATCTTCTCCAGCTTGAAGGTCCCGCCTCCGTTCTGGCTCTGGGTGACCTGTATGGTGTTGTCCTCGCTGCCGGGTGCTCCCTCCTCGCTCTTGTCAACCTTGACCCATTTGTCCGGATACTTGATCTTGTTGATCATGATCTGGTGCTGCGTCGGATCCAGCTGTGCCTTGTAATTATCAACATTGGGCAGTGCCTTGCGGCGCCCGTTCTGTAACTCTGTGACGGCCTGTCCGGGGTTCTCCTTGATCAGGCTCATAATCTCTTCTATTGTCATAACTCTGTGGGTTTAGTTGCTATTAAAAATACCCGGCTGCGTTGCCGGCTCTGGTTCTCGTTCTCTTCTCTACCGTTCCTGTCAGGGCATCCGGTGCGTCGTCGTGGGCGTTCTGTCCTGTCTTCATGTACTGCAGGAGCGCCCTGGCAAACTCGGGCCAGCGCGTCTGCCAATCCTCCGGGAAGTAGGTCAGGTTCATCACCTCGTTGCTCAAGGTGAAGATGCGGACGTTCTTGTTCTGGCTCTGATGGAACCAGGTCACCCGTGTGCGGTTGTTGCCCATCTCCCTCATGTTGCGCTCGACGTTGCGGGCAAAGCCGCGGCCTCCGTTGTTGCTCTCTATGTTGCTCTGCTCGATCTCGTCCCTCGTCATCATCTCCGCCTGCTTCTGTTCGGTGTATTCCATCGGCTTCTGGGTGAAGAGGACGTCCAGGATGTAGTTCGCGCTCTCTGTCTCGACGTAGTCTATGCTGCAATGGTAATCCTTGCCCTCGTCGGCGGTGTCGGTGTAGTTCTTGCGTTTGTTGTTCCTGGAGAACGGTATCGTCTGGTAAGTGCGGAAGGGTCTGTCGTACATCAGGCCCTCGAGCGGCTGCGGGTTCTGCATGTATTGGGTCTCAAAGACGAAGGAGTTCTTCTCGCGCAGGCTGTGCAGTTCCTCCAGGGTGTGCTTGAAAGGCCACAGGGCGCGCTCCTCTCCTGTGTCCGGGTCGTTGTAAATGCATGGCAGCTTGATGATCTCCCATTCGTCCGGTTCCAGCTTCTCCAGGTATCCGCATAGGTCGTTGAGGTCCAGGCGCTGCATGATGATGATGATCGGGGTGTTGCGGCTGTTGACGCGGTTTCGGATCGTCGTCTCGAATTTCTGGTTCACCTTCTCGCGGATTTGGTCCGATCGCGCGTCGTCCGGCTTGATGGGGTCGTCTATGACGATGGCGCCTCCGAAGGTCGTCTCCTGCTGCTGTGCGTTCTCCTGCTCCATGCTGTCCAGCTCCTCGGCTATCTCCTTCTCCTCATCCACCAGGCCCGCTCCGAAGCCGGTCACCTGTCCGGCGCTGCTGATGGCGTAAAGGCCGCCACCGGCCCGGGTGTTCCATTTGCGGGTGCTTATCGTCTCCGGCTGGGTCTCTGCTCCGAAGAGGCGGACGTACTCCGGTGTGCGCATGATCTCCTGGACGCCGCGGCTGTTGTCCCTGGCCAGGTCGTCGGAGTAGCTCAAGTGTATGAACTTGGCCCTGGGGTTGAGTGCGAATCCGGCGGCGATGAAGTTCTTGATGGCCTGCTCTGTCTTGCCGTAGCGGGGTGCTATGTTTATCATCAGGCGCTTGCATTCGCCTCGCAGCACCCGGTCCAGGGCGTCACCGATGATCTCGTGGTGCTGGCCCACGATAAACTTGCGCCCGAATCGCTTCTTGAAGAAGTAACGGGTGAAGTTCAGGGTCTTCTGCATGACCCAGGTCTTCTCGATGTCTATGTCTCGGATGCTGTCCATTTGTTAGTAATCCTGGTTCATCTTCTGGAAGAGCTCGGCAGCCTCCTCCTTTGTCAGGGTTCGTGCCGGTATGAGGTCGCTGCCTCCCGGTCCTGTGAGCTCCAGCTTGTGTGTGGCTCCTCCGAAGAGCTTATCCGCGATGTTGCGGACGGTGCTTGTCTTGCCCTGTTTGGTGTCCTGGAGTATGGCCATGGCGTAGTTCTTGACGAGGCTGGGTGTCTCGTCTGCCTTGACCAGAGCCTGCAGCGCGCTGGTGGGTGCTGCTATCAGCATGTGGCACCACTGCTCGTACTCGTGGCTGTCCATGTTGTGGTAGGCCTTGGCCTGGCGCTTGCCGAGGACCTTGACCTTGAACTGATCGACCCGGTTGGGTTTGCGTCCCTTGGGGTTCCCGCTCTGTCCGGGTTTCCAGGGTGGCATGAGGTTGTCTTCTCGTCCCATCGTTCTGTTGTGTTAGTTCGTCTCTTTCCCGGCTTCCGGTTCCGCTGTGGGCTCCGGTTCCGGTCCTGCTTCTATGAGCTCGGCTTTCTTGCCTGTGTACTCCTCCCAGCGCTTGATGATAACGTCGCAGTAGGTGGGGTCGAGCTCTGCCATCAGGCAGCGTCGTCCCAGCTGCTCGGCTGCCATCATCGTGCTGCCGGATCCGCCGAAGGTGTCGAGTATCGTCTCGCCCGGGCGGCTGCTGTTGGTTATCAGGCGTCCTATCAGCTTGAGGGGTTTCATCGTCGGGTGATCCTCGCTGCGGCTGGGTTTGTCGCAGTCTATGACCGTGGTGGGTATGCGTCCGCTGTCCATGATCTGCTGCAGCAGCTCTTTCATCTCCTGCTTCGTCATGGCGTTGAGGTCCACCTTGTCGAGGGTCTCCTGTACGGTGGTGAGGTCTCGTCTCTGGGTGAAGAAGTGGCCGGCTCCGTCCTTCCATCCGTAAAGGCAGGGCTCGTGCTTCCACTGGTAATCCTGGCGGCCCAGGACGAGGCTGTTCTTGTTCCATATGAGGCATTGGCGTACCGTCCATCCCGTGCGCTTGGCGGCGGCTCTGAAATTGAAGCCCTCGCTGTCGGCGTGCCAGATGTAAAAGGCGGCGCCCGGTTTCATCACGCCGTTGGCGGCGGTGAAGGCGTCGGTGAGGAACTCCTGGAACAGCGCGTCGGCCATGTTGTCGTTCTCGATCTTCTTGCCGGTGCTCTTGCTCTGGTAGTTCACGTTGTATGGCGGGTCGGTGATGAAGGTATCGATGACGTCTGTTGCCACCAGCTTGGCTATGACGGCGGGGTCTGTGCTGTCTCCGCATATCAGGCGGTGCTCGCCCAGCTGGTAGATGTCACCCGGGTGGGTCTTGGCCTTGGCGGCGCTGGGGCGGTTACCCTCGGCGTCGAAGTCATCCTCCTCGGCCTCCTCTTCCGTCTCCTCTTCTTTCCCTGGTACGTCGATGCAGAACTGCTCCAGCAGCTCCGGATCCAGGTTGGCCAGCTCGTCGGGGTCCCATTCTCCGAAGCTCGCGTTATCGAGCAGGATGTAACGCTCCAGGGTCTCGTTGTCCGTGTCCTCGGATATGATGAGGCAGGGCAGCTTGGCCCAGCTGTCTATGATGCGCTTGTCGCGGCTGGCGTGGTACCTCATGTTGCCTCCCATGATGACGTACTTGCCCTTGAACGGGAAGACCTTCAGGGGGTTGAGCTTGATGAAGAAGTCCGGGTCACGCTCCAGGCTGTCCACCAGCTTGCGGTATGCGTCGTTGCGTATCAGGCGGGGGTTGCGTGGCAGGTCCGGGATCTGGCCTTTGTTGGGTTCGATCTGGGACGCGTCTATCATGACCACCTGTGCGGTGATGTCTCTCTCCTGTTCCATGCTCCTGTCGTTAGAAGGGGATGTACTCGTCCTCCTCATATTTCGGGGTGTTACGCTGTGAGGCTTTGGTGCTGCTCTTGATGCTCTCGCCTCTGCTTGAGCTCGATTCTCCTGTTCCGTATGCCATGATGTTTTGGTGTTTGGGTTGTTGATAACTCTGTTCATAATCTCTTCCTCGTCATGATGTCCCAGAGGTCTGCGTTCCGGACGGCCTTGTTGATCGTCTGGTATTTCTCCAGGATCTTGTCGTATTGCTCTGTGTAAAAGTCGAACAGGTCGGGGTTCTCCTCTATGGTGAACTGCTCGATGCTGCCTGAAGAGCGAAGGTTCGCGGATCCGTGAATCACGATCTTGCGCCCTCCCCGTGTCTCAAAGTGCACCGTCTTGGTGTGGACTCCTGCGACGGCGAGCTGGAAGCGGTCGTCCTTGTCCAGCTTGCGGTAGATGTAGGGGATGAGGCCGTATCGTTCGTGGCTCCAGAAGTAAACGCTCACTATCATGTCCAGGCGTCCGATGTATCCGGCCTCCATGAGGTTGGCCAGGCTGTCGACGTTGTTCTGCGAGAGGCTCAGGGTGCTTATCACCATCCTGTCTGTCGCAGCTTTCCATGTCGTCATGTACGCCTCGATGAAGTCTCCGAAAATGAAGGCGCCGCTGATGATGACGTCGCTGCGCTGGTATTTGTCCAGGCGCAATTCCCGGGCCAGCTTCTCGGCGTTGTCGTACATCACGAAGTCGGCGGGTATCTTGTAGACCTTGGGCATGGTGTAGCGGGTGATGTCCTCCGGTGCCTCATCCAAGATGTCGAGCCCTGAAAGGTCCAGCCCGTCCGGGTCTATGTCCAGGTCTGTGTCGATGCCAATGTCCCCGAAGTCAAACTCCGGGAGCTCGTCTGTCTGGGTCTCGTTTTGTGGCTCCTCCTTGCCGTTTCTCTTCATCGGTGCAAATTCTGGCTTGTGTTCGGTGCAAAAGTAGAGGCGGCGCCTCATAATAAGGCACCGTCAGGCGTGCGAGTTTTCCGTTTCTTTTCCGCTTGTCATTTCTCCTCCTCCTTTTCGGGTGGCCTGTACCGGTACGGATTGGGGTTGTCGGGCGGCATGTCCTTGGGTCTGTAGATGTAACTCTTGACCTCCCGGATGAAGTCCAGGGTGTCGCGTATGACGACGTATTTCCCTCCGTGGCTGTTCATCAGGCGTTCAAACTCTTTCTGTTCCGGCTCCTGGCGTCCCGTTTTGGTCTTTAGCTCGATGGCCAGGTAGTGGTATCCCTCGTGGTTGGGTAGCAGCAGTATGAGGTCCGGGAATCCCTTCCGGGTTCCCATGGCCTTGAACTTGGCCGCTGTCACCTTGTCGCGTCTCCCTCCGTTGGGGCTGTGGTGTAGGAGGTTCCGGAGTCCCGGGAACTGCACCTCAAACCAGCGGACGCAGGCTATCTGCATCTGTTCCTCGTCGTTCTTCATTTCGGCTGTAGTTTGTCGATTGCTTCCTTGAGTTCTTCCTGTGCCTGGTTGGCTTTCTGTGCTGCCTGTCCGAGGTCCTGGAGCTTGATGTATGTCTCGCTCAGCGCCCATCCCATTGCCGGTGAATCATACCGGTTGCCGATGACCGTGTAGCTCTCGCTGGCGTTCAGGTAAACGGCGCGGTTGTCCTTGGGCCCGTCCTGTATGGTGGGTATGAGACGGAATGCTGCGCGCTGCTCGTCGTAACGTACCAGGTAGTGTCCCTTGATGCCCTTGCGGGTGATGATGTCTCCCTCGTAGATCTCCCGTTTCTTGGTGGTGCTCTTGGGGTCCGCTCCCGTCAGCCCTGTGCACATGCCGAGGGTCTCGGGGTAGACGTAGTGGCCGTTGATGGTGACGACGCCTGCGTTGATGTTTATCTGGTTGCCGTGGACCCATGTCTCCGGGTCGATGCGGCCTCTCATCTTGATGTTGTTGAGGTTCATTTGTGTGTTGTCTTGTTGTTTTCTGTTCAAATCGAGCATGAATTCATCCCATTTGTGTAGGAGTTCTATCTCTTTCGGGGCTCCGAAGTTCTGGCGACCAGGGCGACGACCTCGATGCCGTGCAGTATCGTTGCGTGGTCTTTGCCTCCCAGGTGCTGTCCTGCTTCTGTGGTTGTCATGTTCATAAGGCTTCCGCAGAAGGTGGCGCCGAGTAGGTACCGTGCCAGGGGCAGCGGGTTCTTGCGGCTGTGACTCATCAGTGTGGCCGTGTCCGTCTGTAGGATCCCGGCCATCGCCTCTATCAGGTGTTGCGGTGTTATCTGCTCCATGCTTTAATCGTTATTCCGTGTTTGGCGGCATGCCGTTCCCTGGCTGCGCTTCGTTTGGTGTGGCTGGTGTAGTAAATCGTGGGGCCGTCCTGGCTGACGATGTATCCTGCGCGTCGCATCCCTGCCCGGTACTGGTAATCGCGGACTGCCTGGATCCGCAGCTCCTCTGTGGGGTACTTGCGTTTGCGTCCGGGTTTCCCTTTCTCGACCGGTGTCGGCTGTTTCTTCTCGACCTGCAGGGGTCTGCGGGTGTCGGGCTTGACGTCCAGCTCGCGCTCGTCGAAGGTGCGGCCTGTTGAAAACTCGCGGTAGAGCCATAGCGTGCGCTGCATGCTGTCGGATGGTATCCGGTGCTCGCGGTAGACGTCCACCTTCTCTCCTGTCGCTCTTACGGTTGTCATCATGGCTGCCGGATCAGATGAGTCCCCATTCTGCGAATTTCTCGAATCCTCCCAGGTCGCTGATGTAACGGCGTGCCTGCTCAACGATGGCGCTGTAATAAATGCCGCAGACCTTCTCGTCTCCGATGGCGCAGCTCATCTCCACGGGCTGTCCGGTTCTCTGTGCCTCGATGTGGCACCAGATGTTGACGGCGACGTCCGCTTTGGTCAGGTCCTTGCCGTGGAGTCCTCCTCCGGTGACGGCGCGTCCCATGTCTGATCCGAGCTTGCGGTTGGTGGCTCCGCTGTCGACCTCCAGGCCTCCGGTCCAATAGCCGAGGGGGTTGATCGTCATGTTGTTGAGGTCAATGAGTGCCGGGTCGGCCTCTCCTCTGAGGAATTTCTCGAGGTCGTTCTGCTTGGCTCGGCTCTGGCAGGCGGTGAGATGCTTGCCGTTGAGGATGAATTTTCCGTCGTTGGGGTATCGGTTGTACAGGGCTCTCACCAGGTCCGAGAGGTATTGTTCCTCGCGGGTGACGGGCATGCCCTTGAAGATGCCGTTGTCTCCGCAGCGGTACCCGTGGTTCTGGTTGTCTGCCAGGTGCCAATCCTGGGCCACCTGCCGGAAGGTTATGTCCTTGACCTGCTTGTCGGTGATGCGGTCCACTACCTTGAAGACCTCGGCTGTCTCAATGTTGACGCTCGTCTCTGCTATGATCAGGGCTGTCCCGTGTCCCATCAGGACCTCGACGGCGATCTTGGGGTCCTGGATCTTGCTGTATGCCAAATCGACCAGCGCTCCTGCTATGCGGTCTGCCACCTTGTCCGGGTGGCTGGGGTTCACTTTCTCTATCATTGTCGTATGGTTTATTTGGGTTGTTTGTCTTGCTTGTGTTTTGTCTCAAAAAAACGACCGGCCGTGATGCACTCCTGAAGGTGCCGGTACTGCCAATTGGCAAAAATGGCGGCGGGCTTTATCTGATATCCGCCGCTAAACTTCAAAGCCAGGCACCTGTGCTCTTTTTCTGCCTTCAGAATCTGCTGCAGTTCCGTTATCTGTGCGCCGAGCTCCAGGTTGCGGCTGATGCTGATTGTGTCCTGCTTTTCCATCGCGCTTATTTCTTGCTGATTTTCTCTCTGCGGCCTTTTCTGTCTTCGTCCGGTACATCTGCCCGGCCCTGACCCTTTTCGTCGTCCTGGGGCAAATTCTCGCGTTCTGCGGCGGCTTTGTTCTGTTCCTGCACCTGCATCCTGACGCTGGCTCTCTTCAGGGCGGAGAAGACGATCTTGCTGACCACGTCGCGCTCGTCGCTTGATAGGGTGCTCTTCTTCTCGATGATCTTGTTGAATTCCTGGCGCAGGCCCTGGATGGTGAGGAGTCCCTTCTCGAAGAGGCTGTCCCAGGGTGTGCGGATGTAACGGCGTCCGCTGGCTGCGGGCTTGCGTTTGGTGTAGGTCTCGATGCTCTGTTGCAGGCAGGTGTCGAAGTAGCTGTCTGCCATGATCTTTTTTGCTTCCATTTGGGTTGGTGTTTATTGATTATTGATTGTTGTTGATTCTGTTTCTTGCGGATCCTGTCCCTTGTGCGCTTCCTCCTCCAGGTCCTCGAGGGTAGTGCGGAACCGGGCGGCGTATCTGGCAAAGTGGGCGTTGAATCTCATGTATGTGTCGTATTGGCGCAGGTAGTAGCCGATGGTGCTGGTGTCCTTCTGCAGCTGCTCTGCTATCTCGGCGACCGTCATCCCGGTGGTGGCGCAGTGGTGTGCGAAAATGATCCGGGCGTTGACCAGGCTTCGGTTGCGGCTCTCTCCCATGAGGTCGCAGAAGCTGTGGGCTGTCGTCATGGCGATGGCGTCCTTGGCCCTTTCAAGTTCCGGCTGCTTCTCGTACATCAGGGTCTTTCCGGTCTCCAGGGCCACCATGCGCTCGAGGGTCGCTCCCCGGCTGATCTCCCATCCCTGCAGCATGTAGATGGCGTCGCATCCCAGGAGCATGATGATGTCGATGGCCAGGTGCTTCTCCCAGCTCGCCTGTCTGGGCAGGCAGTTGTCAAAGGGGCAGACGGTGGTGTGTCCTTCCGCCTCCAGGATCTGCTGGGCCTCCCTGAACCTCTCGCGTGCCTCCTCGAGGGGCTGCGCTGAAATGCTGCCGCTGATGTAGATCTTCATGGCCTGGGGTTCTGGTTGCTCGGGAAGAGGTTACCCTGTACCGGGGTTTTGGGGCGGAATCCGAACTCCTCCTCCATCCATACGGTTTTCTTTCGGAGCTCATCTTCCATGCGGCGGCTCTTGCGGAGCTCGTCGGTGCTGCGGGTTCTGAAGTAGCGCTGTTGTTGGTTGAGGGTGTCGGTGACCAGCTGCAGGTACTGCTTGATATCGTCTTTTGTCATCATTGGTTGGCGGTTTTTAGGTTGGTGGTTGCGGTTGTTATTTCTTGAGGATCCTCTTCATCTTCTTGCCGGTGCGCTGGACCATGCCGTTGTTGATCACCGTCCCTTCTCTCTGGGGATCCGTCTGTTCTGACTGGTTGCTGTTCTGTGGGTTGTTGTCGCTCATTGCTTCTTCGTCTGTGAGACCAGGAAGGCCTCGGGGTTGTTGATCTTGCCTTTGCCGATATCGGTGATGGCGGTGTTGAGTGTCTCGGTTCTGGCCTGGCGTTCCTTCTTGCCGGGTGAGGTCTCGATCCATTGCAGCATCATGATCTTGACGCTGTCGGCGACGTTCAGGGGTTTGAGGCGTCGCAGCACCAGGATGGTGTGGTTCTCCAGGGGCTGGATCTCGCGGCGGCGTTCCTTGGCTCGCAGCCAGGTCATGATGTTCGTCGGGGTGTTGTCGGTGGGTGCGTATTCCATCCGGTCGTGCTCGTAAAGTGCCAGGTACTTGATGGCGGGTGCGTCGCTGTCGCGTCCGTAATCGGCCAGGCGCATGAACTCGTCGACCCAGGACTCGGGCCAATCGACGGCCTTGAGGCGGTCCCTCAAGTTCTGGGCTTCCGGGGTTTCGTCCGGCATGGTGAAGGGTCGGGGCTTTCCGGTGGTTGATGCATTTGCATCGTTTTTTGTATGCATTTGCATTTC
>Ga0265301_10006014_pt1 | contig 11743 bp, 9 predicted proteins | sample AusTroGonzalo_MG_2_FD_193488 | JGI IMG/M metagenome (GOLD analysis project Ga0265301, IMG submission 193488) | Bovine rumen microbial communities from tropical cattle in Woodstock, Queensland, Australia - Gonzalo_04 | ecosystem: Host-associated > Mammals > Digestive system > Stomach > Rumen ...
TATTGTGCTGCGGGCCCCTCCCGTTAAACTACGTTTTTCCTCCTCGTCACTCGGTATAGAAAACGAGTTTTCTCTACTCTCGCTTCCTTCGTCGGTTCACAAGCCCACGGGCGGCCATGGTTTCCTATACCGATACCTCAAAAGTTCTGTGCACCTTGGATTTTTATCAAGAGGGCACAGATAGAACCGTCCCGTTTGTGCCCTCAGGATTTCCTGAGCGATTCGAGTTTGAACATCTCGTCGCGGTATTGGGCGGCCTCCATGAAGTCCATTCTTGCGGCAGCCTCATTCATCAGGCGGCGGGTGCGGGCAATGGCTTTGTCAAGTTGCTGCGGAGTCATCCTGTTCAGAATGGGATCCTGAGCAACAGACTGGGTGCTGTCCTCCATAACGTATGGCTTAGGCTCATCATTCTGAGTATCTTGTACAAGCAGCGATGTATTGAGCGCTTTTTCAATCTGTTTTGGCGTAATACCGTGCTCGGCATTGTAACTCATCTGTTTTTCGCGCCGACGGGTGGTCTCTGCTATGGTCAGACGCATGCTTTCAGTAATCTTGTCTGCGTACAGTATTACCTTGCCGTTCACGTTGCGGGCGGCGCGTCCGGCGGTCTGAGTGAGTGAGCGGTGGTCGCGCAGGAATCCTTCCTTATCGGCATCGATTATTGCTACCAATGAGACTTCGGGCAGGTCCAGTCCTTCACGCAGCAGGTTCACGCCTACAAGTACATCATAAAGGCCTTTTCGCAGGTCTGTCATTATCTGTATGCGCTCCAAGGTGTCAACGTCGCTGTGTATGTAGTTGCATCGAACGCCGTTCTTGAGAAGGTAATCGTTCAGCTCCTCGGCCATGCGTTTGGTCAGAGTGGTCACAAGCACACGCTCGTCACGTTCCGAGCGTACGGCAATCTCCTCAAGAAGGTCATCTATCTGGTTCTTGCTGGGACGGACTTCAATCTCGGGGTCAAGCAGTCCAGTGGGGCGTATTACCTGATCAACAACGACACCTTCACTTTCTGCGAGTTCGTAATCAGCTGGAGTGGCGCTTACGTAGATTGTCTGGCCGGTCAGTTCCTTGAATTCTTCAAATTTCAGAGGGCGGTTGTCAAGGGCGGCAGGCAGACGGAATCCGTATTCCACAAGGTTTATCTTGCGTGCGCGGTCGCCTCCGTACATGGCGTGCAACTGTGGTACGCTCACATGACTCTCATCAATGACTGTGAGGTAATCCTTGGGAAAGAAGTCAAGCAGGCAGTAGGGGCGGGAGCCGGCTTGACGGCCGTCAAAATATCGGGAATAGTTCTCAATGCCGCTGCAGTGGCCCAGTTCACGAATCATCTCGATGTCATACTCCACGCGTTCCTTGAGGCGTTTGGCCTCAAGAGGTTTACCTATCTCCTGAAAGTATTCAACACGTTCCACCAGGTCATCCTGTATAGCCCGGATGGCACGTTCCTGACTCTCCTTTGTGGTCATGAAAAGGTTGGCAGGGTAGATACGGTAAAAATCGTATGTGTCAATACGCTCTCCCGTAAGTACGTCAAACTCCTCTATAGTATCAATTTCATCATCCCAGAACTGAATGCGTACGGCAGTGTCATTATAGGCCAGGTTTATGTCAACGTTTTCACCTTTTACACGGAAACAGCCTCGCCCCAACTCAATGTCATTGCGTGTATATAGGGAATCCACCAACTTGCGCAACAGTACGTTACGGTCTATGTGATTCCCCTTGTGCAACTCTATTACGTTGTTATAGAAATCGGCAGGGTTGCCCATTCCGTATATGCATGAAACCGATGATACCACTATCACGTCATTGCGCCCTGACAGCAGGGCCGATGTGGCTGACAGGCGCAGCTTGTCAATCTCATCATTGATGGAGAGGTCTTTCTCTATGTAGGTGTCAGTAGAGGGGATGTATGCCTCTGGCTGGTAGTAATCATAGTATGAGACGTAGTATTCAACGGCGTTATCAGGGAAAAAAGCCTTGAACTCGCTGTATAACTGGGCTGCCAGCGTCTTGTTGTGACTGAGTACCAAGGTGGGGCGGCCTATGTTCTTAATTACATTGGCTATGGTAAATGTCTTGCCTGAACCTGTCACGCCGAGCAGAGTCTGCGCATGCGCTCCGTTCAGCAACCCTTCTGTCAGTTGTTGAATGGCTTGAGGCTGGTCGCCGGTGGGCTCAAACGGTGAAACGAGCTTGAATTCCATTAGTTCTGTATGAAAACGCAAAGGTACTCTATTTTTGTCAAAGACAAAAGTGCGTCCGCTTTGGTGACAAGTTTGAGATATGATTTATTGTTTGTATTTTTGAGGTTCTAAAATAAATAAAATGACAGTAGAGGAGAGAGAAAAAAAGGCCGGTGAACTGTTCAAGGCCGGATATAACTGCTGCCAGGCGGTGGCAATGACATTTGCCGATGTCATAGGGTTGCCGGAGGATGAAATTGCCCGTCTTGCGAGTGGATTCGGCGGCGGCATGGGTCGGATGCGTGAGGTCTGCGGCACAGTGTCTGCAATGACAATGGTGGCCGGTGCCATGATTCCTGCAAATGATGTTACCGACAAGGCTGCCAAGACTGCAAACTATGCATTGGTTCAGGATATGGCAAATGAGTTCAAGCAGATGAACGGCAGCATAATATGTCGGGAGTTGTTGGGGCTCAGTAAGCCTGAAGGGACTCCTGTGCCATCGGACCGGACTGCGGAATACTATAAGAAGCGTCCTTGCGGGGAACTTTGCTCAATAGCAGCTGGGATTGTGGCAAGGAAATTGAGAATTGAGAATTTTTGGAGCAGTGAGAGGAGAGACTAAGCTCGCTTAGGCTATCCCGAATCGCGACAAAAATCAACAACGGAGTTGTTAATTGAGAATTAAGGACTATAATAAAATGAGAAGAGGATTTTTGATATTGCTGATGGCGGTATGTGGTGTCAGGGCATTAGCCTGCACAAACCTGATAGTTACAAAGGGGGCTTCGGCAAACGGTTCCAACATGTGTACTTATGCAGCCGATTCACACCAGCTTTACGGTGCCCTGCGTTATACGCCGGCTGCTGATTATCCTGCCGGAACAATGATGGAGATTCGTGATGGGGATTCCGGAAAACGCCTGGGAGAGATTCCCCAGGCTGCGCATGTATATTCCGTGATAGGGAATATGAACGAACATCAGCTGGTCATTGGTGAGACGACATTCGGCGGACTTGAATTTGTGGATACCACCGCCATATTGGATTACGGTTCGCTGATGCATATCGCTTTGCAGCGCTGTAAGACCGCCAGAGAGGCAATCCTGCTGATTGACAACCTGATGCAAACATACGGCTATGCTTCCGAAGGTGAGTCTTTTACGCTCTGTGATCCGAACGAGATATGGATTATGGACATTATCGGCAAGAACCCCAAGTTTGACCGGAAAGGGCGTAATGTGAACAAAGGTGCCGTATGGGTGGCCAAACGTATTCCCGACGGCTGTATATCAGGACATGCCAACCAGTCCCGCATAACCTCCATTGATTTTAATGATCCGGACAATTGTCTCTATGCAAAGGATGTAGTCAAGCATGCCCGTGAACAGGGTATATTCAGCGGGAAGGATGAGGAGTTCAGTTTTTGCGACGTATACAATCCTTTGAATTTTGGCGGTGCCCGCGAATGTGAGGCAAGGGTGTGGTCATATTTCAACCGGTTTGCCGACGGCATGGATGAGTATCTGGATTACGCTATGGGTTATGACCTTAAAAAGCATATGCCGCTCTATGTTGAACCAAACAGAAAAATTTCAACAAAAGACTTGGCCGACATGATGCGTGACCATTATGAGGGAACCCCCATGGACATGACAGCCGATATAGGTGCGGGTGGCAGTCATCTGCCTTACCGCTGGCGTCCCATGGAGTTTGAATATCAGGGCTGGGAGTATTTAAACGAGCGTGCCATAGCAACCCAGCAGACCGGTTGGTGGTATGTGGCACAATCACGTCCCGGCCGTAAGTGCGGCATCTTCTGGTTTGGTGTTGATGATGCCGGAACATCACCTCTTATGCCTTTCTTCAGTTGCACGAACAGTGTTCCTGAATGCCTTAAGGAGGATAATGGTTCGCTCTTGGAGTATTCAGAGACTTCAATGTTCTGGATTGTAAGCCGCATAGCGCAGTTTGCTTACCTGCGTTATGACAAGATAGGAGCCGAGGTGCGTGACATTATTGACGAATATGAAAACGATATGATCCTTAAGGTGGATTCAATGAGTGACCTTGAGTCAGAGCAGACATTGTCGTCATTTGGCGTTGACAATGCCGTTGCCCTGTTTAAGAGATGGCAGGACCTGGATAAGTATCTGTTGGTAAAATATATTGACGGAAATATAAAGAGGCAAAACAAGGACGGATCATTCATGAACAACGGTTATGATGAGCGGATTCCTGAATATCCCATCTGGGAGGACTACTCCGACAAGTGGAAGGAGAACGTGGTGCGTGATAACGGTGATATCCTGCGCATACGTAAATAATATTAAATAACTTGTTGTGGCTTGCTCTATTCAGCCAAAAAGAGTAATTTTGCAGGTTGAAAAATATCAGGATGAGCAAGAGCGCTATTAAAATAGGCATATTGGCATTGGCTGCAGTTGTTTTGTCGGGCTGTTCAGGATACAACAAGATCCTTAAGGCATCGGACTACAACACCAAGTACAGCCTGGCAAAAGCACAGTTTGCTGAAGGGCGTTTTACTACTTGCAGTTCAATCCTGGAGGAATGCGTGGCTTATCAACGTGGTACGGCACAAGCAGAAGAATCAATGTTCCTGCTGGCTACATGCTACTATAATCTGGGTGATTATCTGTCAGCTTCACAGTATTACATGGCTTGTTACAGGTCTTTCCCGGGCAGTACGTATTCTGAAAATTGCCTGTTCTGGTCAGGAAAGAGCCTGTTCCTGGATACTCCTGATCCAAGGTTGGATGCAACAAGCACCGGTAATGCCATCATGCAACTGCAGCGTTTTGTTGAAACCTATCCGAACAGCAAGTTCCGTCCAGAGGCTGAGGATATGATCTATACCATGTATGACCGTCTTGTGGAGAAGGAAAAAAGTGCGGCTGAACTCTATTTCAACATGGGTAATTACATGGGAAACAACTATAGGTCATGTATAATAGTTGCCCAGAATGCACTTAGGGATTATCCCTATACCAAGTATCGTGAAGATCTCTCCCTATTGGTCTTAAAAGCCAAATTCCAGATGGCACAGGAGAGTGTGCTGGATAAGAGAGATGACCGTTATCGCGATGCTATTGATGAATATTATGCTTTCAAGAACGAATTTCCTGAAAGCTCTCATTTAAAGGAGGCCGATAAGATGTTTCGTGTCTCAACCAAGAATTTAGGAAACAAGAATCAAATAATAGAAGAAGATTAACATGGATTTCAAGAAGACAAATGCTCCGACCAACACCGTAACCCGTGACCTGGTCGATTTTGTAAAGGACACAAACAACATCTATGAGAGTGTTGCAATCATGGGCAAGCGTGCCAATCAGATTTCCGTTGAGATGAAGGATGAACTCAAGTCAAAGCTTGAGGAGTTCAGCTCAACGACAGACAATCTGGAGGAAATGTTTGAGAATAGGGAGCAGATTGAGATTTCGCGCTATTATGAGCGTCTTCCAAAACCCACCCTTATTGCTGCTCAGGAGTTTGAGGAGGGTAAGATCTATTTCCGTAATCCTGCCAAGGAAAAAGAGAATTTCTGATTCCTTCCGGTCATGATACCGGGTATGTGATATGAAGATAGAATTCTACCTCCATCAGGTATGGCTGGCTCTCATCTGTGTTCTGATGTTTGCCGGCCTTCTTCTTCCCATTGGCCAGCTGGTCAGTGCGGACGGGGCATCGGCTGAGCTTACCAATTTCCGCCTTAATTTCATTGAGGGTGACAGCAGCGGCGCCATGTGGGCTCTCGGCGTGATAATGATAGTGATACTTGTAGTCGGAGTATTTGAACTCCTGCTTTCGGGATTCCGCAATTTTGTGCTTCAGAAACGTCTGCTTGTGTTCATGATGTTGCTGACGGTGGGCTACTATGTCATTTTTGTGATTTACGTGCTGCTGCTCAAAGGCGATGCATCTTTCGGCCCATATATCGCGGCTGCATTTCCGTTGATAAGCCTTGTACTGGAATACATGACCATACATGGCATATCAAAGGCTGAAGCGGCAATCATTGCGCGTGCCTCAGGTTTCCGCCTCAGAGATTGATCTGGGGCTTTTTTTGTGGTTTGTAAGAAAGAAGGCTGAAATCAGAAGAGATTGAAACTGTAAGTGGCTCTTACTGAAATGGTGCTGTTGGCACAGCGTGCAAAATAGTCTTTCTTGGTGATTCCGTAAATGTTGCCGAGTCCGAAGTAATAGCGGCCTTCTATTCCGAAATTACCTGTTCCTGTACGCATCTCAAGTCCGACACTGGCTGTTATTCCGTAGTCAAGCTTGTTTTCTATGTCCCTGCCATACTGATAAGTCACCTGGTTGGGACGGTTGCTGATGTCCCATGGCTCCTTACCGCCATATATCTCTTTTTCACTTAACAGATAACCTATCTGTGGGCCCAGGTTTATGTGACCCTGAAATCCTCTGAATTCACGCCCGAATCCTATGTGCGCCAGAAATGGTATCTCAACATAATTGAGCACGCGGGTGTATTCATTCTCAGAACCGTCTTCAATCTGTTCAGTCCAACCGCGACTTGCAAAGTTGCATTCAATCTGAGTGCCGCATATCAGGAAAAAGTATTTCTCAGATATGTGGCGTATGCTGATACCGAATGTGGGGCCAAGGCTTGTCTTCTGCTTGATTGTCGGTATGAATGAGATGCTGCTGGTGCCCATGCCGCCGCTAAAACCTATGGAAAGGTTGTTGCGTGAATCACCGACTTGTGCCGTTGCGGTAATGGCTGCAAACAATAAAGAAAGAGATATGCTAAGCAGGCGTTTCATCGGTCAAAATCTTTTTTCTCAACCTTGTAGTCATTTGAAAAATGGACAAGGAATACTTTACGGTTAATGAAACCTCCCCAGTTGTTCACCCTCTCAAACTTGAATCCCATCTGTACCGGATGGGTCTTAAGGTGATCAAGGTGATTCTCAAAGTCTTTACCGTATGTGGCAAGTCCCTTGAGGAAATAATAGCCTGTATCATAACCGTATGATGCATAACTGGGATAACTGATCATCATCTGGCGGCTGAAAGCGCGGCGGAATGACGCGTTGAAATCAACTGCTTCAGGGAGCAAGTTGTTTGTATAGAACCAACTGTAGAACCAGGTGTCAACCTCATACATCTCATCAAGATGGTCTGATGCGTAATATTGGTACTGAGGATAGCCAAACAGGTGGGTCTCAATCTCAGGTGCCTTGTTGCGTGTTACCAGTTGCAATACGGGCAGCATGGTGTTAAGAGGTTCACTGTTGGGGGTGTTGATTATGAATATGTTCTGTTTGTCAGGCACCAATGAATTCATGATCTCTTGATAGGCTGTGTCAACCATAATAGTCGTATATGGTATCTTGCGGTCTGTCAGCACTATTTTCAGGCCATCTATAAAATCGTTCCTGCTATAGTCATCGGCATCAAGCAGTATGACATTCGGGTTGCGGAACTGCTTGAGGAAATGGCTGTATATCTCCTGATGGAAATATGACTGTGGGGTGTTGAGTTGAAAGATGTATGGGTTGTTGTACACATCATCTATATTGGAGTTCAAGGGGAGGGGAACCAAAGGAATCTGATGGGCGGTTGACCATTGTGCCGCGGTGGTGATATGATTGGCATGCCTTGGGCCGAATACTATGTCCATGTCATCAAGTTCTCCACTCTCAAACAACGGTTTGAGTGATGTATCTTCACCCTTGGAGTCAATCACCCTCAAGTTGACGGATACTCTCTCGTTCTTGAGTTTCTCAAGCGCCAGAAGCATTCCCTGATAATACTCCACCATTCTTTTTTGTTCGACTGAAGCGGAGTCTTCAAGTGACAAAGGGAGTATGAGGGCGGCATTGATGACATCGTCTTTTTTCTGTTCTATGACCTCAACCATCTGAAACAGCGCATCGTCAGAGATTGATTCTATTCTTTCCTGAGCCTTCTGCTTTGCGTTCCTGAATGCCTCAAGTTCCTTTGCGGAGTATGGAATCTTGACTGTCGCTCCCTTGCGGAGTTTTGCGCGGCGGTATTCGGGGTTGGCTGCAAGGAACTCTTCTTGTGTGATATCGTAGTTTTTGCAGATTCTGTAAATGGTTTCACGACGCTGAACGACATGCTCAGTCTTGTACTCCGGTAACTGTTGGGAGAGAGTCTCCACGTCCTTGACGGTTTGTTTGGGTGCCTGATCGCCGGCTGCCTCAAGAGTGGACTGAAGCGGGTCTTCATCGGATGTGGCGGGAATGACGATTACCTGGCCAATCTTGAAGTTGTCTGCCGATAATCCGGGGTTGGCGTCACATATCTCCTTGACTGAGACACGGTTCTCAACAGACAGGCGATAAAGGGTTTCACCTTTCTGGATGGTGTGGAAATGGCCTGTGTTGGTTTGCTGCTTGTTGGGAATACGCAACTGCTCGCCAACTTTGATTACGGTCTCGCTCCCGGGGTTAAGTTTGATTATGTCATTCTCTGTCACGCCATACATTCTTGAAATGGAGTACAGGCCCTGTCCTTTTGTTACGGTGTGCAGAAAATATTCGGGTTGTTGTGCGACTGCATTAATGGCTGCAACAGCAGTGAGCAATAGTGTCGCTATAATGAGTTTAATCCTGTTCATAATAACTGAATATAAATCGGATGCGAAGATACAAAAAAGCGTTCAGTCTCCGTTTATAATATCTATAACAATTATTCCGTCAAGGTTAGAATAGTGGTTCGTGAAATAGGACTTGCTTTGACGGGTAGATTATTTTGAGTACTTTTGCGTTTTGAAACGGACTGATATGAAAAGACGTGTCATTATAAGGCTTATATTGGCTGCTGCAACTGCCGTAGTACCATGTCTCAAGGTATTGGCAGATGTCCCTAAAGTGCAGGTTAAGGTGATCCTGATATCTTTATCGGGTGATTCCACCGTTCTTTCACCTGGCGATAAGGCTCCGTCAGACCTAAACGTTCCGCTCCATGCGGTCTTCGTTTCAGAACTGGTGTCAACTGACGGTAAGGATTATGTGCTGTTCCCGCAGTGGACTGTGACACGCAATTATTCTGACGGCGAGACATCGGTAACGAGTGATTATCTCAAGCGCCAGGAGAGTAATTCTGAGTTTGATTTCACTGACTACGGTAAGTTTAAGGTGAATTATGAATGGTCATACAGGGAGAAGGATTCCATAGAGACCATTCCAGGTGATGTCATACAGTCAATGGAATTCACCATTGATGATTCTGAGATACGCCTTTTTAACGCTTTCTCTCCCAATGGTGACGGCATAAATGATGTGTATAAGATTTATACCCGCTCTATTGTGAATATCAAGATTGCCATATTCAACCGCTGGGGTCAGAACATCAAGACTATATCAGGTGATATGAATCAGGTTCTGCCTGCCGATGCTGATCAGGACAATGACGGAGGTTATACCTTTGAGATCTGGGATGGCATGTATAACGGTGAGATCGTGAATGATGGAGTCTATTTCATCAATGTGCATGCTACAGGTGCCGGTGGTAAGACGTATGACGAGAAAGGCGATATCAATGTCCTGAAAGGGTTAGGTGTCAAGTAATGGATAAATCAAGGATTGTAGTTACAGGTGCCAGGTCTAACAACCTGAAGAACATAGATGTTGAGATTCCGCACAAGTCACTTACCGTGGTGACCGGACTGAGCGGAAGCGGCAAATCGTCATTGGCATTTGATACAATCTACGCAGAGGGTCAGAGGCGTTACATAGAGACCTTCTCAGCATACGCACGCAACTTTTTGGGTAACCTGCAGCGTCCTGATGTGGATCGCATTACAGGACTGAGTCCGGTTATCTCAATAGAACAGAAGACTACCAACCGCAATCCGCGTTCAACCGTGGGTACGGTAACAGAGGTATATGACTATCTGCGCCTGCTCTTTGCAAGAGCGGGTGAGGCCTTTTCTTATCTTTCAGGTGAGAAAATGATCAAGTTTACGGAGGAACAGATTGTGGAACTTGTGATGAACGAGTACGGCGGGCAGCGTATTTATGTGTTGGCTCCGCTGGTGCGTAACCGCAAAGGACACTACAAGGAACTGTTTGAGAGCATACGCCGCAAGGGGTATCTTAATGTCCGTGTTGATGGTGAACTGCGTGAAGTCAAGCCCGGCATGAAGCTGGACCGTTATCGCAATCATGATATAGAGGTGGTCATTGAGAAACTCATTGTCAATGATAAATACAGACATCGTCTTGCCGATAGCGTATCATTGGCCATGAAGCAGGGAGACGGTCTCATGATGATACTTTCCATGCCTGAGGAGACCATTCCGGGCCGTCCTGAGCAGGGTGTGCTCCGTCACTACAGCAAGCGGTTAATGTGTCCTGTCACGGGTCTTTCATATCATGATCCGGCTCCGCATAATTTCTCGTTCAACTCTCCGCAGGGATTCTGCCCCAAGTGTAAGGGGTTGGGATACATATCGGCCGTTGATGAGGACAAGGTGTTGCCTGACCGCTCCCTTTCTGTTCGTCAGGGTGCGATAGCTCCTCTGGGACCGTTTAAGAATACGCTTATATTCAGGCAGATAACGGCTCTGCTTAATAAATATGACTTCACTCTGGATACTCCGATATCAGAGATGACCAATGATGTGATTGACGAATTGCTTAACGGCAGTGACGAGCGCATCAAGGTACAGATAACAGGCATAAACAGTGAGGCCGATGCCGTGTTCATGGAGTATGAAGGCGTGGTTAAGTATGTGCGTTCATTGCAGCAACAGACAGATCTTACCGCTGCAGAGCAGAAGTGGGCTGACCAGTTTGCAGTGACACGGGTATGCCCGGAGTGCGGTGGTGCAAGGCTTAATAAGGAGGCTCTTAATTTCAGGATTGACGGCAAGAACATTTATGAGTTGGCGTCAATGGACATTCAGGATTTGTATGAATGGGCTTGCAATGTTGAGCCACGACTCAGTGACCGCCAGCGAACCATAGCGACTGAGATTCTTAAGGAGATACGTACACGCCTGCAGTTTATGCTTGACGTGGGTCTTGACTATCTGTCACTTAACCGCCCGGCAGAGTCTCTGTCAGGTGGTGAGGAGCAGCGCATACGTCTGGCTACACAGATAGGTTCCAAACTGGTAAATGTGCTGTATATACTTGACGAGCCGAGCATCGGTCTGCATCAGCGCGACAATGTGCGTCTTATCGATTCGCTAAAGCAGTTGCGTGATGGCGGCAATACCGTACTTGTGGTGGAGCATGACCGCGATATGATGCTGGCTGCTGACTGGATAATCGATCTTGGGCCGCGCGCAGGGCGCAAGGGTGGTGAAGTGGTGTTCCAGGGCACGGCAGAACAGTTGCTCAAGACTGAAACTTTGACTGCCGGCTATCTGAACGGCAAACTTGATACAGCATCGGGTAATTTGTCTGAGCGTCGTGCCGGAAACGGGCAGAGCATTGTGCTGCATGGCTGCCGTGGCAATAACCTTAAGAACATTGATGTTGAGTTCCCGTTGGGTAAACTTATTTGCGTGACCGGCGTATCGGGCA